>Ga0209118_1000091_pt1 | contig 65642 bp, 56 predicted proteins | sample BlaSpr_A8_Ref_M1_FD_187988 | JGI IMG/M metagenome (GOLD analysis project Ga0209118, IMG submission 187988) | Forest soil microbial communities from Thunder Bay, Ontario, Canada - Black Spruce, Ontario site 2_A8_Ref_M1 (SPAdes) (version 2) | ecosystem: Environmental > Terrestrial > Soil > Boreal... | reverse complement strand
GGAGTTTGGCACCTCGATGTCGGCTCATCACATCCTGGGGCTGTAGCCGGTCCCAAGGGTATGGCTGTTCGCCATTTAAAGTGGTACGTGAGCTGGGTTTAAAACGTCGTGAGACAGTTTGGTCCCTATCTGCCGTGGGCGTTGGAAGTTTGAGGGGGGCTGCTCCTAGTACGAGAGGACCGGAGTGGACGGATCTCTGGTGTACCGGTTATGACGCCAGTCGTATCGCCGGGTAGCTAAATCCGGAAGAGATAAGCGCTGAAAGCATCTAAGCGCGAAACTTGCCTCAAGATGAGACTTCCCCAGGCCTTGAGCCTGCTAAAGGGTCGTTCGAGACCAGGACGTTGATAGGTCGGGTGTGGAAGCGCAGTAATGCGTTAAGCTAACCGATACTAATTGCCCGTGCGGCTTGATCCTATAACGATGAGTAAGCGCAGAGGTGCGAAGTAGAGAAGGGCGACAGGGCAGCGTCGCCCCCCGGCTTCGCGCTTTTACTGCGGTGACTCGCGCAATCAAACCCCGTTTCCCGCTTGACTTCTTCCGCCCCCCGCTTTCCGTCTGACGACCATAGCGTCTTGGTCCCACCCCTTCCCATCCCGAACAGGACCGTGAAACGAGACAGCGCCGATGATAGTGCGGATAGCCCGTGCGAAAGTAGGTCATCGTCAGACACCCCAACCAACAACAAAGCCCTCCTCCGGAGGGCTTTGTTGTCTGTAGCGCCCCGCCAAAGTCGTGTTCTGCATGAACTGACCGCACTCACCATTGCCTAACCTGCCACGGGCGGTGTATTCTCGGCCGCCCTAAAGCCACCCGCTGGAACACAATTCTGACGGGTGTATGCTAGAGGCCTCCCGAGGCCAAACAATCCGCAAACACGATTTGAGGAGCTTTCATGTCTGCCCTGCCAGTCTCGCTGGAGGACAAGTACACACTTGACTCCGGCCGCGTCTACCTAACTGGTACCCAAGCTTTAGTCCGTCTGCCGATGATCCAACGTGAGCGCGATCTCGCGGCTGGACTTAATACGGCTGGGTTCATATCCGGTTACCGGGGCTCCCCGCTTGGCGGCTTTGATCAAGCCCTGTGGAAGGCCAAGACACACCTCGAAAAACATCACATCCGCTTCCAACCCGGCGTGAATGAAGAGTTGGCCGCCACCGCTATCTGGGGTTCGCAGCAGGTGGGGCTGTTCGAGGGGGCCAAGTACGACGGGGTGTTCGCCATGTGGTACGGCAAGGGTCCTGGCGTAGACCGCTGTGGTGACGTGTTCAAGCACGCCAATGCAGCCGGTACGGCGCAGCATGGCGGGGTGCTGCTCATTGCAGGAGATGACCACGCATGCAAGTCTTCGACTTTGCCGCATCAAAGCGAGCATGCCTTCGATGCGGCAATGATTCCCGTGCTTTATCCGGTTGGCGTGCAGGAGATCATCGAGCTTGGTCTGCATGGTTTCGCCATGTCACGCTACTCCGGCTGCTACGTTGCGTTCAAGGTTGTTTCGGACACCGTCGATTCGTCTGCCTCGATCCGGGTCGATGCAGACAGTCCGAAAATACTGCTGCCGGACGACTTCCAGCTTCCCGACAATGGCGTCAACATTCGCTGGCCCGACGCCCCGATGGACCAGGAGCTGCGTCTGCAGCACGATAAAATATACGCCGCACTCGCCTATGCGCGAGTCAATCGGCTGAATCGGATTGCCATCGATAGTCCGCAACCCCGATTGGGCATCATCGCTTCCGGGAAATCATATCTCGACGTGCTGCAAGCCCTTGAGGACCTGGGAATCGATGCGCACCACGCAGCGCAAATCGGGCTGCGGTTATACAAGGTCACCATGCCGTGGCCCCTGGAACCCCAAGGCGTGCGGCAGTTTGCCGAGGGCCTGGAGGAGATCCTGGTGGTGGAGGAAAAGCGCCAGTTGATCGAGTATCAGATCAAGGAACAGCTCTACAACTGGAAGGGAGATGTGCGGCCTCGTGTCATCGGCAAATACGATGAACATGGGGAATGGGAAACGCACCGTGGAGAATGGCTGCTTCCCGCCGCAGGTGAACTCACTCCGGCCATGATCGCTCGCGTGATTGCCGCGCGTATCGCCAGGTTCCACACCAGCCCCATCATCGAGGCACGGCTCAGGTTCCTCGAAGCCAAAGAAGCAGCCCTTGCCAGACCGCGCGGGAAAGTGACGCGCATTCCCTATTTTTGCTCCGGCTGTCCGCACAACACCTCGACTAGAGTACCGGAGGGCAGTAAGGCGCTAGCGGGCATTGGGTGCCACTACATGGCGATATGGATTCGTCCCGAAGAAACGATGACGTTCACGCAAATGGGCGGCGAAGGCGCGTCGTGGATCGGCATTCAGCCATTCACCGAAACCAGGCACGTCTTCGCTAATTTGGGCGATGGCACCTACTATCATTCGGGTTTGCTGGCCATTCGCGCTGCGGTCGCAAGCAAGGTAAATATCACCTACAAAATTCTCTACAACGATGCCGTGGCGATGACCGGCGGCCAGCCAATGGATGGCCCGCTCGACGTACCTATCATTACCCGACAGGTGCACGCCGAAGGCGTGAGCAAGATTGCAGTGGTTACCGACCAGCCGGAGAAGTATGCGGGCGTGACGGATTTTGCCCCCGGCGTAACGCTGCACCACCGTGACGAACTCGACACGGTGCAGCGCCAACTGCGCGAAGTCCCAGGCTGCAGCGTGCTGGTATACGACCAAACCTGTGCCGCCGAAAAGCGCCGGCGGCGAAAGCGCGGCACCTATCCTGATCCGCAGAAGCGTGTGGTGATTAACGAAGCGGTCTGCGAGGGTTGCGGTGACTGCAGCGTGAAGTCCAATTGTCTTTCGGTCGTCCCCGTCGAGACCGAGTTCGGACGCAAGCGCGCGATCGATCAGTCGACGTGCAATAAGGATTACTCCTGTGTGAACGGTCTTTGCCCGAGCTTTGTCACCGTCGAGGGCGGGAGCTTGCGCAAGCGTAAATCGGTGATACAGGAAGTGCTCGCAGAATTGCCGGCTCCGCCTTTGCCTGAGCTCGATAAACCGTACGGCATTCTGGTCACCGGAGTCGGTGGTACGGGTGTAGTGACCATAGGTGCCTTAATCGGCATGGCCGCGCATCTCGAAGGCAAGGGCGTAGCGGTCCTCGATATGGCGGGGCTCGCGCAGAAGGGCGGCTCGGTCTATACGCACATCCGCATTGGCCGCGAGCCCGAAGCGTTGCACGCCGTGCGCATTGCCGCAGGTGAAGCCGATGTGGTGCTCGGATGCGACATGATTGTGGCCGCTTCCGATGAGGCCATTGCCAAGATGCAGAGCGGCTTGACGAAGGCTGTCATCAATGGCGACGTCTCGCCCACCGGCGGATTTACTCAAAACCCCGATATGCAGATCCCGAAGACCGAGATGGAAACGGCAATTCGCGACGCGGTGGGTTTTGACGCGGCCGAGTTTGTCGATGCTACCGGCCTGGCAACCGCACTTCTGGGTGACAGCATTGCAACCAACCTGTTCATGGTTGGGTATGCGTGGCAAAAGGGCCTGATTCCGGTCGAGGCCGCATCGATATTGCATGCGATCGAATTGAACGGCACGGCGGTCGAGTCCAACACCAAGGCCTTCGAATGGGGTCGCCGTGCGGCGCAGGATCCCGCTTCGGTGCAGAGAATTGCCAAACCGGCCGAAGCGCTTTCCAAGAGCCGGCGCTTGTCCGCCGGTTTAGAGGAAATGGTGACCCGCCGCGTGGAGTTCTTGACCGCATATCAGAACGTCGCATATGCCGAGCGCTATCGCCGTCTGGTCAGCCGGGTCAAGGAAGCGGAGAGTAGACAAACCAAGGGCAATACCGGCCTTTCCGAAGCCGTTGCTCGCTATTATTTCAAGCTCCTCGCCTACAAGGATGAATACGAAGTCGCTCGTCTGTACACGGACGGCGAATTCGAGAAACGCATCAACGAGCAGTTCGAAGGGGATTTCAAGCTGGTTTTCCATCTTGCGCCACCGATCATGGAAAGAATCAACCCGACAACCGGCGAACCGGTGAAGCGCGCTTTCGGACCGTGGATGATGCGGGCGTTCACGCTGCTTGCCAAAATGAAAGTGTTGCGCGGGACGGCCTTGGATATTTTCGGTTACAGCGCCGAGCGCAAATTGGAGCGTGCATTGATCGCCGGCTACGAAAAGAACATCGAAGAAATCCTGAAACGCCTTAAGGCAGAGACGTACGCGGAGGCAGTGGAATTAGCGTCGATTCCGGAGCAAATTCGCGGCTTTGGTCCGGTCAAAGAGCGACATCTGACGGAGGCGAGGAGAAAAGAGACTGAGTTGCTGGCGGCCCTGCGCACACCGGCAGAACTGAGGTCGATCAAGGTCGCGGCTTGACGAGGAGCCGCCAGCCGGGCTGCGTCTGCCGCGCGGCCGTAGCGCTCTCGCGCAGCCCTTGCGAAGGTCATCATGTCCGAGCGTAACCGTTACCTCATGTGTGCCCCGAGCTATTTTGATGTGTCCTACGTGATCAACCCTTGGATGCAAGGCAATATCAAAGCCACATCGCTGCAGAAGGCGGCGGAGCAATGGGAGGCGTTGCGCAGCTTGATCGTCGATGATGCGCAGGTAGAGCTCGTGCAGGCTCGACCAGGCTTGCCGGATATGCCTTTCACCGCCAATGCCGGTCTGGTGCTCGAGGATACTGCGGTGCTCTCGCATTTTCTTTATCCCGAGCGGCAGGGCGAGGAAGCGCATTTCGAACGCTGGTTTTACGACCACAACTTTGCGGTTCTCAAGCTGCCCGCGACCATTCCCTTCGAGGGGGCGGGAGATGCACTGCTCGACCGCGCCGACGAGGTCCTCTGGATGGGCTACGGACATCGCTCGAGCCGCCAATCGGCGGACTACATCGCACGCTGGCTGGATATCGAGGTGCTGCCGTTAAGGCTTGCGGACCCGCGCTTCTACCATCTCGACACCTGCTTTTGTCCTCTGGAACGCGGATACCTGATGTACTATCCGCCCGCCTTTGATGCACCCTCACAGGCGCTTATTGCCCGGCGCGTTGCCGAAACGCAGCGCATCGCCGTGGTGGAGGAAGACGCATTATATTTTGCGTGCAACGCCGTGAATATTGGCGACAAGGTCATTATCAATAGAGCCGGTGCGGGTTTGGAAAAGGCGCTCGAGCGGGCGGGCTTTACATTGATTCAAAACGAACTCACCGAATTCATGAAGGCCGGGGGGTCGGCAAAATGCTTGACGCTACGGCTCAGCGAGCCGCGGCTTGAAAAATCTGCAGCTGCTTAGTCGATCCCATCACTGCTGTCAGCGCTGCCTTGGCGCTCCAACCAAGCCGCGAACTGCTTTGCGGGCATCGGCTTCTCGAATAGGTATCCTTGAGCCACGTCGCAGCCGAGCGCGCGTAGCGCTTCCAAGGTGGGCTCGTCTTCGACCCCTTCAGCAACGACCTGCAGCTCGAAGTGGTGCGCCAAGTCGATGACCGAGCGCACAATGCGCTCATCTTCGCGCGCGCTAAGCATGCTGCTCACGAAGGTTTTGTCGATCTTCAATTCATTCAGCGGCATGCGCTTCAGGTAAGCCATGCAGGAATAGCCGGTGCCGAAGTCGTCGATGGACAAGCGCACGCCCAACTGCTTCAGGCGGTAAAGGTTGTCGAGCGGCCTTCGGTTGTCGCCAATCATCGCCGACTCAGTGAGTTCGATGGTCAGCCTGTGAGCCGGTACGCTCCAGGTGTCGAGCGCCTGCTTTACGAAGTCAGGGAGCTCCGGTTCGTCTAAATTGGAGGGAGCAATATTGACGCTGACTGAAATGTCGATTCCCCTGCGGCGCAGTTCAGCGATGTGGCGCAGCGCCGCATTCAAGACCCACATGGTGAGGGCAGAAATCTGACCGCTTTCCTCGGCAATGGTGACGATTTGCTGCGGCGGAACGTGGGTGTCGTCGTCGAGGCGCCAGCGCAGCAACGCCTCAGCACTGATAACCCGCCCGGAAGCGATGCTTACTTGCGGCTGCAGGTATATCTCCAGTTCGTTTTCGTGCAACGCGTTACGCAGCAACGCTTCCAGCGAACGCTTCATGCGATCCTGACGATGGAACGTACGGTCGTAGACCGCATAGGGTTCTTGCGCCTTCTGCGCTTCGTCGCGAGCGATCTCCGCCTGGTGCAATAGCTCTTCAGCCTCCCGCCCGTGCTCGGGATATCCCGAGATCCCAATCGCCACACGGGCCAGCGCCGGGCGGCCGTCAACTTCGAAAGGTCCCTCGAAGGCGCGCAGTATCCGGTTGGCGGCAAGGATAGCCAGTCCTTCGCCAGAGATGCGGGGCAAAATTGCCGCGAACTCGTGCCGACTTAATCGACCGGCGAAGTCCGCCTCGCGCAGCACGGACCGTAGTCTGCGGGCGGACTCGGCGTAGAGCGTTTCGCTATCGATGTAGGCCTCGTTGTCGGCCGCCATTTGCGAGAACTTCACATCGATTACCAGCAGGGCAAGCACTTCCAACTGACCGCTCCAGCTCTGCAAAAGTGCGCCCAACTGACGCAGCAGCGCGCGATGATTAGGAAGGCCCGTGCCAGAGTCGATGTCACCCTGCTCCCCGGCGGGCGACGGATCGGCTTTTGCGGCCCACTCCCCCAGCAACCTCGCGTGGGTCAGCAGTATCCGCTGCAGCGCGCCGACCGTTTTCCGGCACAACGGCAGATCTTGACCAAATGCGCTGAATGCGGCATCAGTGAGCGTGTCCGCCAACTCGAGCATGAAGGCATGCAGGTCGAACCCGCGTAGAGCCCGTCTGTCTTCCGCGCTGGGCGTCGCTTTGGCGCCTGCCCGCTCGTCCACCTCAGCACGGAGCACTGTGCTGAAGTAGCGCCCTAGCGCTGGGATGAGGTTGCCGCTTTCGCTCGATTCGCCCGTACTGGCGACTCGGCGCGCTACCTCGTCAATCAACAGCCGCAGCCGCGGACCGAGGACCGCGACCAGCTGCCCTGCGTGCTCTGGGCGATTATCGGCGAACTTCGCCTGCAGCAAGTGCTCCCGTGCCAAGCCAGCAAAGCCGTCATCCGGAGGTTGGGATGCGCTGGCATAGGCGAGTTCATTTGATAGGGAGATGGATTCCAAGCCCTTGGTCCCGCGCGGAGGTAGCACTTCGTCTTTCGCTGCTGCGTCACCGGTATTGGTGGCATGGCGCCATATTGGCAGTTTCGCGCCAGCTAGTAAAACTTGCTCCCAAGGGACGCATACGGGAGGCACTCGCCCGCCAGGGCAACTACCCTCTACAACCTACAAATAATATTCCCGCGGGTTGATGCCATACATGCCCGGTGCAAGGGCGCGGCGGATTTCGAACGGGGTATCGCCGAAGGCAAGTGGGTCATGGAGCAGATCGAGGAGGCCGGGGTTCGCGTAGGCCTTCTTCTCCGGGTCGAGGATCAGCAGCACCTTCGGCTTGAGGCGGCGGATTTTGTTGTGCCCGATGACCACCGCCACGTCGCCGGTATTGAGCTCCACCAAGCTGCCGACGGGGAAAATGCCCAGGCACTGGATGAATTGCTCCACCAGGGTTCCATTGAACTGATGGTCACGCCACGAGTACAGGTCCTTGAGCGCTTGATGGGCGGAAATCGCCGAAGCGTAGGGACGTTCGCTGATGAGGGCTTCGAAGGTGTCGACGATGCCGGCCATGGCGCCGAACAGGCTGATGTCATGGCCCGCCAGCGCGTGCGGGTATCCGCTTCCGTCCAGCCGTTCGTGGTGCTGGGCGACGGCATCCAGCACATCCATGGCCATGTAGCCGGTGCTGCCGACAATATCCATGCTGTGATCGACATGCTGCTTGACGATTTCGAATTCTTTCGGTGTGAGCATGCCCCTCCGGCTGAGCAGCTCCTGAGGCACATGGAGCTTGCCCACATCAAGTAGCAGACCGGCGATGCCGAGATGGTTCAGCTGGTACTTTGGAAAACCCAGGTGACGACCGAAGGCGATGAGATAGATTGATACATCAATGGCGTGTCCATAGGCATGGCTGTCGCGGTCTCGCAACCGGGTCAACCAGATTAATGCGTTAGGGTTGCGGACGATACTTTCGACCATGCCGCTCACGGCTTCGGTGACCTTATCGGCGTCCAGCGGACGGTCCTTCTGGATGTTGGCGATGATGTCCTGAATGGCCTGTTCGGACTTGGCCTGGGACAATCTAGCCTGCTCCATTTCCTCGGCGACGGTCGTCAGATCTTCATAGATCAGGACCTCGTCCAGTTGCGTGCCGCGGGTGTCCTCCAGATGAGGTTTGTCGGCCTTCGCGGTTGGGCGGCTGAAGAGGTTGGCTATCTGGCGCAGTAACCCCGGGTGCTCGGCGCCGCCATGGATTAACAGGGGTTCATCGAGGTAGTCGGCGGCTGACTGGCGCTCGTTGCGCACGGATCGCCTGGATCTTGGCTGCGCTTTCTGGGTCCCGTGGGAAGTGGGCGATTTGTGGTCGGCTTGGTAGGCCGGCTGTCTCTCATCGCTCGCGTCGCGCGGGGGTGGGACTGGTTTTACTTCGGTCCTTGCGGCGAAGGACTCCTTGAGAATGGTCTTGATATCGCCGATCAGGGAACTTTTCGACGTCTCGGTCAGCGGAGAATGGGCAGTCCCCCTGCGAATCCTTGGCGCTGGCGGCTCGGTCGGGACCTGCTGCGCTCCCTTTAACTTGGCGCGTGGCAATGCCTCGTGGGACATGCCGACGGACCTGTGCACGTCAACGTAGACGAACTTGCAGTAGTGGCACAGTTGTTCGATCTGTTCATCGGAGTCGATGAGCAAGCCTTGCAACAGAAAGGGTGTGTCCAGCCATGGGCGATCGAGTTCGGCCACGAACATGCCATGCCGCAATTCGCCGACTGGCACTTGCCTATTCGTCCCGTAGTCCAAGCTGTTAACTCCTTGATTACAAATTGTACTGAGAGAAGTCTAAGCGATACCCAGCGTGGTTGATATGAATCCGCGCACGCCCTCCGAGGGGAATGGTCACTTTTTCGTGAATGTGCCCAAAGGGCAGGCCGGTTAGCACCGGATAAGGCAGCAGCTGGCGCAAGGTTTCAGTCACTTCAGCCATGCTGTAAGGGTACCGCGCCCCGCTCGCCGGGGGAAGGCAGTCGTCGAAGTCGGCGAGGATCAACGCCTTCTGCTTGTCGAGCACACCCGCGTGGTAAAGCTGATAGAAGAGGCGCTCAACGGCGTAGGGTTCTTCGGCCAGTTCCTCGACGAAGAGGATGCCGTCCTCGATGTTCGGGAAGTAGGCCGTGCCGATCAGGTGGGCGAGCAACGACAGGTTGCTTCCCCAGATCGGCCCCTCGATCGTCTGCGCGGCATAGCCATGTCTGCAATCCACCGGATCGAGTGCGTGTTCCGAGCTTGACAGCAATGACCAGAAGTGGCGCTCCATGAACGGGCTGACGTTGCCATTGCCGAAATCAATGGCGGCGAGCGGACCGGCGAAGCTGAGCCGGCGCGCTTCGGCGAGTGCGGCAAGGCTGAAGGCAGTCATATCGCTGAATCCGACGATGACTTGGTCGCTCGCGGCAAGCGCGGCGAAGTCCAGGCGGGAGAGTAGCCTGGTCCAGCCATATCCGCCGCGCGCCGCCATGAGAATATCGATTGACGAATCGGCGAGCAGCGCATGAAAGGCGGCGATTCTTTCCTCGTCCGTCCCGGCGAAATACCGCCAGCGCGAGTTGACCTGCGGTGCGACGACGACGCGGTGCCCAAGCGATTCAAAATGCGCAACAGAGCGGGCCAGCGCGGTTGAGTCGACCGCGCCTGACGGCGCGAAAATCCCGATGCTCGCCGCGCCATCGATGCGGCGGGGCAGACGGAGGGGTTCAGTCTTCACCGACGCGGCTTCGTTGCGCTTGGGCGTCGACCACTGCAAGGGCGGACATGTTGATAATGCGCCGCACCGTCGCGGTCGGAGTGAGGATGTGGCAGGGCCTCGCGCAGCCAAGCAGGATCGGCCCGACGGTGATGCCATCGCCCAGCACCTTGATCAAGTTGAAGGCAATGTTTGCCGCATCGAGCGTGGGCATGACGAGCAGGTTGGCGGCGCCGCGCAGACGCGAGTTGGGGAAGATGCGGGCGCGGATGACTTCCGACATCGCCGCGTCGCCGTGCATTTCTCCTTCGACTTCCAATTTCGGCGCGAGGTGTTCCAGCAGGCAGAGTGTCTTGCGCATTTTTATCGCTGAGGCGGAGTTGGACGTGCCGAAGGAGGAATGCGAGAGCAACGCGACCTTCGGCGTGATACCGAAGCGGCTCACTTCCTCAGCCGCGAGAATGCTGATCTCGGCGAGCTGCTCCGCGGTAGGGTCCGCATTCACATAGGTGTCGCAGATAAATACTGTTCCCTTGCTATGGAGCAGCATGTTCATCGCCGCGAAATTGTTGGCGCCGGCCTTCAGTCCGATGACGTTCTCGATGTAGCCCAGGTGCTTGTGGTGCTGTCCATCTGTGCCGCAGATCATGGCATCGGCTTCGCCTTGCCGAACCAGCAACGCGGCGATCAAGGTGGTGCGCCGGCGCACCTCCGTCTTGGCGTACTCGACTGATACGCCCTTGCGCTCGGTCAGGCGATGGTAGAGCGTCCAGTACTCGCGATAGCGAGGATCGCTATCGGGATTGACCAGCTCGAAATCCTTGCCGGCGCGAATGCGCAGACCGAGTCGTGCGACGCGCTGATCGATGACCTCCGGTCGACCGATGAGAATAGGTTTCGCGAGGGCTTCATCGCTCACTACCTGAACGGCACGCAGCACGCGCTCCTCTTCTCCCTCGGCGTAGACCAGTCGCCGCGGATCCTGCTTGGCGCGCGTGAACACCGGTCTCATCACCAATCCGGAGTGATAGACAAATTCGTTCAAGCGGTCCCGATACGCAGCAAGATCGGCGATCGGGTGGGTAGCGACGCCACTCATCATCGCCGCCTGCGCGACAGCAGGAGCGATCTTTACGATCAAACGCGGATCGAAAGGCCGCGGGATGAGGTACTCCGGGCCGAACGGCATGGCCTGATCGCCGTACGCCATGGCCACAATATCCGACTGCTCGGCGTGGGCGAGATCGGCGATGGCGTACACGGCGGCCAGCTTCATTTCCTCATTGATCGTCGTGGCACCCACGTCGAGGGCGCCGCGAAAAATGAACGGAAAGCAGAGCACGTTGTTCACTTGGTTCGGATAGTCGGAGCGTCCCGTGGCGATGATGGCATCGTCGCGTACCGCCTTGACTTCTTCCGGTAGGATTTCCGGCGTGGGATTGGCGAGCGCCAGGATCAGTGGCTTCTTCGCCATGCGTTTGACCATATCGGGCTTCAATACTCCGCCCGCCGAGAGCCCGAGAAATATGTCGGCCCCATCGATCACCTCGGCGAGTGTCCGCGCACTGGTCCGGATGGCGTAGCGCTCCTTGTTAGGATCCATTTCCTCCAGGCGACCCTTGTAGACGACGCCCTTGATGTCGGTGACGATCACGTTCTCCTGCTTCACACCCAAAGCGACCACCATGTCAAGGCAAGCGAGCGCCGCGGCCCCCGCCCCGGAGGCGACCAGTCGCACCCTGCCGATATCCTTGCCCACCACTCGCAGCGCATTCACCACCGCGGCGCCCACGATGATCGCCGTACCGTGCTGATCGTCGTGAAAAACCGGGATCTTCATCCGTTCGCGCAGTTTCCTCTCGACGTAAAAGCATTCCGGTGCCTTGATGTCTTCCAGATTTATGCCGCCGAACGTGGGCTCGAGTGCGGCGATGATATCGACCAGCTTGTCCGGATCGTGCTCACTCACCTCGATATCGAAGACATCGATGCCGGCGAACTTCTTGAACAGTACCGCCTTGCCTTCCATGACCGGCTTGCCCGCGAGCGGACCGATATTGCCCAGGCCCAGGACGGCCGTGCCGTTAGTGATCACGCCGACCAGATTACCGCGCAACGTAAGGTGGCGCGCCTCGTTGGGATCGGCGACGATCGCCTCGCAAGCCGCCGCAACCCCCGGCGAGTAGGCAAGTGCAAGGTCACGCTGAGTTGCCATCGGTTTGGTGGGCGATATCTCGAACTTGCCTGGCTTGGGCAGCCGATGATATTCGAGCGCGCTCTGTTTCAAATCATCCACGATATCTCCTTCGTCTTGCTGGTCCGATTCGCAGGCGAGGCACCAGCAGTTCTCATCTTCGTATCCAATCCCCTGGCGCACCGCGCCGGCAGCAGCTTCCCGGGTGGGGAGCGGGATGGCCTATGGTAAACTCGACACTTCGCTTTGGCGAGCCTTGGAGAATGTCGGGCAACACTTTCGGCAAGTTATTTCGCGTCACCTCTTTCGGAGAAAGCCATGGCCCGGCAATCGGCTGCGTGATCGATGGCTGCCCGCCAGGGATGGAGCTCAGCGCAGAAGAAATTCAGCATGATCTGGACCGGCGTAAACCGGGTACCTCCCGTCATGTAACGCAACGCCACGAATCGGACAGCGCGGAGATATTGTCCGGCGTCTTTGAGGGCAAGACGACCGGCACACCCATCGCACTGCTGATCCGCAACGAGGATCAACGCTCAAAGGATTACGGAAGGATCGCCGAGACATTCCGTCCTGGCCATGCCGATTACACCTATTGGCAGAAGTATGGCATCCGCGATTACCGCGGCGGCGGACGCTCGTCGGCGCGAGAGACCGCGGTGCGGGTGGCCGCGGCGGCCGTTGCGCGCAAATGGCTGGGCGAGAAGTATGGCGTGGTGGTGCGCGGCTATCTCTCGCAGCTCGGGCCGAAACGCATCGCTTTCAAAGATTGGCACGCCGTAGACGCGAATCCCTTCTTTGTTGCGGATCCCGAGGTCGTGCCTGAACTGGAGGTGTTCATGGATAGCTTGCGCAAGTCCGGTGATTCGTGTGGCGCGCAGGTCACGGTGATTGCCGAGCATGTCCCCGTGGGCTTAGGCAGTCCGGTCTACGACAAGTTGGACGCCGATCTGGCCTACGCGATGATGGGCATCAATGCTGTGAAGGGCGTGGAAATCGGCGCTGGCTTTGCGGCAGTCGGGCAACGCGGCACCGAGCATAGCGACGAGATGACGCCCGAAGGCTTCCTTTCGAACAATGCAGGGGGAATCCTCGGCGGCATTTCCACCGGCCAGGACATCGTGGTGAAAATTGCGATCAAGCCGACCTCCAGCATTCGCTTGGCCCGTCGCTCCATCGACAAAGCGGGCAACGCCACAACCGTGGAAACGCATGGCCGCCACGATCCCTGTGTGGGCATTCGTGCCACGCCGATTGCCGAAGCGATGCTGCTGCTTACGCTGATGGACCACGCATTGTTGCATCGCGCGCAGAACGCCGACGTATCGTGCCTGACGCCGCAGATTGCCGCGCGGGCGCCGGGCAACGGGGAACGACTTGCAGCGCAGGCAACCCAGGATCGATCGGAGGATCGGCCCGCCCAGGCGCCAGCCCGATCGGACCCGCTTGCGAGGCAGTCGCGGAGCGCCGCTGCGGTGGAAAATCCGGAGCCCGACGAAGCTTGATGCTGTCGGGCAGCGCCTCGCCACGCCCCGCCCGGCAACCCATTGACCGTTTCGAAGCAGGCGCGAAGCGGTATGCCCGGCCACACGGTCTTATGTCATAATTTCAAACGATGATAGCGAATACGCTCTACGATAAATTGTGGGAACGGCATGTCGTTCACGAGGAATCCGACGGCACGGCACTCGTCTATATCGACCGTCACTTGGTCCACGAGGTGACCAGTCCCCAGGCCTTCGAGGGGCTGCGCGTCAACGGCCGCAAGCCTTGGCGCCTTGCCTCGATTCTTGCCACGGCCGATCACAACGTGCCGACCACCTCACGTGCCAACGGTATCGCCGATCCGATCGCCCGTCTGCAGGTCGATACGCTCGATGACAACGTCGGCAAATTCGGCATCAAGCAATACTTCCCGATGAACGATGTCCGGCAAGGCATCGTTCATGTCATCGGTCCCGAGCAAGGCGCTACCCTGCCCGGAATGACGGTAGTCTGCGGCGACTCGCACACGAGTACCCACGGCGCCTTTGGTGCGTTGGCCTTCGGCATCGGCACCTCCGAGGTGGAGCACGTGCTCGCCACGCAATGCGTGCTGATGAAGAAGGCGAAAGCCATGCGCTTGGACGTGGAGGGCACGTTGCCCAGGGGCATTACGGCCAAAGACATCGCGCTTGCCTTCATCGGCAGGATCGGCACCGCCGGCGGCACGGGCTACGCGATCGAGTTTGCGGGATCGGCGGTGCGTCGGCTGTCGATGGAGGGCCGCATGACTTTGTGCAATATGGCGATCGAGGCCGGTGCGCGAGCCGGGATGGTGGCCGTTGATGAAGTCACGATCAACTATCTGAAGGGTCGACCATTCGCACCGCGCGATGAGCACTGGCAGCGCGCAGTCGAATACTGGCGCTCGCTGAAGAGCGATCCTGGCGCACGGTTTGATCTGGTGATCGCGCTCGACGCGAGCACGATCAAACCGCAGGTGAGTTGGGGTACGTCGCCTGAAATGGTAACCACGATCGACGGACGGGTGCCGGATCCGGACAAGGAAAAGGACCCGGTCAAACGCGAGGGCATCGAACGGGCGCTGGTCTATATGGATCTCCAGCCCAATACCCGGATTGACGAGATTCGCCTGGATAAGATTTTCATCGGCTCGTGCACCAATTCCCGCATTGAGGATCTGCGCGCCGCGGCGGACGTAGTGCGTGGGCGGCGCGTGGCGCACAGCATCAAGCTTGCGCTGGTGGTGCCCGGCTCCGGTTTGGTGAAGCTGCAGGCGGAAAAGGAAGGATTGGACAAGGTATTCACCGCGGCAGGTTTTGAATGGCGTGAACCGGGCTGCTCTATGTGCCTGGGAATGAATGACGATAAGTTGGCCTCCGGTGAGCGTTGCGCTTCGACGAGCAACCGCAACTTCGAGGGTCGGCAGGGCCCCGGCGGTCGCACTCACCTGGTTAGCCCGCAAATGGCCGCAGCTGCTGCCATCGCCGGGCACTTCGTCGATGTCCGTGAAGTCGTGCAATAAACATTGGGAAAGGCGGCGAACATGTTGAAGACATTATTTGTTGCGGCGTTAGTGGCTGGTGTCATCATGCTGGGGGGTTGCAATACCGTGGCTGGAGTTGGCAAGGACATCGAAAAAGTCGGCGACAAGATTGAAAACAAGGCAGAAGAGAAAAAGCAGTACTAATGGAAAAGTTTGTGCGACTTGAGGCACTGGTTGCTCCTCTCGACCGAGCTAACGTCGATACCGACGCGATCATACCCAAGCAATTTTTGAAGTCGATCAAGCGCACGGGGTTCGGTCCGAACTTGTTCGATCAGTGGCGTTACCTGGACCATGGCGAACCAGGGATGGACAACCATAGCCGGCCGCTTAACCCGGATTTTGTGCTCAATCAGCCGCGCTATCGCGGAGCGCAGATTCTGCTCGCACGCAAGAACTTCGGCTGCGGTTCGAGCCGCGAACACGCGCCGTGGGCACTGCTCGACTACGGTTTCCGTGCAGTCATCGCGCCCAGTTTCGCGGACATTTTCTTTAACAATTGTTTGAAGAATGGTGTGCTGCCGATTGTGCTCAAGGAAACCGACGTGGACCGGCTATTCTACGAGGTGGGTTCGCGCATGGGATATCGTCTGATAGTCGATCTCCACGCGCAGACAGTGGCAACCACTGACCGCTCCTGGGTCGCGAGCTTCGAGATCGATGAATTCAGCAAATACCGTCTGCTCAATGGCCTCGATGACATCGCACTGACCTTGCGCCACGTGGACGAGATTAAAGCGTACGAAGAAAAGCGAAAAACCCAGGAGCCCTGGCTCTTCACCCAATGAATTGTCGGGCGGGAAGCGCAGGGCGGATACGGCTCCCTCGAAGACATCGGCTGCCTCGCTCCGCGGAAATTAGAAAATGAAAATCGCCATCCTTCCCGGTGACGGAATTGGCCCGGAAATCATGCGCGAGGCCCAAAAGGTACTCGCCGTGCTGCAGCGCGACGGTCTCCCGCTCGAGACCGAGGAAGCCTTGGTCGGCGGAGTCGCATTCGACAAAACGGGGGTCCCGTTGCCCGATGCGACGCTGCGTATCGCGCAACAGGCGCAGGCCATATTGTTCGGCGCGGTCGGCGGTCCCGCGTATGACACCTTGCCGCGCGACAAGCGCCCGGAACGCGCGTTGCTAGATCTGCGCCGGGCGCTCGGCACCTTCGCCAATCTGCGCCCAGCGATCGTCCATGCCGAATTGGCCGAGGCGTCGACCTTGAAGGCGGAAATAGTCACGGGACTGGACATCATGATCGTTCGTGAGTTGACCGGGGATATCTACTTCGGCGAACCGCGTGGCATCCACATCAATGCCGATGGCGATCGCGTTGGGATCAACACCATGATCTACACTGAATCGGAAATCCGCCGCATTGCTCATGTCGGTTTTCGCGCCGCGCAGAAACGGGCACGCAAACTCTGTTCGGTGGACAAAATGAACGTCCTGGAAACCACGCAGCTCTGGCGCGATGTGGTGAGCGAAGTGGCTCAGGAATATCCGGACGTAGCGCTTAGCCACATGCTGGTCGACAATTGCGCCATGCAACTGGTGCGCAATCCCAAGCAGTTCGACGTGGTTGTGACCGGCAACTTGTTCGGCGATATTCTCTCCGACGAAGCGTCGATGCTGACCGGCTCCATCGGCATGCTTCCTTCGGCGTCTCTCGACGACAAAGGGAAGGGTCTTTACGAGCCGATTCACGGGTCTGCGCCGGATATCGCCGGGAAGAATCTCGCAAATCCGCTGGCGATGATCCTGTCGACAGCGATGATGTTGCGCTACACCTTCAATGAGGAAGCGGCGGCGGCGCGTGTAGAACGCGCGGTGCAGCGGGTGCTGGCCGACGGCCTGCGCACCGCCGATATCCATAGCGAGGGCAAGCGGCGGGTCGGTACCAGCGAAATGGGTGAGGCGGTCGTCGCCGCGCTCTAGCCTATATGGCCACGCCGGTGCAATCTATTGAGGTACGTCGCGCAGCGCCCGCCGATGGCGAGGCGATGCATGCCGCGTTTTGCGGGCCGAAAGTAGTCGCGGATACCCTTCAGGTTCCCTATCCCTCGGTGGAGATGGGGCGCAAGCGGCGGCGGGCGGATGATGAAGACGATTGTTTTCTCGTCGCCTTCGTGCCTGACCGGCGCGTAGGCACCGTTCGCTTGCATCGCAGCTCCAACTCGCCGCGCCGGCGTCATGCGGCCGGCACTGGCTTGGCAGTACAGGACGACTGGCAAGTGAAGGGGGTCGGATCGGCCCTGCTCGAGGCAGTGTGCCGACAACTGGCTCGACTATGCGCGGCTGGAACTGACGGCATTCGCCGACAACGCGGCGGCGATTGCGCTGCATGAAAAATTCGGTTTTGCGATTGAGGGTACCTGCAAAGAATGCGCGTTCAGAAATGGAAAATACGCGGATACCTGCCTGATGGCGCGGCTGAAGTCATAATGATCCACAGGTTACCAAGGCGACGAAAATGATGCGAGTGGGCTTTGTAGGTTGGCGCGGCATGGTTGGTTCGGTGTTGCTGCAACGGATGCAGGAAGAAGGCGATTTCGCGTTGATCGAGCCGGTGTTCTTTAGCACCTCGAAGATCGGCGGCACGGGACCGTTCATCGGCAAGGACAGCGCAGCGCTGAAAGATGCCCACGCCATCGAACAACTAAAGACCATGCAGGTCATCATTTCCTGCCAGGGGGGCGACTATACCAATGCGGTATTCCCCAAGTTGCGCAATGCGGGCTGGAATGGTTACTGGATCGACGCGGCTTCGGCGCTGCGCATGGAGAAGGACGCGGTGATCATTCTCGATCCGGTGAATCTACCGGTTATCAAGGACGGACTGCAGAAGGGGATCAAGAACTACATCGGCGGCAATTGCACGGTCAGTCTTATGCTCATGGCACTGCATGGCCTGTTTAAGAACGGCATGGTGGAATGGATGACGGCCATGACGTATCAAGCGGCGTCCGGGGCAGGAGCGCAAAACATGCGCGAGCTTCTGCAGCAGATGGGTGAAGTGCATTTGGCTGCGAAGATGCTGCTCGCCGATCCAGCCTCGGCTATTCTCGACATCGATCGTGAAGTTGCGGGTATTCTGCGCGACGAGAGTTTTCCAACCGAGCATTTTGGCGTGCCCCTTGCGGGTAGCCTCATTCCTTGGGTGGACAAGGATCTCGGCAACGGTCAGAGCCGCGAAGAATGGAAGGGCCAGGCGGAGAGCAACAAGATCCTCGGGCGCACTGACCCCATTCCCGTCGACGGCATCTGCGTGCGCATCGGCGCGATGCGCTGTCACAGCCAGGGCTTGACCATCAAGCTGACCAAGAACTTGCCGATGGACGCGATCGAAGAAATGCTCGCCACCGCCAACGACTGGGTAAAAGTGGTGGGCAATAATCTCGATGCGAGCATTCGTGAGCTCACGCCCGCTGCAGTAACCGGCACGCTCAACGTACCGGTCGGGCGGTTGCGCAAAATGTCTATGGGCGAGGAATATCTCGCCGCATTTACCTGCGGGGACCAGTTGCTTTGGGGGGCAGCGGAACCGCTGCGCCGCATGCTTCGAATCGTGCTGGAACAGTAAGTGGAGTTGCGCCTGGCGGGGTGGACGCAAATAGGTAATCCCTTGGTTTTTCGAAAATCCTGCGCGACCGGGTTGATTAGCACTAAGTTTAGATAAACGTTTAAGTTGCTTTTGTAAGCCCATGATGTTAGTCTGAATTTATTTGAGAACGGGTGTGAGGGGCGAATGAAAACAAAGACTTTGATCGGGGCCTTGGCCGCTGGGGGGCTGCTTAGCCTCAATACGCTGTCGGCAACTGCAGCGGGGCTGGGCCGCATCAATGTCCTGTCAGCACTTGGACAGCCCCTGCAGGCGGAGATCGAACTGGTTGCCGTGCAGAAGGGGGAAATCGAGTCGCTTTCGGCGCGTGTGCCTTCGCCCGACGCCTTCCGCGATGCGAAAATCGAGTACTCGCACCTGTTCAGCAATGTGCGAATCAGTGTGGAAAAGCGCGTTAACGGTCAGCCCTATCTCCGGGTGGTCACGACTCAGTCAGTCGAGGAACCATTCCTCGACATGCTAGTCGAGTTGACTTCGGCCTCCGGCCGGCTGCTGCGCGAATTCCCCATTTTGCTTGACCCGCCAGGAGTCGAGACAAAACTGGCCGCAGCTCCGGTGCCGGCAAAGGAGCCGGCGCAAGCTGCTGCCGCTCCCGCAGCCGTTATGCCGCCCGCTGCCCGAGAGCCTGCGGTTGTACCCGCTCCCGCCAAGTCAGTTGCGGCGCCATCGAGCCTATCCCAGGGCGCGCGCGTCAGTACGGCGCCCGGGCAGAAGACTCCCGGCAATTACACCGTACAGGCGGGTGACACTCTTTCCGCTATCGCGAGCAGCAATAGACCGGCAGGGGTGAACCTTGATCAGATGCTCGTTTCCCTGTACCGGGAAAATCAGGCGGCGTTTATCGACAACAATATGAACCGCATTCGTGTTGGGCAGATTCTGCATGTGCCAAGTGCGGATGAAGCCAAGGCCATTCCTGCAAGCGAAGCGAAAGACGAAGTTCGCGCGCAGTCGACCGACTTTGCGGCCTACCGGCAGAAGCTCGCCGGGAAGGTGGCTGCGGCGCCAAGCCGCGCTGACACCGCGGGCCAGACGGCGAGCGGCAAGATCGGGGGCGCGGTAGTCGAGCAGGCAGCCCCCAAAGCGGAAGGGCCGAAGGACGTGCTCAAGCTGTCAAAAGGCGGCGTCGTCACCGGCAAAGCGGACGTCAAGGGTGCCGCTATTTCTCAGGAGCGTGCCAGCGCACTCCAGGAAGAGGCGATTGCGAAGGATAATCAACTCCGCGACCAGAAGACTCGGGTCGCTGAGCTGGAGAAAAATATCCAGGAGATGCAGCGCCTGCTTGAGCTAAAAAATCAGAATTTTGCGGAGCTACAGAAGCAGGTCGGCGCGAAACCGACGGCACCAGCGGCTCAGGCCCCCGTTATAGCACCCGCAGCGACTCCACCGAAGCCGGCGCCAGTCGAGCCGGCGAAGGCGCCCTCGGCAAGCGATGCCGCAAGTTCCACTGCGCCCGTCGCCGAGACTAAACCGACGCCACAAATCGCGCCGGCTACGGAAGCGAAAACGGCGGAGGTCGCTAAGCCGACGCCAGTAGCGCCGGTGAAAACGCCTGCAGTTGCCCCTGCGCCGCAGCCCGAGCCGAGCTTTGTCGATGAGTTGACCAGCAACCCGCTGTATCTCGCTGCCGGCGCAGGCTTGGTCATCCTGATCGGTATTTTCGGTCTTTCCGCAATGCGCCGGCGTCAAGCGAGCGCCGCTGCGGGTTCGCATTTGGGCGGGACTAGCACCCTCGCTACCGACCTCAGATCGGGCAGTTTTTCGGGCGTGAAATCTGGTGCCGTTGTTGATACCGGTAATAGTTCCTTCCTGACTGACTTCGAGAAGACCGGTCCGGGTGTCATCGACACCGAAGAGGTGGATCCGGTTGCCGAAGCTGAGGTCTACATCGCGTATGGACGCGATGCGCAGGCTGAGGAAATCCTGAAGGAAGCCCTGGCCAAGGATCCGAGCCGGCATGAGATACCCATGAAGTTGTTGGAGATCTATGCGGCGCGTAAGAGCGCATCGAGCTTCGAGACGGTCGCGCGGGAATTACACCAGCGCGTCGGCGCCGATCATCCCGTTTGGTCGCGCGTTCAGGAAATGGGTCGTCAATTCGATCCCACCAATGCGCTCTACGCTGCGCCTGCCCGAGCCGGTTCCCCGGCAGCGATGCCTGCATCTGCGGTCCATGAACGTTCACCGGAGCTCACGCTGCCGCCTCTGGCGCCGATAATCCATGATCTGGATTTCGATCTGAAGTTGCCCGCAAAACCCAGCGTTGCCAAGGTGGAACTGCCTGTTTCAGAGGCTAGAGCGGAAGCGCCCCCGCCGCTGGATTTCGTCATCGATTCTCCGGCTCCTTCGGCTGGAAAACCCGGTGCACAACCCGCGTCCGGACTTGATTTCGATCTTTCGGGCCTTGACCTGCCTGCAAAGTCGACGGCGAGCGCCGCATCCATTGCCGCCAGTAAAGGCGGACTGGACGGGCAGTACAACGATGATGCATTGGACCTCACCGAATTCAGTCTGGAAAAACCGGCCGTGCCAGCTCCCCCGGCGCTCACACCCAGGCTCGTCAGTGCTTCGCCCAGCATCACCCTCGCAAGTAGCACTCCCGCTCCAATGGATCTCTCCAGCCTGAGCCTTGATCTGGGTACCACTGCGCCAGGCGCGGTAGGAGATGCGGTTCCCGAACAGGAGGGCGACACTGCATGGCATAGCGTTGCCACCAAACTTGACTTGGCGCGTGCCTACCTGGAAATCGGCGACAAGGAAGGTGCCCGAGAAATACTTCAGGAAGTCATGAACGAGGGCGATGCCGATCAACGACGCGAAGCCGAGACCCTTTCCGCCGCTCTTGCCTGAACCCGTTATCCCCGCAGGGCGTGCCGACCGGCGCGCTGCCCTGCGGCAGGGCTGCGCTCCGCTCGATTCTTATCCCGCGCATCCCGCGGCGTTTTTTCTTTCTGCGATAATCGTCATCTTGTCGCGCGCTTTGCCGTTCACCGCTTCCGGACGGCTGCTCAAACCGTAGCATCATGCGCCTTGCGTTAGGTCTCGAATACGACGGTGGGCCGCATTGCGGCTGGCAAAGCCAACCGTGCGGCTGTGGCATCCAGGATAAAGTCCAAGCATCGCTGTCATCGATCGCCTGTGAAACCATCGTGGTCGTCGCCGCTGGACGAACCGACGCAGGCGTGCACGCTTGCGGGCAAGTAGCGCATTTCGATACTCGGGCGGCGCGCCCGCCGTCAGCGTGGGTACGCGGCGTAAATACCTCACTACCCGAATCGGTCCGCGTGCTCTGGGCGCAAGCGGTGCCCAACGATTTTCATGCGCGATTCGAAGCTCGTTCGCGTACCTACCGTTATTGGCTGTACAACCACCCGGTCCGCCCAGCGTTGCTCGGGGGCAAGGTCGGATGGCACCATCGCCCACTCGACGCTCATGACATGGACGCCGCCGCACAAGCATTGGTGGGCGAACATGACTTCAGCAGCTTTCGAGCCGCAGAATGCCAAGCGCCATCCCCCGTCAAAACCCTGTATTCCGCCTCAGTGCGCAGAAGCGCCGACTACGTTGTTTTCGACTTTACCGCCACCGCGTTTCTTCATCATATGGTGCGCAACATGGTCGGCTGCCTGGTCTGCGTCGGTGCAGGCAAGGTCGATGCGCGCTGGCTCGTCGGTGTACTCGCGGCCCGCGATCGCACTCTTGCCGCGCCTACCTTCGCGGCAGCCGGACTATACCTGATGAACGTGCGGTATGATGCGCGCTTCGGCTTGCCAGACATCGGTGGCAATGGGCTTCTTCCCGGCTTCGAGAGTTAGCTGTGACGCGCATTAAGATCTGTGGCATCACCCGCCGTGAGGACGCCTTAACGGCCGCCCAAGCCGGGGCCGACGCCATCGGGATGGTCTTCTATGCGCCTAGTCCACGTCATGTGCAGCCGAGGCAGGCAGCGGAGATCTGCGCGGCGCTGCCGCCTTTTGTAGCGAGCGTAGGGCTATTCGTAAACCCCGCGGCGGACGGGGTGAAAGCAGTACTACGCGAAGTTCCGCTTGATTTGCTGCAGTTCCACGGCGAGGAAGCGGCCGCCTTCTGCGAGCAGTTCGGACGCCCATACATCAAGGCGCTGCGGGTGAGGCCGGGGATCGATTTGCTACAATACGCGGCCCAGCATCCCGCTGCCAAGGCTTTGCTGGTGGATGCCTTCGTGGAAGGCCGGGTGGGCGCCACCGGCCAGGTCTTCGATTGGCGGTTGATTCCGGCCGAATTTCCTGTCCCGATCATTCTTTCGGGCGGGCTGACGCCGCACAACGTCGCTCACGGCATCGAAGCAGTGCGGCCCTGGGCGGTGGACGTGAGTAGCGGCGTGGAAGAAACACCGGGCGTCAAGGATTCCGCCAAGATCATCGCCTTCATCAAAGGAGTGCGCGATGCAGATGTATGACTTGCCCGACAAGCAGGGCCACTTTGGCCCCTACGGCGGGACTTTCGTCGCCGAAACGCTCCTTGCTGCGCTTGGGCAACTTCGGGAAGCCTATGACAAGTACCGCCGCGACCCGAGCTTTCAAGCGGAGTTCGCCTATGAGCTCAAGCATTACGTCGGCCGTCCCAGCCCGATTTACCATGCCCGGCGTCTTTCCCGGGAGTTGGGCGGGGCGCAGATTTACCTGAAGCGCGAGGACTTGAACCATACTGGCGCGCACAAGATCAACAACACCATCGGCCAGGCGCTCCTCGCCAGGCATATGGCGAAGCCTCGTGTCATTGCCGAAACGGGAGCTGGGCAGCATGGCGTTGCCAGCGCAACGGTGGCGGCCCGCTACGGACTTGAATGCGTGGTCTACATGGGCTCCGAGGACATCCAGCGTCAAGCGATGAACGTCTTTCGCATGAAGCTGCTCGGCGCTACGGTGATCCCCGTGCAGAGCGGTTCGAGGACACTCAAAGACGCCATGAACGAAGCCATGCGCGACTGGGTGACCAACGTCGAAAGCACTTTCTACATCATCGGCTCGGTCGCGGGTCCGCACCCCTATCCGACGCTGGTGCGCGACTTCAATTCCGTTGTCGGCAAGGAGTGCGTCGCCCAAATGCCCGAGATGATTGGTCGCCAGCCCGATGCCGTGCTTGCTTGCGTCGGCGGAGGTTCGAATGCGATGGGCATTTTTTATGACTACATTCCGAATGACAGCGTCAGGTTGATTGGCGTGGAGGCCGGGGGTTTGGGTCTAGACACGGGGAAGCATGCAGCGTCTCTTTCTGCCGGTACGCCGGGAGTCCTGCATGGCAGCCGCAGTTATCTGATGCAAGACGAACACGGGCAGATCCAGGAAACCCATTCGGTTTCGGCCGGTCTCGACTACCCCGGTGTGGGGCCCGAACATGCCTGGCTGAAGGATAGCGGTCGCGCCAGTTATGTGGCGATCAGCGACGACGAGGCGATCGCAGCATTCCATCGTCTGTGTCGTACCGAAGGTATCATACCGGCGCTGGAGTCCAGCCACGCGCTGGCACAGGCGATCAAAATGGCTCCCACATTGGCTATCGATAAAGTATTGCTGGTCAACCTCTCCGGCCGCGGCGACAAAGATATCAGCACGGTAAGCCGATTGGCCGGCATAACGCTCTAATTGCGCTCAGGGCTTCCTTCATGTCACGCATCGCGGCGACCTTTGAGCAACTGAGCATTCAAGGCCGCAAAGCATTGATTCCATTCTTCACGGCCGGGGACCCCAACCGCGCAGTCACGGTACCTCTCATGCATGCGCTGGTAGATGCGGGGGCCGACATTATCGAGCTCGGTGTTCCTTTTTCCGACCCGATGGCGGACGGGCCAACGATACAGCGCTCAAGCGAGCGAGCGCTAAGGCACGGAACCAGTCTTGGCGATGTGTTGGAGATGGTAGAAGAGTTCCGGATCACCAATCAAAAGACGCCGGTTGTGTTGATGGGTTACGCCAATCCCGTCGAGCGGATGACCTATGTCCGCTTCTGCGCGCGTGCAAAAACGGCGGGAGTCGACGGCGTGCTGGTGGTCGACTACCCACCCGAGGAATGTGGGGATCTCGTCGCTCAACTAAGGGAAAGCGGTATCGATACAATCTTTCTCCTGGCGCCGACGACGACGCCCGCGCGTATGGAGCGGGTAGCGCGGCTGGCTAGCGGATACGTCTATTACGTGTCGCTCAAGGGGGTGACCGGGGCGGCCCACATAGACCTCTCCGAAGTGGCTGCCAAGGTGCCGGAGATCAAGGCGCATTGCGCTGTTCCGGTCGGGGTGGGCTTCGGAATCCGCGATGCCGCTACCGCTGCAGCCGTTGCCAAGGTGGCCGATGCGGTAGTTATCGGCAGTCGCATCGTGCAAGAAATCGAAACGTCCGGAGCTGATCACGCTATCGTCAACGTGCAGGCACTGGTCCGCCAAATCCGCCAGGCAATGGACAAGGCATGAGCTGGTTCAAAAAGCTCCTTCCGCCCAAGATCCGGACTCAGAATCCTGCCAAGAAAACGGTGCCCGAGGGCCTGTGGAGCAAATGCCCGTCCTGCGACGCGGTGCTGTATTTCACCGACCTGGAAAAGAATTTGCACGTCTGCCCGAAGTGCGGCTACCACAACCGCCTCGATGCCCGGCAGCGACTCGATCTATTGCTCGATCCCGAGGGGCGCTTCGAAATCGGTTTCGAAGTCATTCCGGTAGACAGTCTGAAGTTCAAGGATAGCAAACGTTACGTGGATCGCCTTGAGGCCGCACGTAAGGAAACCGGCGAGACCGATGCGCTGGTCGTGGTGCAAGGAAGCGTGAAAGCTGTGCCGCTGATCGCCGCGGCATTCGAGTTCGATTTTCTCGGTGGGTCGATGGGGTCGGTCGTAGGTGAGCGCTTCGTGCGTGGCGTTGAGGCGTGCTGCGATCAGCATTTTCCCTTTGTCTGCATTAGCGCCTCGGGAGGGGCGCGCATGCAGGAAGGCCTGCTCTCGCTCATGCAAATGGCGAAGACCGCCGCGGCACTCACTAAGCTGTCGGAAGCCAGGTTGCCGTTCGTTTCCATTCTGACCGATCCGACTATGGGTGGCGTGTCGGCGAGCTTTGCATTTATTGGCGACATAGTCCTGGCGGAGCCGGGATCGCTGATCGGGTTTGCCGGGCCGCGGGTCATCGAACAGACCGTACGCCAGACACTGCCGGAGGGGTTTCAGCGCGCTGAATTTCTGCTCGAAAAGGGAGCGATCGACATGATCGTCGACCGACGCTTAATGCGTGATCGCTTGGCGAACCTCATCACAATGCTTCTGCGCGAAGCGGCCCCGGCAAGCGCCTAGTTCTACGGCACGCTGCCCTTACGCCCACAAACAGTCTCCCCTTTTGCCGCCGCATTGCCGTATGACGCCCCAAACCCTTGCCGATTGGCTTCGCTATCAGGAGCGCATCCATCCCCAGACCATTCAACTGGGCCTCGATCGGGTTGCCGAAGTCCGTGATCGACTGGAGCTCAAACCGGATTTTCCCATCATTACGGTGGGCGGCACCAACGGGAAAGGATCCACTTGTGCCATGCTGGAGGCGATTCTGCACCGCGCGGGATATCGAGTCGGTTGTTACACGTCCCCGCATCTGCTCGAGTACAACGAAAGAGTGCGCATCGGACAGATTAATGCGAGCGACGCAGCGCTGTGCCAGGCATTTGCCCACGTCGAAGAGGCGCGAGGTGATATTGCGCTCACCTATTTTGAATTTGGTACCCTGGCTGCGCTGTGGATGTTTTGTCAAGCTGACTTGGAGGTGGCCATTCTCGAGGTCGGCCTGGGCGGGCGCCTGGATGCGGTCAATGTGTTCGATGCCGATTGCGCTATTCTCACGAGCGTTGCTCTGGATCACCAGGACTATCTGGGAGATGACCTCGAGACGATCGGGTTCGAGAAAGCAGGCATTTTTCGGCCTAATCGACCGGCGATTTTTTCCGATATGGAAATACCCCAATCGGTGATTGCCCATGCTCGCCTCTTGGGCGCAAGGTTGCTGCTCGGAGGCAAGGATTTTGGCTGCACCCGGATGGAAGGGCAATGGCAGTTTTGGGGACCTCATGGCAGGCACCACGCGCTTCCCTTCCCTGCGTTGCGCGGCAGTTATCAACTGCGCAATGCGAGCGGCGCGCTTGCCGCGCTAGATGAGCTCCGCGACCGATTACCCATTGCACTGCACGATATCAAGCGCGGACTGTTGGAAGTGGAACTCGCCGCGCGTTTGCAAGTGCTTCCCGGCCGCCCGGCGGTAGTCCTAGACGTCGCCCATAACCCGCATGCGGCGCGAGTGCTCGCGGACGGCCTGGGCGATATGGGGTTTTATCAAAATACGCTGGCGGTCTTCTCGATGCTTAAGGACAAGGATGTGCGCGGCGTCATCGATTTGGTGAAGCACCGTTTCGATGCCTGGTATTTGGGCGGTATCGAGAGCGGTCGGGCGGCGAGCGTCGACTGGCTGAAGGCGCAAATTACAGAGCTATCTCCAGGCACTCCGGTCTACTCATTTGCCGGCGTGGGTCCCGCGTATCAGCATGCGTGCGAAGCCGCGGGGCAAAATGATAGAATCGTCGTGTTTGGATCTTTCTACACCGTGGCCGACGCCCTTCGGGCGCGCGAGTGGCAGCGGTAAACGAGCGTAAATAAGCGCCTATTCCCTTCATGGCGAAGCCGATCAGCGACGAGGAACTCCAACTCAAAGTCCGCGCTCGGCACCGGCTCATCGGTGCAATAGCTCTTGTCGTAGCCATGGTAGTAGTCATTCCGATGGTTTTCGATTCGACGCCGCGGAAGGAGAGGAGCGAGATTTCAATTGAGATACCAGCCCCTGGTGACGAACCTCCTTTCAATTCCAAGTCCGACTCTTCCCCCAAGGCGGAGAAACCGACGACTCCTGCTCCGCTGGATGTCCGTCCGCCATCGCCAGATCAGCCTGCAAATTCAGTCGCCAGATCGGCTACCGACGCGGTGCGGCCGGTCTTGTCTCCCCCGCCTCCGGTCATGGAGCAGCCCGCGTCGGCGGCGAAGGATACTACGGCCGGGCAAACCGGGGAGACACGAGCCGCGCCTGAGGGGGCCACGGCAAGGCCCGCAAAGGCAGACAAGTTTGTCGTGCAGCTCGGGGTATTCGCCAATCCTGACAACGCCAAGCAGGTTGTGGCGAAGCTCAATGAAAACCATATTCATTATTACACCGAAGTTCTGAAGAGCCCGGTGGGAGCGGTTCGCGTCCGCGCGGGGCCGTTTGACAGTCGGGGAGACGCAGAAGAGGCACACACGAAATTGAAGCTTGCCGGCTTGAGCGGCGGGGTGGTGGTCATTGGAGAATCAGTGAATTGACAAGGGAGTCCGCATATCATGGCGTTCCAGGTATTCGGCTCCAATGACGAGCTTCGACTATGTGGTTCTTGCCGTTGTAGGACTGTCGCTGTTAATCGGGTTGTTGCGCGGCGCGGTCACGGAAGTGATCTCTCTCGCCGGTTGGGTGGCCGCCGTTTTGCTGGCAAACCGATTCGCCGCGCAACTCGCGGCAGCGATGAAGCCTCTGCTGGACAACCCTTCGCTTGCCATGATCGGCGCCTACATCCTCATCGTTCTCGGGAGCTTGCTTGCCGCAACGCTCTTGAAACTCGCGGTGTCGGAATTCGTCAAAGTCGCAGGTCTCAGGTCTGTGGATCGGCTTTTGGGTCTGATCGTCGGTGCTGCAAAGGGGGTTTTGCTTGTGCTGATTCTGGTGCTCGCGGGAGGAATGACTACGCTTCCGCAAGCCCACTTCTGGCGCAATGCTGCCAGCAGCAAGTGGTTCGAGACCTTGGCGAATGGGGTCAAACCTTGGCTACCGCGCGAAATCGCGAAGCGCGTCCAATTTGGTCAATTGAAGGTGTGAATCGCTATGTGTGGCATCTTAGGAATCGTCGCTAAAAGCCCGGTCAATCAGCAGCTCTATGACGGGCTGCTGGTGCTGCAGCACCGTGGGCAGGACGCCGCCGGGATCGTGACGGCGGAGGGGCGAACCTTCCACATGCACAAGGGACCGGGGCTAGTGCGCGACGTATTCCGCACCCGCAACATGCGCGACTTGAGCGGTAACATGGGGATCGCGCATTGTCGCTATCCCACGGCCGGATCCGCCGCATCCGGCGCCGAAGCGCAGCCGTTCTATGTCAATTCTCCGTTCGGCATCGTACTTGGACACAACGGCAATCTGACCAATGCGGAAGCATTGAAGCGTGACATGTACGTCCAGGATCTGCGCCACATCAACACCAATTCCGATTCGGAAGTCCTCACCAATGTCCTCGCCCACGAACTGGCGGGGGCAGCGAAGGGGCACCATCTGGATCCCAATGCGATTTTCACCGCCGTTGCCGGGGTGCATCGGCGCTGCAGTGGCGCTTACGCCATCATCGCGATGATAGCCGGCTACGGCATGTTAGCCATCCGCGACCCATTCGGTATTCGCCCTTTGGTCGTTGGTAAGAAGGGGAGTGAAATGGGCACCGAATTCATGGTCGCATCGGAATCGGTGGCGCTTGACGCATTGGGGTTCAAATACCTGCGCGATGTCGCGCCGGGCGAAGCCATTTTGGTGGACGAGAGCGGCAATTTCCACAGCCGCCAGTGTGCGGAGAATCCCTCCCTCAACCCCTGCTTGTTCGAGTTTGTCTACTTGGCTCGTCCTGACTCTGTCATCGATGGTGTTTCGGTGTACGAAACTCGCTTGCGCATGGGTGACAGCCTGGCGCGCAAGATACGCCAAGTCATGCCGGATTTCGACATTGATGTAGTTATTCCGATCCCCGACACCAGCCGCCCTTCGGCTATGCAGTTGGCGAACCAGTTGGGGATTCCCCTACGCGAGGGCTTCATCAAGAATCGTTACATCGGGCGAACTTTTATCATGCCCGGACAAGCGATGCGCAAGAAGTCGGTACGGCAAAAACTCAACGCTATCGGAATGGAATTCAAGGGCAAGAACGTTCTGCTCGTAGATGACTCCATCGTCCGTGGTACCACCAGCCGGGAGATCGTGCAAATGGCGCGAGAGTGTGGGGCGCGCAAGGTGTATTTCGCCTCGGCCGCGCCCCCGGTGCGCTTTCCCAATGTCTATGGAATCGACATGCCGACTCGCCAGGAACTCATCGCCACCGGACGCAGCGATGCAGAGATCGCCTGGGAAATTGGCGCGGATGGATTGTTTTACCAGGACTTGGATGCGCTTGTCGATGATGTACTCGCGTGTAATCCGGAAATCCACCGCTTCGACGCCTCTTGTTTCGATGGTGCGTACATCACCGGCGATGTGAGCCCTGAGTACCTGGCGCAGATCGAGTCTTGCCGCTCCGACGGAGAAACACGCGACGATGCGGCCGATACGGCTCAGTTGGACCTGAATCTAAGCGCCGTGGATTAGCCATCACACCCATGGAACATGTGGACTCTCTCTCTGCAGAAAGGGAACAGGACTGCGTTGCGCTAACAACGCCAACGAGGCGCAACATTCACGCTAACACCTTGCGCTAACACCACTTACGCTAGCAATTGCGCTAACACAATTTGCGCTAACAATTGACATAGCGGGTTCGCGATAGTAGGTTAGAAGAAGCGCCGATTTGAGTCAGCTTGCGGGCGCTTAAAAAAATTCGGCTAAGCGAGGGAAACCCGTTTAGCCGGCACCGCTGAACGGGTTTTTTTATTGGTTTTTCCGGGCACTCACATGACTGATGAATACGAACTCGATACGCTGGCAGTGCGTGCCGGCATTGAGCGCAGCCAATTCAACGAACACTCGGAGGCGCTTTATCTAACGTCGAGCTTCGTCTTCAAGAATGCAGCTCAAGCTGCGGCGCGCTTTGCCAACGAAGAACCGGGTAACGTTTATTCCCGCTTTACGAATCCTACGGTCACTGCTTTTCAAGAAAGGCTTGCAGCGTTAGAAGGTGCCGAAGCCTGCATAGCAACCAGTTCCGGGATGGCGGCAATCTTGTCGACGGTCATGGGTCTGCTTGTGAGCGGCGACCACATCGTAGCATCGCGCTCCATCTTCGGTGCGACAGTCCAGATGTTCAATAACATCCTGCCCAAGTTCGGCATAAAGACCACTTGGGTTTCTCTTACCGATCTGTCTGCTTGGGCAAGGGCAATTACGCAGTCGACCAAGCTGCTGTTTGTAGAAACCCCTTCCAATCCGCTCATGGAAATCTGTGACATCGCCGGATTGACGGCGATCGCCAAGCGGCGCGGCGTATTGCTCGTCGTGGACAATTGTTTTTGTACCCCGGCGTTGCAGCGGCCTATTGAGTTGGGGGCCGACCTCATCATCCACTCAGCGACCAAATACCTGGATGGACAAGGTCGCGTGATGGGCGGCGCCGTGCTGGGACGCAAGGACGTTGTGATGGGTAGTATTCTGCAGTTCTTGCGCACGGCAGGGCCGTGCATGTCCCCTTTCAACGCCTGGGTGTGTTTGAAGGGTCTGGAGACTCTGCGCATCCGCATGGAAGCTCAATCGCGCACGGCTGCGCGCCTTGCTGCGTGGCTGGAAGCACATCACAGCATCAGGCGCGTTTATTATCCCGGACTCGCATCACATGCACAGCATGCCTTGGCCAAGGCGCAGCAGTCGCTGCCTGGCGCGATCGTTTCCTTCGAGATCAAAGGTGCACGGGAGGAAGCCTGGCGAGTCATCGATAAAACGAAACTCATCTCGATTACCGCTAATCTCGGCGATACGAAGACAACGATTACTCATCCCGCTTCCACGACCCATGGCCGCATCAGTCCACAAGAAAGGGCTGCGGCCGGGATCGGCGAAGGATTGTTGCGCGTCGCGGTAGGCTTGGAGAGTTTCGATGATCTGCGCAACGACTTGGCACGCGGTCTCTAGCTTTACTTGATCATACTGCTGCTTTGCGGAGCCAGGGATTGCGTCGCCGGCGGCTTGGGCAAGTTTCTTTCCAGGAGGCCTTTCTCGATGGACTTCAACTGATCGAGCTTTTGCTGCAAGAGCTCCGATTGTCTCTGCTCATCCTTCAATTTCGAATTGGTGTTCTGCAGGGTTTCATCGAGCCGCTTGTTTTCCGCGTCCAGGCGACGATTGTCGAGGATCATCCCCTGCAGGATGAGGGCGAAATGAGGCAAGGCACTACCGTTGCCTTGGGCACTGGCGGCTTCCTTGGCGATCGGGTCAAGGGCGGACAGCGCGCGGCCGTAGTCCCTGTTTGGGTTGTTGGGCAGGCTGAGTACGAGCGCCATTTGCATGCGGTTCTGCGCGGTAGGCGCGCTCACTATTTGCTGGCGCAGACTGTCTTGCTCCTTGGCCAGTGCAGAAGGCGTAAGCCGGCGCAGCCCGGCGTAATACTGGATCAGTATCTCGAGCTCGCTTGGCGTCGGCCCGGGAATGGGTTCCGCAGCGGGAGCGGGCGCAATGACGGTCACGACTGCAGCGGGCGGAGGGGGTTGCCTCGGTCTGCTCGGTATGTTGCAGCCGCTCACTGCCAATAGGCAGAATGCAAGGGCAAGGCGACAAAAATGTCGATTGATTCTGCCACCTGCAACCGCATATGCCGTGACATGAGTTGGTTCCCGGGTTGTATTATCCGAAATTACTGGCGGGCGTCTTGACGCGCACTTCATTTTTTCCCCCTGGTTTCCGCGTACGGGCTTGTTCTTGTGGCACCTTCCGCTCTACGGACAGCTTGGCTGGATAAGCGCGCTTAACGGGTCTCCGGCGGTGGAGCTCGCCCTTGCTCAGAGTATGCACTGCTACGCGGGGAGCCGCCACCGGCCATTTGTTTCCGGGCGCCGCGACCTGCCTGCGCGCGATTATTTCACTACCGAGTTGCAGAGGCAAAATCCCTCAGGACAAGCGGCAACCTTAGAGACTGCGTGGAGTACAGCCATGCTCGTCAACTAACAGATAGCCCCCCTGTCCATACCAATCGGGCAGCACCCAGCGCTCGCACACATGGTTTCCGGCCACATGGACGTGGCGCGCCGGGCGATGCGTATGGCCGTGGATTAGCCTGGGGTAACCGAAGTCACGCAGGACTTGCTGCACGGCCGAGAGGGTGACATCCATGACCTCGGCCGCCTTGGTTTGCGTCTCTTGCGTGCTGAGTTTACGCAAGCCTTCGACCTGAACTCGGCGCGTAGCTAGCGGTTGCTTCAAAAATCCCGCCAGCCACTGCGGATCACGTATCCGAGCGCGAAAGGCCACATACTCGACGTCGTCAGTGCACAGGGAATCGCCATGCATGAGAAGCGTCGGGGTCCCGTACAGGTCGATGAGCGTTGGATCTGGCAGCAGGGTGCCCCCGCATCGGCCAACGAAGGTTTCGCCAAGCAAGAAATCTCGATTGCCGTGCATGAAATAGAGCTCTGTGCCGGTGGCGGAAAGTTCTGCGAAGGCCGCGGAGATCTCGTGGTTAAAGATGTCATCGTCATCGTCGCCAATCCAGTATTCGAACAGATCCCCCAACACATAGAGCGCTTCGGCGTGCACCGCGGTGTCATGCAGGAAACGGAAAAAGCGGTCGTTGGTCTCCGGCCGATCGGAGCTCAGATGCAGATCGGAGATGAAAATGGTTTCAGCCATGCCCTGCCAGCCGTTCAGTCAACAAGTTTCGGCCGTCTCGATTACGACATCCTCCACCGGAACGTTTTGATGCATGCCTTGATTTGCGGTAGGTACTTTCTTGATCTTGTCGACGACCTCCTTGCCTTCTACCACACGGCCGAACACTGTATAGCCGAAGCCCTGCGGCGTAGATGCCGTGTAGTTGAGGAAGTCATTATTTTTCACGTTGATGAAAAACTGCGCGGTGGCCGAATGCGGGTCCGAGGTACGCGCCATTGCGACCGTGTAGTTATCGTTGGTCAGCCCGTTTGCGGCTTCGTTCTTGATCGGGGCCTTTACCGCCTTTTGTTTCAAACCAGGCAGAAATCCGCCACCTTGAACCATGAAGCCGTCAATTACGCGGTGAAATAGCGTGCCGTTGTAGAAGCCGCTCTCTACGTATTTTAGAAAGTTCGCGACGGTCTCCGGAGCCTTCTCGGCGTTGAGCTCCAGCGTAATGACACCGTGATTAGTGGTCAGTTTCACCATGGGTCTAGTTCCTTTATCGATGGTCTTGCAAGCAACCCGCTGGGAAGATTCCTGAGTCGGGGATGAGGTAGAGCCCCCCGCGGCTTGCACCGCGATTGGCAGGGCGAGGACAAGACAAAAATGTGCAACGCAAGGGAGCACTCCGGAGGGAAATAGCATAGGACTCCGTTGATAGCGATGGCCGGTCGTACAGGCGCCAGTCATGATTGGTCGGTTGCGCGCTTAAGGTTTTGACGAAGGCTGGGATTGCAGTTCAGCACTTGGTGGAGTCTTTCTCTCCTTGCCGACGACGATTTGTTTGACCAGGTTAAGTTTAGGCCTGGCGCTGGTATTGTTCCTGTCGAGCGTACCCGCGCGCTCGTATTCACGCGTCGCCAGCTGGACATACAGATCGCCAAGATTTTCATGAGCGACCGCATAATCAGGGTTGTTACCGATCGCGAGTTCAAGTTCGCTCCTCGCATCCTGGTAGTGACCCTGCGCAGCGTAGAGTACCGCTAGATTGTTATGCGGTTCGGGCAGCTCCGGATAGTCCCTGGTCAAGGCGGCAAATATCTGAACGGCTTCGGTGCTGCGATTCTGCGCGGTCAGGATCACCCCCTTTAAAAACCGGGCGCCCATATCCTGAGGTGCCGTTGCCAGCGCAGCGTCGACGCTCTCCAGTGCTTGGGCAAACTGACCTTGTTGATAAAACTTGGTGGCCTCCCTTAATCCTTCGTTCGTCGCCGCAAGCAGCCAAAGAGGTGCATAGAGCAATGCAGCCAACCCGAGCCAACGCCTCACTGCCCGGAGGGTCATTATGTTATATACTCGACTGCCGTTGAAGAAGTCTGGAATCCTAGCAGGAAGCGGCGTCGCTTCACAATCTCTGCCGACAATCCGCACCCGCGGCGGTCTCCTCTACCGGCACGCGGGGAGTACAACATGCTGCGAATCTACAATACGCTGACCCGACGCAAGGAAGATTTCGTCCCGATTAAGGCTGATCAAGTGGGCATGTACGTCTGCGGACCGACGGTCTACGATTTCATTCACATCGGTAACGCCCGCACATTCACGGTGTTCGACATGGTTTACCGCTGGTTGCAGTCCTCAGCGCACGGCTACAAAGTCACCTATCTGCGCAATGTGACTGACGTCGATGACAAGATCATCCAACGTGCCGCGCAGAATGGCGAACCCATCGAGGTACTGACAGCGAGAATGGTGCAGGAGTTTCGTGCCGACACAGAACGTCTTGGACTGGCACCGCCAACCTACGAGCCGCACGCGACCCGCTTTGTGACTGCGACCGCGGATGCACCGGAATCCGCCCGACAAAACATGGTCGCCCTGATTCGGTTGCTGGTGGACAAGGGGCTCGCCTATTGCGCGGCCAATCGCGACGTGTACTACGCCGTGCACAAATTCCACGGCTACGGCAAGCTCTCCGGCAAGTCGTTGGATGACTTGCGTGCCGGCGAGCGCGTGGATATCGACGCACATAAACGCGACCCGCTTGACTTCGTGTTATGGAAAGCGGCGAAGCCGGGTGAACCATCATGGCCCTCGCCTTGGGGACCGGGCCGGCCGGGTTGGCACATTGAATGTTCCGCGATGGGAGAGGCCTTTCTCGGCGAATACTTCGATATCCACGGCGGTGGAGAAGATCTGCAGTTCCCTCATCATGAGAACGAGATTGCTCAATCCGAGGGCGCGCACGATCATCAGTTTGTGAAGTACTGGATGCATTGCGCATTTCTCAACACGGGCAATGAGAAGATGTCGAAATCTCTGGGGAACTTCCATACAGCGCGCGACGTGTTGGACAGCTATCGCGGGAATGAGGAAGCCGTGCGATTTTTTCTGGTCCGCGGGCACTACCGCAGCCCACTAACGTTTACGGAGGCCGCCCTTCGGTCCGCACGCAAAGAGCTGGATAGCCTGTACATAGCGCTTCGCGACGTGCCCCCCATCACTGTGGACCTCGATTGGGAGCACCCGTACCCTTCCAGGTTCCGCGAGGCCATGGACAATGATTTCAACACTTGGGAAGCCTTTGCCGTGCTGGCTGAAATGCGCAATGAACTGAACAAATCCCGATCGCCGCCATTGGCCGGCGTACTGAAGGCGCTGGGCGGGACATTGGGCTTCCTACAACGTTCACCCGATGTATTTCTGAAGCGGGCGGATGCCGGTACCCCCCCGAGCACGGCTATCCCGAGCGAGGAGTCTGCGAACCAGGAGGAGGAGCGGATAAACGTGCTAATCAGCGCGCGTAATCTTGCCCGTAGGTCGAAAAATTTTGCCGAGGCGGACCGAATCCGCGAGGAACTGGACAGTGCAGGCATCCTGCTGGAAGACAAACCCGCCGGGGTCACCGAGTGGCGGCGTAAATAAACAATCATCGGCGTCAAAATGAAAACGGACGCCGTGGCGCCCGTTTTTATTTGCTGCGACTCACCCGCTAGCGCAAGAATTTCCCATCCTGACCAATCACAGTCAGGTCGACGAATTTGGAACCATAGTGGTCCTCCGGTGTGTAGGTCACGCGGAAGCCGCCCACGTCGTAGTCGCGCAGGGTCTCCAGGGCAGTGACCAGTTTTTCCCGGGTCGGCTCCTTACCGGTGCGCTTCAGGCCCTCCACCATCACTTTCGCCGCCATGAAGCCTTCCAGGCTGCTGAAATTGAAGTCCTTGTGGCCGTCCTCGAGCATCAGCTTCTGGTATTCCCTCACAACCGGTGTGCCAGCGCTCCAAGGAAAGGGTACAACCTGCGAGATACCCACACCACGGCCGTCCGCTCCCAGTTCATCGGCGAGCGCTTTGCTGCCCACGAAGGAAACGTTCACGAATTGCGGCCGTGATCCGAGCTTGTTCATTTCCTTGATGAACGCGGCGCAGGACTTGTAAGCCGAGATCATGATTACGGCTTGCGGTTCGACCTTCGAAATGGCTGTGACGGCTGCGTCGACGGCGGTCGTATTGCGCTCGACGGTGCCGGTAGTGATTATCTCAAGATTGCGGCGCTTGAGAGCCTGTTCAACTCCTGTCAGACCTGCCTTGCCGTAGGCGTCGTTCTGATAAAACACCGCGATTTTCTTCATGCCCAGCGAGGTGAGCTGCTCGACGATTTTTTCCGTTTCCTGAAAGTAGGAAGCGCGGACGTTGAAAATGTAGCGATTGACCGGATTACGCAGAGATTCGGCACCAGTGAAAGGGCCAACCAGCGGCACTTTGGCAGCGGTGAAGACAGGCATTGCGGCATTCGTCGTCGGCGTGCCGACATAGCCTAGCAGAGCGAAGACTTTTTCGTCCTCGATCAGCTTCTTGGTCGCAACCACGGCGCGGTCGGCTTCATAGCCATCGTCGAGCGACTTAAGGATAAGCTGCCGCCCATTGACGCCACCATCCTTGTTTATGTGATTGAAATAAACCTCGATGCCTTTGCGCATTTCGAGCCCCAGGGATTGGGCGGGGCCTGAAAAGGCGGCGGATTGGCCGAGTGTCAGTGTGGTTGCGGTCACCCCGTTCTCCTCAGCCAACACGATGCCGCTGATGCACAGTGCTGCGAGGATAGTTAGAGTTCTGCGTAAGACGTTCATTATCTTGCCCTCAGGTCAACGTTGTCGTGGCTAAACGATGCGGCTAGACAACTACTCGTGTAGATGAGTCACTATAAACTCTCGTGCTCGCCTCCAAAAGTTAATCTGTACACAAAAGACATCACAAAACAGCCATTTAGCGCGAACCTGTTCACAAGTTGCCGCGCAAAAGCCAAATGGCTATGTTATTCCAAACGAACGGGGGGCGCGCGCCTTAAAAAAGGTGCAGCCGCGAGGGCGTTAGCTTACTCGGCGAAGAATTCTTTTACTTTGTCCATCCAGGATTTGGCGCGTGGATTGTGCGACGCAGCATCGCGTTCGTTAATCGCCTCGAATTCCCGCAGCAATTCTTTCTGCCGCTCGGTGAGTTTAACGGGAGTCTCGACGACCACATGACACAGTAAGTCGCCATTGGCTGTGCTGCGCACGCCCTTGATGCCCTTGCCGCGCAGGCGGAACACCTGGCCGGATTGGGTTTCCTGAGGAATACGGATCTTGGCGTGGCCATCCAGCGTTGGTATTTCGATGTCGCCACCCAGTGCGGCCGTGGCGAAGCTGACCGGCATTTCACAGTGCAACTCATTATGGTCACGTTGGAAGACCGGGTGCGGGCGCACCTGGATCACCACATAGAGGTCGCCTGGCGGGCCGCCCGCCCCTGCTTCCCCTTCGCCTGACAGGCGAATACGGTCGCCCTCGTCGACGCCGGCCGGGATTTTGACGGCGAGCGTCTTCTGCCGCTTGACACGGCCGGCGCCGCTGCAAGTGCGGCAGGGGTCGGCGACGATCTTACCGCTGCCGTGGCAGCGCGGGCACGTTTGCTGAATCGAGAAAAAGCCCTGTTGCAGCCGCACCTGACCCTGGCCGTGGCAGGTCGGGCAGGGCGACGGCGAAGTTCCGGGTTTGGCGCCGCTGCCGTGGCAAGTCTCGCATTCGTCCATGGTTGGAATGCGAATCTTCGTGTCGGTACCGCGTGCCGCCTCTTCCAGACCGATCTCAAGGTTATAGCGCAGGTCCGCGCCGCGGTAGGCGCTCGATCGGCCGCGCTGCCCGCCACCGAAGATATCCCCGAAAATGTCGGAAAAGGCATCCGCAAAACCGCCGCTAAAGCCCGCACCGGCGCCAGCCGCACTGCTATCGACGCCCGCATGACCGAAACGGTCGTAGCTGCCCCGCTTTTCCGCGTCGGAGAGAACCTCGTAGGCTTCCTTCGCCTCCTTGAATTTTCCTTCTGAGTCCTTGCTGTCGGGATTGCGATCCGGATGGAACTTCATCGCCATTTTCCGGTAGGCCTTCTTGATGTCCTCCTCGGAAGCGTCGCGGTTGAGTCCGAGCACGTCGTAATAGTCTTTTTTGGCCATTGTCTATTGGGGCGACTGCCTGAACACGATAAAAAGCAGTACTGGAACGTTAATAACCATACCTTGTAAGCGGATGATTGAAACGCCTGGAGCCAGGGGACAATCCTGGCTCCAGGCTAAGCTTTCGATGGCTTATTTCTTCGCTTCCTTCACTTCCTCAAACTCCGCATCGACGACATTCTCTTCCTTCTTATTGTCCGGCTTTGCCTGGCCCTCGTTACCACCGCCAGCAGCCTTGGCACCGCTCTGCTGTTCTTGCGCGTACATCTTTTCCGCAAGTTTATGCGAGGCTTCGGCCAGTGCCTGGGACTTCGCGTCGATAGTCTTCTTATCATCAGACTTCATCGCCGCCTCGGCGTCCTTCAATGCCGATTCAATCTTGCCTTTTTCGTCGCCATCGAGTTTCTCACCCTGCTCCTTGACCATCTTCTTCACTGAGTGAATCAGCGCATCAAGCTGGTTGCGGGCACTGACCAATTCGAGCAATTTCTTGTCTTCCTCGGCATGCGCCTCCGCATCCTTCACCATGCGCTGAATCTCGTCCTCAGACAGTCCTGAACTCGCCTTGATGGTGATCTTGCTTTCCTTGCCCGTAGCCTTGTCCTTGGCCGAGACGTGCAAAATGCCATTGGCGTCGATGTCGAACGTCACTTCAATCTGCGGCAACCCGCGCGGTGCGGGTGGGATGTCGGCCAGATTGAACTGGCCCAGGCTCTTGTTGCCCGCTGCCATGTCGCGTTCGCCCTGCAGCACGTGGATGGTGACTGCCGTCTGATTGTCGTCGGCGGTCGAGAACACTTGCTGCGCCTTGGTCGGAACGGTGGTGTTCTTCTGGATCAACTTGGTCATGACCCCGCCCAGAGTCTCGATCCCGAGCGACAGAGGCGTCACGTCGAGCAGCAGCACATCCTTCACGTCGCCCTTCAGCACGCCCCCCTGGATTGCTGCACCCACGGCAACGGCCTCGTCGGGATTCACGTCCTTGCGCGGTTCCTTGCCGAAAAACTCCTTGACCTTGTCCTGCACCTTGGGCATGCGGGTCATGCCGCCCACGAGGATGACGTCGGAGATTTCGTCGGTCTTGACCCCGGCATCCTTCATGGCAATGCGACAGGGCTCGATCGTCTTTTGGATCAGATCCTCGACCAGACTTTCTAGTTTGGCCCGGGTCAACTTCACCGCCAGATGCTTCGGTCCGGAGGCATCAGCCGTAATGTAGGGAAGGTTGACATCAGTCTGCTGGCTGGAAGAAAGCTCTATCTTCGCCTTTTCGGCCGCTTCCTTCAGGCGCTGCAGCGCAAGCACATCGTTGCGCAAGTCGATGCCGCTTTCCTTTTTGAATTCGTCTGCCAGGTAATCGATGATGCGCAGATCGAAATCCTCGCCGCCCAGGAACGTGTCACCGTTGGTAGAAAGCACTTCGAATTGATGCTCGCCTTCAACCTCGGCGATTTCGATGATGGAAATATCGAAGGTACCGCCACCCAGATCGTAGACTGCAATCTTACGATCGCCCTCCTTCTTATCCATGCCGAAAGCGAGCGCAGCGGCAGTCGGCTCGTTAATGATCCGCTTCACGTCCAGTCCGGCGATACGCCCGGCGTCCTTCGTCGCTTGGCGCTGCGAGTCATTGAAGTACGCCGGAACGGTAATGACCGCTTCGGTCACTTCCTCGCCCAGGTAGTCTTCGGCGGTTTTCTTCATTTTGCGCAGCACCTCGGCCGACACCTGCTGCGGCGCGAGCTTCTGGCCACGCACTTCCACCCACGCATCGCCGTTGTCTGCCTTGACGATCTTATAGGACACCATCTTGATGTCCTTCTGCACGATCTCATCCTCAAAACGTCGGCCTATCAACCGTTTCACCGCAAATAGGGTGTTTTTCGGGTTAGTCACGGCTTGCCGTTTAGCCGAAGCGCCGACCAGAATCTCACCATCTTCCTGATAGGCCACGATAGAAGGCGTCGTGCGCGCGCCTTCGGAGTTTTCGATGACCTTGGGTTGCCCGTTTTCCATGACAGCCACGCAGGAATTGGTCGTCCCCAGGTCGATGCCGATAATCTTTGCCATGATTTCCCCTTTTTACTGTAAGTTCTAAAGCCTTATTTGCAAGGTGGGTTTGATCTCGTGGAATTCAACCCCAGGCTGCTAGTCCCGGGCTTTTGCAACAGTGACCAGCGCCGGCCGCAGCACCCGGTCGTTGAGCGTGTAGCCCTTTTGCAGGACCGTCACGACCGAGTTCGGCTCGGCTTCGCTTTGCACCATGTTGATGGCCTGATGACGGTGCGGATCGAATTTTTCGCCGACCGGGTTAATTTCCGCCACATTGAATTTGCCAAACACATTGGTGAGCTGCTTCAAGGTCAATTCCACGCCGTTGCGATAGCTATCCACCGTTGCGTTGTCGACTGCCAGGGCGGCTTCCAGGCTATCCTTTACGCCGAGCAATTCGCCAGCAAAATTGTCAATGGCAAACTTGTGTGCACTGACGACCCGTTCTTCGGCCCGCTTGCGGATGTTATCGGCGTCAGCCACGGCGCGCAGCCAAGCGTCGCGGTGCTTGTCGGCCTCGGCCTGCAATGCGCTGATGTCAGCGCTTTGATTGGAATCGGGTGCCCCCGCAGAGGTTTGCGGATCTGACTCTCCGTCGCGACCCGCCGCTGCCTGCTCGGCGCGCTCGCTGGCGTTGTCAGTCTGGGGTGAATTCTCTCGGTTGTTCTCGTCTGCGTGCATCGCTTCGGCTCCTCTTTAAATCAACTGGGCAGATGGTGCCGAATTGACAAATTTCAAGGTACGGATCGTATTTGCCTGGTCAGCGAGGCTTTGCCAGGACCAGCCTATTGGCCAGGGTTGTGATGACGCTATAGAGCAGTGCGCCAAAAAAGGCCGCCCAGAAGCCGCTGACATAGAAGCCGCGAATCCACTGCGCCGCAAGCCAAAACAGGAATCCATTGATAACCAGCGCAAACAGGCCGAGCGTGAGCAACGTGATGGGCAGAGTGAGCAGAATCAGCAGGGGGCGAATCAGGGTATTGAGAAAGCCCAGCACCAGCGCGACGAGCAGTGCTGTGACAAAGTCCTCGACGTAAACCGACTTGAGCACATAACCAAGAAGCAGCAGGGCGAGGGCGTTGATCAGCCAGCGTATCAGAAGATTCACGGTTTGCCTTTCGTAGGTATTTCAATGTCCCGCACCCAGTGCTTTGGCCCGGGCGAGCGTCGCTTCGGCCGCGGTGCGCGCAGCCGTCTTGTCCCAGTTCTCGCTCACCCATCCGCCGAGATTCTCCAGGGCGATATCGGCAAACGCCCGCACCCAGGCGTCATTTTCGTTGAGGCAGGGAATGTAGTGGAACTCCTTCCCGCCGGCATTGAGAAAGCGCGCCTTGCCTTCGATGGCAATCTCCTCCAGGGTCTCCAGGCAGTCGACCGGGAATCCGGGGCAGATCACGTCAACCCGTGCCAGGCCGGTTTTGCCGAGCGCCTCCAAGGTGGGCGCAGTATAGGGCCTGATCCATTCGGCACGGCCAAACAGCGACTGAAATGCCACCACGTATCTACTCTTATCCAGGCCCAGTGCTTCGGCGAGCAAACGGCCGGTTTTCTGGCAGTGACAATGATAGGGATCGCCCTGATCGAGCGTGAAGCGGGGCACACCATGGAAGCTCATCACCAGCTTGTCCGGGCGGCCGTGGCCCATCCAGTAGTCATTGACGCTCTGCGCGAGCGCCTCGATGTAGCGTGGATGATCGTGATACTGGCCGATAGTGCGCAGCGCTGGGATATGACGATAGCGGCGCAGTGCCGCGGCCACCGCGTCGACGGCGGTTGCCGTGGTGCTGGCGGCGTATTGCGGATAAAGGGGAAGCAGGACGATCCGCTCGCAATGCTGGGCCTTGAGTGCCGCGATACCTGCTGCGATCGACGGATTGCCGTAGCGCATGCCGACGGCGAAGGCGATCGGTGACTTCACTCTTTCGCCCAAATAGCCGCGCAGCAATTGCCCAAGTCGTTGGGTATGCATGAGCAAAGGCGAGCCCTCACGGCTCCAAATCCTGGCGTACTTCTGTGCCGATTTGCGCGGCCGGGTATTGAGGATGATCCCGTTCAAAATCAGCCACCACACCACGCGCGGGATTTCCACGACGCGCCGATCACTGAGAAACTCCTTGAGATAGCGGCGCAGCGCCGCCGTCGTCGGCGCGTCCGGGGTACCCAGATTCACCAGCAGGATGCCGGTTTTGCGGACAGTATCGTGGGTGAAGACCGGTTCGGGAAGATAGCGCATCAGGGGGTAAATGAAGAAGGCAGCAAAGAGCAGCGGGAATGGCGGGTGGCGAGGACGGCCCGGCAACCTCCCACCGTTAGGGTCTTATGGCACGCGACGCATCAATGATACGAGAGAGCGCTCGACAACAGCTTGGCCGTCACGTCGACAATGGGGATGACCCGCTCGTACGCCATGCGCGTCGGACCGATGACCGCCACCGTGCCGACGATCCGGCCGTCCACCGCGTAGGGTGCGCTCACCACGCTCACTTCGTCGAGCGGCGCCACGCCGGACTCGCCGCCAATAAAGATCTTCACGCCCTGAGCCCGGCTGCCCACGTCGAGCAGTTGCATGAGTGAAGTTTTTTCGTCGAACAAAGCGAACAGTTTACGCAGGCCGTCCATGTTTGAAGACAAGTCATGCACATGCAGCAACTTGTTTTCCCCGGCCAGGACAAGATCGTCACGGCTGGGCTTGAAGGCTTCGCCGCCGGTTTCCACCACCGCGGTCATCAGGCGCGAGATATCTTCGCGAAGTTGCCGCAATTCCATGCCCAGCTTTTCACGGACCCGGTCGAAATCCTGGCCGGCGTAGGTTTGATTCAGGTAGTTCGACGCCTGGACCAGTTGCGCCGGCGAGTACGGCCGATCGGTGATGATGATGCGGTTCTGCACGTCGCCTTCGGTGGTGACGATGATGAGCAGCACACGTTTTGCCGAGAGCTCCATGAACTCCACATGCTTGAAGGTGCTGGGCCGGCGCGGCGTGACCACCACACCCGCGAACATGGTGAGCTCCGACAGCAGGTTCGAGGCCGCGGAGACCAGTTTCTGCGGGTCGTCAGGATGCAACTGGTCTTCCAGTTCATGAATCTCCTCCTGCTCGAGCGGCTTCACCGTGAGCAGCGTATCGACGAAAAGCCGGTAGCCGCGTGAGGTCGGGATGCGCCCCGCGGAGGTATGCGGACTGACGATCAGACCCATGTCTTCGAGGTCGGACATCACATTGCGGATCGATGCCGGCGACAGCTCCAGGCAGGAATACCGCGACAGCGAGCGGGACCCGACGGGTTGGCCTTCTATGATGTAGCGCTCAACCAGAGTCTTGAGTAGGTTTCGAGCGCGTTCGTTGAGCATAGGCCTATTCTACACAAAGGATTCATAATCCGGGACAAGCTTGGAGCGACTCGCGGGCCCCAGGCTTGTGCCGGTTCCCATCGCTGGAGCGCAGCCGACTGGTACCGGCAAGGGAAGCCCAGAACTCCATTCCTGCATTTGCGCACTATATGGTTTAATCCCGCCTATGCCTCAAGAGTTTAAACACGTTGCGCTGGTGGGCAAGCTCGACTATCCGGGTCTTAACGAGCCGCTGATGCGGATCGTCCCGTTTCTGCTCCAGCGCGGCCTGCGCGTCACGGTCGAATCGCGCATCGCCGGCCAGCTCGCGCCGGGTCCTTACGCCGTCGCGACGCTGGAAGAGGCAGGCCGTACCGCCGATCTCGTCGTTGTGCTCGGTGGCGACGGCACGATGCTGTCCGCGGCACGCGTCCTGGCACCGTTTCGTGTGCCGATCACCGGCATCAATTTGGGTCGCCTCGGCTTCCTCACCGACATTCCCGCGGATCTCATGGAAAACGTGCTTGCCGCGATGCTGGATGGCGCCTACACGGAGGAGGAGCGGCTCATGCTTGCCTCGGTCATCATCCGCAAGCGCGAGAGGGTATTCAAGACGCTGGCCACCAATGACGTAGTGATCAGCCGCGGCGCCATGGGGTCGATGATCGAGTTCGAGGTCTACGTGGACGGCCAGTTCGTCTACAACCTTCGCTCCGACGGATTGATCGTTTGCACGCCCACCGGCTCCACGGCCTATGCGCTCTCCAGCGGTGGCCCTATCTTGCATCCGTCGCTCGGCGCCATGGCCTTGGTGCCGATCGCTCCGCACACGCTGTCCAATCGTCCCATCGCCCTGCCCAAATCGGCCGTCGTGACGGTGGTGGTGGTGCGCGGCCATGACCCGCGGGTCAATTTCGACGTGCAGTCGCACTTCGAGCTGAAAGTGGGCGATAAGGTGGAGATCAAAGCGAATCGTCATCCGTTACGCTTGTTTCACCCCGAGAGCTACAGCTATTTCGCCATGCTGCGCGAGAAACTGCATTGGTCGGAGAAACTGTAGGGCGATGAGCCGCCGCGCCGACCATACTTCGCCGGAGCGAGGCCGTTTCGCCAAAGCCAGGCCTTGCTCGAGGCCGGGCGTTCGGATGTTCGCTGCTGCCTTCCCTAGCCGCTCCGGCCAAATGATTCCAAATTCAAAGTAGATGCTCGCCCGTCTCTCCATTCGCGATTTCGTGATCGTCGACGCCCTGGACCTGGACTTTTCCCCCGGGCTCACGGTGCTGACCGGCGAAACCGGCGCGGGAAAATCGATTCTCATCGATGCACTGGCGTTGGCGCTCGGTGAGCGCGCCGAGGCCGGTGTGCTGCGCGCCGGCGCCGAGCGTGTCGAGGTCATCGCCGAATTCGATCTCAGCCATGCTGTGCGTGCCGATGCGTGGCTGCGCGGTAACGAGTTGGAAGCGGAGGAGGGCATCTGTATCCTTCGCCGTACCATCGACGCGGCAGGGCGCTCCCGCGGCTACATCAACGGTCGCAGTTCGACGGTGCAGCAGTTGAAGGAGTTGGGTGACTTGCTCGTCGACATCCATGGCCAGCATGCGCATCAGAGTCTGTCGAAGCGCGAGTCGCAGCGTCAATTGCTCGATGAATTCGGCGGTCACGCCGATCTCGCGGCGGAGGTGACAGCGCAGCATCGTGCCTGGCAACGTTTGCGCGATGCGCGCCTGGAGCGCGAACGCAACGCCGAGGCGGTCGAGACGGAACGCGAGCAACTTCTCTGGGAGGTGCGCGAACTAAACAACCTGGCTTTCGAGCCGGAGGCTTGGCAGGAAGAGCTTGCCGAGCATGGCCGGCTGACGCATGCCGCCTCGCTCATCGAGGCGGCGGAGGCCGGCATCGAAGTGCTGGCTGAAGGTGAGTCGACGGTTTTATCCACTCTGCACACTCTGCTCGGCCGCCTCAATTCCTTGACCGAGCACGATGCTCGCCTGGCCGAGATTACTGGGATTCTTGATCCGGCGCGCATCCAAGTGCAGGAGGCCGTCTACGCGTTGCGGCATTATCTGCAGCGCCTCGATCTCGATCCGGCAAGGCTCGAGCAACTCGAGCGGCGCCTGGAGACGATACAGGGCGCTGCGCGCAAATATCGCGTTCGTCCGGACGAGCTGGGCGCATTGCTCGGCCGGCGCCAGCAGCGACTCGACGAACTGGGTGGGAGCGATGCGGACGACACGCTTCTGGCGCGCGAAAGACAGGCCGAAACGCTCTATCTGGCGAGCGCTAGGAAATTGTCCGGTGTGCGCAAGAAAACCGCCGCGGTGCTGAGCGAAAAAGTGACCGCCAGCATGCAGCAGCTGGCCATGGCCGGCGGGTGCTTCGAAGTTGCGCTTCCGCCATCAGAGTCAGGGGGTGCATTTGGGTTGGAGCAAATAGAGTTTCTTGTCTCGGCGCATGAAGGCGTTGCGCCCGCCGCTCTGGTGAAGGTTGCGTCGGGCGGTGAACTGTCGCGCATCAGCTTGGCGATCCAGGTCATCACCAGTCAGGTGGCGGCGACCCCGACGCTCATCTTCGATGAAGTGGATGCGGGAATCGGTGGTCGCGCGGCGGAAATCGTCGGGCAGCTGTTGCAGCAAGTCGGAGGCGCTCGCCAGGTCATGTGCGTGACGCACTTGCCGCAAGTGGCGGCACGTGCTGACCAGCATTGGCGCGTGTCCAAAGGCAATGTCGGCGGAGCGGTGCGCTCGCGCATCGACGTGTTGGACCACGCCGGGCGGGTGGAAGAACTCGCGCGTATGCTTGGCGGCGTGAAGATCACCGACACGACACGCAAACACGCACAGGAGATGCTGCGTGGAAAATAGCTCGAGCCAGCCCTACCCCGCGCCATGGATGACTTTGCTGCGCAACGCTCGCCGATGAAACCGAGCCACTCCGTTATTTGCGACATCCGCGGTCTGCGCTATCACGTGCGTACCTGGGGTGCGGATACTAGCCCGAAGCTGTTTCTGCTGCACGGCTGGATGGACGTGTCGGCGTCGTTCCAATTCCTGGTCGATGCGCTGACGCAAAACTGGAGTGTGATCGCGCCGGACTGGCGCGGCTTCGGCTTATCCGAGTGGCAGCGCGGCGGCTATTATTTTGCCGACTACGTGGCCGATCTGGACGCACTGTTGAACCAGTTCAGCCCGGATGCGCCGACAAAATTGATCGGGCACAGCATGGGCGGCAATATCGCCGCTCTCTACGCCGGCATTTGCCCTGATCGGGTGCAGCGCTTGGTCATGCTGGAGGGATTTGGTCTGCGTCCCACGACGCCTGAGCAAGCGCCGAAACGCTACGCCAAGTGGTTCGACCAGATCAACCATCCACCGCGCTTCAAGCCGTATGCGGATTTCGAGGCGCTCGCCGGGCGATTGCAGCAAAGCAACCCGCGCCTCAGCCATGATCGAGCACTCTTCCTGGCACACCACTCAGGCAAGACCCTGCCGTCTGGCGAAGTGACGTTCAACAGCGATCCGCTGCACAAGGCGGTGAGCCCGGTACTCTATCGGCTCGAGGAGGCCAAGGCCTGCTGGCGCAACATCACTGCATCGGTGCTCTGGCTGGCAGCAGCCGACTCGGAGATTTTCAAGGCCTTCGCGAAACATGGCGACGATTACGCCGCGCGCAAAGCGTGTTTTGCCGACCTCGAAGACGTGGTGATGCAGAACGCGGGACACATGATGCATCATGATCAGCCGGAGCAATTGGCGAAAATCGTGGAAGCGTTTCTTGCGCAGCCATGATCGGGTTACTCTGCGAGTGGATCGGATTGCGCGACACGCGGGGCTGCGCTACAGCCAGCCGAATCTCTCTTGATGCGCAACCACAACAAAACCGTCGGCGAGCACCATCGCAAGCGAGTGCCAGCGGGTAACGGAATACCCAGTGCGTCCCGGCACATACCGGGAGTTGATGCCCTAAATACCGGCAAGCATCGTCGGGGTCCCTCCGCGCGCCTGATACGAAGAGGGGCGAAGAGCACTACCCGAGCACTTTTGCCAACCACGCCGCGATCGCCTCGACCTCTTCCGGGCACACCGAATGGGGCATGGCGTACTCGTGCCATTCGACGGCATATTCCAAAGATTGAAGCCGCTCGCGCGAACTGAGCGCGGCCTGTAACGGGATCACATCATCCTGCCGCCCGTGCGCCATAAAGATCGGAATGGTCGAGTTGGCTGCTTGTTTTTCCGCGTCGAGCGATTCATCCAGCGCGAGATAGGTGGATAGCGCCATCACCCCAGCCAGTTTTTTCGGGTAGCGCAAAGCGGTGTGCAAAGCGATGACGCCGCCTTGCGAGAATCCGGCCAGCACGATCTTCTCCGTCGCAATGCCACGCAACCCCTCACGCTCGATCAGGGCCTCGACCGCGCGTTGGGACTCGCGGATGTGCGGCTCCGAACTCCATACTCCCGGTCGGCTCGACTGTCCCGGAACGAGGATCGCGCTCGCGCTGCCCATGTCGAACCAGGCGCGCATGGCGTAGCCGCTGTTGATGCTGACCGGACGAATCGGCGCGTGAGGAAAGATGAAGCGCAAGGGCTTGTCTTCAGGAAGGGCCAGCTCTCTGACGATGGGCGCAAAATCGTTGCCGTCGGCGCCCAGGCCGTGCAGCCAGATTACCGTACCCAACGGGCGAGGGCCGGTGGAGAGTTCAATCGCGGGAAGCAGGTCCGTGGTCATAGGTACATCGGCTTGGTCGATGGCGGGCGTTGCATCAGGATCTCAATGGATAGTCTATTTTGACATGCAAACAGGGCTGAAGCCCACGCACGCCGGGCGTCGCAACATTTGAAAGTGGGTAGTTAAGCAATCCCGGCGTGCTCACCCGTTTGCGCCGAAGCGGCAAGGGAAATCCTCGCCAGGCGGGCGAGCGCGCTAGCGGTCGGCCACGTCGCGGCAGAATTGATGTAGCCGCGACGATCCATATTGTTCGCTCCGGGCGAGATACATGGCGCGCATTCTAACCTAGGGCGTCCCGGGCGGGCGAATGGCGGACTTTGGGCGAAAGACCTTGATCAACTGCTCTCGTGCCTCGATGTAGGGCCCGCCGATCAGATCGACGCAATAAGGCACCGCAGCAAAGATACCGTCGAGCGTTTCCTTGATCGCCTTGGGCTGGCCGGGGAGATTGATGATCAGCGACTGTTTGCGAATCACCGCGACTTGCCGCGATAAAATCGCGGTCGGCGTGTACTTGAGGTTGTTGGCGCGCATCTGCTCGCCGAACCCGTCCATGACGCGATCGGCTACGGCGAGGGTCGCTTCCGGTGTGACATCGCGCGGCGCCGGCCCGGTGCCGCCGGTGGTCAGCACCAGCGCGCATTCTGCCTCATCAACTAGTTGCTTGAGCGTGGCCTCGATCAACGGCTGTTCGTCAGGAATGATGCGTTTGACCAGGGTGGCCGGGTTGAGCAGCACGGCGTCGATCCAGGCTTCCAGGGCGGGAATGCCTTCATCCTGATAGATGCCCTTGGATGCCCGGTCGCTGATGGTAACCAGTCCGATGCGAACGGAGTCGTGCATGGCAATCCCTCTGAGTTGCGGCGATTAAGGTTCGACGTCCGGTTGCGCGGGGCGTTCGCGGGATTCGACAAGCGCGTGCAGATCGCGAAACAGTTGCCGGTATCGGCGGGGCGGCAATTGCTTCGCGCGCTCATCCCGCGCCGCGCGCGCCAGAGCGCGGAAGTGCTGCAAATCCGCAGTCGGGAATTCGCCTGCGAAGCGGGTAAAGTCCGCATCGTCCGCGATCAGCCGATCGCGCCAGCGTTCCACCAGATGTTGCAGAGCGACGCTTTCCTTTCCCTGACCGTGCCAGCCGTGCAGTTTGTCGCGAATCGGTTCGGCATCCACGTCGCGCATCAGCCGACCGATGTACTGCAGTTGCCGGCGCAGCGCGCCGTGCTTGGAAATGTGTTGGGCATCGCGCAGCGCCGAGAGCAGCGAATCGGGCAGATCGAGCTCACCCAGCCTGTCTTCTTTCAGACCCACCAGTGCCTCGCCCAGTTCCTGCAGCGCGTGCATTTCCTGTTTGCGTCGGGTTTTACTGATAAAATCGTCATCTTCCATGGGTGAATGTTAGCCCATTTCCATTCCTAGCTCATAACCCTCCGGCGATAACCACCGTGTCCGATTCCCAGCTTTTTGCGAGCATCGATGACTTGAAACAACTCGCGCGAGATGTTCTTACGCAAGCGAAGAGCGAAGGCGCGAGCGCTGGGGAGACCGATGTTTCAACTGCAATCGGGCAAAACGTCACAGTGCGCAAAGGTGAAGTCGAGACCATCGAATACAATCGCGACAAGGGCATGTCGGTCACTGTCTATTTCGGTCAGAAGCGCGGCCACGCGAGCAGCTCCGATCTTTCGCCACTGGCTATTCGCGATACGGTGCGCGCTGCCTGCAGCATTGCGCGCTTTACCGCCGCGGATCCGTTTGCCGGATTGGCCGATCCGGCGTTGCTCGCCGGCGGCGAGCTGCCCGACTTGAACATTCATCACCCCTGGTCGCTGCAGGTAGAAAACGCGATCGAATTGGCCAGGCGCTGCGAAGCGGCGGCCTTCGCGGTCGACCCGCGCATCACCAACTCGGAAGGCGCTTCCGTTTCCACGCATGAGGCGAACTTCGCCTATGGCAACACCTTGGGTTTTCTCAACGGATTCGCCACCACGCGGCACGGCTTCTCCTGCTCGGTGATCGCCGGCGCGGGCGATGCCATGCAGCGCGATTATTGGTACACCACCGCGCGCGATGCGCAAGACCTCGATTTGGCCGAAGAAGTCGGCAGGGTCGCCGGCGAACGGACCTTGAGCCGCCTCAATAGCCGAAAACTGAAGACGCGCGAAGTGCCCGTGTTGTTCGATCCATCGCTGGCAGCAGGACTGATCGGGCACTTCGTTGGCGCGGCAAGTGGCGGCAGTCTGTATCGCAAGTCATCGTTCCTGGTCGATAGCCTGGGCAAGAAAATCTTCGCGCCCCTGGTGCACATTCGCGAAGAACCTCATCTCGTCAAAGGACTGGCCAGCACCACTTTCGATGACGACGGTGTGGCGACCCATGCGCGCGACGTGGTTAAGGACGGTGTGCTGCTCGGCTATTTCTTGGGCAGTTATTCTGCGCGCAAGCTGGGCATGTCCTCCACCGGCAACGCCGGAGGTAATCACAATTTGATTGTGCAGAGCGGCGATCTGGACTTTGCCGCCTTGCTGAAAACGATGGGTACCGGGCTCGTCGTGACCGAACTGCTCGGCCAGGGAGTCAATACCGTTACCGGCGACTATTCGCGCGGTGCCGCGGGTTTCTGGGTAGAAAACGGGGAGATTCAGCATGCGGTGGAGGAAGTGACCATCGCCGGCAATTTGCTCGATATGTTCGGCAATATCGTTGCCGTGGGCAAAGATGTATTAGTGCGCGGCTCCAAACGGTGTGGCTCCATCCTGATTGAGAGCATGACGGTGGCCGGCGAGTAGAGGGTTTACGGAGCCCGTCGTACGCTAGGGAGATAACCGGTAGCGCGCGCTACTTTGGTCACCTATGGTTAGATACAGATCCGTGACTAAGGGAGAAGCCAATGGAGTTCGACGACGACCAGACCAGCAGTAACGTTGAAGACCGACGCGGCTTGGGCGGCGGCGGTCAGCTGGCGATCGGCGGCATCGGCACCGTCATCGTCGCGATCGCGGCAAGCTACTTCTTCGGTATCGATCCGTCGGTAGTGCTGAATATCCTGAGCGGTGCCGAACAGAGGGTCTCGGTACCTTCCCGTCCGGCGACAGCGCCGCCCGCAACCGATCAACAGGCAAAATTTGTCGGTCAGGTGTTGCGCGACACCGAAGACACCTGGCAAGCGCTGTTCCAGCAAGCCGGCAAGCAGTACCGCGATCCGAAGCTCGTCCTGTTTTCCGGTGCGACGCCGACCGCCTGCGGGACCGGGCAGAGCGCGATGGGTCCGTTCTACTGTCCGAATGACCAGAAGGTTTATATCGATCTGGAGTTTTATCACGAATTGCAGACGCGCTTCCATGCCCCGGGTGAATTTGCCCAAGCCTACGTGATAGCTCACGAAGTAGGCCACCACGTGCAGTACCTGCTCGGTATTTCCGCCAAGGTAAACGGCATGCGCCAGCGTTTGTCGGGAGTGGAATTCAACAAAGTGTCGGTGCGCACCGAATTGCAGGCAGACTGCTTTGCCGGTGTCTGGGCGCATAACTCGAAACACGTGCATTTGAATTCCACCGATATCGACGCGGCATTGAACGCGGCGGCGCAGATTGGCGACGACAACCTGCAGAAGCAGACGCAGGGTCGCATCGTGCCCGACACGTTCACGCACGGGACCTCGCAACAGCGAGTGCGTTGGTTCAAGCGCGGTTGGGAGAACGGCGACACGACGCAATGCGACACCTTTCAAGCGGCGCAGCTGTAGGAAGTCGGCGCTAACAGACGCTCGGCACGGCGTCTTGCGAGGCCGGGTTTAACTTGCTACATTCGGTGCGCGCCCGCAGCGCACTCAATGTGTCGGCTTGACAAGCTAGTGCCATCGATGGCCACGCGGCGGGAACGAGGCACCCCGATAAATCTTCCCAAATAAAAATAGCCATAAATGAGGAGTCCCGGATGAAGAAACTGTCGCTGCTGGCGGCGTCTGCCGCGCTGTGCGCCGCTACGATCGTTCGCGCCGACATCACCGTGGGCGTGAGCTTATCCGCCACCGGCCCGGCCGCCTCGCTTGGCATCCCGGAAAAGAATACCTTTGCGCTCATGCCGACCAGCATCGCCGGGCAGAAGATCAACTACATTATTCTCGATGACGCATCGGACACGACAACGGCCGTAAAGAATGCGCGCAAGCTGACCGGCGAAAACAACGTGGATGTGCTGGTTGGCTCGACCATCACGCCCAACTCTCTGGCAATGATCGACGTGGCTGCTGAAACGCAGACACCCATGATCAGCATGGCCGCGTCCGTGGCGATCATTGCGCCGATGGATGCGAAGCGCGCGTGGGTTTTCAAGACGCCGCAGAACGACGCGATGATGGCGCAGGCCATCGTCGTGCATATGTCGCAGGCGGGGGTGAAGAGCGCCGCCTACGTCGGCTTCAACGACCCTTATGGCGAGAATTGGTGGAAGGAGTTCAGCAAAGCTGCCGAAGCCGCCAAAATCAATCTGGTGGCCAATGAGCGCTACAACCGCAGCGACACGAGCGTGACTGGTCAGGTGCTGAAGATCGTGGCCGCCAATCCCGACGCAGTACTGATCGGCGCTTCCGGCACGCCGGCGGCGCTGCCCCAGGTGGCGTTGGGGGAGCGCGGCTACAAAGGCAAAATCTACCAGACCCACGGGGTGGCCAACCCAGACTTTCTGCGCGTCGGCGGTAAGAACGTCGATGGCGCCGTGCTGCCTGCCGGCCCGGTGTTGGTGGCTGATCAGCTGCCCGCGGCCTATCCGAGCAAAACCGTGGCCCTCGAATACATCAAGACGTATGAAACCGCTTATGGTGCCGGGACTTTCTCGACTTTCGGCGGCCACGCCTGGGACGCGGGCCTGCTGCTGAGCAGCGCCATTCCCACAGCACTGAAGAGCGCCAAGCCGGGCACGCCGGAATTCCGCAAGGCGTTGCGCGATGCACTCGAAGGCACGCGCAATCTGGTCGGCGTGCACGGCGTGTTCAACATGACGGCGCAGGATCATCTCGGCTTCGACCAGCGCGCCCGAGTTATGGTGAAGATCGAAAGTGGCAAGTGGATCTACCAGAAGTAGAAATTAGCGACTGCTGTTACGACGCCATGGCGCAGAGCAGACGATGCGACCGTGGATGCGCTGGGTTCGCGATGCCCTGCGTGACGCGCTCGCTTGCAAGCGCCAAGCGTAATCTCCTGTTGCCCGCCTGATCGCCCTCTGAATGGATGCACAGATCGCCATCCTGCTTGCCCAGGATGGCCTTGCTAACGGGGCCATCTACGCATTGTTGGCGTTGGCGCTGGTACTGGTGTTCACGGTGACTCGGGTCATCTTCATTCCTCAAGGCGAATTCGTCACCTACGGTGCGTTGACGCTAGCCACTTTGCAACTCGGTAAAGTGCCTGGCACGACTTGGCTGCTGCTTATGCTCGGAACGCTCGCTTTCTTCGTAGAAGCGACTGCCCTGCTGCGCAGCGGACAGCGCAGACGTATCGTCGCCGCGGCACTGGCTTATCTCGTCGTACCGGCGGTACTCGCAGGGATGGTCGTGTGGGCCGCGCCGCAAAAATTGCCTCTTGCCGTGCAGGTCATCTTGAGTCTCGCGCTGATCGGCGCGATGGGGCCGCTTCTCTATCGGGTGGCCTTTCAGCCGCTCGCCGACGCCTCGGTGCTGGTTCTGCTCATTGTGTCGGTCGCGGTGCATTTCGCGTTGGCCGGTTTGGCACTGTATTTTTTCGGTGCCGAGGGTTCACGCACGCCCGCGTTCAGCGATCAGGCAATTCGACTCGGGTCGGTGAGCGTCTCCGGACAAAGCCAGTGGGTTTTGCTTTCCAGCAGTGGACTCATCGTGCTGTTCTACCTGTTTTTCGATAAGACGATTTACGGTAAGGCGCTGCGCGCCACGGCAATAAATCGGATCGGCGCGCGACTGAGCGGCATCAGCACCGAGAAGTCCGGCCGGCTGAGCTTTTTTCTTGCCGTGTTGATCGGCGCCTTCTCGGGAATTTTGATTGCCCCCATCACGACTATCTACTACGACTCCGGCTTTCTGGTGGGTTTGAAGGGCTTCGTCGGAGCAATCATCGGCGGACTGGTGAGTTATCCCCTCGCCGCGGCAGGGGCGATCCTCGTAGGCTTCCTCGAGTCCTACTCGTCGTTTTGGGCCAGCGCGTACAAGGAAGTTATCGTTTTTACGCTTATCATCCCAGTGTTGCTGGTGCGCTCGCTCACCAGCGCACACCACGAGGAAGACGAATGACCGATTGGCGCCGGCGCTGGCCGCTCCTGGTCTTCGTCTTGGTGCTGGTCGCTGCGCCGTTCGCAGTTTCGGAGTTCTACGTAACGCTGCTCAACTACATCGGCCTTTACGCGCTGGCGGTGTTGGGCGTGGTGCTGCTCACCGGTGTTGCGGGACAAGTATCGTTCGGCCAGGCGGCTTTCGTGGGCGTGGGCGCCTACACGAGCGCCTATCTCACCACAGCGTATGGATTGTCCCCGTGGCTGACGCTGTCGGTGGGATTGCTCCTCACCGGCGCCACCGCACTCTTTCTCGGCTTCGTCACGCTGCGCATGCGCGGGCACTATCTACCGCTCGCCACCATCGCGTGGGGCATCAGCCTCTACTACATTTTTGGTAATGCAAGCTATCTGGGTGGCTTCAGCGGACTGGGCGAAATTCCGGCGGTGACGCTGTTCGGTTGGCCGCTCAAGGACACGCGAGTGTTTTACTTCCTCATCTGGCTCGCCCTGGTGGCCGCTTTGTGGGCAGTGCACAATCTGCTCGATTCGCGCGTCGGCCGGGCAATTCGCGCATTGCGCGGCGGCGGCCTGATGGCCGAGAGTTTCGGGGTGGATACCACGGCGTTGAAGATACGCGTATTCCTCTATGCGGCGCTACTCGCAAGCCTCTCCGGCTGGCTCTATGCGCACTTGCAGCGCTTCGTGAATCCCACGCCGTTCGGGCTGAACGCAGGCATCGAGTTTCTGTTCATGGCCGTCGTTGGCGGCGCGGGCCACATTTGGGGGGCGGTGCTCGGCGCCGGCTTGATCACGGTGCTCAAGCAATGGCTGCAGGACTGGCTGCCGCGTTTACTCGGTGGCAGCGGCAGCTTCGAAAGCATCGTGTTCGGCATCCTCATCGTCGTCATGCTGCAGCTGGCGCGCGACGGGCTATGGCCGCATCTGCTCAGGCTGTTTCCGCGCAACGGTGGCGCGTGGATGGGCGCGCCGACGGAGGCGCTGCCCAAGCGCAACCACCCGCCGCATGATGTCACCGTTCTGGAAGTCACTGGCGCGCGGAAACAATTCGGTGGCCTGGTCGCGGTCAATGACCTCAGCTTCACGGTATGCGCCGGACAGATCCTCGGCTTGATCGGCCCGAACGGCGCGGGTAAGAGCACGATGTTCAATTTGATCAGCGGCGTGCTGCCAGCAACCCGAGGGGAAGTGAAGCTGCTCGGCATTCCCGTTGCCGGCCTCAGTGCGCCACAGATCGCCCGCCTCGGTTTGGCGCGCACGTTTCAGCACGTGAAGTTGCTGCCCGCCATGAGTGTGCTCGACAACGTTGCCATCGGTGCGCATTTGCGCGGCTCGGCCGGAATGCTGCGCGCGTCGTTCCGCCTCGAGCGGCAAGAAGAAGCAAGATTACTCGCGGCTGCGTGGATTCAACTGGAGCGCGTCGGTCTCGCCCGGCACGCTTTCGAACCGGCGGGGAGCCTGCCTTTGGGGAAGCAACGTATCGTCGAGATCGCGCGCGCCTTGGCTGCCGATCCGATTCTGCTCCTGCTGGATGAACCGGCGGCGGGCTTGCGCCGTCTCGAAAAGGCCGAGTTAGCGGAATTGTTGCGGCAACTGCGCAGTGCCGGGATGAGCCTGCTGCTGGTCGAGCACGACATGGAGTTCGTGATGAATCTCGTCGACCGCTTGGTCGTAATGAGCTTTGGGGCGAAACTCGCCGAAGGAGAACCGCACGAAGTCAGGTGCGACCCGCTGGTCCTCGAGGCTTACCTGGGAGGGGTCATGTGAAGGGCGCTGACATCCTGCTCGAAGTGACCGACTTGCATGCCGGTTATGGCAAGGTCGAAGCGTTGCGCGGCGTATCGCTGCAACTCGCAGAAGGCAGCATAGCCACGGTCATCGGTCCGAACGGCGCGGGAAAGACCACCCTGCTCGCGAGCCTGATGGGATTACTGCCGCACCGGGGCGGGCTGCGCTATCGCGGCGATTCGCTGGACGGCGTTGCGGTCGAACGACGCGTCGCCCGGGGCATCAGCTTGGTGCCGGAGCGGCGCGAATTGTTCGGTGAAATGGATGTGCGAGATAACCTGCGCCTGGGGGCGTTTCAGCGCTACCGAAGAGGCGATCCGGCTATTGGCGAGGACCTCGATCGAGTGTATGAAACCTTCCCTCGGCTAAAGGAACGCGCGAAGCAGCGTGCCAGTACTTTGTCGGGCGGCGAACGACAGATGCTCGCGCTCGGGCGAGCGTTCATGGCGCGGCCGCGACTGCTCATGCTCGACGAGCCGAGCCTCGGATTGGCGCCACTCGTCGTGCGGGAAATTTTCCACGTCATCGAGCGGCTGCGCACCACCGGCGTCTCCATTCTGCTGGTCGAACAGAATGCGCGCGCTGCGCTGCACGTCGCCGAATATGGGTATGTGCTGGAGACTGGGCTGGTCGTGTTGGAAGGGCCGAGCGCCGAGTTGCAGCGCGACGAGCGCGTCGTGGCGAGCTACCTCGGCCTGAGCAGCACCGCATAGACTCGCTATCTCGCGTGCAAATAGGCCGATTCCACCTGCCCTTTTTACCACACTCGCCCGTATAATGTGCCGGGGCTGAAACTCGCTCTCGCCGTAGCGATGCGCAGTTTGCCCACAAAATATGTCCTGGCGATGGGTCATTAGAAGGCAACTTCGCCGGCCGTTCGAACAATGAGGAGCCCAAATGGAAAGACGTGCATTTCTTAAAAACGCAGGCGTAGGCCTGGCAGCAGGGGCGGTGGCGGCACCGGCGATCGCGCAGTCGCAACCGGAAATCAAGTGGCGGCTCGCTTCGAGTTTTCCGAAGAGCCTGGACACTATTTTCGGTGGCGCGGAGGTTATTTCCAAGCGCGTCGCGACGGCAACCAACGGTAAGTTCCAGATCCAGGTCTTCGCCGCCGGGGAAATCGTACCGGGGTTGCAGGTACTGGATGCTGTGCAGAACGGCACCGTGCAGTGCGGCCATACCGCGCCGTACTATTTCGTGGGCAAGGACCCGACCTTCGCTTTTGCCTGCGCCATTCCTTTCGGGATGAACTGCCGCCAGCAGAACGCTTGGATGTACCACGGTGGCGGGCTTGCGTTGATGCGCGATTTCTACAAGGACTACAACATCATCCAATTCGTGGCCGGCAACACCGGTGCGCAGATGGGCGGCTGGTACCGCAAGGAAATAAAGACGCTTGCCGATCTCAAAGGGCTCAAGTTCCGCGTCGGGGGTTACGCCGGCCAGGTGTTGGCCAAACTGGGCGTGGTGCCGCAGCAAATCGCCGGCGGCGACATCTATCCCGCCCTGGAGAAGGGCACCATCGATGCGGCGGAATGGGTCGGTCCGTACGATGACGAGAAACTCGGCTTCTACAAAATTGCCAAGTACTACTACTATCCGGGCTGGTGGGAAGGCGGTCCCGAACTTGATCTGCTGGTGAGCATCAAGGCGTGGGAAGAACTGCCGCCCGAATACAAGTCGGCGTTGGAGGCGGCCTGCGCAGAGGCAAATGTGGACATGGTCGCGAAATACGACGCAGTGAATCCTCCTGCCTTGAAGCGCTTGCTGGGCAACGGCGTCCAACTGCTGCCGTTCTCCAACGAGATCATGGCCGCGAGCTACGCGGCGGCCAACGAACTGTACGAAGAGACTGCGGCGAAAAACGCCAAGTTCAAGAAGGTCTACGAACCGTGGAAAGCGTTCCGCGACGAACAGATCGCCTGGTTTGCCATCGCCGAGAACCGCTTCGATAACTTCATGATTGCGGCTGAGCGTGCTGCGCAGCAGGCGGGGAAGAAGAAGTAGCGCGGCATCGCGATCCTGCCCCGGTATTCTTTAACCAAACCTTCGCACCGGCGGGGCTTAGCTTTGCCGACGACTACGCTGCGAGCGCTACTTGCCGGTTGCCTTCTCCTCGGCGCCATTGCCCTTGAGCGCGCGTTCAATCGACTTGGCCAGATCGTCGGCGTCCCGCTTGGAAGCATCACCGGGCACGGCGCCGCTCTGATCTTTCTGCGGTACCTGTAGATCAGGTGGCGGCGCGTCAGGTGATGATTCGGACGGCGGAATCATGATCTGGATATTGGAGGAATCGCCTTTCTTGGTATCGAGGCCGCTGGTAACCAATTTGGGGAACACAATCACCAGGGCAACCATGAGGATTTGAATCAGCACGAATGGCACCGCGCCCCAGTAAATCTGCCCCGTGGAGACTTTCGCCATGGTCTTGCCGGTGAGCCGGTCGACATAGTCCTTTGCCGGGGCCACGCTGCGCAAGTAGAACAACGCGAAACCGAAGGGCGGATGCATGAACGAGGTCTGCATGTTCACACCGAGCAGCACGCCGAACCAGATCAAGTCGATGCCCAGCTTCTCCGCAACCGGACCGATCAACGGTACGACGATGAATGAAAGCTCGAAAAAATCGAGGAAGAATGCCAGTAGGAAAACGAGGATGTTGACCACGATAAGAAAGCCGAGCTGGCCGCCAGGCAAGGCGGTGAGCAGATGCTCGACCCATACATGGCCGTTCACCCCGTAGAAGGTGAGGCTGAACACTCGCGCACCGACCAGAATGAACACGACAAAGGCCGTGAGCTTGGCGGTGCTGTCCATTGCCTGCCTCAGCAGCTTGAAGGAAAGGCGTCGGCGCGCCAGCGCCATGGCGAGCGCGCCGCTCGCCCCCATGGCGCCGCCTTCGGTGGGCGTTGCCACGCCAAGGAAGATCGTGCCCAGCACCAGGAAGATAAGAGCCAGCGGCGGAATCAACACGAACACGGCCTTTTCCGCCATGCGCGACAGCAGGCCGAATTTGAACAGGCGGTTGATGACTGCCGAGAAGAACGCTACCCCGACGCCGACCGATGTCGATACGACGAGGACCTCGTCGGTCGGAGCTTCGGGAGGATAGCGGTACTTGGCGAACGCGACTGAAACGACGACTGCGATGAGCACCAACACGCTCAACGAAGTCGCTCCACTGCTACCATCGGGCTCGCGCAGGGTGCGTGCCTCCGCGGGCAGAGCGGGCACCCAGGCGGGCCGAAGGATGCTGACGGCGAGGACGTAAAGGGCGTACAGTCCGGCCAGGGTTATCCCGGGAATGAAGGCGCCGGCATACATGTCGCCCACGGAGCGGCCGAGCTGATCGGCCATAATGATCAAAACCAACGAGGGCGGGATGATCTGTGCGAGCGTGCCGGACGCGGCAATGACACCGGAGGCGAAACGGCGGTCGTAGCCGTAGCGCAGCATGATGGGCAGCGAAATGAGACCCATCGAGATGACCGATGCCGCTACCACGCCAGTAGTCGCTGCAAGCAACGCGCCGACGAAGACGACGGCATAGGCGAGCCCGCCGCGCGTCGGTCCGAACAACTGGCCGATGGTATCGAGCAGGTCCTCGGCCATTCCGCTGCGCTCCAGGATCAGGCCCATGAAAGTGAAGAAGGGCACCGCGAGCAGCGTGTCGTTCGACATCACACCCCAGATTCGTTGCGGCAGGGCCTGGAACAGGGTCACGTCGAAGAGCCCCAGTTTGAGCCCGATCAGTCCAAATATGACGCCGTTGGCCGCCAGCGCGAAGGCGACGGGATAGCCGAGCAAGAGGAAGATCACCAGGGCCCCAAACATGATGGGCGCCATGTTCTGGATGAGAACTTGGGTCATGGCAATTCACCCCGGCGCTTGCGCAACTCTTCCGCCAGCAGTTCCTCGGCGCTCGGACCCTCGTGCTTTTCGCTCGGATCGGCTATCAAGCCGCGCAGGAAGGCGATGCGCTTGATGAATTCCGAGACGCCCTGCAGGATGAGCAGGAAAAACCCGACCGGCACCAGCAACCGCGCCGGCCAGACGATTAATCCGCCGGCGTTCGAGGACATTTCATTGAAGCGAAACGAATCGACGAACAAAGGCCATGACATCCACATGATCGCAATCGCCATCGGCATCAAGAAAAAGACCGTGCCCAGTATGTCGATCCAGGTCTGAGCCTTTTTCGACAACCGGCTGGCGATCACATCGATACGTACGTGCTGGTTATGCAGCAGCGCGTAACCGGCGCCGAGCAGAAAGATCGCCGAGAACAAGTACCATTGCACCTCCAGCCAGGCGTTCGAACTGCGGTTGAAGGCATAGCGGACGATGGCGTTGCCGGCGCTGATCAGCACCGCGACCAACACCAGCCAGTAGACGGTGCGTCCGACGCGTTCGGTGATGAAATCGACCAAGCGGGAAAAGCTCAGCAGAGCTTGCACGGGAGATCTCCTCTGGATAGGGCTTTGGAATCCGCGAATTATTCTTAGCCGCTGCAGCGGTTCAATGGGCAAGCTGCGAAGCGCGCCTATTATAAAGGCGCCGTTTACAAAAGCGTACCAAGAGTTATCAGGATCAACCCGTACTCGCAAGGGGGAAGTGCGACGGAGAACTAGACGGAATCGTGCTAACATTAATCGCGTTTTCCCTTGTCATGCGAAAGATCTCTCCATGTTTTCAGCCAAGCAAACGATCGCGCGCCAAGATCCCGAACTGTGGCAGGCCATGCAGGCTGAAATGCAGCGGCAGGAAGATCACATCGAGCTGATCGCCTCGGAAAATTACGCCAGCCCGGCGGTGATGGAAGCGCAGGGATCGGTGCTCACCAATAAGTATGCGGAAGGCTATCCCGGCAAGCGTTATTACGGTGGTTGCGAAAACGTCGACGTGGTGGAGACGCTCGCCATCGAGCGCGTCAAAGCGTTGTTCAATGCGCCGTTCGCCAACGTGCAGCCGCACTCCGGCTCGCAGGCCAATGCCGCCGCCTATTTGTCGGTGCTGCAACCGGGAGACGCCATTCTCGGCATGTCGCTCGCGCATGGGGGACACCTGACCCACGGCGCCACCGTCAACTTCAGCGGCAAGCTGTTCAAAGCGGCGACGTACGGGCTGAACAGCGAAACCGAGTTGATCGATTTCCGCGAAGTGGAGCGCCTGGCGGCCGAGCATAAGCCGAAGATGATCGTTGCCGGGGCTTCCGCTTATGCACCGGTGATCGATTGGAAACGCTTTCGTGAAATTGCGGATAAGGCTGGCGCTTATTTGATGGCGGATATGGCGCACTACGCCGGCCTGATCGCTGCCGGGTATTACCCGAATCCGGTGGGTGCGGCACATTTCGTGACGAGTACCACGCACAAGACGCTGCGCGGCCCGCGCGGTGGCGTCGTTCTCACCAGCGATGAGGAACTGGCGAAGAAGGTCAATTCGATGATCTTCCCGGGCACGCAAGGCGGCCCGTTGATGCACGTCATTGCCGCCAAGGCCGTAGCGTTCAAGGAAGCGGCGAGCAAGGAATTCCGCGCCTATCAGGAACAAGTGGTCGACAATGCGCACGTGATGGTGCGTGTGCTGCAAGAACGCGGATTGCGGATCGTATCCGGGCGCACCGATTGTCATCTGTTTCTGGTCGACCTGCAGGCCAAAAAAATCACCGGCAAGGAAGCCGAGGCGGTGCTCGACCAGGCCCACATCACGGTGAACAAAAACGCCATCCCGAACGATCCACAGAAGCCTTTTGTGACCAGCGGCATCCGCCTGGGGACCCCGGCGATGACCACGCGTGGCTTCAAGGAACTGGAAGCCGAACAACTTGCCAATCTCATCGCCGATGTACTGGACGCGCCGTTGGACGAAAAAGTTATCCGGCGTGTGGCGCACGATGTGCAAACGCTTTGCACCAGATTCCCGGTTTATGGAGGGTAGGAGCGGGGTGTGGCGAGCGCGCTAATGCATGAACAGAACGTCGGGCCAAACCGCGAGGCGACTTCACGATCATGAAGTGTGCCTTTTGCGGCGTGCCTGATACTCAAGTCGTCGATTCTCGGATAAGTGACGAGGGCAACACCATTCGCCGCCGTCGCCGCTGCATGGGCTGTGGTAAACGCTTCACGACCTACGAGACCGCTGAACTGCGCCTGCCGCAAGTAGTGAAGCAGAACGGCAAGCGCGAGGAGTACTCTCCGGAAAAAATCCGCACCAGCTTTCTGCGCGCATTGCACAAGCGGCCGGTGGCGACGGAATTGGTGGACGCGGCGATCGATCGCATCGGTCAGAAGGTGCTTAGTTTCGGTGAGAGAGAAGTCGATTCGCGCCGCCTGGGCGAGATGGTAATGGAGGAATTGCGGCGGGTGGATAAGGTGGCCTACATCCGCTTTGCCTCTGTTTATCGATCCTTCCAAGACGTGGACGATTTCCGAGATGCGATTCGAGATTTGCATACGGAATGAGTTCGCTCTGACCTGAGTTGGCAATCATGTCCACGGTCGGCGCTCCAAGCGAGGTCACTCTGCGCGTCCGGCACTCACTTCACGATGGGCATAAAACCTAGCGTCGCTGCTCATGTCCTGGTCTTTCGCCGATCACGCCTTCATGGCCCATGCATTGCGTCTCGCCGAACGAGGTCTCTATACGACCACGCCCAACCCGCGCGTCGGTTGCGTTCTGGTGAAAGACGGCCGGATCGTTGGCACCGGTTGGCATAGGCAGGCGGGCGAAGCACACGCGGAAGTCAACGCGTTGGTCGCTGCTGCGAAGCAGAGCGAGTCGACAGCGCGTGGCGCAACGGCCTATGTCACTCTGGAGCCGTGTAGCCACCAAGGGCGCACGGGGCCTTGCGCGGAGGCGTTGATTGCGGCCGGCATCGAGCGGGTGATCGCAGCGGTAGGCGATCCCAATCCGCTGGTTGCTGGTGACGGCATGGCCCAACTGGAACGCGCCGGTATCGCAACGGGAGTGGGACTGATGGCTGCCGAAGCACGCGAACTGAACATCGGTTTTTTCTCCCGCATGGAGCGCGGGCGGCCTTGGATACGCACCAAAATCGCGGCCAGCCTGGACGGTAAGACCGCGTTGTTGAACGGCGAAAGCCAATGGATCACCAGCGAGGATGCACGCCGCGACGCGCACCGCCTGCGCGCCCGCTCCTGCGCCATGCTGACCGGCGCGGGAACCGTGCTTGCCGACGACCCGCAACTTAGCGTGCGCGGCGTGCAAAGCTCACGGCAGCCGATCCGGGTGGTTGTTGACAGCCGCCTCGAGACGCCGCCTGCGGCGCGAGTCTTGGAAGGCGGCGGCACGCTCGTTCTTACTGTCTCTGACGATGCAACCAAGGCGTGGCGTTTGCGCGAGGCGGGTGCCGAAGTCGTCCGCTTGCCCGACGACAACGGTAAGATCGCGCTCGCCAGTATGGCTCAAGAACTGGCTCGACGCGGCTTCAACGAAGTGACGGTGGAAACCGGTGCCAAACTCAACGCGTCGCTGTTGCGTGCGGGACTTATCGACGAGATCGTAATCTACCAAGCGCCTGTGCTTTTGGGTGATGCTGCGCAGGGATTGTTCGCGCTGCCGCAGTTAAGCACGCTTGCGCACAAGATAGAACTGGAAATCCGCGACACGCGTCGCATCGGCAAAGATCTGCGCATCACTGCGCGGCCGAAAGCCGCGATCACAGCAACGTAGGGCAGGGTTTGCCTGACAAGCTCAAACGCAGTGTCCGTCGCCTCGCAATGTGACCTGAGTTCCAAAAAGGTGGGATAGAAATGTTCACCGGCATCATAACTGCGATCGGGAAGATCCAACGCGTCCAGCCGCTGGCGGGTGACCTGCGACTCACCATCGACGCAGGCACACTGGGCGTCGATGATCTCGCAATCGGCGACAGCATCGCGGTGAGCGGCCCCTGCCTCACCGTGGTAGCCATCGAAGCCAACAGCTTCCTCGTCGATGCATCGCAGGAAACCCTGCGCTGTACGGTCGGGCTGGAGGTGGGCGCCGAAGTCAACTTGGAAAAATCATTGCGCCTGGCCGACCGGCTCGGTGGCCATCTGGTATCGGGCCATGTAGACGGTGTTGGCGAAGTTCTCGCCTTTCAGCGTGTGGGAGAAAGCTGGCTGCTGCGCGTGCGAGTCCCAGATGAGCTCGCCATTTACGTAGCGCGCAAGGGCTCCATAGCCATCAATGGCGTGAGCCTTACGGTTAATGAAGTCGCACAAACAATGTTCGAAGTGAACCTCATCCCGCACACACTGGACGTGACGACGCTTAAGCATCTTAAGGCAGGTCAAGGCGTGAATCTGGAAGTGGATATGATCGCGCGTTATGTGGAGCGGATTCTAGGCACGTCCAATACCGTCCGGGAGTCCTGAGAATCTTATATATTCACCAGTAAGTTACGTCTATAGTAGTCCTAAATCGTCCATTGACATCGGCTGTCAAGTGGCGGTATTGTTGACGGTATCGACGTTCTACCTAAATCCGATACCGTCAAAAGGTTAACTCAATACCGTTAGGGGCAGGAATGCTTACCGATACCAAGCTGCGCAAGATCAAGCCCGCCGGCAAGGCGCTCAAGTTGGCGGACGAGAAAGGCCTGTACGCCTACGTTACGCCGGCCGGCGCGATCTCTTTCCGATACGACTATCGCCTAAACGGGAAGCGCGAAACTCTCACGCTAGGCCGGTACCC
>Ga0209118_1000090_pt1 | contig 66160 bp, 50 predicted proteins | sample BlaSpr_A8_Ref_M1_FD_187988 | JGI IMG/M metagenome (GOLD analysis project Ga0209118, IMG submission 187988) | Forest soil microbial communities from Thunder Bay, Ontario, Canada - Black Spruce, Ontario site 2_A8_Ref_M1 (SPAdes) (version 2) | ecosystem: Environmental > Terrestrial > Soil > Boreal... | reverse complement strand
GCGGGCACGGCCGATCAAAACGACCGGTCAGTTGGCCAAGCTGATCGAGAGCGCCGTGCCCCGTACGGGCAAGTTGCATCCCGCCACGCAGACGTTCATGGCGCTGCGCATCGCGGTGAATCGCGAAAACGAGGAGCTGTACGCGCTGCTGGCCGCCATCCCCACGCTGGTGAAGCCGGGCGGACGGGCGGTGCTTTTCCTGCGCTCGGGGCCGCGATCGTTCGTGCGCAACCTTTACGAGCTCGACCCGCAGACCGGCGCCGAGCGCGTGCTGGCCAGCGCCGAGCAGCTCCTGGGCGGCCGCGAGGAGCGCCTGTCCGCCGAGGAGAGGGCGCGCCGCGAGCGCGCCCGGCTCACGGCCCGAGGCGTCGCCGCCTTCGACTTCCCGGACGACGGCGCGCGCGTCCTGGTGCCGCTCTCGGGCCGACTGTTCGTGATCGAACGCTCGACCGGCACGGTCCGCGAGCTGCCGGCCGACGGCGGCGACCCGCTCGATCCCCGCTTCTCCCCCGACGGCGCGCGCGTCGCCTGCGTCCGCAAGGGCGATCTCTACGCCATCGACCTTGCCACCGGATCGCAGCGCCGCCTGACCACCGGCGCCACGCCGGCGCTCAGTCACGGTCTGGCCGAGTTCGTGGCGCAGGAGGAGCTGACCACGCTCGGTCCGCTCGCCTTCAACGCCGCGATCATCCGCCCTCGTGCCTTGCAGGCTGGCCGCCGCTATCCGGTGCTGGTGAGCGTCTACGCCGGCCCCCACGTCCAGACCGTCCGCCGCGACCCCTGGGGGGCATACCTGCTCGACCAGTGGATCGCCGACCACGGCTTCGTCGTCCTCACCCTGGACGGCCGCGGCACGCCTGGGCGCGGCAGGGCCTGGGAGCGCGCCATCAAGGGGAACCTGATCGACGTCCAGCTCGCCGACCAGGTGGCGGGGCTGCAAGCGGCGGGCGCCAGGTACCCGGAGCTGGACCTCGCGCGCGCCGGGATCTTCGGCTGGTCTTTCGGCGGCTACTTCTCCGCGATGGCCGCGATGCGCCGGCCCGACGTCTATCGCGCGGCGGTGGCGGGCGCCCCGGTCTGCGACTGGCGGGACTACGACACTCATTACACCGAGCGCTACCTCGGCCTGCCACAGGCCAACCCGGATGGCTACCGCCGCAGCGCGGTCGAGACCTGGTGCCCCGACCTCCGAGTGCCGCTGCTCGTCATCCACGGCACGGCGGACGACAACGTCTACTTCATGCACAGCCTCAAGCTGACCGACGCCCTGTTCCGCGCCGGCCGTCCCTACGACTTCGTGGTTCTTCCCGGCTTCACCCACATGGTGCCCGACGCCGCCGTCCAGCGCGCGCTGCAAGAGCGCATCCTGGCCTTCTTCGCCGCGCACCTCGGTCCGGGAGGCTAGTGGCCGGCCGGTCGCGAGCCCTCGCCGATGCAGGCAGGAACGCGAGCACGGCGCGAGCTCCGGCTACGCCCGAAGCATTGGGATATCTGCACTCTTGAATAGGGTATCCAGCCGGCAATGAAAGCAACGATTGCAGCCAGATTTATGCTAGACTCCCCCTCAATTCCCATGATCCCGGGAGGTTTGGGCAATGGGGGCCGCGAGAGCCCTACGGTTCCGCGGCTCGGGGGGTTGATTGGCTAGAGTCTTGGTTGGGAGGTTCTCGATGAGTCTTCATACGCACCGCTTGCAGCCACGTCGGGCCGAATGCACGCGACGGATCTGGATCGCCGCGTGCCTGATGGCCCTGGTCTTGGCTTCCGCCGCAACTCCTTCCGCGCACGCCGGCGGCACCGGACCCAGCGGCGCCACGTCCACGACCAGCACCCCCCTCTTCATGCCGCAAGGAGTCGGCTCCCAGGTCCAGTTCGGCGATTTCTTCTCCTCGCACACGATGAACACCACCTTTTGTGCTGCACCCTGCTTGCAAACCAATGGTCTCAACACCATCTACCGTTACTACATCGAGGTTCCGGCCGGCTTGACGCGGCTCCGGGTGTCGATCTTCGACGCCGACTTCGGGGCAGGTGCGGGAGAAAATACGGCCTCCAATGGTGATTTGCAGCGTGACCGCACCAAGCACGCCTCGTACACGACCAATGTGAGGTACACGCTGATCAACCCCAGCGGCACCACGGTGGCGACCCAGACGTGCACGGGCGGCACTGCTTCGGCCTTCTGCGCCGACAACGCATGGGTGACCCTCTTCAACACGACGACGACCCCGATCGCCAACGGACATTGGGAGCTCGACGTCGACCAGAGCAGCGCCGTGCAGACAGGGGGGACCGAAGACGACATCAATGCCTTCGGCATCGCGGCCGACGAAGGCACGGGTCAGCCGGAGGGCAGCCATGCGCCGGTTGAGCTCCCGATCTATTATTCCGCGCAGTCGCAATTGGGCCAGAATCCGACCGCCGACGGCAGCGCCGGCACTAAGACCTACACCTTGTATCCCTACATCACTTCGGGTTGTTCCTTCGAGGCCAACGACTTCGACTACGATCTCAACAACAATGGAGACCCGGCGGGGACGCACTGGACCGGCGCGACGCCGCAGAATATCGGCTCGATCGCTTTCACCAGCCCGAGCACCGCCCCCCAGACCCTTTTCACCAAGACCCTGGCCGATACCACCCTCTCGGAGAACGACTCGTGGAACACCAACTCCGTCACCGGGTGGACCAGCGACAACAGCGCGGCCGACTACGGCATCTGGACGATGTCGGCGGCCATCACCAACTACTACACCAGTGGCGCCGCGCCGAGCTCCGGCGGCATCAACGGCAACTACGCCAACGTCGAGCTCGGCAATTCCTCCGTCACCGCTTGCAACCAAGGCGGCGGCACTCAAGGCTGCGCCCCCGCCGACAACGCACCCACCGCCAACACCTTCCGCGTCTACCTCCCCACCGATTCGCTGGGGACGCCGGTCAAGCCCTACATGGAGCAGGAGGTGACCTACGTCTTCGCGGGCGGTACGGGCGGCCCCAATCCGCCGCAGGTGGGGATGACGACCACGCTGCAGGTGACCGTCCAGGTCGTCAATCCGACGGCCCACGCCATCACCTTCTCCACCCCCACCAACATCGTGACGGTGAACGTCCCGGGCCCGGCCGCCAACCTCACCTACTTCGACAGCGCCACCGTCACCCAGGGGACGATCGTCAGCCAGCCAGCGGTGGGCGGCACGGGCAACATCACCTGGAACCCGGGCACCGTGGCCGCGGGGGCCACCGCGCTCCTCACCTACCTGGTGAAGGTCACACCCACCTCGGCCGGTCAGCGGATCCCGGTGGTCGGCACCGTGGCGTCGGGCAATGGCACCAAGGGCGTGTGGGTGGACGAGACCGGCAACACCACCCAGGCGCGCGCCCTCTTGACCTTCGGGCCGCTTTGCGAGCTCGCCGCGACCCAGGCCGTGATCACGCCCGTCGTGGTCACCGCGGTCCATGCGCGACATGGCGACCGCGGCGGCGTCGTCGTCGAGTGGGACTCGGTCTCGGAGGTGGGGACGATCGCCTTCGACCTGCTGCGCTGGGAGCCGCGCGAGGAGCGCTACATCGTCGTCAACCAGAGTCCCGTGCCGGCCCTGCTCACCGCCACCCAGGGTGGTCACTACCGGGTCCTCGACAGCACGACAGGATCGCGCGAGACGGAGCGCTACCTGATCGTCGAGCACGTGGCGACACCTCGGCTCAGCAACCAGATCGCCTACGGCCCCTTCGACCTCAACCTGGATGCGGTGAGCTTCGACTCCGACCGCCCGCGGCTGCCCGAGCAGGGGTTCGACCGCGTGGCCCGTGCGCTGCCGGCACCGGCGCCGCTCGCCTCCGAACCGGAGCGTGCGCTGGCCCGCGCTGCCATCCAGGGCGGGGCGCCACAGTTCCTGTCGATCGGCGTGCACGACACCGGTATCTACGTCGTTCCGGCGGCACAGATCGCCGCGCAGCTCGGCCTCAGCCTGCCGGTCGTCCAGGCGCTCATCTCATCGCAGCACCTCCGCTTGACGAATCCCGCCGGCGAGGTCGCGTGGCTCCCTGCCAACGCCTGGGCCACCGAATGGTCCGGGATCGTCTTCTTCGGCCAGGCGGTGCGGAGCATCTTCGCGGTCGACAACGTCTATCACCTGAGTGTCGCCCCGGGGACCTGGATGAGCACCCAGTACCTCTCGCCCGCGCCGCCGATTCCTGGTGGGAGTTTCTACGACACCCTGCACGTCGAACAGGACAACTTCGCCGGCACCGTCGTCGCGACGAATCCGGACTCCAACTACTGGTACTGGACGACCTTCGTCGGCGGCGATCCTCAATTTGGCTCGCAGACCTTGCCGCTGAACGCCGCCCTACCCAGCTTCTTCGGCCAGACCGCCCATCTGCAGGTCAACGTCCAGGGGGCGAGCGACTCGGGGATCGCCGGCGAGCACCAGGCCAGGGTCGCCCTCAACGGCATCCCGATCGGCAGCGCGCAGTGGACGGGCATGGCGGCGCAGACCCTCGATCTTCCGTTCAACGGGGCGCTGCTCCACCAGGGCGCCAACAGCGTTCAGATCACCGCCACCCTCGGTCCCGGGGCGCCTTATAGCTATTGGTATCTCCAGAGCTTCGATCTCGCCTACCAGCGCGTCTACCAGACCAGCGTGAACCAGCTGCTCTTGCAGGGCCAAGGCAACTCGTCGGTGACCGTCGCCGGCTACGTGGGCTCGCGCATTCACGTCTTCGACATGACCGATCCCACCCATCCCATCTGGACGGTCGGTCCGACGGTCACCACCGCACCCGGGGGCGGCTATGAGATCTCGTTCGTTCCGAGCTCGCCCCAGATCCCCTACTGGGTGTCCAACGGGGCTGCCTGGAAGCTCGCGGACTGGGTCACCGCGGAGTCGCCGATTCCTCTGCTCACCCCGTCGCTGGGCGCCGACTACCTGGTCATCGCCCCGCAGGCCCTGATGCCGGCGGCCCAGGAGCTGGCCACCTACCGCGGCACCCAGGGCTTCAAGACCATGGCTCTCGACGTCCAGAACATCTACGACGCCATGACGGGCGGGGTCCAGAACCCCCACGCGATCCACGATTTCCTGGCCTATGCGCACTCGTACTGGAACCCCGCGCCGCGCTATGTCGTGCTCGCCGGCACGGGAAGCTTCGACTACAAGAACTACCAGGGACTCGGTGGGAACCTCCTCCCGCCGATGATGGTCGCGACCGCGAACGGCCTGTTCGCGTCCGACAATGCCCTGGGCGACATCTTCGGGACCGGGCTCCCGGACATGGCGGTCGGCCGGCTGCCGGTCGCCACCAACACCGACCTGCACAACGTGCTGGGGAAGATCGAGAACTATGAAGCGGCGCAGCCGGCCGCCTGGAGCAGTCTCGCCGTCCTCGTCTCCGACTACTCGCAGAACTTCGCCAACGACAGCAGCGCGATCCTGGCCGTTCTGCCGCCCGCCCACCAGCCGCAACGCATCGATCTCGATTCCCCGCCACCCGGGGGTGCGCGCCAGGCCCTGCTGGCGGACCTGCAGAGCGGCGCCGGCCTCGTCAACTACGTCGGGCACGGCGGGCTTGATCAGTTGAGCTCCTCGGGCCTGCTGTTCGCGAGCGACGCGGCAGCCTTGTCCAACGGCGCCATGCAGCCGATCCTGACCGCCCTCACCTGCACCATCAATCGCTTCGAGGTTCCGGGCTACGTACCCCTTGGTTCCACCTTCGTGACCCAGCCGGGCGGTGCGGCCGCGGCGGTCTGGGCTCCGACCGGCATCTCCGTCTCGGACGACGCCACGCTGCTCGGCCAGAAGTTCTATCTCGAGCTGGGACGGGGACAGGGGACGAGTCCGCAGCGCCTGGGCGACGCCATCCAGCGCAGCCTGCGCACCTTCGCCGCGGCGGGAGGCAATGTCGACATGCTCCGCATCTACGAGCTGCTGGGCGACCCGGCGCTGCTCGTCAAGCCCGGCGCTCTTCCCGCGGCAGGAGGCGGCGGCAGCGGCAGCGGTTCGTCGCGGGAGTAGGCACTCGGCCTTTTAGTCGATCCCCTTCCCACCTTCCGGGGGGAAGGGGACACCCCCTCCTCCCCTGGTTGACGGAGTTTCGTCTTACAGTCCGCGGTTCAAGCCGGGAGCCCCGAGATCAGGCTCCCGAACCGCTCGAGGTCGACGTTGCCGCCCGACAGCACGACCCCGACCGGCAGGCCGGCGACCGCCGGCACCTTGCCGTGCAGGAGCGCCGCGAACCCTGCCGCGCCCCCGGGCTCGACGACCAGCTTCAGCCGCGAGGCGAGCAGCGCCATCGCCCGGCGCAGCTCGAGATCGGCGACGGTCAGCACGTCCTCGGCCAGCGCCCGCACGATCGCCAGCGTGCGCGCCGCCGGCCGCATGGTCATCAGCGCGTCGGCGATCGTCGCCGGCAACGGTACGGTGACCGGCTCGCCGGCGGCGAGCGAGCGCTTCATGTCGTCTCCCGCCTCGGGTTCCACCCCGAAGAGCCGCAACCGCGGCTGCACCCCTCGCCCGGCGACCGCAATGCCGGACAGCAGCCCGCCGCCGCCGCAAGGAGCGACCACCACCTGCAGCTCGGGCACCTCCTCGAGCAGCTCGAGCGCCAGCGTCCCCTGGCCGGCGATCACCGCGTCATCGTCGAACGGCGGCACCAGCACCGCCCCTTCCTCGGCGACGATCCGGCGCGCGATCTCCTCGCGGTCCCCGGCGGCCCGGTCGTAAGACACGACCCGCGCGCCATAGCCGCGGGTCGCCGCGACCTTCTGCGCCGGCGCGTCGGCCGGCATCACGATCGTCGCCCGCAGGCCCAGCTCGCGCGCCGCCAGCGCCACCGCCTGCGCGTGGTTGCCGGAAGAGAACGCCACCACCCCGCCCGCCCGCTCGGCGGGACTCAGCAGGGTGAGCCGCGAGAACGCTCCCCGCGCCTTGAATGCGCCCGCCCGCTGGAAGAGCTCGCACTTGAAGAACATCCGGCACCCCGCCAGCGCGTCGAGCTGGCGCGAGGTGAAGACCGGAGTGCGATGGACGCGCCCAGCGATCCGCTCCCGCGCGGCGCGCACGTCGGCCAGCGACACGGAGAGGCGAGAAGCTGCGGCAGTGGTCATCTACTCCGCCCTCACCACGGTCATCGGGTCCACGCGCAAGGCGCGCAACGCGGGGACGACGCTTCCCGACGTCGTCATCAGCAGGCACAGCAGCGCCTGCGAGCGTCAGGCGGCTGCGGGCGGCCTCAAGTGAGACTCACCTTCCCGATCAGGTCCGCCGCGTTGCGCGAGGAGTGCAGGACGGCGCGGTAGGAGTTCTGCAGGCTGGCGTCGATGGCCTGCCGCGTGGATGGGGGGAGGGAATCGAAGCTCTTGCCGAGACAGAAGCGGATGTCGTCCAGCAGATCGTTGATCGCGCCGGTCTGCGCCTGGATCTCGAGCAGCTGCCGCTGGGCATTCGGACCCAGGGTCGCGACGTGCTCCATCCTCGATTCCAGGTAGGGCAGACGATACTTCCTGAGCGCGGGCGAGACCGGCGCTCCCATCGACCTCGCCGCCGCGGCGAGCTGCTGGTCGTCCAGGTTGAGCAACCCGGTCACCGTGTCCAGCAGCTGTTTGCGGTCGTCGTCGCGCGCGCCGCGGTAGGACTCGAGGGCCGACTTCAGCCACGACAGGTATTCCCTGTCCCAGGCGCCGACGGTGCCTGCCACCGCCAGCGTCGTGCTGGCAAGGCCGAACCTCAATTCCGCCAGCTCGACGAGGAGGCCGCGCCGCACCTCGTCCAGGTGACGCTTTTTGGTGAAGAAGTCGGCAACGACGGGGCTGAACAAGCCAAGCAGCCAGCCAAGAACCAGGAAAAGGATCTGGTAGAGCATACGTGGGTTCGGATCGGCGCGATCTTAGACCAAAAGCGCCTACTCCGCCACTCCCTTCTCCTTGAGGATGTTCCAGACCTTTTCCGGCGTGATCGGGATGTCGATGTGCCGCACGCCGAGGTGCGCCAGAGCGTCCACCACCGCGTTGACGATCGCCGGCGGCGCGCCCACCGTCGCCGACTCGCCCACCCCCTTGGCGCCGAACGGATGGTGCGGCGACGGCGTCACCGTCTTTGCGGTCTCCCAGCTCGGCGTTTCCATCGCCGTCGGCACCAGGTAATCCATGAAGCTGCCGCCCGAGATGTTGCCGTTCTCGTCGTAGCTGATCTCCTCGAGCAGCGCCGGCGCCATCCCCATCGAAAGCCCGCCGTGGATCTGCCCGTCGACGATCATCGGATTGATGATGTTGCCGCAATCGTCCACCGCCAGGAAGCGCCGGATCTTCACCGCGCCGGTGCCGCGGTCGATGTCCACCACGCAGATATAGCTGCCGAACGGGAAGGTCAGGTTCGGCGGATCGTAATAATCCACCGCCTCGAGGCCCGCTTCCATTCCCGGCGGGTGGTTGGTGTAGGCAGCAAAGGCGATCTCCTGGATGGTCTTGGCCTTCTGCGGCGCTCCCTTGACGAAGAACTTCCCGTTCTCCCACTCGAGGTCCTCCTCGCTCGCCTCGAGCAGGTAGGCGGCGATCTTCTTGGCCTTCTCGCGGATCTTGCGCGCCGCCACCGCGCACGCAGCTCCCGACGTCGGCGTCGAGCGGCTGGCGTAGGTGCCGAGACCGTAAGGTGCGGTGTCGGTATCACCTTCCTCGACCTGCACGTGCGCGGCCGGGATCCCCAGCTCCTCGGCGACGATCTGTGCGTACGTGGTCTCGTGCCCCTGCCCCTGCGACTTGGTGCCGAAGCGGGCGATCACCTTGCCGGTCGGATGGATGCGGATCTCCGCCGAGTCGAACATCTTGATGCCCAGGATGTCGAAATCCTTCGACGGACCGGCGCCGACGATCTCGGTGAACGACGAGATGCCGATCCCCATCAGCTCGCCGCGCTGCCGCTTCTCCGCCTGCTCCCGGCGCAACTCGTCGTAGCCGATCGTCTTCATCGCCAGCGCGAGCGCCGCCGGGTAATTGCCGCTGTCGTATTCCCAGCCCAACACCGACTTGTAAGGGAACTGGTCCGGCTGGATGAAGTTCTTCATGCGCAGCGCCGCCGGATCCATCGCGAGCTCCTGGGCCAGCACGTCGGTGATGCGCTCGATGGCGTGCACCGCCTCGGTGACGCGAAACGAGCAGCGATACGCGATGCCGCCCGGCGGCTTGTTGGTGTAGGCGGCGTCCACCTCGGTGAAGGCATGCTTCAAATCGTAAGAGCCGGTGCAGATCGAGAACAGGCCGGCCGGAAACTTCGACGGGTTGGCGGCGGCGTCGGCATAGCCATGGTCGGCCAGCGTCTTGATGCGCAGCGCCGTCATCGTGCCGTCGCGCTTCGCCGCCAGCTCGGCGGTCATGTGATAGTCGCGCGCAAACGAGTCGGCCTGCAGGTTCTCCATGCGGTCCTCGATCCACTTGACCGGTTTGCCCAGCACCACGGAAGCGGCGACTGCGATCACGTATCCCGGGTAGACCGGCACCTTGCCGCCGAAGCCGCCGCCGATGTCGGGAGAGACGATGCGGATCTTCTCCTCCGACAACCCGACGTGCCCGGCCACCAGGGCGAAGACCGTGCGGATGGCGTGCGGCGCCTGCGTCGTCATGTAGACCGTCAGATGGCCCATGGCGCGGTCGAAATCGGCCACGCAGCCGCAGGTCTCGATCGACGCCACGTGGATGCGCGGAATGTAGATGTCCTCTTTGACCTTGACCTCGGCCTCGGCGAACGCCCGCTCGGTGGCGGCGCGGTCGCCCGCCTCCCAGTGGAAGATGTGGTTGTCGTGCTTGTCCTTCTTGTCGGTGCGCAGCACCGGCGCGCCCGGCTCGAGCGCCTTCCTGGGATCGACCACCACCGGCAGCGGCTCGTACTCGACCTCCACCGCCTCGACGCCGTCGGCAGCGATGTAGCGGTCGGTGGCGATCACCGCCGCCACCTCCTGCGCCTGATACATCACCTTTTCGACCGGCAGCACCATCTGAGTGTCCGACATCAACGTCGGCATCCAGTGCAGGTTGAATTGCGCGAGTGTCTCGCCGGTGATCACCGCCAGCACGCCCGGGATGGCCAGCGCCTTCTCGGTGTGGATCGCCTTGATCTTGGCGTGCGCGTAGGGACTGCGCACGATGTCGAGATGGACCATGCCGGGGAGCTTGATGTCGTCGACGTAATGGCCCTGCCCGCGGATGAAGCGCGGGTCTTCCTTGCGTTTCATCGAGTGGCCCATGCCGCAGACTTCCGCCGTCGTTTTGAGTGCCATTGGTTCTTCCTCCCGGTCAAGCCGCCGTCGTGGGCCGCTGTTGCTTGCCGGCGTTGACGGCGGCGGCGGCGTGCTGCACCGCCTTGACGATGTTCACGTAGCCGGTGCAGCGGCAGAGATTGCCGGAGATCGCCTGCCGGATCTCCGCCTCGCTGGGGTTGGCGTTGCGCTGCAGCAGGGCGTAGCCGGTGATCAACATGCCCGGCGTGCAGAAGCCGCACTGCAAGCCGTGCTCCTGCCAGAAGCCGTCCTGAATCGGATGCAGCTTGCCGTCCCGCTCGAGGCCCTCGACAGTCAGCACCTCGCGCCCGTCGGCTTGCACCGCCAGCACCGTGCAGGACTTGACCGGCTGGCCGTCGAGCAGCACCGTGCAGGCGCCGCAGTGCGTGGTGTCGCAACCGATGTGGGTGCCGGTCAAGCCCAGCACCTCGCGCAGGAAATGCACCAGCAGCAGGCGCGATTCCACCTCCGCCTCGCGCTCGGTACCCTGCACCTTGACCCGGATCCGATGCTTTGCCATGGCTATTGCTCCTTGGCCCGCGCTGCCCGCGTTGCCCGCGTTGCCCGCTGAAGGGCCCGCCGCAGGGCGCGGGCGGTGAGGACGCGCGACATCTCGCGCTTGTATTCGACCTTGCCGCGACGGTCGGCGCTCGGCGACGCCGCCGCGCCCGCCAGCCGCGCCGCCTCGGCGATCGCCTCGGCGGAGGGCTGCTTGCCCACCAGGTAGCGCTCCGCCTCGGCGGCGCGCACCGGCGTCGGTCCGGCGTTGGTCAGTGCGATGCCCGCCGCCACCACCTCGCCATTGGCTCCCAGCGTGATCTGCACGGCGGCGGCGGCGGTGGCGAAATCCCCCACCTTGCGCTCGAGCTTCTCGTAGGCGCCGCCGCTCAGGGGCGGCGGCTGCGGAATGCGGATCTCGGTCAGGATCTCGCCGGCGTCGAGCGCCGTGGTGAACAGCCCGACGAAGAACTCGTCGATCGGAATCGTTCGCGTGCCCCGCGGCCCGGTCGCCACCACCTCGGCGCGCAGCGCCAGCATGGCGGCCGGATGATCGTTGGCGGGATCGCCATGCGCCAGGTTGCCGCCCACCGTCGCGAGATTGCGCACCAGCGGATCGGCGATCACCGCCGCGGTGTCGGCGAGCAGCGGGAGCTTGGCGCGGATCAGCTCGGAGCGCTCGAGCTCCGCCTCGCGGGTGCGGCCGCCGATCTTGAGCGATCCGCCCTCCTCCGTGATGTATTCGAGGCCGGGGATGCGGCCGATGTCGATCAGGTGGCCAGTGCTCCCGAGCCGCAGCTTCAGCAGCGGCAGCAGGCTCTGGCCGCCGGAGAGCACCTTGGCGTCGTCGCGGTGCTCTGCGAGCAACGCCAGCGCCTCCTCCAGCGTCCCCGGCGCGTGATAATCGAACGCTGCGGGAATCATCGATGGCTCCTTTCTGAACGCGAACGGCGGTCAGCCTCGGCGGCTGGCATGGCTGGCGTGGCGGACCACCCGCCGGGACCCGAGCCGGACACCACTAGCGGGACGCCCACCAGTAGACAATCAAGACGAGCAGCGCGGCAGCGATCCAGAACCCCGGGCGCCGCAGCGTGCGCGCCGCCGCGCGCCCCACCGCCGCAGTGCCCAGCGCGCCCACGTCCAGGACTCTTTCCTCGGCGGCAGGCAAGGGCGCCGCCGATTCGGCAAGGGCTTCCGCGACCGCGGTCGCCGCCTTCGCCACCGGCGCCGCTGCCGCCGCCGTCACCGTTGCCCCTGGCACCGCTGTCGCCGTTGCCGCTGTTGCCGCCGTCGCCCCGACGGCAGCCGGCGCCGCGAGCTGGCGGCGCATGGCGTCCGTGAACTTGACGAACAGCTGGTCGCTGACGTCCTGGATCATGCCGCGGCCGAACTGCGCCAGCACGCCGACGACGTTGACGTCGGAGACGATCGTGACCTCGGTCTCCGCGGGCCCGCGCTCGACCACGCGGCTCTTCATGCGCATGTCGGCGCCTCCCTTGCCGCGCGTCTCCTGACCCGAGGCGGCAATCTCCGCTTCGCGCGCCACGGCGTCCAGCCGCTCGAAACAAATCTTCCCGCGGTAGCTCGCGGTGACCGGTCCAACCTTGACGGTCATCGTGCCGCCCCAGGTCTTGTCGTCCTCCTTGCCGGTGATCGCCGCGCCGGGCAGGCAGCTCGCCACCCTCACGGGGTCGGTCAGGAGCTCCCACACCGCGTCCGCCGGGGCATCGACGACAAAACTCTTCTCGATCGGGATGCCCATTGCCGTTCCCCCTCAGGCCGACAGCAGCGGCAGCAGCCGTTCCAAAGCTTCGAGGTTGTGAGCCGGTACTAGCTGGTCGACAAAGGGCATCGCGGCCGCCATGGCCCGCGCCGTGGGCTCGTAGCGGCGGTCTCCCGCCAGCGGATTGAGCCATAGCACCCGCCGCGCCCTTCCGCTGATGGCGCGCATCGCGCGCGCGAGCGGCCCGACGTCGCCGCGGTCGAGCCCGTCGCTCAAGATCAACACCACGGTCCGTCCGTCGACCAGCTCGTCGAGCCAGAGGCGCGCGAACTCGGCCAGGCACTCGCCGATCCGGGTGCCGCCCGACCAGCCGGGCACGTCCGCGGCGAGCCGCAGCAGCACCCGATCGATCTCGCGGACCGGCGGCGACTCGAGCGGCGCAGCTCGGCCCTCTCGCGGCTCCGGCGCCCCTCTCGCCTCTCGCGGCGCCCCTCTCACCTCTCGCGTCTCTCGCGCCTGCCGGAGCCAGGGCGTGAGCCGCACCAGCGTCGTGTTGAACGCGAACAGCTCGCTGCGCCGCGCCACCCGGCGCAGCGCGAGCACGAAGCTGAGCAGGAAGCGGGTATGCGGATCCATCGAGCCGCTGGTGTCGCACAGCACCACCAGGCGCGGCACCTCGATCGCCCGCCGCCGCCGGGCGAGCGACAGCAGCTCGCCGCCGTGGGCCAGCGCGCGCCGGAAGCTGCGCCGCGAGTCGACCTCGCCGCGGGTCTCGCCGCGCACCGGCAACCGCCGCCGGCTGGGCCGGGTGGCGAGCCGCAAGGCGAGCTGGCCCATGAGGCGCTCCATCGCTTCCAGATCCGCAGCCGAGCACTCCTCGAAGGATTTGCGCCGCAGCAGCGCCTCCGGGCTGTAGCCCGGTTCCTCGCCGACGGATACCCCGCCGGTCTTCGCGGTCTTCGCGGTCTCCGAGGTCTCCGGGGTCGCCGGGGTGCCCGAAGAGGACCGGCGCGCCGGCCGCGGCCGCAGCGGCCGGGTCGGGTCCTCGAAGCGCGGCAGCTCGGGGCGGCCGGCCGGCCGTTCCGGCGCCCCAGCCGCCTGGCGCGGCGGCCGCGTGCTCCACGACCGCGCGAACAGCTCTTCGAACGCCGACGCGTCGCGCGGCCGGATCTTGAGCGCCGTCCGCAGCGCGCGGCGCACCTCGTCGCGGTCGCCCAGATCGACCAGCGACAGCGCCTCCAGACCGTCCGCCTCGTCGCTCAACCCCACCCCGACGCCGCGGCCGCGCAGAGCGCACCCGAACCGCGCCACGTGGACGACGAGTCCCGTGCTCATCGCGCCGCCGCCTCCGCCGACCCCGCAGGCAGCGGCGGGCTCTCCGCCAGTGCCGCCGCCAGCGTCGCCTCGAGCTCGCCGCCGGCGAGGTCGCGCAGATCGTGATGGTCCTTGAGCACGCAGCCCAGGGTCTGCTCGACCGTTTCGAGGTCGAGGCGGTCGCGATCGAGCCGCAGCAGCGCCTGCGCCCAGTCGATGGTTTCCGCCACCCCCGGCGCCTTGCTCAGCGGCCGCCGCCGCAAGGCTTGCACGAAGCTGGCGATCTCGCCCGCCAGGCGCGTACCGGCCTGCGGCACGCGGGCGCGCAGGATGCGCACCTCCTTCTCGAGCGTCGGGTGATCGATGTAGAGGTAGAGGCAGCGCCGCCTCAGGGCATCGCCGATCTCGCGGCTGCGGTTGGAGGTCAGCACGACGTAGGGAATGTGCTCGGCCCGCACCGTGCCGAGCTCCGGGATCGTCACCTGGAACTCGGAGAGCACCTCGAGCAGGAACGCCTCGAAGCCGTCGTCGGCGCGATCCACCTCGTCGATCAGCAGCACCGGCGCCGCCTCGCGCCGGGTGATGGCGCGCAACAGCGGCCGCTCCAACAGGTAGGCGCGGCTGAAGATCAGCTCTTCGATCTCGGCCGCGCTCCTGCCCTCGTGCTCCGCCAGGCGCAGGCGCAGGATCTGGCGCTGGTAGTTCCACTCGTAGAGCGCGGTGGCGACGTCCAGGCCCTCGTAGCACTGCAGGCGGATCAGCTCGGCCGGCAGCAGGCGCGCCAGCACCTTAGCGACCTCGGTCTTGCCCACTCCGGCGTCGCCCTCGATCAACAGCGGCCGGCGCATCTCCTTGGCCAGGAAGACGGCGGTGGCGACGGCGGCGTCGGCGATGTAGCCTTGCCGCTCCATTGCCAGAAGCAGCGCTGCGATCTCCGGCTTCACGCCGCCCCCGGCGATCTCTGAGGTCTCCGGAGTCTCCGGACCTCCACGGATTCCGCGGGTTCCAGGAGCTCCGCGGGTTCCCCGGGCTCCGCGAAGCGTTCCGGCGCGGCCAGGAAGCGCTCGCGGCAGCCGCCGCTGCAGAAATACCAGGTGCGCCCGCCGGCCTCGGCGGTGTGGCGGGCATCGGCGGTCTCGACGGTCATGCCGCAGACCGGATCGATCGCCTGCCCCGAGGCGGCGGGCTCCTCGCCAACCGCGGCGGCATGCCGCCGGGCGACGATCTCGGCCAGCACGCTCACCGCGATCTCCGCCGGCTCCTGGGCCCCGATCGCCACTCCGGCCGGGCTGCGGATCGCGTCGAGCGCCGCCGCGGCCACCCCCTGGGCCAGCAAGCTCTCGCGCACTTGCGCGAAACGCTTGGCGCTCGCCACCACCCCGAGGTAGGCAGGCCGCAGCTCGAGGGCGGCGCGGATCGCCTCCTCGTCACCCTCCCCCATCGTCGCCACCACCGCGTAGCAGGCGCCCCGCGCGGCTCCGCTCGGGGCTCCCATTGCTCCCGCGCCGCTCGCGCCGGCGGCCGCGCCCCCGGCGGCGACCGAATAGCCCATCGCCTTGCCGAGCCTCGCCAACGCCTGCGCGATCGGCGAGACGCCGAAGACCAGCAGCCGCGGCGCCGGCAGGATGGGATCGAGATAGATCTCCACGCTTCCTCCACTGTGGCAGGTCATCGGGAAGACCGCCACCCCCGGCCGCCGCTCCGCCTCCGGATCAGGCGACAGCGCCAGCAGCCGCGGCCTGCCGTCGGCGAGCGCCAGCCGCGCCTCTCGCACCACCGTCGGCTGCGTGCAGCTGCCGCCCAGCCAGCCGTGGAACTCGCCCGCGGCGGTGATCAGCGCCATGTCGCCTGCTTGCGCCGAGCTGGCCGGCTGGCGGCGCACCACCACGGCCAGCACGAAAGGCTCGTCCCGCTCCGCCAACTCCGACGCCATCCGCAATAGCTCAGCGTGCATGAGGCTCAGCCGCGCCGATCCCGGTCCCTGATCCGCGCATAGTCCTCCGGCACGTCGAGATCGGCGAGCGTCGCACCCGGCCAGGACATCACCTGCGCCTCGGTGCGGTGGCGCTTGACCACCTGCCGGCCGCAGCCGCCGCCGGTCATCTCGAGCAGCTCCCCGAAGAGCTTGCGATCGTACAGCATGGGGGGCGCATTCACCCCCCCGTAGTCCGAGATCACCAGCAGCGCCGCCGTCTCGCGGTAGCGCGCCACCAGCTCGGCGATCATCTCGCCGGTGACCAGGGGCATGTCGGCGAGCAGCACCGCCGCCGCCGGCACTCCGGGCGGCAGCGCCGACACGCCGGCCTTGAGTGACGAGGTGATCCCCTGGTCGTAGTCGGGGTTGATCACCGCCCGGCAGGCCATGCCATCGAGCTCTTGCCGCGCCCTCTCCGCCTGGTGCCCGAGCACCACCAGCAGCGGCGCGAGACCGCCGGCCAGCGCCCGCCGAACCGCGCCCCGCAGCACGCTCTCGCCGTCGAGCTCGAACAGCAGCTTGTTGCACCCCATGCGGCTCGAGGTGCCTGCCGCCAGCAGCACGCCGGCGACCGTGTCAACCGGCATGGATCGCCTCCTGCCGCGGCGAGAGATGGCGCGGCTCTCGCCGGGCGGTGAAGGCGAGCAGCTCGGCGACGATGCTGATCGCGACCTGCCGCGGCCCGTCGGCGCCCAGATCGAGGCCAACCGGGCCGAACACCCGGTCCCGCTCGGACGCGCCGTGGCGCGCTGAGAAGCGCCCCTCCCCGGCGGCCGCCGCCCGGAGGTTGACGTCGACGTCGCGCAGGATGGCCTCGGTGCGCCCGCGCGGCCCCAGCACCCCGACGTAGGGAAGACCCGACGCCAGCAGCCGCCGCACCCATTCCCGGTCGTGCGCCAGCGAGTGGGTCTTCACCACTGCCAGGGTGCGCGCCGGCGGCGGCAGCGCCAGCTCCGGGTCCTCGGGACGTGCCACCACCCTTCGCAGCGCCTGCGGGAACCACTCCGCGGCGAGCAGCCCCGGCCGATGGTCGAGCACGGTCACGCGGAATCCCACGTCGGCGGCGTAGGCGACCAGCGGCCGGGCGTCGTCGCCGCCGCCGCAGACGAGCAGGTGAGGAGGCGGCGGCAGCACTTCGACGAACACTTTGCGGCCGGCGATCGCGTGCACGCCCGAGCGCCCGGCCGCGACCAGCCCGCGGGCGCGCTCCACCACCTGCCGGTCGAGCTCCCGCGACCCGAGCGATCCATGGACGTCCGCCGGCGGCTCGCGAGGCTCCTGCTTAGGCGGCGTTCCACCGCCGTCGCGCGGGTCCCGCGCCTGCCCGGCATCTCGCATCCGCCGCGCCTCGCGGGTCTCCCCGGCCTCCCGGCAGTCGATCGCCAGCGCGGCGCCCAGCTCCTGCCCGTCCTCCCCCTCCGCGGGCGCCACGACGGTGGCGAGCGCCACCGCCGAATCGCCGGCGAACAGCTCTCGCAGCCCGCCGGCGAGCGCCGCCAGCGGCCCCTCGGTCGCCGGCTGCACGAAGACGTCGACCAGCCCGTTGCAGCCCAGGCCGAGCCCCCAGACGACGTCCTCGTCGCCGGTGTTGTAGTGGCGCAGGGACGGTCTGCCGGTCTGGACGACGGCCTGCGCCACCTCGCGGACGTCGGCTTCCAGGCAGCCGCCGCTGACGCTGCCCAGAGTGCCGCCGGCGTCTTCGATCAGGAGCTTGGCGCCCGGCCGCCGGTAGGCCGAGCCCACGATGTCCACCACCGTGGCCAGCGCCGCCCGCCGGCCCGCCGCCTTCAGCTCGGCCAGCCGCGACAGGATCTCAGCGGTTTCTTTCCAGTGGTTCATGCCGGCACGTCGCCCAGGTTGCCAAAATATCTCCGGACCGCCGCGCTTTCAAGAGCGGTCTACTCGCTTGCCAGCGCTCTCACGATCCGCGCGATCTGCCGCCGATGCACCAGGTCGTGGGCCGCCATCAGCCGCACCATGTCCCTCAGGCTCTCCGGACCGCGCTCGGCGTGCACCGCCACCCGGCGCAGCTCCTCCTCGCCGAGCGATCGCAGCAGCTGCAGATGCGCCGCCCGCAACGGCAACAACACGGCGCGCGACGACGCGAGCGTCGCCGCGCGGTAGTGCAGCCGCTGCGCCCAGAGGTCCTGGTCGTAGCCCTCGAGGCGCGGCTCGTCGTGGGCCAGCGTCATGCGCAGGCGGTAGCCGAAGACCAGCTCGGAGTCGGCGAGATGCCGCGCCACTTCGACGATCGACCACTTACCCGGCGCCTCCGGCGTGCGCAAGGCCCGCCGCGGCACCCCCCGGGTCAGCGACCGCAGCGCCTTCGGCAGCTCCACCAGCACCTCCAAGGGCTCTTCATCGCCGAGCACTTCCAGCAGCGCCCGCACGTAGCTCTGGGCGGCCGTCGCCACGGCACCCGCCGGATGGGTAAAGATGGTCATTCCTCGACTCTCCTGACTCTCCCGCGCCCTCGCGCGTCCTTGGCACTGCGCACCGCGATGCCGCCGCGCGTCGTCTGCCGCCACGACGTCTGCCTCCCCGCGGCATCTGCCGCCAGACCGCGTCGTCGCGAATCCCGCGGTGCAGCATACCCCGAGGGGACCTCCGGCACGAGTCGATATCGCCGCAGGGTCTGTCCGTGCCGCACGCGCCGGACGCGACCGGACGCGGCCGGACGGCGGTCTGAGCTCTTTCCCGGGCGTCCACGAACCGCCGCTCCGGCCCCTGAGCGCCCTCAGGCAACTGCGTATCTAAAGCTTATTCTCCATCATCTACGAGGCACTTATTTGACAAGTACTTGCCAGAATGGCTAGCATGGGTGTTAAGATTGCCAGACAGGAGTTGTTTCAGCCAATTCAACGGCCATTTGTTCATAGCTATGCGACTATGGGCAGCTAATGATGATGAAAAAATCGCCATCTCCCGGCAGGGCGGTCGTGCTCCACCCAACCTCTCTGCCGGATGCGCATAGAGCGTGACGCCGCGACTCAATCCAACCGTCACTACAGAAAGGAACCTTTGCCATGCGATCCAGGTCCTCGTGTCACCCGCGACTGTCCCTGCCGCTGCTCGCCGCGTTGCTGCTGAGCGCCGGGGCTGTCCGGGCCCAGGTCATCGTGCCCAACCTCCTCTACAGCACTGTCGTGCCCTGTCGAATCCTCGACACCCGCCTCGCCACCGCCGGGAGGCTGGCGGCCAATACGGTCCGGACCTTCAACGTCGTCGGCAACACCACGGGCACCTACTTCACCAGCCAGGGCGGCGCGAATGGCGGCTGCTCGGTGCCAGGGTTTCAGATCGTGCAGCCGGAGGCTCCGCCTCACGGCTCGGGCGCACCCGACTTCAGACCCGATGTGCAGCTCGGCGCATCCCAGGTGCAGGCCGTGGTCATCAACCTGGCGGTGGTGAACGCATCCGGCCCCGGCTTCCTGAATGCCTGGCCCACCGACCACGGCATCCCGGCCACCTCGCTCCTCAATTACACCGTCGGGACCACCGTTGCCAACCAAGTCGTCCTCGCCGTGCGCCAGGACACGCAAGGCGCGGACATCAGCGTGGTCGCGGCGGTCTCGGGGACCCATCTCATCGGCGACATCGTCGGATTCTTCAGCACCAACAGCGTGATCCCGAACGTTCTCGTCAACCAGACCGAGGAGAACCTCTTCCTCGGCCACGGCGCCGGCAATCAGACCTTCACCGGCAACGTCAACGTCGGTCTCGGCTCGTTCAGCCTTGCAGGCATTCAAAATGGCTCCGCCAACGTCGCGGTGGGCGAGCTCACCTTGGAACTCGCCACCAGCGGCAGCAACAACACCGCTGTCGGCACGCAAGCCCTTGGCGGCGTGGCCACCGGCAATTTCAACATCGCGATCGGCGAGTTCGCCGGCATCAGCTTCCTCTCCACGGAGAGCGAGAACATCGACATCGGCAACCACGGCGTGACTGGCGACAACGGCGTCATCCGCATCGGCAACGGCAGCGTCAATCCACCGCGGCAGACCTCGACCTTCATCGCCGGTATCAACGGCGCGACCACCGCCAGCGGCATCCCGGTGTACGTGGACGGCAATGACCAGCTGGGCACCTTGACTTCGTCGCTGCGCTTCAAGCAGGACGTCGAGGACATGGGCGAAGCCACCCAGGGCTTGATGCGCCTGCGACCCGTCACCTTCCGCTACAAGCCCGAGTACGACGATGGCTCGCACCTCCTGGAGTACGGCCTGATCGCGGAGGAGGTGGCCAAGGTCTATCCGGAGCTCGTGCAGACCGACCGCGGCGGCAAGCCGCTCGCGGTGCGCACGCACTTCATCAATGCGATGATGCTCAACGAGGTGCAACGCCAGCATCGAACGATTGCCACCCAGCAGGAGCGCATCGAGCAGCAGCAGACGCAGATCGAAGAGCTGCAGCGCCAGGTCCGCGCGCTCCTGCAGCCGCGCCAGCCCGGCCAGGGCAGCGATCGGTAGCGCTGGCTGAGGGTCGTGCCTGTCGCGCCGCTGGCGCCGATCGGCCGAGGTGCGAGCGGTCCTTTTGGGGACTGCTCGCACCCGCTGCGGACATCACCTCTTGGGACTCTCGGGCCCACCGGGGCTGTCGGGCCCCTCGGGCGTCGGGGCGGTCTCAGCCGCCTCCCCCGACTCGGAGGCGGCCTCGAGAGCGGCGACCGCCTCGGGAGTGAGGTGGATCCAGGGAGAGGCGGGATCGATCCAGAGGTCGCCGATCCGCCGGTAGCCGCGCGAGCGCAGCATCGGCACGACCTCCTCCTTGTCTCCCCAGATCTGCAGGACGGCGTCGGGCCGGCGTTCGTCCAGCAGGTAGCGGTAATCCCATTTCACGTGACCCGGAACGTAATCCTCGAAGCTGTCCTCGTCGAGGTGACTTGCGGGGTTGCCGTGGGCGGTGTGGCGGTCGTTGTAGCCCAGGGTATCCACCATGCGGAAGTCGCTGAAGTAGGCCGGCGTGCCCGCCCAGACCACCGCGACCGAAGCGGCAGGCTCGGCGATCCGCCCCAGCTTGCGCACCAGGCCGAGCAGCGCCGCATACCGGTCCGCATGCATCGGGCGTTTCACCGCGGTGAAGGCCTTCCAGTTCGCCTCGCCCTCCTCGTGATGCCATAGCCCGTTGGCCGTCAGCAGCGCGGCGACCGTCGCCGCCAGCAGCGCGTAGCGCAGCCCGAGCGGCTCGCCGGGAGGGCGCCATGGCTGCGGGTGCCGCGGCTGCCGGCGCGGCCGCCGCAGCCGCCGCAGCCGCCGGAGCCGGCGGTCAGCGGCCGACAGGGCCTGGTTGCTGAGCGCATTGAACAGCACGAACACCTGTGGCATCGCGAATGCCACGAAGCGGTTGGCTCTCACCTCCTCTTCCCAGGCGTCGCCGCCGACGTAGACGCTGTAGGCGCAGCAGATCACGAACACCATCGCCGGCAGCCCCAGCCGGCTGCCCCACTCGCGGCCGCGGCGCGCGCCGGCGGCGGGCAGCGCCAGTGGCGCGATCCCGATCCCCACCGCCGCCAGCAGCGGCCAGTGGGCACGCAAGGTGTCGAGCAGCACGCTCAGCCCGCGCAGCAGCCGCACCGGCAACGGAATGCCGCCCAGCTTAAGGTAGTAGGTGTTCGGCAGCAGGTCGTGGAAGTAGATCCAGCGAAAGAGCGAATAGCCGCCGATCGCCGCCACCAGGAGCGCCGCGCCCACCAGCCAATGCCGCGTGGCCCTCGGTCCGCCCCGGCGCAGACCGCCGTGAGCGATCACCCACGCCTGCACCGCGATCACCACCGGCGCCATGTCCAGGCGCGCCAGCAACGCCAGCGTGCTCACCGCGAACAGCGCCAGGTGGCGGTCCCGCCGGCCGTGCACGACGTCGAGCGCCAGCAGCACCATGCCCGTGGTCAGCACCGCCTGCAGGCCGGTTTCCATGCCGATCAGGGCCCAGTGAGCCAGCGGGAGGTAGAAGGCGGTCAGCACGCACGCCGGCGCCCAGTGGCGCGCCCCTGGCCGCGTAAAGTGGCGTAGCACCAGCCGCCGCACCAGCGCCACGTGCAGCACGAGCAGCGCCAGCGAAGCCACCTGCACCACCAGGCTGCGGCGGTCGAGCGCGATCGGCAACAGGTTCACCGGCACCATCAGCGCCGTCCACAGCGGATGGGAGAAACCCTCGACCGGCGCCCCCTGGCGCGCCCAGTTGAGGCCATGACCCTCGACCAGGTTGCGCGCGTAGGTCATCGAGATCATGGCGTCGTCGAACAGGCAGAACACCCGCCGGCCGTCGAGCATGAACGACGTCCTGAAGATCAACCACCCGCCCCACGCCGAGAGTGCGCCGAGCAGCGCCAGCCAGACCGCGCGCTCCCGGGCTGCGGCGCCGGCGTCACCAGCAGCGCCTGGAGAACCGGCGGCGCCGCCGGCACCAGCGATATCCATCATGAGCGGATCATAGAACGGCGCGGATCATAGACCGCCGTGGATCTTGGCCCGCGAACCGGCGGCGCGCCTGGGAGCCCGTTCGAGTAAACGACGGCCGAAGAGCCTCGTGGCCGCAGGGGCGGAGGCAGAGGTCCGAGCGGGCGGGCCCCTCCACCGGCCTCCTTTGGGCGAGCCCCGAAGTCCTCCGCGCCCCCAGTCAAACCCTCGCCCATTGGAGGCCGGTGGGGGGGCCCGCCCGCTAGCTATCCTGTGCCGGGGGGATTCCCCGAAGGCTCCCACCGCCAGTGGCGGACCTCGGGCATGTCCTCGCCGTGGGTGACGATGTAACGCCGGTGATCGACCAGCCTGTCCTGGGCTTCCTGCTTGAGGTAGGCCCCCTTGGCGCCGAGCCCGGGGAGGCGGTCGACCACGTCCTGCACCAGGTGGTAGCGGTCGAGATCGTTCAACACCGTCATGTCGAAGGGCGTGGTGATCGTCCCTTCTTCCTTGTACCCGCGGACGTGCAGGTTGTCGTGATTGGTCCGGCGGTAGGTCAGCCGGTGGATCAACCACGGGTAGCCGTGGTAGGCGAAAATGACCGGCCGGTCCCTGGTGAACAACGCGTCGAAGTCCATGTCGTCGAGCCCGTGCGGGTGCTCGCTTCGGGGCTGCAGCTTCATCAGATCGACGACGTTCACCACCCGGATCTTGAGCTCCGGCAATGACTTGCGCAGCATCGAGACGGCGGCCAGCGTCTCGAGCGTCGGCACGTCGCCGGCGCAGGCCATCACCACGTCGGGCTCGAAACCCTCGTCGTTGCTGGCCCACCGCCAGATGCCGATCCCCTCGGCGCAGTGCCGCTCCGCCTCCTCCATGCTCAGCCACTGCGGCGCCGGGTGCTTGCCCGCCACCACCACGTTGACGTAGTGCCGGCTGCGCAGGCAGTGATCCATCACCGACAGCAGGGAGTTGGCGTCGGGCGGCAGGTACACGCGCACGATCTCCGCCTTCTTGTTGATCACGTGGTCGATGAATCCCGGATCCTGGTGGGTGAAGCCGTTGTGGTCCTGCCGCCAGACGTGCGAAGCGAGCAGGTAATTGAGCGAGGCGATTCGCCGCCGCCAGGGCAGCCGCAAGGTCACCTTCAGCCACTTCGCGTGCTGGTTGAACATCGAGTCGACGATGTGAATGAACGCCTCGTAACTGTTGAACACTCCGTGCCGGCCGGTCAGCAGGTACCCTTCCAACCAGCCCTGGCACTGGTGCTCGCTGAGCACCTCCATCACCCGGCCGTCGCGGGCCAGGTGATCGTCGCCGGGCAGCAACAATGCCTCCCATTGCCGTTCGGTGCATTCGAAGAGGGCAGTCAGGCGATTGGACATGGTCTCGTCCGGACCGAAAATCCGGAAGTTCCGCTGCTCCTGGTTGAGCTTCACCACGTCGCGCAGGAACCTTCCCAGCGTCTCGGTGTCCGACGCGTCGATGGCGCCCGGCGACGGCACCGCCACCGCGTAGTCGCGGAAGTCGGGCAGGCGGAGATCGCGCAGCAGCACGCCGCCGTTGGCGTGGGGGTTGGCGCCCATCCGGCGCTCGCCCCGCGGCGCCAGCTCGGCGAGCTCCGGCCGCAAGCGCCCCGCCACGTCGAACAGCTCCTCGGGCCGGTAGCTGCGCAGCCAGCTCTCGAGCTGCGCCAGGTGCTCGGGGTTCTTGGCCGGATCGCTGAGCGGCACCTGATGGGCGCGGAACGTCCCCTCGACCTGCATCCCGTCGACCACCTTCGGCCCCGTCCACCCCTTCGGCGTCGACAGCACCAGCGCCGGCCAGCGCGGCCGCGTGGTCACGCCCTCGTGCCGGGCCTGCCGCTGGATCCGCCGGATGGCCTCCAGCATTTCGTCCAGCGCGGCCGCCATCGCGCGGTGCATCGCCTCCGGCTCGCTGCCCTCGACGAAGTGCGGCGTCCAGCCGCAGCCGCGCAGCAGCTGGTCGAGCTCCGCGCGGCTGATGCGCGCCAGCACCGCCGGGTTGGCGATCTTGTAGCCGTTGAGATGCAGGATCGGCAGCACCGCCCCGTCCGTCGCCGGGTTGAGGAACTTGTTGGAGTGCCAGGCCGTGGCGAGCGGCCCGGTCTCCGCCTCGCCGTCGCCGATCACGCAGGCGACGATCAATTCCGGGTTGTCGAACGCCGCGCCGAACGCGTGGCTGAGCGAGTACCCCAGCTCGCCGCCCTCGTGGATCGAGCCCGGCGTCTCGGGCGCCGCGTGGCTGGGGATGCCGCCGGGAAAGGAGAACTGCTTGAACAGTGTCGCGAGGCCGCTTTTGTCCTGGCTGACGGCCGGATAGATCTCGCTATAGGTGCCTTCCAGGTAGGTGTTGGCCACCACCGCGGGGCCGCCATGACCCGGCCCGGAGATATAGATCATGTCGAGATCGTGCTGCTTGATGATGCGGTTCAGATGGACGTAGATGAAGTTCTGTCCCGGCGTCGTGCCCCAGTGCCCGAGCAGCCGCGGCTTGATGTGCTCGCGGCGCAGCGGCTCGCGCAGCAACGGGTTGTCGAAGAGGTAGATCTGCCCGACCGAGAGATAGTTCGCCGCGCGCCAGTAGGCGTCCATCCGCTGCAGCAGCTCCGGCGCCGGCCCCCCTGAGGGTGGCGCCTCGCCTCGCGTTGCTTCCATGCGACCGCCCCTCCCTGAAGCGTCGAGGTCCCGAGAGCGGCCTCGTGGCCGGAAGGATACTGCACCGGTGTGGCGGGGAGGGGGTGCTCCGATCGATCCCGGTCGATCCCGGTCGATTCCCGGCCGGGAGGGCCGTTAAGGATCGCGGCCAGCTACCGGCCTGCGACGGGCGCCGCCGTCACGGCCACGGGCACGGCCGCCGTCACGGGCGCGGTGACTGCAGCCAGGGGCGCCAGCTGTCCTGCCAGCAGGTCCTCGAGGTCCCGCTCGGAGGCGCCACCGGTCGAGCGCGAGACGAGCTCGCCGCCCTTGAAGACCAGGATGGTGGGGAGGGCCTGGACGTCATAGCGCTGGGCGACGCGCGAGCTCCATTCGACGTTGACGCGCACCACGCGGGCGCGGCCGGCGAACTTGGCCGCCAGCTCGGCTAGCGGCGCCTCGAGCTCGCGGCAGGGGATGCACCAGGGCGCCCAGAAGTCGACGACCACCGGCAGATCGGCGCGCAGCACAGTGCGCGCGAACGAGAAACCTGAGGCGCTCAACACCCGCGCCGCGACCGGCGAAACCGTGGCGCGCCTGGCGCCGGTATCCATGGCCCCTGCGGACGTTCCCGCGGCGGCCAGCGCGGCGATCGTGAACGCCGCGATCCAACTGAACTTTGCTTTTCCGAAGCGCTTGCCAGGCTGTGATCGATCGCTCATGACGCTCTCCTCTTGAACGATCCCAGCGTAGCGACCGCCGCACGGCGCCTGTATCGGCGCGCCGCCCGACTTCGCCTAGGCAACTTCCGCTTTTTTTGTAGGACAGGAGAGGACGATCGTCAGGAGCGCGAGGCCCCCGCCGGGCAGTCTGAGTCAACGGCGGCCGAAGAGCCCGGTGGCCGGAGGGGAGGAGGGGGGGGTCCCGAAGGTTAGATCCGCTCGAGCTCTTCGACCGTCCGCTCGTCTCGCAGATTGCCGGTGTTGAGCGTCGCCGCGGGCTCGAACAGCAGCACCGCGACCTCCTCCGGAGCGTTAGGGCGATGCTCGACGCCGCGCGGCACCACCAGCATCTCGCCCTCCTCGAGCCAAACCATGCGGTCGCGGAACTCCATGCAGAAACGTCCCGCGACGACCAGGAACAGCTCATCCTCGGCGTCGTGGTGATGCCACACGAAAGGCCCCTGGAACTTGACCAGCTTGACCATCTGGCCGTTCAGCTCGGCGATCACCTTGGGGACATAGTGAGCGTCGAACCGGGCGAGCTTCTCGATCAGATTGATCTTTTCCATGCTGTCCTCATTTGTTGTCTCACCAGCCTCATGTGACTCAGGTGGAAGCCGCCGCGGCCAGCAACAGCGCCTCGCCCACCACCTCCCGGCGCCAGCCGCCCAGGTCGCGCGGCAGCCGCGGCTCGGGGTCGCTGAGCGCGCTCCTGAGCACCGCGTCCAGCGCTCGCCGCGGCGCCAGCAGCTCGGGCGGCAGGGCGAGCGCCGCGGCGCGTTCCTTCACCACCTCACGCAGCCGCAGCTCGAGCTCACGCACCGCCGCGGAGCTCGGCGGCCGCCACGGCTCCGGCGGCAGCTCGGCTTCGTCGAGCGCCAGCGCCTCGCGAATCAGCCCGAGCCAGCAGGCGCCGTCGCGCGCCGCCTGCTGCGCCTCGAGACTGGACACCCGCAGCAACTCTTCGGCGGCCGCCGGCCGCCGCACGGCCAGCTCGAGCAGCGCCTCGTCACGCAGCACGAACCCTCGCGGCAGGTCTCGCCGCCGCGCCTCGCGATCGCGCCAGGCGGCCAGCGCCCGCAGCACGCCGAGCTGCCGGCGGTCGAGCCGGCCGGCGCCGCGCACCCGCCGGTAGGCAATCTCCGGATCGCTCTCCAGGCGCGAGACGTCGAGCAGGGCAGCGGAGTCCGCCAGCGCCCACTCCAGCCGGCCGAGCGCCGTGAGCTCCTGGCGCAGCCTCTCGTAAAGCGGCAGCAGGTAGGCCACGTCCGCGGCGGCATAGATCAGCTGGGCCGCGGACAGCGGCCGCGCCAGCCAGTCGGTGCGCGTCTCGCCTTTCGGCAGCTCGATCGCGAGCAGCGCCGCCACCAGCCGCTGATAGCCGAGCGAGGTGCCGACGCCCGCCAGTCCCGCCGCCACCTGGGTGTCGAACAGCGGCGCCGGGACGACGCCGAGGGCGCGGTAGAAGACCTCCACGTCCTCGCTCGCCGAATGCAGTACCTTGACCGTACCGGCGGCCTGGCAGACCTCGGCCAGCGGCGCGAGGTCCCGCACCGCCAGCGGATCGAGTAGATAGGCCGCGTCGCCGTCGTGGACCTGGATCAGCCCCAGGCGCGGAAAGAACGTGCGCTCGCGCACGAATTCGGTATCCAGCGCCAGCGCCGGCGCCGCCAGCCAGCGGCGCGCCGCCGCCCGCAGCGCCGCGTCGGTCTCGAGCCGCACCGCCGGCGCGGTGACGCTCGGCCTCGCCGCCGCCGCCAGGCCTGGCGTGGGCTGCATCACCGGCAGGTCGGGGGACGCCGGCGTGACAGATTCGCCGGCCAGCCCGCGCGAGGCCGGCGTTACGCCGCCAGGTTCCGTCACACCAGGCTCGGATGCCATCGTGCCGCGATTGTACCGGCGAGCGGCGGCGTTCGCCACCAAGCTGAACCCTATCCTTGCGTGACGGGTCGAGCACCGCTGTAAGATGGTCAGCGATGAGCGGACAGTGCAGCCGCCGCGGCGCCGCCTCCCTGTTGCTGGCCGCTGTCTGCCTGGCCGGCGGCGCCTGCACGACGGGCGGCGGTGCGCAGCCCCGACGCCCTCCGGCGCCTCCGGCACGGCGGAGCCCCGCGGCGGCCCGCCCGGCGCCCGCCGGTCCGGCGGCGGCCCGCGCGCCCAAGGCCGTCGACGAGAATTACCAGGTGCCGCCCAGCGAGATCTCTGACGACCTGCTGCGCAACATGATCGGCATCGCCGCCATCTCGGTAGGCGTCGCCGCCGGCAACCAGGAGCAGACGCCGGCGATCTACGACAACGACGGCGATCGCTTCACTCCCTCCGCCAACATCCCGCTGCGCGACACCCGCCCGATCAGCGTCTATCACGTCGGCACCGACCCGATCGTCAACCGCAGCCGGGCCGTGGTGCGCCGCTACCCGGTGCTGAAGCGCGAGGGCATGTACGTCAAGGTGGCGCTCGATCCGGGCGGCCGCCACACCGCCTGGCTGCGCCGCACACCCGAGGGCGCCTTCCCCAACAGCGTCGACTATGTCGACTTCAACGACGCCGGCAGCTTCCGCTGCTACCAGCTCGACCTCTACTACCTGACCGGCGGCGGACCGCGCAAGCTCTTCGAGAAACCGGACCCGGCCGCCCCTGCCACCGTGCTCTCCCCCCGGCCCGGCAGCCCCGGCTTTCTCGGCGGCGACGTGGTGCCGCTGCAGCGCAAGGGCAACTTCCTCGAGATCGCCGCGCTGCGCGGCCTGGACGACCCGCGTACCGGCATCGGCTGGGTGGAGCTCAAGGACGCCAAGGGCCGGCTGACCGTCTGGTTCAGTCCCGGCCCCGAATGCTGAAGGGTCAAGCCAGCCGGTCGAGCGCCGCGGCCAGGTCAGGCACCGTGCCGAGCACCGGCAGCAGCGGGTCCTCGCTCAGCCGGCGCAGCCGTTCGGGCACGGTGTGCAGGTTGTGGGCGCCGACCGCGAGCCGTGGACCGACCTCATCCCAGCGCAGCGGCGTCGACACCGGCGCTCCCGGCAGCGGACGCACCGAGAACGGCGCCGCCAGCAGCTTGCCGCGCCCGTTCTGCAACGCGTCGACGTAGACCTTGCCGCCGCGCGCCGCGACCGCCCGCGCCGTGGTGGCGAGGCGCGGCAGGCGATGCACCACCAGCCGCGCCAGCAACTCGGCCAGCTGCCGCGACTGCTCGTGCTCGCAGGTGCCGCCCAGCGGCAACAGCACGTGCAGCCCGCTGCCGCCGCTGGTCTTGACGAACGCCGGCAGGCCGATGCCGGCGCACAGCTCGCGCAAGGCGTGGGCGATGCGCACCACGTCGGCGAAGGGCGCCCCTTTCGGGTCGAGGTCGAGCACGCACCAGTCCGGCCGCTCGAGGGCGCCGGCGCGGCTCGCCCAGACGTGCAGCGGGATGGCGCCGAGATTGACCAGCGCGAGCAGCGACTCGACGTCGTCGCAGAGAAAATACTCGATGACCCGGCTGCCGCCGTCGCCGGGGATCGCCGCGGTGCGCATCACCGGGCCGCCGCGCGCCGCCGGAGCGTGCTTCTGGAAGAACGACTTGCCGCCGATCCCGTCCGGGTAGCGGTCGAGCACCAGCGGCCGATCGCGCAGGTAGGGGAGCAGCCATGGCGCGACCGCCGCGTAGTATCGCGCCAGGTCCCCTTTGGTGATTCCCTCTCCCGGCCAAAACACCTTCCGCGGCCGCGAGATCGCGATCGGCAGCTCGTCCGTCGCCCAGGTTTCCACACCTTCGCCAGCCGCTCCTGCATTGCCGGCGCCGGCGTCCGGACCGATCCGCGCCGCTGCGTCCCCCACGGCCGGTATCTCGTCGACCGGACCCGCAAGCACGGCGGCGCCTCGACCGCGCCTCGCCCTCGCCGGCGCGGCCGGCGATGCCCGCAGGGTGGCGTCCGACTCTCGCGACTCCTCTCTCGGCGGCGTGCAGGCCTCGGGCCGCTTATCGTCGCGCAAACGCAGGAACACCGGCTGGCGAAGCATGCCGTCTGCCGTCCATTCTTTGTAGCGCACCTCGCAGACCAGCTCAGGCGCCACCGCCACCGACAACCGGTCGGCGCACACCAACCGCGCCAGCGCCGGGCTCAGGCCTGCGGCGCCGGGCCGTACCGCCGGCGCGCCGGCGAGGCGGACGCGCAACTCGCCGCGCACGGCGCCGGCAAGGCCGCTGCCGACGGTGCCGGCATACCGCCACCCCTCGGGCGCGCTGACCGCGAGGTGCAGGCGCCGCAGGTCGGCTGGCGCTCGAGGACCGTAACCGACGATCGCGAAGTCGCCCACCCGTTCGCGGCGCACCTTCAGCCAGTCAGCCGAGCGCCCGGCCCGGTACGGCGATGTGGCGCGCTTGGCCAGGATGCCCTCGAGACCCAGCTCGGCGATGGCCGCGAACAGGTCCTCGCCGCGTTCCTCGACCGCCTCGACCTGGCGCAGCAGTCCTTGCGGATCGGCAGCCGCCACCACTCGCCGCAGCATCTCCCGGCGCGCGGCGAGCGGCAGCGGCCGCAGGTCCCAGCCCTCGCACGCGAGCAGGTCGAAGACGAACAGCACCACCGGCGCCCCCCCGGCCGCCGCCGCCGGCCCGCGCTGCGCCCGCCGTTGCAGCAAGCCGAAGCTCGGCCTTCCCGCTTCGTCCAGCGCCACCGCCTCGCCGTCGAGCACCAGGGACGCGAACGGCAGCGCTGCCACCGCGCGCGCCAGCTCGGGGAACAGCGCCGTGGCGTCGAGGCCGCTGCGATAACGCAGCCGCACCGCGCCCGCCGCCGAGTGGCCGGCCAGCACGCGGTAGCCGTCGTACTTGAGCTCGAACAGCCAGCCGGCGGCGGTGAACGGCCGCTCGCGGACCTCGGCCAGCATCGGCGACACCTCTTCGACCGCCACCGCGGCGCGCGGCGCGCCCAGCCGCGCCAGCTCGCGACGCAGCCGCTGGCGCACGCCGGCGGCGGTCGCCGCGCCCCCCGCGCCGGCGCCGCCCGCGCCCCCCGTGCCGCCAGCGCGTGCGGTCATCGCCGCCGCCGCCCGCCGCCGGCGAGGCAGTCCGATTGAATCACGCTTGCCGCCGCCGCCGCGCCGCGCGCGTCGATAAATCCGCTAAATATTGTGGCATCGCACGCTCTCCTCACCATGGATTGGGTATGCCGGGCCGTGCGCCGCGCGGCGCTTTTTCGGGGCTTGACAGGTGGCGACAAAAACCCTTGGAAATGCTATATTAGACCAATGAGTCTAAGACCTTTCGCTTCAGGAATGGTTTCCTTCGGGCTGGTCACCATCCCGGTCAAGCTCTATTCGACCGGCGAGACGGCGGTGGGCATCCAGCTGAACATGCTGCACCGCAAATGCGGCTCGCGGCTCAAGCAGCAGTACGTCTGCCCGGTCGACGATGTGGTCGTCGGCAGAGACGAAATGGTGAAGGGTTACGAATACGCCAAGGGGCAATACGTGCTGTTCTCCGATGACGAGATCAAGGCGCTGAGCCGTGAGGCGACCAACGCCATGGAAATTACCGAGTTCGTGCCGCTCGAACAGGTCGATCCGATCTATTTCGAGAAGTCCTACTACCTCGGCCCCGACAAGGGCGGCGAGCGTCCGTACCGGCTGCTCGCGGAGGCGATGAAGCAGACCTCGCGCGCCGCCCTGGCGCGCTACGCGGCGCGCGGCAAGGACTACCTGGTGCTGCTCCGGCCGTTCGAGGAGGGGCTCATCATGCAGCAGCTGCGCTACCACGATGAGCTGCGCCCGTTCTCCGAGGTGCCGCTCGGCGACGCCGAGGTGCGTGAACCGGAGTTGAAGCTCGCCAGGCAGATCATCGACCAGATCGCCAACGATCGCTTCGAGCCCGAGACCTACGAAGACGAGGTCCGCAAGCAGACCATGGAGATGATCGAGAAGAAGGTGTCGGGACAGGAGATCACCGCCGCCCCCGTCGAGGCGCCGAAGGCCCAGATCATCGACCTGATGGCGGCGCTGAAGGCGAGCCTTTCCTCGGCCACCCCATCCCGGCCAGCCCCGGGGCGCCCCCGCTCTGCCGCCGGCCGGCGCGCGGCCGCGTCTTCTTCGAGCAGCGCCTCCCCAGCCCCCCCTGAGCGCTCCGCCACGGAGGCCCGGCGTCCCATGCGCACCGCCCGCGCGGCCGCTGCCCGGCCGGCGAAGTCGGTGCGCGCCGCGACCCCCGAGATGCCGGCGAGCAAGCCCCAGCGCGCCCGCGAGCTGACGCCGGCGCCGATCGCGCCGCCGGCAGCGTCCGCGCGCAAGCCGCCGAAGGCCTCGCCGCGGACCTCCCTGCGCGAAACTCCCGCCGCGCCAGCCCAGCCCAAGCGCAAAGACACCAAGCGCTAGCGGCCTTAGCTGAGTAAACGGCGGCCGTAGAGACCCACGGCCGCAGGGGAGGAGGCCGCCCCCCGAGGTCGGCCGGAGGGGGATTCCCCGAAGGAGAGTAAACTGAGGGTCCATGGATCGCCCCTCGCCTCGCGGCGGCTACTCGACCCGGGAGGTCGCGACGCTGCTCGGCCTGTCACAAGCGCAGATCCGCTCCTGTGCACGAGCCGGATTCGTCGCGCCGCGGATCGGGCCGCGCGGCGAGCTGCTGTTCTCATTCCAGGACCTGGTGCTGCTGCGCACCGCCAAGGCCCTGCTCGCCGCGCGGATACCGCAGCGGCGCATCCGCATCGCGCTGCAGAACCTGCATGCCCAGCTGCCACAAGGCCAGCCGCTGACCGCCGTGCGCATCTCGGCCCAGGGCCATCACGTCGTCGCCCGCGACGGCGGCGAGTCCTGGCACCCTGAGTCGGGCCAGACCCTGCTCGACTTCGAGGTTGCCGACCTGGCGCGCGAGGCCGCCGCCCTCGAGCCTCGCCGCGCTGCCCCGATGGCGGAGGCCAGCGCCGCCGATTGGTATGAGCACGGCGTCGCGCTCGAAGCTCGTGACCCGGCCGCGGCGATGGCGGCGTACCGCCAGGCCCTGGCGATCGCTCCCGACCTGGCCGACGCCCATCTCAACCTGGGCCGTCTCCTGCACGAGGACGGCGACCTGGCACGCGCCGAAACCCACTACCGCCGGGCCTTGGCCGTCGACCCCGGCGACGCGCTGGCGGCCTACAACCTCGGAGTCGCCCTGCAAGACCAGCAGCAACCGCACGAGGCTGCCGCCGCCTATGAGCAAGCCATCGCGCTCGACCCCACCCTCGCCGACGCCCATTTCAACCTCAGCGGCATTTACGAGCAGCAGGGGGAGAAAGCGGCAGCCTTCCGCCACCTCCGCACCTATCGCTCGCTGACCGGCAACGGCGGCGGGCCGTAGTGGCCCGGCCACCCTCCCGGCGGCCGCGGCCTCCGGCCCCGCTCGCCGGGTTGCGGGTCGTCGACGCCTCCCGGGTGCTCGCCGGCCCCTATCTCGCCATGCTGCTCGGCGATCTCGGCGCCGACGTGGTCAAGCTCGAGCGGCCGGCAGGCGGCGACCAGACCCGCGGCTGGGGGCCGCCCTTCGTCGCCGGACCCGGCGGCCGGCAGGTGAGCGCTTATTTTCTCTCGGCCAACCGCAACAAGCGCTCGCTGGCTCTCGATCTCAAGGCCGCCGCGGGCCGCGCCGCCTTCGCACGCCTGCTGGCCGGCGCCGACGTCCTGGTCGAGAACTTCCTGCCCGCGGAATGGCGCCGCTTGGGCTTTCGCCGCTCCCGCTTCACCCGCGTCTTCCCGCGCCTGGTGCAGGTCACGGTGACCAGCTACGACACCCGCGGGCCGGATGCCGACCGTCCCGCCTACGACGTCGTGCTGCAGGCCGAATCGGGCCTGATGTCCTTGACCGGCCCCGCGCAAGGCGAGCCCGTCCGCGTCGGCGTCGCCATCGTCGACATCCTCGCCGCCCTCTACGGCCTCGCCGGCACCCTTGCCGCGCTGCACGCCCGCGACGTCTCCGTCGCCGGCAGCCGTGCCGCCGCCCGCCACGTCGAGGTCTCGATGGCCGACGCCGGCGCCGCCTTTCTCGGCTACGCCGCGCAGTCCTTCCTCGCCGATGGCCGCCAGCCCGCGCGCCTCGGCTCTCGCCATCCGAACCTCACTCCCTATCAGGCTTATGCCGCCGCCGACGGTTGGTTGGTGGTCGGTGCCGGCAGCGAGGATCTCTGGCACCGGTTCTGCGCGGCCATCGGGCGGCCGGATCTCGCCGCCGACCCGCGCTTCGCCACCAACGCCGCGCGCGTCCGCCATCGCGACGCCCTCGACGCCTTGCTCGGCGCCGCCTTCGCCGCTCACCCGGTCGCCCACTGGTTGGATGCCCTGCACGCCCACCGCGTCCCGGCCGCGCCGCCGGCCGACCTCGGCACCGCGGTGGCCCAGGCCCGCGCCCGCGGCCAGGTCGCGGCGCTGCCGCCCGGAGCCTACGGCGCTCTCGAAACCATCGCCGCGCCCCTGCTCTTCGACCGCCGCCGCGCCCTGCCCCACCGCTCCCCACCCGCCTTGGGCGAGCACACGATCGAGATCCTGGCCCAGGCGGGCCTGAGCCAAGCGGAGATCCGAGCCCTCCTAGCCGCCGGCACCGCAGTAGCGACCCGAGCGCCAAGTCGCGCGCCAAGGCGTAGGCGCCTGGTCTAGCCGGCGCCGGCCGCCGCCGGATCCTCTGCTGCCTTCACCGTGGCCGAAGGCTTCGCACTCTTGGCCCGTTTGGGGGCCTTGACGCCTGGGGCGCCCGGGCTGTTCTTCCCTTCCTTGACGGCTTTCACCGCATCGTCGCCGGCCGCCGCCACCCGCTTCCCACCCTTGCCGGCCTTCGCCTTCTTCCCGGCTTTCTTCTTGCCGCTCTTGCTCTTGTCGCCCTTGCTCTTCCTGGCTTCCTTCTCGGCCTGCTCGCCCTTCACGGCCTTTGCCGCCTTCTCAGGCTTCACGCTCTTCGCCGGCTTCGCAGACTTGCCGGCCTTGTCGGCCTTGCCGCCCTGGCTTGCCTTGGCCTCACTCTTGCCGCTGCCAGACTTGCGCAGCTTCTCTCTCCTCCCCTTCTTGCCCGGCGGCGCCGGCCGGGGTGCCGCCGCGGCTTCCTTCTCCTCCTGGCCGCCGGCCTGGTCGAGCCGCGGCACCGCCGTCAGCGCCGCCGTCGCCATGACCGCCGCCGGAACTTCCGGCTCGACCGGGTTCTGGCGCCAGGACTCCCAGTCCTCCTGCACCGCCGCCAGCATCACCCTCGCGGCCTCGTGCAGCCAGTCGCCCTGGCGCGCCGCGAGATCCACCAGCAGCGCGTGCGCCGACCGGCTGCCGAGATGGACGTTGGCGGTCTCCCAGCCCATGGCGCGCAGCAGGCGCGTCTCCTCGCGCTCCTCCGGCAACTCGCTCAGCTCGACGCGCGAGCAGTCCGGCGCCAGCCGGCGGATGATCCACCGCCGCCGCACCCTGACCCAGGGATCGAGGCTCCGCACCGACTGATCGAGGATGCTCTGGTACAGCACCTTGGTCGCGCCCTCGCCGCCGAACGCCCACACCGCCCCCGAGGGCGCCAGCGCCTTCGCCTCGCGCGCGATCCTGCCGCCTTGCCAGTCGGCGATAGCCACGAAGCGCTGGCGCCCCAGGCTGCCCAGCCCCGCCACCCGGTGCACGATCCGCCGCGGCAGATCGAGCTTCGGCAGCAGGCTCGAGAGCGCCTTGATCGCCCGCGGCGGCACCTCGCCCGCCCACGTCTGCAGACCGTCCAGCTTCGCCCAGAACTTCTGCGGATCGTTGAGCCGGACGGTCGCCATCTCGCGCAGCGACTTCGAGTGCTCGGCGAGCACGAACGGGCGGCCTCCCGCCTCGAGCCCCTCGCGGTAGCCGCCGAGAACCGACTCGCAGGCCTCCTTGGCGTTGATCTTCAGGTGACCGTCGGCGATCGCCAGGTGGGCGCTGGTGGCGAGCCGCACCAGGTCATGGACGTAGGGCAGCCGGCAGGTCTCGTCGAAGTCGTTGATCCCCCACACCAGCCGCCCCTCCGCATCGCGCCAGGTGCCGAAATTCTCGACGTGCAGGTCGCCCACCGCCAGCACTTGCGGCGCCCGGCCCAGTTCCTTGCAGAGGTGCGGAAACAGCTGTGCCCAGCGATAGTAGGTGGCGCGCAGGAACGGGAAGACGGCGCTGGCCATCTTGGCATGCTTGGTCGCGAGGTCCTCGGGCACGATCTCGAGGAAGCCGGCGAGCCAGCGCTCATAGTGCTGCGTCGCCTGCTGAATGGTCATGCGGGAGGAGCGTTTCATGGTCGCCTCCAAGGACTGCCGGTATGGTTCGCGGGAACTGTGCCTTGCCTGGTTGCGCCAGTCAGTATATCCCGGTTCCCTGCGGTCTCCTCCGGCGGTTTCCTCGCGGCCGTGAGCTCCGCCGCGAGTCGTCAGCTCCGCCGCGAGTCCGCCGGCAGGCCCTCGCTCACCCTCGACCCCGGCCCTCCCGGCCGGCGCAAGGAGGTCTCCCGGTCCAGCACCGCCAGCGCCCGCTGATAGATGGCGTCCGCCTCCTCGTGGGTGTCGGCGATCGCGGTGACCCCCAGCTTGCCGAACTCCGACACCGCGCCGATCAGGTGGAACAGCGCGCCGGACTCACTGCCGAGGCTGTAGTGCAGGCGGGTCTCGGTCAGGATCTCGATCAGGTCCTCGGGGAGCAGGCCGCGGTAGGCGTCGGAGCGCAGGTTGTCGGTCGCCACGTAGCACTTGGTGTGCCCGGTCGGCGACCAGAACAGGCCGGTCGCGCCGTCGAGCGAGCCGCCGGTCAGGAACTGCAACGCCAGGTATGGATGGGTGGTGCCGCCCATGCGCAGGTTGATCTCGAGTGCCGCCAGGTTCCAGCCGAGCGCCGGATCGTCGCGCCAGGCCAGGAAATCGACCCCGAAGCGGCTCACCACGCCGCGCGCCGCCAGCACCTCGCCGATGCGCACCGCCGCCTCCTGCATCCGCATCCGGTACTCGTCGCGGGCCGGGAAGCGGCAGCCCAGGAACACCTGCTGGCTGGGGCCGCCGAGGATCTGGTCGTGCGTCGAGATGATCATCACCTCGCCGTAAGGGCTGACGCGCAGCTGCGTGCTCGGCGAGACCTTCTCCCTGCCGTCGACGAACTCCTCCACCACCCCGCCCATCTTGCCGAACTTGGCGAAATAGCTGTCCGGCGTCTCCTCCGGCACCGACAGCTCGATGCCCGCCAGCGCGTCGCGCACCGCCGCCGGGCTGCACGTCCTGCCGCTCCGCCGCCGCGCTGGCGCACCCTCGGCCCGGACGGCCGCCGTTGCGCTGCCGCGGCCCGAACCCGGCCTACCCTCGAGCTCCGTCATCCCGGCTGCCGCGGCCTCGCGTGCCGCCGTGGTCACAGGCCGGCGGTCCCCGGGGGCGGCGTTAGGGGCGGGGGCGCCGGCGTGGCCGGGATAGCGGAAGATGGCGTTGCCCTCGCCCGAGAAGCTGTCGTCGAGCTTGATCACCGCCTTGCGCAGCCCGGGCCGCCGCCGCCGCAGCTCGACCAGCGCCGCCTCGACGTCCGTGCGGTCGCGCAGGTCCTCCATCCCCTCGGGCAGCGGCACCCCCGCCTCACGGAACACCTTGCGGCTCCCCGACTTCGTCCCGAGGTGCGCCAGCTGCGGATCGCAGCCGTTGAGCGGGATGCCGAGCAGCACCGCCAGCCGGCGCTCGAACGGCGTGGCGTTGAACACCGTCAGATAGGCGCGCGCCGGGTCCTGGATGCCGTCACGGATGCGCTGGATCAGCCGCGGCCGTTCGAGCACCTTCTCGGTCAGCGAGCGCGGCGAGGCGTCATAGGCGCAAAGCAGCGTCAGCCGCGACCGGGCGTGGCTCGCGGGCATCCCGGCGAGCAGCTGGAAGTAGTACTCGAGGATCAACGGGTGCACGGGCTGCGAGGTCACGTACACCATCCTCGCCCGCGGGTTGCGCAGCCGGATGAGCAAGAACAGCAGCCGCTCCTCGTAGAAACTGGCGCCGGCGAGCTTCGACAGGCTGTCGCGATCCAGGGTGAGCGACGGCACGACCACCGAGGTGTGCGGCTCCTGGTCGCGCAGCGTCAAGGTGTCCCAGACGTCGCGCAGCCGGGGCTTCAGCTGCTCGAACGCGGCGATCTCCTGCTCTGGCGTCAGCTCCCAGTCGAAGGGCGGACGCGGGCTCATGCGGTGGCCGGCACCCCGTTCCGCAGCACCTGGTCCTCGTGCAGGTCGCAAGGCAGCCGCAGCGCCGCCGCGCGCCGCCGCAGCTCGCGATAGAGGAAGAAGCGCAGCGGCCCGAGCAGCGTACACTCCGACGTCCGCTGCAGGCGGCTCTCGCTGTCCTCGTCGGGGTAGGTGCGAGTGAGGATCTCGCGCCGCTCGGCCACCCACTGCGCGCTCACCTCGCCGCGGCGCAGCTTCTGCTCGAGCAGCTCGAGCTGGTGGGCGCGGTCGATCACTTCGGGGTGGTGATTCACCGCGAAGATCCGCGGCATCACGCCGCCGGCGTCGCGCGCCAGCTCCAGCATGGTCAGCGCCTCGCCGGGCGGCCCGCCCACGCCGAGCGTCTCGTAGCCGATGCGCACGGCGCCCGCCGGCAGCGGCCGCGGCTCCTCGATCAGATCGAACAGGCGGTTGTCGAGGATGCGCAGCCGGTGCCCGCCGTCTCCGCTCTGCCCGTTCTGCCCGGCGGCGGGACGCGCGAAGCGACCGAACCAGGGGTGCGCGGCGGCCTCGGCGGTGAGCACGTTCTCGAGCATCCCCGTGCTCTTGCCCCCCTTCTCGGCGCCGCGCAGCACCGGCCGCGCGATCCCCGTCCAGCGGCAGATCACGCCGAAGCTGTGACACACGGCGAACAGAGCCGCGCCAGGGTCGTCCCGGATCGCCTCGAGCAACCGGAACAGCGGCGCTTCCCAGCGCGGGTTCTCGCGCAACCCCTGGCTACTGGGGTCGACGCCGTCATTGCGCGCCGGGTCGATGTAACCGGGGCCGCCGGTGCCGACATAGACCGCGAAACGCCCGCCCGCCGGCGGCTCGGGCACCATGCCGCACCGCCGCACGTCGTAGGAGAGCACGCGCACGAACACCCCGCTGCGCCGCTCCGCGCGACGGCGCTCCGGGTCGCCCTCGAGCAGCGAATGCACCAGCGAGTCGTGGCCGAGGTTCGGCCAGCCATGATTCATGTCGAGCACGGCGACGTCCACCGCCCGCGGGTCAGGCGCCGGCACGTCCTCGTCGCGTTCCACGCGCGCATAGCGCGGCAGTCCGCCGCCCGCCTCCACCGTGCCCCCGTCCCTGTCGCTCATACTCGGCATCTTCAGCCAGGCGGACCCGCGTCCACTAACAGCCATCCCCACACTCGTCGTGTTCGAGCTGCACGGTGACGTGCTTGATGCCGAAGCGGTCCGCCAGCGTGCCGCGCACCTGCTCGAGCGTCTCGCCGCGCGGGCTCGATTCCCCGACCACCAGGTGCGCCGACAGCGCCTCGCGGCCGCTGGTGATCGTCCAGACATGGAGGTCGTGCACGCCGACCACGCCGGGGACGCAGGCCAGCGCATCCCGCACCTCCACCACGTCGAGGTGGCGCGGCACCCCCTCCATCAGCACCGCCACGGCGTCGCGCAGCAGCGACCACGACGACCAGATGACCAGCAACGCGATGACGATCGACGCCACCGGATCGGCCCAGCGCCAACCCAGCCACCAGATGAGCGCGCCGGCGATGATCGTCTGCAGGCTGCCCAGGGCGTCCGTCGCCACGTGCAGCCAGGCGCCGCGCACGTTGAGGCTCTCCGTTCGCCCGGCGGCGAGCAGTTGCAGGCCGATGATGTTGAACAGCAGGCCGCCGCCGGCCACCGCCATCATGACCGGCGCGTTCACCTCGGGAGGCGCCCCGAGCCGCCGGCAGGCCTCCACCAACACGTAGATCGAGATCGCCACCAGCATGGCGCCGTTGACCAGCGCCGCCAGGATCTCGGTGCGGTAGTGGCCGTAGGTGCGGGTCAGCGTCGGCGGGCGCCGCGCGACGCGGATGGCGAACACCGACAGCCCGAGCGCCGCCACGTCCGACAGCATGTGGCCAGCATCGGCCAGCAGCGCCAGCGACCCGGTGAGCCAGCCGCCCACGGCCTCCGCCAGCATGTAGGCGGCCGCCAGCGACAGCGTCCACAGCAGGCGCCGCTCGTGCCCCTCGCCCAGGTTCCCGGCGGGCCCGTGCACGTGATGCCCGTGGTGGTGGCCGTGGGCATGACCGTGCCCGCCATGCCCACCCTGTTCGCCCTGTTCGCCGGCGAGGTCCTGCGCCGGTCCGGCTTGCCGAGGAGCTGCGCCCGCGGGTCCCATCGCATCTATAGAGTAGCAGGGGGAGCCTGCTCGCGTCGCGGCCACGGCCGCCTCCACGCCCCGGCCCATCGTCCCCATCGTCCCCGGTGTCCTCAGCGCCGCGATCTCAGGCGAGCGGGCCGGTCGCCCCACAAGATGCTCAACACCAGGAGCACGCCGCCGGCGGCGGCGCCGAGGAAGCAGATCATCGCCAGCCCGGGATAGCCCAGGATCTCAAACGACGTCGACACCCGCATCAGCAGCGCCGCGCCGAGGATGAGCGCGGCCAGCACCACGCCGATGGCGATGCGATTGGCGATCTTCTGGAAGCCCTGCATCAGCATCGTCTCGTCGATCGTCTCGACGCGGATCGAGAGCTCGTTGTTCGCCACCTTGTCCAGGATGCGGTTGGCCCGCGCCGGCAGGCGCTCGACGAACTCCTTGAGCTCGTGCATGCCGGAGAGCAGGCTCCCCGGCGAGGCGCTCTGCCGCAGCCGCTTGCTGGTGACCTCCGCGGCGTGCCGGCGGACCGCGGCGTTGGGGTCGAAGTCGGGGTCGAGGCAGCGGCCGATCTCGTCGAGCTGCAGCAGCGTCTTGCCGAGCAGCGCCAGCTCCGGCGGCAGCCGGATGCCGGCCTCGGCGCCCTCGCGCGACACCGCCAGCATCAGCCGGCCGATCGCGATGTCCTGCAGCCTGGCGCCGCGGTGCTCCGCCACCATGGCGGCGATGGTCTGCCTGAACTTCTGCGGCTCGAACTCCGGCAGGCGCTCGCCGATCTCCGCCGCCAGGGTGGCCGCCTCCTCGCCGCGGCCGTCGCTCATCGCCAGCAGCAGCTTCAGCAGCCGCTCCTGCCCCTCCGGCGACAGGCGGCCCACCATGCCGAGGTCGAGCAGCGCCAGGCGCCCGTCGTCGGTCAGGAAGACGTTGCCGGGATGCGGATCGGCGTGAAAGAACCCCGCCACCAGCACCTGGTGCAGGTAGGCCGCGAACAGCTCGTCGGCGAGCGCCGCGCCCTCCATGTCCAGCCGCGCCAGCGGCCCGATGCTGGTCACCTTGCGGCCGCGCACGTAATCCATGGTGAGCACGCGCGAGGTGGTGAAGTCCTCCACCGGCTGCGGCACCACCAGCCGCTTCCAGCCGGACAGCATCTCGCCCAGCCGGACCAGGTTGTCCGCCTCCTGCCGGTAGTCGAGCTCGCGCGCCAGCGCCTTGCGGAACTCCTTGATCAGGCCGGTGAGCTGGAACCGCCGGCCGAACTCGGTGTGCGCGTCGAGCAGCCCCGCCGCCTCGTGCAGCGCGGACAGGTCCTCGAGGATCGTGTCGAGGATCTGCGGGCGTTGCACCTTGACCGCCACCAGCCGCCCGTCGAGCAGCGCGGCGCGGTGCACCTGGCCGAGCGATGCCGCGGCCAGCGGCGTCGTCTCGAACTCGGAGAAGGCCTTCGACAATCGCACGCCGAGCTCGGCCTCGACGATGCGCCGTACCTCCTCGAACGGGAACGGCTCGACCTTGTCCTGCAGCCGCGCCAGCGCCGTGAGATAGGACACCGGCAGCAGGTCGGCGCGCGTCGCCAGCAACTGGCCGAGCTTGATGAACGTCGGTCCCAGCGCCTCGAGATCGGCGGCCAGCTTCTCGCCGGCGGCCGACGCGTCGGCAAGCTCCTCCGCCCCGTCCTCGGCCAGCCCGGCAAAGTCCCCGTCCGCGTTGGCCTCCGCCCCCAGCCGCCCATACTTCACCACCAACCGGACGATGTCCTTGTATCGTTTGAGCTGAGCAGGGCGCAGAGAGATAGCCATCGGGCAATTCCGCCTTGCCTCCCCCCGGAGCAATAACCGTGCCTCGGCAGGGGCTCGAGGCTTCCCGGGACCCGTTTTCCGTCCTATGAAGCAGGCGCCGTCCGTCTGGCGCCTCCGGTGGCGCCAGCGGCGCGTGCCGGCTTGATGCTCCCCGCACCACGGGCGAGACGGGCACCGCCATCACCTCGGCCCGCCGCCAAAACCTGAAATCAAATCAACCGCTTCACGCACATGCGCCGAACAGGCGCTCAAGCGCTCGACAGGAAATACGCGGACTGCGCGTTCTCGGCCGATTGGTCACCGAGGGCTGGCGTGCCCCGCGTACCAGGCGCACATCCGGGTCAGCGGGCAGATCTCGCAGCGGGGCGCGTTGCGCTTGCAGACCTCCTGGCCGTGCCGGCGCAGCAGCTGGTGGGCGCGGACCAGCCAGCCGAAATCGTCCGGCAGCTGGGGCTCGACCGCCGCCGCCGCCGAGCGGTACTGCGCGGTGTAGTCGTCGCTCTCGGTGCCGAAGCCGAGGCGCACCAGCACCCGCAGGGCGTTGGAGTCGGGGGCCAGGGTGCGCTTGCCGTGGGCCAGCAGCATCAGGCGGTCGGCCCCCGGCTCGCCGATGCCCGGGAAGCGCCGCAGCAGCCGCGCCCCGGTCCCTGCCGCCGCCTGCCGCCGCAGCTTGTCGAGGCCGATCTCGGCGGCGATGGCGGCTGCCTTCCGGACCTTGGTGGCGCGGTGCGCCGGCAGCATGCCGCCGTCGGCGATCAGCCGCGCCAGCTCGTCTTCGGGAACCGCGAGCAGCGCCTCCGGCGTAATGCCGACCGCATCCCGCAGCCGCTCGAACACCAGCCGCCGGCGGTCGTCGTCGACCAGGTAGGCCACGCTCTCGAGGACCGCCGCCGCGAAGGGGTCGCTGGTCAGCGGCGGCTCCGGCCTGCCGTAATACGCCTCGAGCCGCGCCACGACCTCCCGCAGGTCCGGCGGCCCGGCGCCCTGCGCGCTCCGCTGCAGCCTCGAGCTCCGCGGCGGCCTCGGGCTTCGCGGCGCACCCTTCCGGCCGCGCCCTGCGCGCGGCTTGGCGGACTCTCCGGCGGCGGGCTCTCCGGCGCCGGGCCGGGACGGCGCCTCCGGCGGCTCGCGCCGCCGCGGGCTCATGTCTCCTCCGGCGGCCGCATGGCCAGCGAATCGCGGTAGAGCCTGCCGAGTGTCGTCACCGCCTTGGCCACCCCCCGTCCAGGCCATTCCAGACCCGTCCAGACCGCCGATGATAGCCGGTCGAGCTGGGCGCAGCCGGACGGGGGCTGGCGCCGGCCGGCTGCCCCGGCCTGGCGCGTGGCGCGCCGCTTGCAGCCGGCTCCCGCCAAGTATCCGGGCGCGCCCGCTGCCCGCGAAAGGGCCGATGCCAGCCGATCCCATCCCGACCTATGCGCCGATCCGCGACTACGCCTTGATCGGCAACTGCCGCACGGCGGCGCTGGTGTCGCGCTGGGGGTCGGTGGATTTCCTCTGCCTGCCGCGGTTCGACGGCACCGCGGTCTTCGCGGCGATGCTCGACGCGCGGCGCGGCGGCCGCTTCTTCGCTCGTCCGCTGGGGGAGTTCCAGGTCCGGCGCCGCTACGTCGGCCACACCAACGTCCTCGAGACCACCTTCGAGGCCGCCAGCGGCGTGCTGCGCCTGACTGACGTGATGACCGTTGCCGGCGAGGACGAACGCCGCGGCGAGCTGCTGCCCGAGCACGAATTGCTGCGCTGCCTCGAGTGCGTGGCCGGCGAGGTCGAGATCGAGGTAGGCTGCGATCCCCGATCCGGCTGGGGGGCCGCCGGCGCCGCGGCCCCGGCCAGGGACCGCGGCGCTCTCGGCGTGACCTGGGAGCTCGGCGGCCAGCTGCTGATGCTCCGGAGCGAGGTGCCGATCACCGGAGGTGAGCTCCGGCGCGGCCGGCGATCCGGGCGCACGGCATCCTCCGGGCGCCCCGGACCTTCCGGACGCCTCGGGCCTGCCGGGAGCCCCGGGCCTTCCGACCGCTCAAGGCGCTCCGCGCACCCCGGTTCGCCCCGCCTCCCCGAGTGCCCGGGAGTCTACGGCCGCGAGACCCTGAAGGCAGGCGACCGCCGCTTCTTGTCGCTCGCCTCGGCGACCGGCGAGCCCGGGGTCTTCCTGCCGCTGGGCGACGCCGCCGCCCACCGCCTGCGGCGCTCGCTGCGCTGGTGGGAGCGGTGGGTCGCCGCTTGCGTCTATCTCGGCCCCCATCCCGAGGCGGTGGTGCGCAGCCTGCTGACCCTCAAGCTCCTGACCTACTCCCCGTCCGGGGCCGTGATCGCCGCGCCCACCACCTCGCTGCCGGAGGAGATCGGCGGCAGCCGCAACTGGGACTACCGCTACTGCTGGCTCCGCGACACCTCCTGGACGCTCACCGCCTTCTTCGACCTCGGCTTCCGCGAGGAGGGACAGGCGTTCTTCTCCTGGCTGCTCTACGCCACCCGCATGCGCACCGCGTCTCCCGCCGGCCACCGCTGGACGCGGCTGCGCATCCTCAACGTCCTTTACGACGTCCACGGCGAGGTGAGGTTGCGCGAGCGGCAGCTCCCCTGGCTCGAGGGCTATGCCGGCTCGCGCCCGGTGCGGGTCGGCAACGGTGCGCTCGCGCAGCTGCAGCTCGACATCTTCGGCGAGGTGGTGCAGGCCGCCTTCCAGTACGTCGTGCGCGGCGGCACTCTCGACGCCTCGGAAGGGCGGCTGCTGCGCCAGCTCGGCGAGACCGTCCGCCGCCTCTGGCGCGAGCCCGACGAAGGGATCTGGGAGAAGCGGGCCGGCCGCTGCCATCACACCTACTCCAAGGCCATGTACTGGGTGGCCCTCGACAAGCTGCTGCTCCTCGACGAGCGCGGCGCGATCGAGCTGTCCGCCGCCGCAGCCGGCGCCTTCCACCGCGACCGCGACGCCCTGCGGCACGCCATCGAGACCGAGGGCTTCAGCCAGCAGCTGGGAAGCTACGTCGACGTGCTCGGCGGCGGCGAGCTCGACGCCAGCCTGCTGCTGCTCGGCCTGCGCGGTTGGGACGATCCGGCGCGCTCGCCGCGCCTCCTGGCGACGCTGCAGGCGGTGCGCGGATGCCTCGAGAGCAAGGCCAAGGGCTTGCTCTATCGCTACCCGCCCGGCACCGACGGCATTCCCGGCGGCGAGGCCGCCTTCGGCATCTGCAGCTTCTGGCTGGCCGAGTTCCTGGCGCGCGCCGGCCGGGTCGAGGAGGCCATCGCCCAGTTCGAGCGCGTGCTCGCCTATGCCAACGATCTTGGGCTCTTCGCGGAGGAGATCGATCCGCAGACCGGGGCCGCCCTGGGCAACTTCCCGCAGGCCTTCACCCACGTCGGGCTCATCTCGGCCGCCCTGGCCATCACCGCCGCCACCGGTTGCGAGCGCGGTCCCCAGGCCCCGGCCGCCGGCGCCAAAGCGGTGCGCATGTGAACCTCGGCGGCATCCTGCTGTGGGGTTTCTGCGCCACGATGGTGCTCACCACCTGCCTCGCCGCGAGCCAGGGGCTTGGCCTGTCGCGCATCTCGATGCCGTTGATCCTGGGCGCCGCCCTGACCGCCGACCGCCAGCGCGCCAACCTTTACGGCTTTGTCTTGCACATGGCCAACGGCTGGCTGTTCGCCGCGCTCTACGCCCTCGCTTTCGAGAGCTGGCACCGCGCCAACTGGTGGCTGGGCGCCACCCTCGGCCTGGCGCAGGCGCTCTTCATCCTGGTGGTGGTGATGCCGCTGCTGCCCAACTTTCACCGGCGCATGGCGAGCGAGGATTTCGGCCCGAATCCGACCCGGCAGCTCGAGCCGCCCGGTTTCATGGCACTCAATTACGGCCGCCACACACCGGTCGCCACCATCGTCGCACACCTCTTGTACGGCGCGATCCTTGGCGCCTTCTACACGCTGTCGTCGTGATCGGTCAGGCGAGGAGTTTGGGGCTAGACGGAGCTCCCGGGCCGGGGCGCCCCTCGATCCAGTCGAGCCCTTGCCGCAGCAGCTGCTGCTCGAGCGCGCCTTGGGTGCGAGTGTGGTCGACCGGCACGAACACCCGGACCCCGTAGCCGCGGAAGAAACTGATCCCGCGATGCATGAAATCGAGCCTGCCGAGCGCCATGAACTCGTCGAGCATCAGCAGCACCGGCCGCCGCCCCGGGCAGACCTCCCGCGTCAGCCGGCGCGTGATCTGATTGAGCACGATCCGCAGCAGCGGCCGCATGCGGTCGAGATCCGCCCGCGCCACCGCCAGGTAGACCGACACCGGCCGCTCGCCCGCGATCAGATCCTCGCCCCGGAAATCGCTCCCCGTCGTATTCGCGATTACATGTCTCTCAGGTATCCCATCGAGCTCACAGAGGGCGCGGAGGGCGGCTCGGGCCCGACGCGCATCCCCGAAGAAATAGCGCTGCACAAAAGGCCTGCGGCAAGCGCCGCATCACCCCTGCCCCGATCGTCCGTCGTCTAGACTACGCACGCCGCGGATCAGCAGCCACAGCATCACGACAATTTCGCCAGCAGCGGCTGGGAGGACCGCGTTGGCGATTCGCTGCGCGGCCTGCGTCGGCAGCATGAAGAATGACATGCTGCTCACGATGTACGAGACGCCGTTGATCGCCAGGAGCACGGCGAGGAAGCGTGGGAGAAACCGCGATTGGTAAACGAGCGCCGCAAAAGTCAGGAGCCAGAGCGCCCAGAAGACCCGGTCTATGACGACCCCCTGCTCGTGAAGTCGCGTGAGGAGCGACGCAAGAGCTTCGCGCTCAACCTGGGCGATCGCCGATAGCGCGCCGGCACCGCGAATGAGCAACAGCGCCCCATAGTCGCTGAGCACGTTTACGAAACGGATCGGCACGACCATGAGCCCGAGAATAGCCATGACAATCGCGAGCGCTCGATTCACGGGTGCCAGCAGCCGGTAGAGCGCCAGCACCAGCAGGATCGTCAGCACAGCCGTGGCGAGATCGGTCAACATCGCGATACGGAACGTGCCCTCATGCTCGAGGATGCGCGCCGCGGCATTCCCGGGGAAAAAGAGCGAGATCGGGATGTAAATGGCACGCACGACAGCCATGCTGATAAACGCAACGTACAGCGAGCCGGCAATGCGCGCATCTCTCGAGGATGCCGCAGTACTCACGATGGTGCCTAGCGCCAACGTGCCCCCGCCTTCTTCAGGTAATGCCGGAAGACGTATCCCCACGGGATAATCAGGATGAAGATCACGGGGGCCAGCGCGATCGCTTTGAAATCCCCTGTGAATTGCGCCGTCTTCACGCCCGCCATCCATTGCGGTAGCCCGTAATCGATGAGCCAGATTGTCTTCCACACTAGCTCGAAGAGAAGCATCGGAAGCATCTGCAGCGGGTAGCGAAGCCCGAAACATGCAAGCACCCACAGTCCGCCGAGCATGCTCGGGATTACCCCGCGCGCCGTCGGCTCATGGCCTATCAACTGCGGCAGAAACACGACGGCGCCGCCGATGACTATCAGCAGGTACATCGCGCGCAGTACGTAGAGCCGAGCGAGGGAGACTTCGCTCTCGGCGGGGGCCGGAGCGGCCGGTGAAACAGTGGCAGCAGTCGAAGCCATTTCAAATCTCCGATCTCATTAAGCGACACGGACAGGCGCCGCGTCGGAATCGGCTCGAAATTCGAGGAGGTCGCCCGGTTGGCAGGCGAGCACGCCGCAGATTGCCTCGAGCGTCGAGAAGCGGATGGCCCGCGCCTTGCCGGTCTTCAGGATCGACAGGTTGGCGAGCGTGATGTCGATGCGCTCGGCGAGCTGGGTCAGGGTCATGCGCCGCTCGTGCAGCAGGTCGTCGAGCTTGACGAGGATGGCCATCAGACGGTGCCCTCGAGATCCTCGCGCATGCGCGTCCCGTCGAGGAACACCTGCGCAAGCACGAACAGCAGGAGGATCGCGAGCCAACCACTGAGGTGGAAGTTGCCGTTGATGCGCAGAGGCACTTCTTTGGTCGAGACCGCGGACGCAATGGCGACGACGCAGACGTGGAGCAGCTCGAGGCCGAGCAGCGCCCAGGCGATGGTCCGCAATCGCCCGGCATTGTCCGTGGTGAAAGGCTCGCCCGTGCGCACCGATTCAACGATCCTCAGCAGCCGGCTCAATACGACATAGGCGATGGGGATGCTCACGACGCCGATCACCATGATTGCGCGCATCCCGGCGACGAGGCCCTCGTGACCGGCGAGCGCGCCGACGCCGAGCGCTCGCCAGGTCCATTCCTCAGCCTGGAAGCTGATCGCCAGCAGCGCGAAGATCAGGGCACCGAAAATCCAGTTGAGGACGATCAGGATGCGCAACGTGACCCGGGTCGTGGGCAGCGCCGTCGAGTGTTTCAGCGTGGGTTCCGAAGTAATCATTATCGATAAACGATAAGCCGTTTATCGTTTGTCGTCAAGTGCCAATTTCGGCAGACGGTTGGGAGTGCTGGTAAATGCTGTCTACTGTGACACTTGCGCCAGGCGGCGGCCACCGGCGTGCCCCGGGGCTCGTACTTCTTCTTCGGGCGTTCGAACCGCCCTCTAACGGCTCATCCTCGGAGGGAGCGCGGCCGCTTCGAAGAACATCACGAAGAGGATCCAGGAGCTGGGGGACTGGAGAGCTCGGGCCCGACGCGCATCCCGAAGAAGTAGCCCGGACTCCGGCGACAGGGCTTCGTTAGCGCGAAGCGGCCCGCCGGTCGCCGCCCGCGCCCCATGATGGCTTGCTCCGCGGCCCGGCGGGGCCTCGCCGCTACCGTTTCATCCTTCGGGGTCAGGCGGGAGGTTCGGTCTAAACGGGAGCTCCCGGGCCGGGGCGCCCCTCGATCCAGTCGAGCCCTTGCCGCAGCAGCTGCTGCTCGAGCGCGCCATGTGGCGTCAAGCGGTCCACCACCGCCGGCAGCACCACGGCGAGCGTCGAGGCGGCAGCCGCCGGCGGCAGCCCCAACCGCTGCGCCGCCTGCGCCAGCCGCTGCTCGCCCAGCACCGCCTGCAGCTGCGGGCCGGAGATCGGCAAGTTCTCGCCCGTCCCCAGCCACGAGCCGATCACCTGGCCCAGACCCTGGCGATCGAACCGCTGCACCAATCCCGCAAGACCGCCCTCGCCGCGGTCCGCGAGCAGCGCGACGGCCTCCCGGACCAGCGAGGCGCTCATCGCGGGCGCGACCGGCGCCGCCATCCTTCCCGGCTCGCCCGCAACGCCCGCAACGCCGGCCGGCACCTTGACGACCTCGTCCCAGAATCCCATCGCGCCTCCTCGGGAGAACCCTTTGCTCCGCAGCTTATCTCATCTATTTCATCTCGGGGCAGGTGAACGGTAGGGCCGCGGACAAGCGTCCGAGGACGGCGACCGGCGACAGGGCGTAGGTGGCGCGAAGCGGCAGGGCCGGTCGCCGCCCGCGCCGTCCGCAGGGGGCTTGCTCCGCGGCCCGGCGGAGTGCCTCGCGGCGGAGAGGATAGAATCGCCGCCGTGGACGAGAAAGCGATGGACCGTCAGAGCTTGCTGGCCAGGTACCGCGACACGCGCGCGCTCAGCGTCGAGCTCTCCCGGCCGCTGAAGGCCGAGGACTACCGCATCCAGTCGATGCCGGACGTCAGCCCGCCCTGGTGGAACCTCGGCCATACCTCTTGGTTCTTCGCCAAGAACATCCTCGAGCCGTTCGGGCGCTACCACCCCGACGATGCCCGCCTCGAGTACGCCCTCAACTCCTACTATGAGTCGCTCGGCCCTCGCCTGGCGCGCGATCACCGCGGCCTGGTCACGCGGCCCACCACCGACGAGGTCTTCCGCTTCCGCGCCAGCGTCGACGACCGCCTCGAGGCCCTCCTCCGCGAGGCGCCCGAGGACGACCTCCCGCGCCTGCGCTTCCTCACCTTCACCGGCATCCAGCACGAGCAGCAGCACCAGGAGCTGCTGGTAACCGAGATCAAACACATCCTCGGCGCCAACGTCCCCGAGCTGCGCGAACCTTATCTCGCCGCTCCGGACCTCCCGCGCACATCGCCGTCGGCCCCGGCGCCGCCGCGCTTCGTCCCCTTCGCCTCCGGCCTGCACGAGTTCGGCAACCTCGAGGGAGGCTGGTGCTGGGACAACGAGATGCCGGTCCACCGGGCCTGGCTCGACGGCTATGCTCTCGCCGACCGCCTGGTGACCAACCGCGAGTATCTCGAGTTCGTCGGCGCCGGCGGTTACACCGATCCGCTCCTCTGGCTCGCCAACGGCTGGGCGCGAGCCAGGGACGCCGGCTGGACGGCCCCGCTCTACTGGGAGCGCGACACGGCAGGCGGCAGCGGCCGCTGGCGCCAGTGGACCCTCGCCGGCATGCGCGATCTCGACCTCGACGAGCCGGTGAGCCACGTCAGTTTCTACGAGGCCGACGCTTTCGCCCGTTGGCAGGCCCGCGAGGGTGGCGACCGGACCGGCACCCGCCTGCCCACGGAGCGCGAATGGGAGCACGCGGCGCGGGTCTCAGGCTTTCCGGGTCAGGCTGCCAACTTCCTCGACCCCCGGGTGCTCCACCCGCGCGCCGCCGCCAACGGGCATCACCAGGGCGGAGCAGGCGCCGCCGGTCTGCTGGCGCAGATGGGTGGTGATCTCTGGGAGTGGACCACCAACCACTACGAGCCCTATCCCGGCTACCAGCCCTTCGACGGCGCCCTGATGGAGTACAACGGCAAGTTCATGGACAACCAGCGCGTGCTGCGCGGCGGCTCGTGCGCTACCCCCGCCGATCACATCCGCCCCAGCTACCGCAACTTCTGGCCGCCGGACACCCGCTTTCAGTTCACCGGCATCCGCCTCGCCCACTAACCTTCGGGGAATGCCCCCCGGCAGGCCTCGGAGGGCGGACCTGCCCCGCCCCTTCGGCCACTATGCTCTTCGGCGGCCGTTTACTTAGAGAGGCTCGTAGAGGCCACGGCTACCATTGGGACGTGCCGGGCGCTCCCTTGAAGGGTCCCACGACTTCTCTGGTGATCCACCCTCCGTAGAAGCCGCCGGGCTGGGCCTGCACCCGCTCGCCGTCGACGAAGCAGGCGTCCATGACAGCCGGGTAGAAAGCGACGTAACCGCGGATCTCTTTATAGGGGACCGTGGGATCGGGGTAGAACCAGGCGCCGTTCTCGGCGCGCCCGCCGGCGCTTCCCGCGGCTGCCGGCACGACAACGTGGTAATAGCTGGCTAAACCTTTCCATTCGCACCAGCTGTGACGATCCGAGGGCGTCAGGTACTGCATGCGGACGTCCTCGGGAGGGAGGTAGTAGCCCGGCGGATGGCTGGTCTCGAGCACGCGCAGGGCGCGCCGGCTGGTTGCCAGCAGGATGCCGCCGAAATGGACCTCGACCAGGCGCGAGCTGGCCTCGACCCGCGGCGGCCGCGGATAGTCCCATACCGACTCCTGGCCCGGACCGGGCGCTTCCACGTCCGGCGGGGAGCTTGCTCGCCGCTTCATCCGCCTGGTTCCATCTCTCTCGTTGGATCTGCCGAACGTCTATGAATTGCGGAGGATTCTACCATGGGGCCCCGGGCCTCGCGCCCGCGGCGGCTTCCTCAGTTGGACACTCCCACGGCCGGCGGCCCCGGGCCCGAGTCAGCGCACCGCCAGCACCCGCGCCGTGAGGTCGGCGGGCACCTCGAAGCCGTCGCGGCCGATGCGCCGCCAATCGAAGGCGGCGGCCAATTCGCCCGGCAGGCAGGCGCGCGGCGCCTCGAGCAGGCCGAGGCTCCAGGCGAGGTAGCCGGTCACCTGCCCCGGTCTCGCGCCGGCCGCCCGCAACCCGGACAGGGTCAGCGCCGGATCGCGCTTCGAGAGCTTCTCGCCGCCCGCCGCGAGCATCAGCGGCACGTGGGCGTAGGCCGGCCGCCTCCCACCGAGGGCCGCGAGCAGCTGCGCCTGCCGCGCCGTCGAGGCCAGCAGGTCGGCGCCGCGCACCACCTCGTCGATCTCCATCCGCAGGTCGTCGACCACCACCGCCAGCTGATAGGCGTAGAGGCCATCCCGGCGCTTGAGCACGAAATCGCCCACCGTCAGGTCGACGCGCTCGACCTGCTCGCCCTGCACCCGGTCGACGAAACGGACCTCCTCCGCGCCGGCGCGGAAGCGCAGCGCCGCGTCCGGCCGCGGCGCGCTGCAGAGCGCCGCGAACCAGTCCGCCGGCAGCCGCCGCGGCCGCCAGGCGGCCGGGTACGGCGGCAGGCCGTCAGCGCCGTGCGGCGCCGAGGCGATCGCGGCGCACTCCGCCAGCTCGCGCCGCGAGCGCCGGCAGGGAAAAAGCCGCCCCGCCGCCGCCAGCTCGGCCAGCGCCGCCTCGTACAGCGCCGAGCGTTCCGATTGACGGTACGGCCCGAACGGTCCGCCGACGTCCGGCCCCTCGTCCCAGTCGAGGCCGAGCCAGGCCAGGTCGGCGCGCTGGGCCGCCGCCATGCCGGGGATCACCCGCGGCGGATCGAGGTCCTCCTCGCGCCAGACGAAGGTGCCGCCGCGCCGCCGCACCGACAGCCATGCCGCCAGCGCCGACCGCGCGTTGCCCACATGGACGGGCCCGGTCGGCGACGGCGCATAGCGGCCGCGCGGCCTGGATGAAGGCTTCATGCCGTCGTGCGCGTTCGCCGCTTGCCTCCCCGGCGAATCTAGCATCCTGGGCTCTGTCACCACGTTCGCGCCGCCGCTCGTGGTCGCTCTGGTCAGCCCCGGCACCCACCGATGACGAACCGGCATGAGAAATGCGGGTCAGTCGCTGCCGGCCCCTGCCGCCAGGTCGGGCTCGCCATCGCGCTCGAGCCGCTCGAGCATGGCGGCGCGCACGCGGTCGCGCAGCCTCAGGCCGGCGGCCCAGTCGTCGCCGTCCGGCGAGATCGGGGGCAGCACCTCGACTTCGACCCTGCCGCGCCTGAAGATGGCGGCATCGTCGCGGAAGACGTGGCGGGTGCCGCGGAGCGCGGCGGGGAAGACCGGCACGCCGGCCTGCGCGGCGGCGAGGAAGCCGCCGAGACGGAAGGCGCGCAGGCCGGGCTCGCGACGGAAGGTGCCTTCCGGGAAGATGACCAGCGACTCGCCGGCGGCCAGGGCGGCCGCTGCCTTGGGCACCTCGCCGGCGCTCTGCACCGCGTCGAAGCGCTCGACCAGCAGGGCACCCAGCCGGCGCATCATCACCCGTGTCAGGAAATCGTCTTCGAGCTCGCGCTTGGCGACGTAGGCGAAATCCGGCGGCAGCATCGCGGTGAGCGCCACGGCGTCGAGATAGCTCGCATGGTTGACCGCCACCAGGCAGGCGGCTCCTCGCTGGGCGCAGGCAGCCAGGTGCTCGAGCCCGCCGGCGCGCAGCGGCTGGCCGGCGCAGCGGAACATGAGCCGCGCCGCCGCGCGCGTCAGCCGGCGCCGCCGGCCCAGGCCGGGCAGCAGCGCCACCGCCAGCCACAGCGGCACGCCGACCAGCACGAAGATCGTCCAGACGTAGGCGCTGTACAGCGGCGCCCACGCCGCGCGCCCGGCGCGTCCGACCTGCACGCGGGCGCCGGCCAGCGCCAGGCGGGCGAGCTGCAGGCTCATCGCGGCGCCGCCCTGGCCGAGCCGCCCGGACTGATAGAGCTCCCGGCTCGCGGCCCGCCGCACCTTGCCGCTCGAGGTCTTGGGCACCGCGTGCGGCGGCGCCAGCACCACCTCGTCGGCGGGCTCGCCGAGCAGCGCCACTGCCGCGTCCTGGACCGCTTGGCGCAGCCGCTGCCGCTCCGCCTCCTCGGTCACCCTGGTCTCGGCCAGCACCACCAGGCGCTCCGTGCCGGTGTCGCGGTCGGCCACGCCAAACACCGCCACGCATCCCTTGCGGATGCCCGCCACGCCGCCCACCGCGGCTTCGAGCTCGTGCGGGTAGAGATTGCGCCCGGCGCGGATGATGATGTCCTTGTCGCGGCCGGTGATGAACACCTCGCGCCCGACGGTGTAGGCGCGGTCTCCCGAGTCCAGCCATTCCCCCCGGCGCAGGCGGCGCGTCGCCTCGGGATCGCGGAAGTAGCCGCTGGTCGCCGACGGCCCGCGGAAGTGGAGGCTCCCTTCCTGGCGGTCTCCGACCTCGTGGCCGGCGGCGTCCACGATGCGCAGCTCGTGCCCAGGCAGCGGCATGCCGCAGCCGACGAAGCGCAGCTCTCGCGCATCCGGCACGGCATCCGGGCCTCCTGGTGCCGCGCTCGCCGCCGCTGCCGGCGGTGTCGTCGAATCCGTCCCTCTCGACCCCGCACCCACCGGCACCGCTCGCCCCGAGCGCTCGAAGGCGTCACGCTCGACGACGTCCACGACCGGACGGCGGCCGAGGGGCGGAATGGCGAGCGCCAGCGAGCACTCGGCGAGGCCGTAAACCGGCGCCATCGCCTCGGGGCGGAAACCGTACCGGCGGAAGCGGCCGGTGAAGCGCCGGATGGCCTCGGGGCTGACCGGTTCGGCGCCATTCAACGCGAACCGCCACGGCGACAGGTCGACGCCGGCCAGCTCCTCGTCCGCGACCTTGCGCGCGCATAGCTCGTAGGCGAAATTGGGCGCCGCCGACAGCGTGCCGCGGTGGCGCGAAAGCAGCTGCAGCCAGCGCGCCGGATGCGCCAGGAAACCGAGCGGCGACATCAGCACCAGCGGCATGCCGTAGTAGAGGCTCGCCATCCAGGCGCCGATCAGTCCCATGTCGTGATAGAGCGGTAGCCAGCTCACCACGACGTCCTGCGGCCCGATCGCCACCGCCTGGCCGAGCGCGCGCAAGTTCGCGAGCAGGTTGGCGTGGGTCAGCACCACTCCCTTCGGCCGGCCCGTGCTGCCGGAGGTGAATTGCAGCAGAGCCACGTCCGCGGCCGCCGGTCCGCCGCCGCCGTCACCTGCCCTCTCCCTCGCAACGCGCCAGTTCTCGCCGGCGTCATCCGCGGCACCGCTCGCCTCCAGCTCCGCCACCGTGACCACCCGTCCCAGTCCCAGGACCTGCGCCCGCAGCAGGCGGGCGACGGTCATCACCTCCGGGAAGGTGATCAACGCCACCGCCTGCGAGGTGTTGAGGATGGCTGCCTGTCGCCGCAGGTGATCCTCGATCTGGCTGCGCCGCGCCGGCGGGTAGAGCGGCACCGGCACGCCGCCGGCCAGCAGCACGCCAAAGAACGCCACGAAATAGTCGTGGCCGCTGGGCAGCATCAGCGCCACCGCCTGCCCGCGCTCGACGCCGGCGCCCCCCAGGCCGGCCGCCACCCGCCGCGCCCGCAGCAGCAGGTCGCCATACGTCAGCTCCTGGGGCGCTCCGTCACCGGGGTAGAACAGCAGGTGCCGCCGCCGGGGATGCCGCTCGGCGTGCCACTCCAGGACCTCGACCAGCGACCGCGTTCGCTCCGGCGCCGCTTCAGCCGGTCCCTCGACCGCGGCTACGCCGGTCGCCGGTCGCGGCACTCCTGGCTCGTCGACGGCCGCCACCGCCGGCTCCGTTCCCGCGGCGGCCACCGCTCCGGTTGCCGCCCCCGACGCCGCGGCCCCGCCTACCCCCTCCACGCCGGCCGCCGCCAGAGCGCGCGCCAGGTCCGCCGGCGTCTCGGCGCTGCCCAGCACCTCCTCCGGCAGCCTCACCGCGAAGGCCCGCTCGAGCCGCGCCACCAGCTCCGCCCGCCCCAGGCTGTCGAGCCCGAGATCGCGCTCGAGCGACGACCGCATGTCAACTCGTTTGGGCGCCCTCTCCACCTGCCCCGGGCGCATCTCGCGCGCCACCTCCCGCGCCAGCCGCAGCAGCTCCTGCTCCGCCGGCCGGGGCACCGATTCCCTCATGCCGCCATCTTCTCACCGCTCACCGCTCACCCCCGGATTTCCTCGCCGCTCACCGCTCCCCGCCGGCGAGGCCGGGCGGCCGGAAAAGCGCAGCGACTCGAGGCAGGGGACGCCGGCCCCGCGCCGCGCCAGCCAGAGCAGCGAGGTCCTCGGCGCGGGGAGCACCATCGCCACCTCCGACCAGCGGTCCGCCCGCAGCCGGCCGCGGGCGAGCGCCGGACCGGCCACCCCTCCACGGTCGCCGGCGGCGGCAACCACCTCGGCGTCGACACCCGGCGCCAGTGCCGCCGCGCGCAGGCGCACCTCGGCGATCCCCGCCGGCAGATCGAGCTCGACGGTTCCGAACAGCGGCCTGCATCCCTGCAGCGCCATCGCCTCGCCGGCCGGGCCGGGCCCCGGAAGGAGCAGGGCGACGCTGGTATGCGGCGGCAGCGGCGGCGGGTGCCAGCGCAGGCGATGGCGCCGCTCGTCCGGCAGGTAGGCGAAGTCCAGGCCCGGGCCATCCAGCGCCGTTCCGGCCAGCAGCTCGCGCCGCACCCGCGCCAGCACCGTGATCTCACCCGGCGGCGCCGGTCCCGGCAGCAGCGGCTCGCCGAGCAGCTGTAGCTTGAGCAGCGACGGTTCGACGGCCGCGATCTCCGGCAGCGGCCGCCGCCTGGCCAGGCTCTCGACCAGCGCGCCCGGTCCGTGCAAGGCCGCCTCGGTCAGGTCGGGGCTGCCCAGGCCCAAGGCGTCGATCGCCGGCCCGTCATGAACGACCGCCAGCAGCCCGGCGTCGGTGAGCAGCAGCGTCTCCCCATGCCCATGCGCCGCGAGCCAAGCGGCCGCCCGCGCATGGCCGCGGTAAAGCTCGACCGCGCCCCGAGCCGACTCGCGAGCCCAGTGAGGGAAGGCCAGCACCAACAGCAGCGGCAGCACCAGCGGCGCCGCCCGCCAGCGGGACGTTGGCGCAGTCGCGGCTGCGGCAGCGGCACGGCGCTCCCGCCGCCGCGCTGCCAGCGCCTCGCTCGCCAGACCGGCGCCGGCCAGGGCCAGCACCCAGGCCAGCGCCAGGCCGGCGTGGTGATGGCGCATCTCCTGCCAGAGCAGGAGGACCGACAGCGGCGCCAGCCCAACCAGCACCAGCCAGGCCAGAGCGAGCGGGGCGAGCGCAACGAGGGCTCGGCATGCTTTGGTCCACGCGGACCTGCCGGCCTGCGCGGGCTTGCCAACCGGCAAAGGCGTGCCGGCGGGCACCAGATTGCCAGCCGCCGCAGCCGCTCGGCTCCGGAGGATCGCAGCAAGCATCACCGCCGCCGCGGTGGCAACCGCCAGCAAGCCGGCCGGCGGCCAGAGCGCCGTCGGCTTCGCGCCCAGGTACACCGGCAGCAACCCGCGGCGCAGCAGCGCGAGATAGCTCGCGACCCGCGCTCCGAGCGGCAGGAAAGGCACATGCAGCCAGGACTTGGCAAGCGCCCCGGCGGGCTCGAACATGCCGGTCACCCACCAGTTGCAACCCGCCAGCAGCACTCCCGGCGCCAGCACCGCCGCGCCCGTCCAGCGCGGCCAGGGCAGGCGCCGCCCGCCCAGCAACACCAGCGCCGCCAGCAGCGTCAGCGCGCCGTTCTCCGGCCGCGCGAGGGGCAATGCCGCGATCGCGACCAGCGCCCATACTCGCGCCGAGCGCCAAGATAGCCGGTGTTGGGTGATGGCCAGCGCCGGTGCCCCTCCCCCACCGGCGGACCAGACCTCGCGGCATTCCGCGGCCGCCGCGCCGTCCTCGCCTCTCTCGCAGCCGCGGAGGCTCTCCATCCACAGCGAGCACGCCAGCACCAGCAGAGCCGCATTGGCAGCGCTCTCCATCCCAGCCGTGGCCCCGAATCCGATCGGCCCCGACCACACCAGGCACAGCCCGCCGGCCAGCGGCCAAGGGTCCGGCAGCCGAGCCGCCCGCAGCGCCCGCGCCGCCGCCAGCCCCAGCGCCCAGAGGCTCGCCACCCCCATCCAGCGCGACCAGCGCGACCAGACAGCGAGATCCCCGGACACCCAGTGCGGAGGCACCAGCAGCCAAGACCACAGCGCCGAGGAGGCTCCTGTCGAAGCTTCTCCCGCGTTCCACTGCCAAGGCCGCCCGCGAGCCGCCTGCTGCGCGTAGCGCACAAAGATGTAAGCGTCGTCGAGCGGCAGCAGCCACCCCGGAGGTGCACCCACCCTCCGCGCGCGCGCCGCCAGCTCCAGCGGCAAGCTGCAAACCTCCCCGAACAGCACTGCCGCCGTCAGCAGCAGCAACGCCTCCAACCCGCGCCGCCTCGGGCGCCCACCCGCGACCCTCTGATCCACTGTCATTGACTCCGCAATAGTAATTGACGGGCCCCAGAGAGTGCTGCTTGCCGGCCTTAGCCGCGCCTCGGGGACAGCTTGACACTCAGGTATGGGGTATGTATCTAATACCTACATGAAGCGCAAACTCGTCCAGGCTGGCGGCTCGCTCGCGGTAACACTTCCGTCCGAGGTCGTGCGGGAATTCGAGCTGAAGAAGGGGATGGCGGTGGAGGTCTCGGTCCATCCGCAAACCGGCGCCGTCACGATCCGGCCAGGAGCTCGCGTCTTTGAAGGCGGTAAAGCGACGAAGCGGTTCGACCGCCTCGCCAACGATCTCATCAAGAGGCGCGCTCGCCTGTACCGCGAGCTGGCGAAGTGACGGTTTATCTCTCGGTAGCCCAGGTCCTTCGCCTTCACGAGAGACTGATCACGGTGTTTGGGGGGTCCAGGGGTCTGCGGGACGCAGGCTCCCTGGAATCAGCCGTGGCACGCCCGCAGATGACGTTCGGAGGCGAAGACCTCTACCCCGATATCGCTGCCAAGGCCGCGGCGCTCATGCACTCGCTCGTCATGAACCATCCGTTCCTCGACGGCAATAAGCGTGTCGGTGTCATGACGATGGAGCTCTTTCTCCTCGTCAACTCCTGCGAGCTCGATGCCGTCGACGAAGCGATCGAGGCCGTAACCATGGCCGTCGCACGAGGTGAAGTCGAGGCCGAGGCCCTGGCCATCTGGCTGCGCCAACGGACTCGCCGCACCGAAATGTGATTGGATCTCCCCTGTTCGCGGCCATCAATCGGTCGCGATACCGTGCGCTCCCGTTCCGAAGCCCGCTCCCCTCCCTCCGGCGGCGCCCGGACCGCCGTCCGCCGCCGCCTCCGCCGCCGGCGTCTCCTTTTCGAAGTAGCTATACAGCAGCGGCAGCACGAACAGAGTGATCGCCGTCGCGGTGACCAGCCCGCCGACGATCACCATCGCGAACGGCCGCGCCGTCTCGGCCCCCACCGCCTGCGACAGCGCCGCCGGCAGCAGGCCGAGGCTCGCCATCAGCGCCGTCATCAGCACTGGGCGCATCCTGCTCTCCGCCCCGTCGCGGATGGCCTCCGCCTCCGCCAGCCCGCGCCGGCGCAGCTCGCGGATACGCTCGATCATCAAGACCCCGTTCTGCACCGCCACACCGAAAAGTGCAATGAATCCGACCAGCGACGCCACCGACAGCGCGAGGCCGGCGATCCACAGCGTCAACACCCCGCCGACCGCCGCAAACGGGATGTTGAGCAGGATCAACAGCGACATGCGCGCCGAGTTGAACGCCAGGAACAGCAGGAAGAAGATCGCCGTCAGCGTCAGCGGCACGATCAGCTCGAGACGCTTGACCGCCCGCTGCTGGTTCTCGAAGGCGCCGGTCCAGACCATGCGGTAGCCCGGCGGCAGCCGCAGCGCCGCCGCCACCTTGCGCTGTCCCTCCTCCACCAGCGATCCCAGGTCCCGCCCGGAAACCGACAGCTTGACCGCGATGCGACGCGCGTTCTCCTCGCGGTAGATGCGGGCGAAGCCGGGCGCCACGTCGACCCGCGCCAGCGACCCCAGGGTGAACTTCTCGCCGTTCGGCCCCACCACCGGCAACGCGCGGATCGCGTCCAGGTCCGACACCGCCAGCGGCGACATCTTGACCACCAGGTTGAAGGTCCGCTCCCCTTCCAGCACGTGGCTGGCGACGCCGCCGCCCAGCGCGGTTTCGATCACCGATTGGACGTCGTCGACGGTGAGCCCCGAGCGCGCCACGGCCTGGCGGTCGACCACGATCTGCACCTGCGGCTGCCCGGCCAGGCGCTCGGCGGCCACGTCCGCCGCGCCGGGCACCTGCCGCAGCACTTCCGCCGCCCGGTCGGCGAGCCCCTGCAGCTTCACCGGGTCGTGGCCGAAGATCTTGACCGACAGCTCCGACTTCACCCCCGACACCGCCTCGTTGACGTTGTCCTCGATCACCTGCGACACCGTCAGCTCGGTGCCCGGGATGCGCTCGAGCCGCGCGCGGATGGCGTCGGAGAGACCCTCGCGGTCGTGCGCCGTCGTCCAGCGCTCGCGCGGCATCAGGTCCGCGAAGATCTCCACGGTGTCGAAACCATTGATGTCGGTGCCGTCGTCCGGCCGCCCGAGCTGCGACACCACCGTCTTGACCTCGGGAAAGCTCGCCAGGATGCGGCGCGCCTCGGTGGTGAGGCGGTCGGCCTCGGTGGGGGAGATCGACCCCGGCATGGTGATGCGCACCCACAGCGCGCCCTCGTCGAGCTTGGGCAGGAACTCCGAGCCCAGGTTCGCCCCCACCAGCCAGGCGGCGCCGAGCGACGCCACCGCCGCCGCCAGCACCAGCGTGCGCCGGCGTAGCGCGAAGTCGAGCGCCGGCCGGTAGACCCCCTGCAGGCGGCTGACCAGGCGCGACGGCGCCGCGGCGAGCTGGCGCTCGAGGTTGACCGCGAAGCTCAGCAGCGTCGGCACCACGAACAGCGCCAGGAGCGTGCCGGCGAGGAGCGCGAACGTCAGCGTCAGCGCCATCGGTCGGAAGATTTTCCCCTCCACCCGCTGCAGCGTGTAGAGCGGGATGAACGCGGTCAGCAGGATCGCCTTCGAGAACAGGATCGGCTTGCCCATCTGTCCGACCGACTGCTGGATCGCCTCGCCGATCGAGCGCAGCTTGGGGCCGCGCAGCTCGATGATGCGCAGCAGGTTCTCGGCCACCACCACCGCCGAGTCGACGATGATGCCGAAGTCGATCGCTCCCATCGAGATCAGGTTGGCCGGGATGCCGGTCAGGTCGAGCAGCAGGAAGGCGCCGAGCAGCGACAGCGGCACCACCGCCGCCACGATCAGCGCCGAGCGCCAGTTGCCAAGCCCCAGGAACACCACCAGCACCAGCAGCACCAGGCCGATGCCCTCGCCCATGTTCTTGCGCACCGTCAGCAGCGTGCGATCGATCAGGTCGGTGCGGTCGTAGTGCGGCACCAGGCGCACCCCGGCGGGCAGCTCGCGGTTGATCTCGATCACTTCGGCGCGCACCTTCTCGAGCACCGTCAGCGCGTTCTCGCCCTTGCGCAGCAGCACGATTCCCTGCACCACGTCGTCCTCGTCCGGGCCGCGGCTCCGCCCGTCGCCAGTCGCGGCACTCCAGGCTGGTCGCTGGCCGCGGCTCCGCCCGTCGCCAGTCGCGGCACTCCGGGCTGGTCGCTGCCGCCCGCCGGCGTCCTTGGCGAGCTTCCCCACCCGGCCGAGCCGGATCGCGGGGCCGAACGACACCCGGCCGACGTCCCGGATCAAGACCGGCGTGCCGCCGCGCGCGGTCACCGCGATCGCCCCGACGTCGTCGAGGTTCTGCACCATGCCGAGACCGCGCACCACGTAGATCTCGCTGCCGTGCTCGATGTAGGCGCCCCCGGCATTGCGGTTGCCGTTGGCCAGCGCGTCGAAGACCGACTTGAGGGTGATGCCGTACGACTTCAGCTTGAGCGGGTCGACCAGCACCTGATACTGCTTGGTGGGACCGCCGAAGCCCACCACGTCGACCACTCCCGGGACGGTGCGCAGCCGGCGCTCGACCACCCAGTCCTCGAGCGCCTTGAGCTCGAGCAGCGAGAATCCCTTGGGGCCGCGCAGCGTGTAGCGATAGATCTCGCCCACCGGCGTCGAGTCCGGCGACAGCCCCGGCTGCGCGCCGGCAGGCAGGCTGACCGCCTGCAGGCGCTCGAACGCCTGGTTGCGCACGTACACCGGGTCGGCGTCGTCCTCGAACACCAGCGTCACCACCGACAGCCCGAACAGCGAGATCGAGCGCATCGAAGCGCGCTTCGGGATGCCGTTCATCTCGTTCTCGACCGGCACCGTCACCAGCTGCTCGACCTCCTCGGCGGCGTGGCCGGGGAACAGCGTGATGATCTGCACCTGCACGTTGGTGACGTCGGGGTAGGCCTCGACCGGCAGGTTGCGGAAGGCGGCGATGCCGCCGCTGACGAACACCACCAGCAGCGCGACGATGACGACCCGGCTGCGCAGCGCCTGGGCGGTGAACCGCTGCAGCAGCCCGCGATGGGGGTGCGGATGGCCGGCGCTCGCGCTCAGAAATTTCGTCTCCTGGCTAACTGCCGGTGAGCAGCGACTCGAGCAGCAGGCTGCCGTCGACCACCACGCGCTGGCCGGCGTCGAGGCCGGCCAGGATCACCGTCTTGCCGCCGCGCTCGGCGCCGGCGGTGACCGCACGCCGCGCGAAACGGCCGCGCCCCTCCTCGACGAACACGTAGCGCTGCTTGCCTTCGGCCACCACCGCCGCCGACGGCACCTCGAGCGCCGGCCGCCGGGCCGGGTCGGTGACCTCGACTTCGACGTACATCTCGGCCTTCAGCAGGCGGTTCGGGTTGTCCACGCTGCCGCGCGCCTTCACCGTCCGCGTCGCCGGATCGAGCGTGTCGCCCACCACCTCGACGCGGCCGCCGAAGACGCGCTGCGGATAGGCGTTGCAGTGCAGCGTCAGCGGCAGCCCCGCGCGCACCGAGGCGAGGTCCTGATCGACGACGTCCAGGTACACCCACAAGCGCGACGGGTCGGAAATCACGAACAGCGGCCCTTGCGCGTCGGTGCGCACCTCGAGGCCGGGATTGATCGCGCGGTCCACCACCACCCCGGCGACTGGGCTGCGCAGCACGAACTGCTGGTCCACGCCGCGGCCCCCGCTCACCTGGCCGCCAAGCAGCCTCAACCGGCTCGCGGTGCGCTCGCTCTCCACCTTGGCGCGATCGCGGTCCGCCTGCGCCGCTTCCAGGTCCTTCTTCGGCGCCGCCGCGTGCTCGTAGAGCTCGCGCACCCGCGTCAGGGTGCGCTCGGCCACCGCGAGGTCGGTCGCGGCGCGGTTGGCCTCGGCCTGCGCCTGGCCGAAGTCGGACGACTCGATGGCGGCGAGCGGCGTGCCCCGGGCCACCGAGCGTCCGAGGTCCACCAGCAACCGCCGCACCCGCCCGCCGACCGGCGGGAACACCCGCCCCGTGCGGTCCTCGTCCCAGGCCAGCCGGCCGGTGGTGCGCAACGTCCCGACCGGCGCCGGCGAGGTCACCGCGGTGGACAAAGACGCCAGCTCGGCCGCGTTCTCCTGATAGACGATGCGCTCGCCGCCCTCGATGCGCGGCCCCGGCGGCTCCGCCGCGCGGTGCTCGGACCGGCACCCTGCCAGACCGCCGCCCCCGCCCCCGGCGAGCGCCGCCGCCGCCAGCAGGGCCACGCCGCCGAGGCCGCACAGACGGAGCCCGTGGTGGCTACGCAAGGTTTCCCGATCTCTCATGGGTGGTCGTTGCAACGCGGCGGGCTCGCCGGCACCCGCGAGCGGCTGCGGCGGCGCCGCCTCCCGCCCTCGCCTGGTCCGCGGGCAGCGCCTTCAAGAACGCGTGGAGAATACTGCGCCGGGCGTTAAGAAAGCACAAAGACGCACCTGCCCACCATGCTAGAGTGCTGAAAACTCGTACCTTCCCGGCCGCGCCTGGATCACAGCTCGAGGGAACACGCCCATATCGGAGATCGCATCCGGGATCTCAGACCAGGACCCGGGTCCGCCGCCGGCGCCGCGGCGGCTTTCCGGGGTATCCCTCCCATCTGAGGGCCAATTGTCTCCATGAACGCCTGGACCTGTCACAATGGCTTCGAGTCTGTGCTACGATCTGCGCCACGAGGCAGATCATGAGAACGACCTTGAACTTGGACGACGAGGCGCTTGCCGGCGCCCTGCAGGTGGCTCCGGGCAAGACCAAGACTGCGGTCATCAACGAGGCGTTGCGGGAGTACACGCGCCGGCGCCGGCTTAGTGAGCTGTTGGAGCTCGAAGGGAAGCTGCGCTGGGAAGGCGACCTGGACCGCCTCCGGCGTCGGAACGGCTAGGCTCGGGTGCGCGTCCTGGTGGACACGTCGGCCTGGGTCGATTTCTTCAATGGCTATCCTTCGTCTCACCGCGCCGCGTTGGCGCGACTGATCGCCGACCAACAGGAAATCTGTACTTGCGGCGTCATCGTCGCCGAGGTATTTCAAGGGCTGCGCCGGGCCAGCGGCCTGGCCAAGCTCCTGGCACTCTTCCGGGAGCTCACCTTCCTGGAAGCGTCGGGCATCGATCTCCATTTGCGCGCGGCCGACGTCTACCGAGCCCTGCGACGCCAGGGACACACGGTGCGCTCGACGATCGACTGTCTGATCGCCGTCCTGGCTGAGGAGAACAACTGTTCGGTGCTGGCCAGGGACCGCGATCTCGAGACTCTCCTCGCAAGTGGTCTCCTGCGAGTGCAGCTTCTGCCAGTAGAGCCAAGTGGTTGGGTGCAAGAGAGATCCGACCGATGAACCGCGAACGGTAGCCCTTTTGCTCAGCCCCCTGGCCCGGCACGTGCCAAGGAGAGGGCGATAGCATGCTCCGAGCTCAGTGCGGCACGGTCTTGCGGCCCCGCCCGTCCGCTACGGTCCCAGCTCCCCGCCCACCGCCGCCTCCAGCTGGGACCGCCTGGTCACGTAGTCGGCGAGAGCCTGGCGGTAGGCCAGCTGGGTGGCTCGGTCGGTCCGCTCGGCGTCGAGGAGGTCGAGGATCGAGGTAGCTCCCTTGCGGTAGGCGTACTCGGCGATCTCTCGCGAGTCGTGCGAGTTCTTGAGGTAGATACGCTCGTAGAGGTCCACCCGCTCCTCGCTGGTGCGCAGCGCGACGAAGGCGGTCTCGACGTCGTCGATCACCTGGGCGCGCACCACGTCGGCCGCCGCCCGGGCGCGCACCGCTTCCGACCTGGTGCGCGCGATCTCGCCCTGGTTGCGGTTGAAGAGCGGTAGCGGGAAGCTGATGCCGGTGCCGAGGGCGTTGGCGGTCTGGCCGAAGCTGAAGAACGGCTGCACGTGCTGGTCGTCCGCCAGCGACTGGCCGGTGTGAATCCACCCCAGCGAGGCGGTCACGTCCACCTTGGCATTGGCCTCGGCCAGCTTGACGTCGGCCTCCGCCTTGGCGATCGCGGTCTCGGCGGAGAGCAGGTCCGGCCGCGCCGCCAGCGCCCGGCGGTCGAGGTCGGCCAGCGTCCGCGGCAGCGACGCCGGACGCAGCTCCCCCAGGACCTCGAAATCCTGCGCCAGCTCGGGGGCGAAGACCGCCTGCCGCAGGTTCGCCCGGGCCGTGCGATAGGCCAGGCTGGCGTCCTGCACGTCAGTCTGAAACTGCAGCTTCTGCAACCCGATCTTCAGAAGCTCGCCGCCCGAGATCTCGCCCTTGTCGAAGCGGATGTGGTTGAGATCCTCCACCTGCTGGAAGTTCTTCAGGTTGTCCTCGGCCGCCCGCTGGTTGCCGCGGGCGAGCAGCGCCGCGGTGAAGGTGGACCGCACGCTGTTGATCAGCGTCCGCCGGGTGTCCCGGAGATCGTGCTCGGCGCCGGCCGTGGCCAGGCGCGCGCTGTCGATGCGCCGCCGCCGCTTGCCGCCGCGCTCGAAGGTCCAGCCGATGCCGCCGGTGAAATCCACCGTGCCGTTCGTGAACGTCGGGTTCGGCCGCAGCGCCGCGGTGATCTCGCCCGCCCGCGTCGACTCGACCGTCGCCGCCTGCGCCCGCAGCCCGGGGTTGCCGCGCAACGCCAGCTCGAGCGCCTGCTCAAGAGTCAGACTGGTGAGCGATCCTGGGATGCCCGGCGGACCTTCGGCCGCCGGCGCTGCCGCCACCGACAGCGCGGGCGCACCGGCCGCCGGTGCCGCCGCCGCGCTCCGCAGGGGAGCCACGGCAAGGCTCGCCGCCGCCGCCAGCAGGGTGCCGGCCCACCGCCGCGCCGCAGCGCGCCGCCCCCGCCTCATGCCGCGCCGCTGCCTGCCTGAGGGGAGGATGCCGTGGATCTAGCCCGCATATTTCACACCCCTCCTGCTGCGGCGCCGGAAACGGGCCTGTCTCCGGCGTTGCGCTCGGTCGCTCTCCCTCGACGTACTTCGAGTACGCCTCGGTCGTCCGACCTTCGCGCGCCTTGGATCCAGACCCGTTTGCGGCACCTCGCGACGGACGGGTGTGAAATATGCGGGCTGAGCGGGCGCGGCTGGCGTCGGAACATCGGCGTAGCTTACCGGCAGCGGCGTCAAGCACCCACAAAGAACCGGGCCGCTGCCACCAAGATCTTGCAAAGGCCCGCGGGCGCCAGTCGATCGCCGCGAGGCCTTCCCCTCCGTCCGCTCACGAGCCTGCCTCGAGCGCCGCGTTCTCCGCTTCCTTCGCCTCCTCCGCTTGCTCGGCCTTCTCAGCGCCGTCCGCTTCCTGGGGGTGGAGACGCGCCGCCGGCAACCGCAGGGTGAAGATGCTGCCGCCGCCTGCCCGGTCCTCATAGGCGAGAGTGCCGCCCTGCAGCTGCGCCAGCCGGCGGGCGATGGCCAGGCCGAGACCGGCGCCGCCGGCCCGCGCGCTGTCCGGCGACACTCCCGCCGGCCGGTAGAACGG
>Ga0209118_1000089_pt1 | contig 66526 bp, 53 predicted proteins | sample BlaSpr_A8_Ref_M1_FD_187988 | JGI IMG/M metagenome (GOLD analysis project Ga0209118, IMG submission 187988) | Forest soil microbial communities from Thunder Bay, Ontario, Canada - Black Spruce, Ontario site 2_A8_Ref_M1 (SPAdes) (version 2) | ecosystem: Environmental > Terrestrial > Soil > Boreal... | reverse complement strand
AAAGTCCACGTTGACGCCGCCGGTCACGTTGATGATTTCCGCAATCCCCGCCACTGCGCCGTGCAGGACGTTGTTGGCCGCCTCGTATGCTTCGTCGTAACCAATATCGTCACCCAGCACTTCCATCAGCTTTTCGTTCGGTACGATGATGAGGGAATCCACATGCTGATGCAGCAACTCGATGCCACCGAGCGCTATTTTCATGCGCTTGCCTTCAAAGCCGAAAGGCTTGGTGACCACCGCCACGGTCAGCATGCCCAGTTCCTTCGCCACTTCGGCGATGATCGGCGCTGCGCCGGTGCCTGTTCCACCACCCATGCCAGCGGTGATGAACAGCATGTCCGCCCCATCGATCGCTTCGCGAATGCGTTCGCGATCTTCGATCGCGGCCTGCTTGCCGATTTCCGGATTGGCCCCTGCACCGAGCCCCTTGGTGAGGTTTCCGCCCAGCTGCAGGATATGCTTCGACTGATTGCGCTTCAGCGCCTGGGCATCGGTATTGGCGCAGATAAACTCCACGCCGATGACGCCACGTTTGATCATATGGTCCACCGCATTGCCGCCGCAGCCGCCGACACCGATCACTTTGATGCTTGCTCCGGCACTCTTTTCTTCCATCAGCTCGATCATTTTCGTCTCCTTTTGCTCCATTACCGATTTATCCCATGCCGCCTGTCGATTTCCACCATGCCGTAGTTCCTTGAAGCCCTCACCGTCAGCTTTCATCCAGCCTCCCGCGCAGCGATCTCAACCGTTAGAAATTTCCCGAAAACCATTGCTTCATTCTTTCCAGAATCTGTTTCAAGCCGCTCGTTTGCATGCGTACCAAATGGTTTCGGTTGTGCTGTTCAAAGCCCGCCAACAGCAGTCCGAGGCAAGTCGAATAACGCGGATTTTTCACCACTTCTGCCAGCCCGCCGACGTACTGCGGCACCCCCAGGCGCACCGGCATATGGAAGACCTCCTCACCCAGCTCCAGCATGCCGCGCATCACGCTTGACCCCCCGGTAAGCACAACACCGCTGGATAGCAACTCCTCGAAGCCGCTGCGCCGTAACTCGGCCTGAATCAGCGCATACAGTTCTTCCACGCGCGGCTCGATCACTTCCGCCAGCGTCTGGCGCGACAGCTGGCGCGGCCCGCGCTCGCCAACCCCGGGTACTTCCACCATCTGACTCGGATTGGCCAATTGGCGCAGCGCGACGCCGTGGCTGATCTTGATGTCTTCAGCATCCTTAGTGGAAGTCCGCAAGGCGTGAGCGATATCGCTGGTGATCTGATCGCCGGCGATGGGGATCACCGCCGTATGACGTATGGCGCCCTGAATGAACACCGCAATGTCTGTGGTTCCTCCGCCAATGTCGATCAGGCAGACGCCCAAATCCTTCTCGTCTTCAGAGAGCACGGCCATGGCGGAGGCGAGCGGTTGCAAAATCAAGTCGCGCGTCTCGAGTCCGCAGCGCCGCACGCATTTCATGATGTTCTGCGCTGCCGACACCGCGCCTGTGACGATGTGCACCTTCACTTCCAGACGGACCCCGCTCATCCCCAGCGGCTCGCGCACGTCCTCCTGTCCATCGATAATGAATTCCTGAGTGAGCACGTGCAGGATCTGTTGATCCATCGGGATGTTCACTGCCTTGGCGGTCTCGATCACCCGCTCAACGTCGGCTTGCGTGACCTCCTTGTCCTTGATCGCCACCATGCCGTGCGAGTTGAAGCTCTTGATGTGGCTGCCTGCGATGCCGGTGATGACGTCGCGTATCTTGCAGTCGGCCATGAGTTCGGCCTCTTCCAGGGCGCGCTGGATCGCGGTCACGGTCGATTCGATATTGACCACCACGCCCTTTCGCAGACCGCGCGATGGAGATTGTCCGAGGCCGATGATGGCCATGCGCCCTTCGCCGGTGATCTCCGCAACGATTGCGACAATCTTCGACGTGCCGATGTCGAGCCCGACGATGAAATTCTTTGTATCCCTGTTCACTGGGTGGCTTTCACGTTTTCCTTGTTCTTGAGCTGACCGAGCAACTTCACTGCAAAGCCGCTGGGATAGCGCAGATCCACATAACCGCGCCGGTCCTTGAGTTCGGGAATGAGCTTGTCCACCGCCACGAAGCGTTCCAAGCGTTGCTGGGCGTCGCTACGGCCCAATGCCAGCACCATGCCGCTATCGAGCTTCACCGACCACGCACGGCGCGCCGACATCGCGATCTCCGCCACTCGGCGCCCGATTTTCTGCAGCTCGCTTTGGTACAGCAGGAAGGCGCCGGTCATTTCCTTCTCGCTGCCCGCAGGACCGACAAAGCGCGGCAGATCGCCTTCGTACTCCGCGTTGAAAATTTCCCCGTGATCGTTCACCAGGCCACTCGATCCCCAGCGCGCGAGCGGCACATGTTCTTCCAGCGTGACCTCGAGCCGGTCCGGCCAGCTTCGCCGAATGGAGGCGGAACGCACCCACGGCAGCTTCTCAAACTCGCTTTGCACGTCGCCAATATCCACGGTAAAAAAATTTCCCTTCATCACCCGTCCCACCAGGACGTCCGGAACCTCGCGCCTTATCCGGTGCAGTTCGCCCTTGATCAGCACTTCCTTCACAGCGATGCCGGGAACGATTCCCAGCCAGTTGAGCTGAACCTGCGCTATCCAGCCGGCGGCCAGGACCAGCGCGATGGCCGCTATCCACTTCAGCGAGCGCAGCCTGATCCTCATCGCGCGCCATGGGCAGAGTCCGAGGCACCATCACTCAACACGCGCCTCGGCCAGAATGCGCAAGCACAGATCGCCGAAGCTCAAACCCGCCTGCCTGGCCGCCATGGGCACCAGACTATGGCCTGTCATGCCGGGTGAGGTGTTCATTTCCAGGAACGAAAAGGTGTCGTCGGAACGAATCATTACGTCGGCCCGGCCCCAGCCATGGCATCCCAGCACTTGAAAAGCCTTGAGGCTGGCCTGCTGGATTTCCGCCTCCTTTGCCGGATCGATTCCGGACGGGCAGTAGTATTTCGTCGCGTCGGTGAAGTACTTGTTCTGGTAGTCGTAGTTCCCCTCCGGTGCTTCAATGCGTACCAGCGGGAGTGCCCAATCGCCGAGCAAGGCGGCGGTGAGTTCCTGTCCTGCGACGAACTCTTCCGCGAGCACCATGCGGTCGTGCCGCGCTGCCAATGCATAAGCCGCAGGCAGTTCGGACGCGGCAAGAACCTTGGTGAGGCCGATGGTCGAACCCTCGTGGACGGGTTTCACGATGAGCGGCAGGCCGAGTGTCGCCGCGACCTGCGCGAAATCGCTCTGCGCCGTGAGCAGCAGCGAGCGCGGTGTCGGCACGCCCGTCGCATTCCATAGGAGCTTGGTACGCCATTTGTCCATGGCGAGAGCCGAGGCCATCACTCCGCTGCCGGTGTAGGGGATGTGCAAGGTTTCGAGCGCGCCCTGCACCGTACCGTCCTCTCCGAACCGGCCGTGCAGAGCGATGAAGGCCCGCTCGAAACCCTCACCCCGCAGCTCAAACAGCGAGCGCTCGGCTGGATCGAAAGCCGAGGCGTTGACACCCCGTTCGCAGAGCGCCGTCAATACGGCGTTGCCGGACAGCAGAGAGATCTCGCGCTCCGAAGAAGGTCCGCCCATCAGCACCGCTACGCGGCCAAAGGATGCAGGGTCGGGAATGGCGGATGAATTCATATGCGCCTCCGCTTTACTGCCCGCGATCGGACGGGCTCGCTTTCATCGTCTCTTCCGTGCTGGTCCTTCGCACGGCTTACACTGCCTTGCGCAATCTTCGCTGCGCGAGCAGGAGTGCCGCGCCGCGCCCGACCTGGCCGGTCCACCGGCGAAACTTTCGATCCCGCGCGGCGCACTTCATCATGACTGCCGCCCTGGCGAGTTTGCACACCGTCGTTCGCTTCATGCGCCACCTCCAGCTCGGGTCGTGTCCTTCATCCTTCCGCTTTCATTCTCTGTAGCGCGAGCGCCACGCCGCCTACCGACCCTGCGCCCATCGTTACCACCACATCGCCAGCCTGCACCGCCGCCAGGATGGCTTCAGGCATCTCGGCGGCACTCTCCACGAACACCGGCTCGACCTTGCCGGCGACCCGAATCGCTCGGGCCAGGGCCCGGCCGTCCGCCGCAACGATCGGCGCTTCGCCGGCGGGGTACACATCGGCAAGTACGAGAGCGTCAACGCTCGACAACACCTTCACGAAGTCCTCGAAGAGGTCGCGCGTGCGCGTGTAGCGATGGGGTTGGAAAGCGAGCAATACGCGACGATCGGGGAAGGCGCCGCGTGCCGCTGCCAGGGTGGCGAGCATTTCTACCGGGTGGTGGCCGTAGTCGTCGATCAACGTCGCGCTACCCCCGCCCGGCAATGGCAATTCGGCGAAACGTTGAAAGCGCCGCCCCACCCCGTGGAACTCCGCGAGCGCCTTGGCGATCGCCGCATCCGCAGCACCCACTTCGCGGCCCACCGCGATGGCGGCGAGCGCGTTGAGTACGTTGTGTTGCCCAGGCAGATTGAGTGTTAGCTCAAGATCAGCGGGCTGTTTGCCGCGTGGCCGACGCGGCTGCGTCACGACACGAAATTGCATCCGTCCACCGCGGTGGAGTACATCCACCGCCCGCAACTCGCTATCCTCCCCCATGCCGTAGGTGAGCACCGGCTTGGTGATGCGCGGCATGATCTCGCGCACGTTGGCGTCGTCGCCGCACAACACCGCGAGTCCATAGAAAGGCAGGTGTTCGACGAAGTCGACAAACGCCTGCTTCAACCGGCTGAAGTCGTGCCCATAAGTCTCCATGTGGTCGGCATCGATGTTGGTGACCACTGCCAGCACCGGTTGCAAATACAGAAAAGATGCGTCCGATTCATCGGCTTCGGCGACCAGGAATTCGCCGCCGCCGAGTCGGGCGTTGGCGCCGGCGCTGTTCAGCCGCCCGCCGATCACGAAGGTCGGATCCATGCCGGCCTCGGCCAGAACGCTGGCAATCAGACTGGTCGTGGTGGTTTTTCCATGCGTTCCCGCGACGGCGATGCCCTGACGCAAGCGCATCAATTCGGCGAGCATCATCGCGCGCGGAACGATCGGGATCGCCTTTTCACGTGCCGCCGCCACTTCGGCGTTGTCCGCAGCGACCGCGGTTGAAACGACTACGGCGTCGGCGTTGCCGATATGCCCTGCTGCGTGACCCTGCATCACCACAGCACCGAGCGCGGCGAGGCGTTGCGTCGTCGCGTTCGCGGACGTGTCGGAGCCGCTCACCGTGTAGCCGAGATTGAGCAGCACCTCTGCGATGCCGCTCATGCCGGCGCCGCCAATGCCGACGAAGTGAACCTGTTTGACCTTGTGCTTCACGCCGCACACTCCGCACACGCATCGGCGACCCGCGCGGTTGCGTCGGGCTTGGCAAGCAGCCGTGCCTTGGCCGCCATGGCAAGCAGCTCTGCGCGCGTCATCCCTCTGATAAGCGCGGCGAGCAGCTCCGGGGTCAGATCCTTCTGCAGCACTAATACAGCGGCGCCAGCCTCGGAGAGAAATCTCGCGTTCACCGTCTGATGGTCATCCACCGCTGCCGGAAAGGGTACGAGAACGCTCGCCACTCCCGCGGCAGTCAGTTCGGCAACCGTGAGCGCGCCGGAGCGGCACACGACAAAGTCGCACCACGCATAGCGCGCAGCCATGTCATCGATGAAGGCAATGAGTTCTCCGTCGACACCGGCGCGGCTGTAGTGGGAGCGCAGCGCTTCGATATGTTTCGCTCCCGCCTGATGGACAACGCTCGGACGCTCGGTTTCGCTGATGAGTGCCAGCGCCTGCGGCAAATTTTCGTTGAGTGCCTGCGCGCCCTGACTGCCTCCAATCACCAGTAATCGCAGCCGGCCTGCGCGATCCAGATAACGTCGGTCCGGATGTGCTATTGCCGCGATCTCCGCACGCACGGGGTTGCCAAGCCATTCGACCTTTTTCGGCTTGGGAAACAAACCAGCGAGCCGGTTGGCGATGGGCAGCTGAAAGGCGTTCGGAAAACCCGCGAGGACTCTGTCGGCCACGGCGGCAAGGACACGATTGGTGAGTCCCGCGATGGAGTTCTGCTCGTGCAATACGAGTGGCCGAGCGAGCAGCACGGCCATCAATCCGCCCGGGAAGCTGGCGTAGCCGCCCATGCCGAGCACCACGTCAGGCCGGAGGCGCAACAGTACTCCCATGGATTGGCCACAGGCAAGGATCAGCGCGAGCGGAAGCAGGGACACGGTCAGCAGGCCTTTGCCGCGCAAGCCGGAAATCGAAATCCATTCGATTGGATAGCCGCGCTCGGCCACCAGCTTGGCCTCCATGCCGGCCCGGGTGCCGAGCCAGACCACGTTCCAGCCGCGGCTTGCGAGTTCGCCGGCAACCGCCAAGGCCGGGAAGACGTGCCCGCCGGTACCACCCGCCATGACCAGGATCGTGCGGCTCACACCGCCCCTCCCTTCATCATGTGCCGGTTCTCAAAATCGATGCGCAGCAGCAGCGCGATGGCGAGGCAGTTGGCGATAATCGCGCTGCCGCCGAAACTGAGGAGTGGCAAGGTCAATCCTTTGGTGGGCAGCACGCCCATGTTGACCCCCATGTTGATCATCGCCTGCACGGCGATCCAGACCGCGACCCCCTGCGCTACCAGCGCGGAGAAATAGCGCTCCAGGCTGGCAGCCTGGCGGCCGATGATGAACGCCCGCACGACGAGCAGCGCGAACAGCAGAATGACGCTGCACACTCCTACGAAACCCAATTCCTCCGCGACCACGGCAAGCAGAAAGTCGGTATGCGCTTCCGGCAGGTAGAACAGCTTCTCCACGCTGCTGCCCAGTCCCACACCCAGCCATTGGCCGCGGCCGAAGGCGATCAGCGCGTGCGATAGTTGATAGCCTTTGCCATAAGGATCGGACCAGGGATCCATGAAACCGAGTACTCGTTGCATCCGATAGGGAGAAACCACGATGAGAGCAACAAAACCGGCGCCCAGCAGCACGATGAGCCCGGCGAACAGGCGCCAATTCATGCCACCAAGAAACAGTATCGCCATGGCGATGGCGGTGATCACGACCAATGCGCCGAAGTCCGGCTCGCGTAGCAGCAAGCCTCCGACAAACAGCATCACGGCGAGCATAGGCAGGAAGCCTTTTTTGAAACTGTGCATGAAGGCTGCCTTGCGCACCGTGTAGTCGGCCGCGTAGAGCACGCAGAAGAGCTTCATGAACTCCGAGGGCTGCAAGGTCGCGATGCCCAGGGAGAGCCAGCGCCGGCTGCCGTTCACTTCGCGGCCGATGCCGGGGATCAGCACCATCGCGAGTGCCAGCGCGGCGCAAATGAACAGATACGGCGCAAACTGCTGCCACATCCGCATGGGTAGGCGTAGCGCAATGAATCCGGCAGCGATGCCGATGCCGAGATAGAGCCCATGGCGCACGACGTAGAAGCTGCCGCGGTAGCCCGTTGCCCTGCCCGCCTCGGCGGTGGCGAGCGAGGCGGAATAGACCATGACGAAACCGAACGCGAGCAACAGCAGGACTGACCAGATGAGCGTCTGGTCCGCTTCCGCGGCGGGCCTGCCGGCCGCAGGGTCATAGAACATGGGTTGCTGGCGGAGCCAAGGTACCGAGTCTCCGCACCGAAAGGAGTGTGTTTGCGACATGGGCACCAAAGTCGGAATTCGTCACGGCGCCAGCGGGTCTCTCAAGCGGTGCACCGCATCGATGAATACCTCTGCGCGATGCTTGTAATTCTTGAACATGTCGAAGCTCGCGCACGCGGGTGAGAGCAGTACGATGTCGCCTGGCTGAGCGATCTGCGAGGCGCGCACGACCGCGCTCTGCATATTCGGTGCGTGCTCGATCATCACTTGGCTCGCGCAAATTGCCGAATCAATGAGGGCTGCATCGCGGCCGATCAAAATGACGGCGCGGGCATGCTTCGCCACGGCATCTTTTAAAGGCGCGAAGTTCTGTCCCTTGCCGTCCCCGCCGGCGATCAGCACGACCGGCCCTGCGCTACCGGTGACCGCCGCAACGGTAGCCCCGACATTGGTTCCCTTGGAGTCGTCGAAATAGGTCACTCCGCCGATTTCCGCGACTTTCTCCACTCGGTGCGGCAAGCCCTTGAAATGCTGCAGCGCTTCGATGAGGGGCGGATAAGGCAAGTCAACGGCTCGGCATAGCGCGAGCGCGGCCATCGCGTTGGTCACGTTATGCTGCCCGGCGAGCAGCAGTTCCGATACCGGCATGAGGCGCACTCCGTCCTGCGCGAGAAAGCGCTCGCCGCCTGACTCCACCAGTCCCCATTCCCGGTCACTCACCGGCGCTGACAATCCGAATGTCCAGACACTGCGCGCCGGTCTCGCCATGGCCATCACCAGCGGGTCGTCACGATTCAGAATCAGCGCCTCGGCGTGGGCGAAAATGTTCGCCTTGGCCGTGGCGTAGGCCGGGAGATTGGCGTAACGATCCATATGGTCTTCGGAAATGTTCAGCACCGTGGCCGCATCGCAGCGTAGGTTTTTCGTGCTCTCCAGCTGAAAACTGGATAGTTCGAGCACATAGGCGTCGGGCTGACCGAGGCGCTCGGCATCGCCCAGCGCGTCGAGCACCGGCAGTCCGATGTTACCCGCGAGCACTGTGCTCAGGCCGGCACGCCGGCACATCTCACCGACCATAGTCGTCACCGTGGTCTTACCATTGGACCCGGTGATGGCGATGATTTTCGGCGCTGCCATTCCCGCCTTGTCGGCCAGTGCCTGAGCAAACAATTCCACATCGCCGATGAGGGGCAAGCCATTCGCAACCGCCTTGGCTATCAGCGGTTCCAAACGGTCCACACCCGGACTGATCGCGATGAGATCAACTCCAGCGAAGCTCTCGGCGCGGAAAGGCCCCACATGCACGACGGCCTTAGGCAGCAGTTCCGCCAGTCGCCGCGCCATCGGCGGCTCGGCGCGGCTATCGGCAACACGGATCCGCGCCCCTTGCCTTGCCAGGTAGCAAGCCATGGAGAGCCCGGTGTCGCCAAGACCCACGACCAAAACGAGTTTTCCCTGGAGTTTCAGCATGGCCGAAGGGCTGCGGCGGCGTAGCGCCACGCGCGCACCGGGTAGCGCGGCCGGCGCGTTTTGCGCACGCGTTGTTTCTTCGAGTCGTTGCGCCGAGATGCGCTCATCGCAATTTCAGGGTCGACAGCCCGAACAGCACAAGCATCATGGTGATGATCCAGAAGCGGACAACCACCTGGTTCTCTTTCCAGCCCTTCAATTCGTAGTGATGATGCAGCGGAGCCATGCGAAAAATGCGCTTGCCGGTGAGTTTGAACGAAGCGACCTGCAGCATGACGGAGAGCGTCTCCACGACGAACACTCCACCCATCACGAAGAGCACGATTTCCTGACGCACGATGATGGCAACCACGCCTAGAGCCGCGCCTAGAGCCAGCGCGCCGACATCGCCCATGAATACTTCCGCCGGGTAGGCGTTAAACCAGAGGAAGGCGAGCCCGGCACCCGCGATGGCGGCACAGAACACCGCCAATTCGCCCGCGCCGGGGATATGCGGGAAGCCAAGATATCTGGCGAAGACAAGATTGCCCGCAACATAGGCGAAGACGGCGAGTGCGCTCGCGATCATGACGGTCGGCATGATCGCGAGCCCATCCAGTCCGTCGGTGAGATTGACTGCGTTGCTGGTGCCGACGATCACCAAGAAGGCGATCGCAATGAATCCGATGCCACCCAGCGGTACGGTGAGCGTTTTGAAGAACGGGACGATCAGGTCGGTCTGCGTCGGCAGTTTCGCACTGTAAGCTAGCACGGTCGCTGCCGCGATGCCGAATAGCGCCTGCCAGAACAGTTTCTTCCCTGCCGAAAGCCCTTTGGGATTGCGCTGTACCACTTTGCGGTAATCGTCCACCCAGCCGATGCCGCCAAAGCCAAGCGTCGTGATCAGCACAATCCAGACGTACTTGTTGGTCAGATCTCCCCACAGCAGCGTCGTGACGGCAACCGAAACGAGGATCAGCGCCCCACCCATCGTCGGCGTGCCGGCCTTGATCAAATGCGTCTGCGGTCCATCGCTGCGAACTGACTGGCCGATCTTCATGGCAGTCAGTTTGCGAATCATGAGCGGACCGATGATGAAGGAGATGATGAGGGCAGTGAGCGATGCCATTACCGCCCGCAGGGTGATGTAGTTGAAGACGTTGAAGGCGCGGATTTCCTGGGCGAGCAACTGGGTCAGAGCGAGCAGCATGACTGCCTAGGCCTCCACCGCGACGATCGCCTGCACGACCCGCTCCATGCGCATGAAGCGGGAGCCCTTGACGAGCACCGTCACGCCGCTCGCCATCTCGGCGCGCAAAGCCCGGGCGAGCGATTCCGTGTTGTCGAAGTGCCGCGCTCCCGCGCCAAACCCGCGCACTGCATGAACAGCCAGATCACCGAGCGCATAGAGCGCATCGATGCCGCACTGGCGCGCCAATTCGCCGATTTCCACGTGCATCGCCGGAGCGCTCGGCCCAAGTTCGCCCATGTCGCCGAGGACGAAAATCTTTCTGCCGCGCGCCGTTGCGAGCACGGCAATGGCCGCCGCCATCGAGTCGGGGTTGGCGTTGTAGCTATCGTCGATCACCAGCGCGCCATTGCAACCGGCCTGGCGCTGCAACCGCCCTTTGATGCCGGCAAACTGCGCGAGCCCGGTGCTGATCTCCGGCGCGGCGATACCTAAGGCGAGCGCTGCGGCACAAGCCGCGGCGGCGTTGCGTACGTTATGTTCGCCCGGGACTTGGAGACGCGTAGCGATCGCACCGGCGGGGGTGGCGAAGCGAACCTCGGTAGCGCCATCCGCTTCGCTGTAGCTCGCCGATACGTCGCCACGACCGATGCCGAAGCTCAGCCGTCTTTGCGAACCCGCGGTCAACCCGCTCCAGTACACCGCGAAGACGTCATCGGCATTGATGACGGCGATGCCGTCGCCGGGCAGTCCCGCAATAATCTCGCCTTTCGCCTGCGCGACCTTTTCCAGGCTGCCGACCTCACCGACGTGAGCGCGCTGAGCGTTGTTGATCAATGCGACCTGCGGCCGGGCGATGCGCGCCAGATAGTCGATCTCACCCAGATGATTCATGCCCATCTCGATCACCGCATAGCGATGCGCCTCACGCAACTGCAGCAAAGTGAGTGGCATGCCGATGTCGTTGTTCAGATTGCCTTGCGTCGCGAGCACTGCTTCGGCGTCGCCCGTCGCGACGCGCAGAATCGCCGCAATCATTTCCTTGACCGTCGTCTTGCCGTTGCTGCCCGTGAGCGCCACCATCTGTCCGGACCAGCGGCTGCGCCACCAGGCGGCGAGCTGACCCAGTGCCAGGCGAGTATCACCGACCTGCACCGTCGGGATCGCCACCTCTTCAGCGAGCGCATGATGAATGAGCACAGCCCCTGCGCCAGCGGCCGCAGCGTTTGTCACGAAGTCATGGCCGTCGAAGCGTTCGCCTGCCAGCGCCACGAAGAGCCCGCCTGGAAATGCGGCACGGCTATCGGTGCTGACCGCACTGATGGCCGTGTTTGGCGAACCGCGCACGATAGCCCCACCCGTGGCGGCAGCGACCTGAGCGAGAGTCATCATGACCTCTACGCACATGGGCTTTCCCATCCGGACTCAACATCAAGCAAGACTTCACTGGCGAGTGTGATCGCCTCACCCAGTGCGCCCGATGGCCGACGCGGGCAGTGGGCACGGGCAATGACCGATACCGCTCTCACACCCTTCCCCCATTCAGCTCGGCCAACGCACGGCGGGCAACTTCCACATCGCTGAACGGATACCGGACGCCCTGAATTTCCTGGTAAGGCTCATGTCCCTTACCGGCGATGAGCACCACATCGCCTGGCCGCGCTTCACCGATGGCGCGCAGGATCGCCTGTCCACGGTCCGCTTCGGTTTCGAACGCCGCGCCGCGCATGCCGGCGGCGATCTCGTCGATAATCGCGCCGGGCGCCTCACTACGCGGGTTGTCGCTGGTCACGATGACGAGGTCGGCGAGCCGCCCGGCGATGCCCCCCATCATCGGCCGCTTGCCGCGGTCGCGATCTCCGCCGCAGCCGAAGACGCAAATCAGCCGACCACCTGGCAGCACCACGGGACGCAAGGCGCAGAGAACCTTGTCCAGCGCATCGGGAGTGTGAGCGTAATCGACGGCGATCAATGGCTGCTCGCCACCGCCTAGCTGTTGCATCCGACCGGCGACCGGGGTCAATTCAGAGGCGACGCGCACGGCATCGGCGAATGCCACCCCGCCCGCAAGCAAGGCTCCGATGACGCCAAGCAGGTTGTGGGCATTGAAGACACCCAGCAAGCGGCTCGACAACGGCAGGCGCTTTCCACCGAAAGCGACGTGCATGCGAATACCGCCGGTGAGCTGCAGCCCGTCGGCAGACAGATCACCGCTCGCCAGCCCATAGGTGATCACCCGGACTCCGTGCTGATCCAGGGCTTCGGCCAGCACCGCCCCGAATTCATCGTCCACATTGATGACTGCCGCCGTCAGCCCCGGCATGGCAAACAGCCGCGCCTTGGCGGCCGCGTAGTTCACCATGTCGCGGTGGTAATCAAGGTGATCGCGGGTGAGATTGGTAAACAACGCGATGTCGAAGGCGATACCGTTGACTCGTCCCTGCTCGAGCCCATGCGACGATGCTTCCATGACGACGGCATCGACACCCGCATCGGCAAACCGGGCGCAGAGCTGCTGCAGGTGTATGGCGTCCGGGGTCGTGTGGGTCGGCTCCGCCAACTCCTCGCTCTGCTCACCGACCAGGCCATTGCCCAGCGTGCCGATGACCGCGGCCTTCTTGCCCAACCGGGTCAAGGCTTGCGCAATCCAGGTGCTGCAGGAGGTCTTGCCGTTGGTGCCCGTGACGCCGGCAACCCACAGTCGCGCCGTCGGGTCACCGTAGACCAAACTCGCGATAGGGCCCAGGCGCTCGCGCAAGCCCACGACCGGAACGTTGGGAACCGGCCACGCGTCACGCCAGGCAAAATCCTCGCGCTCCCACAGAACCGCGTTGGCGCCCGCGGCGATAGCTTGCATGATGAACTGGCGGCCATCGTGACGCGCACCGGGAAACGCCGCAAAGCTCAAACCCGGCCGCACGGCACGGCTGTCTGCGGTGAGCCCGGCCACCGGTACGTTGAGACTTGCGATCAGCGCCGGGTCTTCGGGTTGCCACGCTGGGGCAGCCAATACTCGGCGCACCGCTTCACGCATGGCGCTGATCAACCTTCCTCCTTCACTTCAGGAATAGTAGTCAACGGGACCGCGGCCGACTGCGACGGTGAATCCATGGGCACACCCAACATGCGCAGAGCGCTCCCCATGACATCGGAGAACACCGGAGCTGCGACCGTGCCGCCATAATAGGCGCTGCCGGAAGGCTCATCGATCGCCACGGCGATGATGAGCCGCGGATTCGATGCGGGAGCGAAGCCGACGAAGGAAGAAATGTAACGACTTGCCGAATACCCATGGCCGTCCGGCTTGTGTGCCGTGCCGGTCTTGCCTGCGACGCGATAGCCGGGCACTTGCGCTCGCGGCGCGGTGCCGCCGGGTTGCACGACCAGCTCGAGCATATTGCGCACTGCGTGAGCGGTCTCGGGGGAAATGACCTGTTGACTGGAAGCAGCGGCGCTGCTTTTGACGAAGGTAAGCTCCGGCAGCTGGCCGTCGTTGGCGAAGACGCCGTATGCGCGAGTCAGCTGAAGCAGGCTCACCGAAATCCCATGCCCGAATGACATGGTCGCCTGCTCGATGGGCCGCCACGACCTGTATGGCCGCAATTTGCCCTGCGCCTCCCCCGGGAAGCCGGTCTTCGGCATTTGCCCGAAACCGACACCGCGAAATAGCTTCCACATGGTTTCGGCGGGCAGTGACAGTGCAATCTTCGATGCACCGACGTTGCTCGATTTCTGAATGACTTGGGCAACCGTCAAAGGTCCTTCCCTGTGCGCATCGCGAATCGTTGCCGGGCCAATCTTGAGAAAACCCGCCGCCGTGTCGATCGCCGTATCCGGCTGTACCTTGCCCGCTTCCAAAGCGGCGGCGATGGTAAATGGCTTAAGCGTCGAGCCGGGCTCGTAGGTATCGGTGATGACTCGGTTGCGGGTTTGTGCTCCCGTCACTTTGCCGCGATTGTTCGGATTGAAGTCGGGCAGGTTGACCAAGGCCAGCACTTCGCCAGTCTGCGCCTCGAGCACCACCAATTCGCCGCCCTTCGCCTTGTGCTCGTCGATAGCGGCTTTCAATTCACGATACGCAAGGTATTGCAGCTTGGCATCGATGGACAATGTCAGGGTCTTGCCTTCCTGCGGGACCTTGATGCTTTCGACGTCCTCGATAATGTGACCCAGCCGATCTTTGATCACCCGCCGGCTGCCGGGCTTACCGGCGAGCCAGGTCTGGTAGGCGAGCTCCAGGCCTTCCTGACCCTGATCGTCAACGCCGGTGAAACCGACGACCTGCGCGGTCACCTCGCCCGCCGGGTAGTAGCGGCGGTATTCACGTTGCTGAAAAATGCCCGGAATTTTCAGCGCCATGGCCCGCGCCGCGATCTCCGGCGATATTTGCCGTTTGAGATAGAGAAAATTGCGGTCGGCGCCTTTGAGTCGGGCGTTGATCTCCGTCGGTGCCATGCCCAGAACCTGGCCTAAGTCGCGCATCTGCTGCGCACTCGTCACGACGTCGTCGGGACTTGCCCAGATCGATTCCACGGGCGTGGAGATCGCCAGCGGCTCGCCATTGCGGTCGGCCACCATGCCGCGATTTGCCGACAGCTGAATGACCCGGCCGTAACGTGCCTCTCCTTTTTGCCGCAGAAAGTCGTTGTGCAAACCCTGCAGGTAAAGCGCTCGCACCGCGAGCGTAGCGAACAGGGAGAGGAGCACGACAATCATCAAGCGCGCCCGCCAGGCCTCCAGCTTCAGGCGCAGCGAAGCGTTGTTGGCGTAGTTCACTGGCTGGCCCCCGGCGTTGCCGATTCCAGATTCACGGTGCGGACTTTGGCGGCCTCGGGTACGCGCATTCCCAAGGCTTGCGTGGCAAGCTTTTCGATTCGGGCATGGGTCGCCCAGGTGCTTTGTTCAAGCTGCAGTTGGCCCCATTCGACCTCGAGTTGCTTCTCTATGCTCTGCGCCCTGGCGAGTTCGCTAAAGAGTTTGCGCGCCTTGTGCTGCGCGCTCACCAACCCCAAGGCGCAAGCGATCAAAATGACAAGGAGGACGAGGTTGAGCCGGGTCATTTCCTTCTCGGTTTCTTTGCGCTGCTCGCCATCATGCCGCCATCCGCTCGGCCACGCGCAGGACGGCGCTGCGCGCACGCGGGTTAGCGGCGAGCTCGGCAGGCGAAGCGCGCAGTGCCTTGCCGACGATGCGCAGCCGCGCGCCACCCAGCTGCGCGGCCCGCACCGGTAGATCGCGCGGCAAATGATCGACACTCGCTTCATCGCGCATGAAGCGCTTCACGATGCGGTCTTCGAGAGAATGAAAACTGATCACCACCAAGCGTCCGTTTGCCGCCAGCACTTCCACTGCTTGGGGTAAGACTAGCGAAAGCTCTTCAAGCTCCCGGTTAAGGAAAATCCGAATAGCTTGAAAGGTGCGCGTTGCGGGGTCTTGATTCGCTTCGCGCGTGCGCACCGCACCCGCCACGATGCGGGCCAGTTCACGCGTGGATTCGATCGGCTTGTCGCGTCGCACCTCAATGATCTTTCTTGAAATCTGTTTAGCAAACCGTTCTTCACCATATTTTTGGATGACCTCTTTTAGTTCTTCTTCTTCCACGCGCGCCAGCCATTCGCGCGCCGTTTCCCCGCGGCTGGTGTCCATGCGCATGTCGAGCGGCCCGTCGGCGCGGAAGCTGAAGCCTCGCGCAGGGTCATCGAGCTGCGGGGACGACACGCCCAAGTCGAGTAACACGCCATCCACGCTTTGCCTGCCCGCCTGCCTCAGCACCGCCTTGAGCTCCTTGAAGCTGCGATGGGCGAAGTAAAATCGCGCGTCCTCCAGAAGCTTTGCCGCCTCCGCCGCCAACGGGTCACGATCGAGCGCGATGAGCCGCCCGTCGCCACCCAGGCCGGCAAGAATTGCCTTGCTATGTCCGCCAAGCCCGAAAGTGGCATCGACGTAGACTCCGTTTTGCTTGATGCACAGTGCTGCCAATGCTTCGTCGAGCAGCACCGTGCGGTGCTGCAGACTGCTTTTCACCAGGAGAAGCCTTCGAGCTCGGTACCCAATTCGTCCAGTATCAGTGGCTCTGCCATCTGTTCGTTCCACTTCGTCTCATCCCACAGTTCGAATTTGCTCCCCAGACCGACCAGCGTGACGCTTTTCTCCAAGTTCGCAAACTCGCGCAACTCGGGTGAAACCAGAATGCGTCCCGCACCGTCGAGTTCTACTTCTTGAGCATTGCCGATCAACAGGCGTTGCAACTTTTTGATCTTGGGGTTGGCGTTGGAGAGTCCCATCAGCTTGTGATGGATGGCGTTCCATTCCGGCTTGGGATAGATGAGCAGGTACTGATTCGAGTCGGTAGTGACAACCAGTTGGCCGGCACACTGGGCGGCCAAGGCGTCACGGTACTTCGCCGGCATGGCGAGTCGCCCTTTGCTGTCCAGCGTCAAATTCGCCCGGCCATGGAACATGGCATCTCCCATTTTCAGCGAGAAAATACTCCACCTTTTCCCACCTTTTACCACTTCAACCCACTATAGGGGAGAAAAAACTGCCGGTCAAGAAGATTTACGGAATTTGTCGAATCGGGACAAAGACTTAGCTTGGCACACCAGAACGATCGTTCTTATGCTTAAAAAAGAAGGGCCTGGGCGAGAAACGCCTTCACGTGATTTGGCTCGAAGGGGCGGGCACGCGTCGACCTGGACGAGAACTTCCGTCGCCGCCGCGTTGGCAAACCACGTTGCTCCTCCCTATTGCCCGGGAAAGAAACGCTTCGGCTTGGTCGTCAGGCACAAGGGGGCAAAGCCCGTCCGCGCCCGTGAAGTGAGTTCGCCCGTTGCCTGGGACGAACGGAGAACCCGACCGGCGCTTGCAAGGCTCGAGTGCCTTGCGCGGGTCCGGGGAAAATGAAGTCAGCCTGTAAGCCGGGTTCTGTTGGAGCGCAGTCTTTGACAACCGCCCCCCAAGACAGTCATTCCTCTAGGCGCACGGTTACCCGTGTGCTCAAGCTACCTACCCGCAGGCTTGACGAGCCGCCCATGCAGCCGAAACTGCGCGCCTGCCTATTTGGTATTGCTCCGGATGGGGTTTACCTCGCCGGCGCTTGTTGCCAAGGCCGCGGTGCGCTCTTACCGCACCGTTTCACCCTTGCCTGATCCTTCTTGCGAAGGCCATCGGCGGTCTGTTCTCTGTTGCACTTTCCATCGCCTCGCGGCGTCCGGCCGTTAGCCGGCATCCTGCCCTGCGGAGCCCGGACTTTCCTCCCCTCGCAAAAGCGAGCGGCGACTGTCCGGCTGACTTCACAGGGAAAATTATATCACTCACGGATCCTCTGGCTCGGCGCGGACTTGAGCGAAGGCTCAGCAATGCTCCCGGGAGTACGGACACGAGCGAAGCATCCAAGAGTCGATCTTCTATTCCGGCGATTGTGGTTTGGGCGGCACAACAGCTTCGGCTTGAATGGCAAGTTTCACCTCGTCGCTAGCGAAAGAGAGGTAGGTATCCATGCCGAAGTCCGAACGCTTGAGCTCAGAATTGGCATCCATCCCGCAACGCAGCTGAACCAGGAAGGGCTTGCGCGTACACGAGTAAGCGCTAACAGTCAGGGACACGGGCTTCGTAATCCCGAGCAAAGTGAGCTCGCCGTCGATCCGCTCAGGCTGACCATTGGTGAAAACCACGCGCTGCGCCTTATAGACGATCTGCGGAAACTGCTCGACATTAAAGAAATCCTTGCCGCGCAGCAACTTCTCCATCGCTTCGTTACCGGTATCGATACTTTGCGCATCGATCACGACGTTGATGTTGCCAATGCCGGCCTCGGCATCGAGTGCGACCTTCCCCCTTGTACTGTTGAATCGGCCGCGCTGCGTCGAGATACCCAGGTGGCGTATTTCGAAAGTCGCGAAGGTGTGCGCAGGATCGATGGTGTACTCTTCCGCCGCGGCATGGAGGTGCGGGTAGCAGAGCGCCGCAATCAGCAGGGTTGCCAGTCTGGCTGGAGATCGGAAAGAATGCATGAAGTTCCTGCCTTTTTCGGCTCGGACGAGTGCTGTCACTGGGATAAACCGGCGGAAGCCCCAGTTTATTCCGATGCCACAAAAATTCCGCTGCGCAGAGCGCCACAGCTGCAGGCAAGTCGGTGCGCGACAAAACACGTCTGCCGGTCGCTCACTAGGCGAGATTGTACGTCTTGTACGGCTCTTTGCCTGTCTCGTATCTCCATCACCTGGCTTTCGCGTCTTCCGCCACGTTCATGCGCCACGCTACGGCGCCCAGGCCACCCGAATCAGAGCCGCACCCCCCGAGCGCGTAAGCCGCTTAAACGATTCCCGTCTCGCGAAGCCCTGCTACACAATAACGAAGCCTTGATAACACAATGACTTTCCGAGGCATCTCGACAGAAGACTCCCTCAACCGCGTTCGCGAGCGCGCAATGCAATGTCGGCGTGTTGCTTCGGTCAGCGCCGACGTATCCATTCGGGGACTTGCCCCGGATGAAGCCAACCGGCTCCCGGTCCGCCGGGACTGGCGCCAACCCAGCGTGGCGCTAGCGAATCATTCTGGCCGGAAAACGGTTTGCGGAACCGCTTTGCCATGACGGGACAAGGCTGAACCAACTGGACGGGTTCGGAGACCTGCCGGTTCTAAGGCTCGGTCAATGGCCAATGGGCGATGTCAATCTCTGTTGCGAGCCGAACTGTTTTACGCCGAGCACAGCTTGCTTCGCAAGCATCGTACGAGGCGCTCCGGACCCCGCTCGATCCCCGTTGATTTATGCCGCACAAAGGAATATAAGAGTTTTGCGAGCTCCGTTTATCGGCGTTGGCGCCTTTGTCGTCGCGGACATTCCCTACTCTCCAGGAGGCTTCCATGCGACGCAGACTGTACTTCGTACTTCCCGACATCGAGACCGCGCAACAGACCACCAATGATCTCCTGCTTGCGCGCATCGAGGAACGCCGTATCCATTGCTTAGGCAAGCGGGATCAGCCGATGGGCAGCCTTCATCAAGCCAACGTTTTGCAAAAGTCCGACATCGTTCATGGCGCGGAACTCGGGCTGTTGATTGGCGGAGCTGCCGGTTTGGTTCTCGGCATCGTCGCAGTCTGGCTTCCACCGAGCGGCGTAAACTTGCAGTTCGTCACGATCCTGATCGCCGCCTTGGGAGGTGCCTTCTTCGGTGCATGGATATCGAGTCTGGTCGCGGCGAGCGTGCCCAATTCACGTTTGCTCGACTTCGCGAGGGATATCGAATCCGGCAAGATCCTGATGATGGTTGATGTGCCGAACCGCCGCGTAGCGGAGATCCAGCAACTGGTCGAGCGGCGGCATCCCGAAGCGACAATGGGTGGAGTCGAACCCACCATGCCTGCCTTTCCCTGATCGCGCCTGGTCTTTCTGGCGGCCTAAGTAAGACCGCATAGCATCGCCCCACTAGGGCGACAAAGAGGTCCCGCGCAATACGGGGCCTCTTCTCTTTTGGCGCGCTTCCGCTAGCGCCCCGCCGTAAGCGCGTCGCGACTCCATAGTGGTGCGGACTCAGGGCTTCGCGTTGAAGGTGACGCCGACCTCGCTCAGCAGAAAACTATAGACGTCAGTCGCCTCCGCGATCCGGTCGTCGAGACTGGTACCGATACCATGGCCGCTGCTCGCGCTGGTGCGCAACAGGATCGGCTTGCCGTCGGGGTCGGCAGCTTGCAGCCGGGCCGTCATCTTGCGCGAATGAGCGGGATTGACGCGGCCGTCGTTATCGCCCGTCACGAACAGCACTGCCGGGTAGTCCACGCCGTCACGCACGTGGTGATAGGGCGAATAGGCGTAGAGCGCCCGGAACTGGCGCGGATCCTTGACCGTGCCAAATTCGGTGACATTGAACGCCCCGTTGGGGTCGAGCTCCACACGCAGCATATCGTAGATCCCCACGTAGCTGACCACAGCGCCGAACCGCTGTGGCTGCTGGGTGAGTGCCGCACCCATCAGTAACCCGCCGTTACTCCCGCCGACAATCGCAAGCTTGTCTGACGTGGTGTAACCCCGTGTTTCGAGATGCTGCGCGGCAGCGATGAAATCATCGAATACGTTTTGCTTGTCGGTGAGGTTGCCCGCCTTATGCCATGCTTCGCCATACTCGCCGCCGCCGCGCAGATTGGCGATGGCGTACACCCCTCCCTGATCGAGCCAAAGGCGGCGCAGCGGGGAAAAGCTTGGCGTCTCCGAAACGCCGTAACCGCCGTATCCCCATAAGATGGTGCGGTTGCGACCATCGAGCGCCGTTCCCTTGCGGCGAATAATATTCAGGGGCACCCGAGTGCCGTCTCTGGAGATTGCGAACTCGCGTACCACTTCCGCATCGGAAAAATCTGCGCTTGAGGCCACCGCGAGCGCAGTCTTCCGCGGCTCTTTCTGCCCCGCTGCGTAGCGATACCATGCGGACGGCGCAAGGAAGCTGTTTACTCGCATCAGTACCTCATCGCCGCGGGTGTGCAACAGTTGCGCAACACCGGAAATCTCCGGGAGCTTGACCTCGGCGATCTGCCCTGAGTCGACATCCGCCACACGCAGACGTGAAGGCCCGCCGAGCAACTCGGCGACAAACAGCTTCCCGCCCGCGGGGGCAAGGCGCTCTATCGTTGCATCGCCTTGCGGAACCAATAACGTGGCTTGCTCGAGCATGGGAGTCGCAAGCGGCAGGCGGAGCACCTTGCCCCGCGGCGCGGCGCTGCGCGACAACAGATACAGGTACCCATCCTGGCCGAACTTCGCCTGTTTAATGGCGTCGCTAAACGTCGCGATTGGATTCCACCGTTCGCCGGACTTCAAATAGAAAGAAAAATCTCCTCCGTCACCATTCGCGACGCTCGCGAGCACATATCTGCCATCGTCGGAGGATTGAAGAACGATTTCGGCGATGCGCGGGAAATCCCTGCCGATTTCGTACTGGTCTTCGCTGACTCGCGTACCGAGGCGATGAAAGTAGACCTGCTGGTAAAAATGAATATCCGCTTCGGGCCGCTCGCCGGGTGCAGGAAAGCGAGTGTAATAGAAGCCGGTGCCATCGCTGTTCCAAGCGACGCTGCCGCCGCCCGTCGGATAATTGACACGCGGAACCTGATCGGCGAGGCGCGCGCCGGTCGCAGTCTGGAAAATAAATAACGTACCGTCCTCGCTGCCTTTCTCCGACAGCGAAGCGGCGACGTAACTGCCATCGAGCGACGGTTCATAGAAATCGATGCTCGTCGCACCGCTCGCGTTCAGCTGGTTAGGATCGATGATTACCCGCTCGCTGGCGGTATCGTCGGCCGACTGCAAGGTGACGAGCAGCGGCTGTTGTTTGGGCGGCTCGCGCTTGAGTGCGAACAGCTTGCCGCCCCGATAGTCGAGATCGAAATAGTCGTTCGAAGTCGAGGTGAGCAACTCCTTGACCCGATCGAACACCGCTTTCCGATCCGGATAAGCGTCAAGAATTCGTCGGCTCAATTTGTTCTCCCGCGCAACCCAAGCTTTCACTTCCGCGCTTTGAGCGTCCTCCAACCATTGGTAGTCATCGGCGACCGATACGCCGTGATAGCGGTTGACGACCGGCTGCTTGGCAGCGGCCGGATAGGCGCGTGGAGCAGGTTGGCCCGTATCCGCGGTCATTTCGGCGGGCGCGCAGGCATTAAGAAGGACGAGCAGACTCAGTGCGGTCGCATAGGTCAAATTCATTCGTTTTCATATCCCGTACAAACGCTTGCGCTCTGCGCTCACACGATGGTCCAGGCGACCGTCTCGCCAGCACGCAGCGGCACGAGCGTGCCGTCTGCATAAGGCAATTCCGGGGGCACCTGCCAGGACGATCTGCGCAGCGTCATCGTGTCCCGGTTACGCGGCAAGTGATAAAAATCAGGACCGTGAAAGCTCGCGAAGCCTTCCAGCCTGTCGAGCGCTCCGGCGGCGTCAAAGACCTCCGCATAGAGTTCCATGGCGGCGTGTGCGGTGTAGATGCCGGCACAGCCACGGGCTTGTTCCTTGGCGTGTCGGGCGTGCGGCGCGCTGTCGGTGCCGAGAAAAAACCGCGGATTGCCCGAGGTCGCTGCGTGCACCAACGCGCGGCGGTGTTCCTCCCGCTTCAGCACCGGCAGGCAAAAATGATGCGGCCGCACGAAGTTCCCCTGAAAGAGCGCGTTGCGATTGAGGAGTAGATGGTGCGCCGTAATGGTGGCTGCCACGTTGGCTCCCGCGCTCGCGACGAACTCCGCCGCCTGGGTGGTCGTGATGTGCTCGAGCACGACGCGTAGCCGCGGATAGCTTGCCAGCAACGGCGCAAGAATGCGCTCGATGAACGTCTGTTCGCGGTCGAATACGTCCACATTGTCCGTCGTCACCTCGCCATGAACAAGCAGCGGCATTCCAGTCTCCGCCAGCGCGGCCAATGCGGCGTCACATTTGCGAAGGTCGGTGACACCGGAATCAGAGTTGGTGGTGGCACCAGCCGGATAGTATTTGACTGCATGGACGAGACCGCTCTGTTTTGCCTTGACGATTTCTCCCGCTGCCGTATGGTCAGTGAGATAGAGCGTCATCAGCGGCTCGAAGCGCGAGCGCTCGGGTAGAGAAGCAAGAATGCGCTCGCGGTACGCGAGCGCGGCGGCCACGGTGGTGACCGGCGGCTTGAGATTGGGCATCACCACGGCTCTGGCGAATTGGCGCGCGGTATCTTTCAGCACACTCGCGAGCGCGGCGCCATCGCGCAGATGGAGATGCCAATCATCTGGCCGAATCAGGGTAATCGTGGTCATTGCCTTGGCCGATTCATCGAGGCGCAGATTATACGCGAGGCGCCGGCCCTTACGCCTCCCGCATGCTGAACCACGCGTTTCGCGCTACGAGGACTTCTTCAGGGTGAGCGCGAGATCATAGAGCTCATTCTTGCGCCGCCCGACGATCTGCGCGGCGAGCGCTGCGGCTTGCTTCACTGGCAGCTCTTCCAGTAACACTTCGAGTACGCGCCGCGCCTCCGCTTCATCTTCGGTTTCGAGCTGCAAGTTGCCGGAAACGATGACCACAAACTCACCGCGCTGCCGATCGGAATCGCCCGCCAGCCAAGCGGGCGCCTCGCCCAGAGCACAGCGATGAATGGACTCGAAGCGCTTGGTAAGCTCGCGCGCCAACACCACGTCGCGCTCGCTGCCGAAGACCTTGAGCAGATCTTCGATGAATTCGACAATTCGATGCGGTGCCTCGTAGAACACCAGCGAGTAAGGCTGGGTTTTGAGTGCCGTGAGCTGGGTGCGCCGAGCGGCGGGCCGCGCAGGCAAAAATCCGCAAAAGAGAAAGCCCGTCCCGGTGATCCCCGCGGCAGATAGCGCGGTGATTGCCGCATTTGCCCCGGGAATGGGGATGACGTCGAACCCCGCCGCGGACGCCTCGGTCACTAAAAGCGCCCCGGGATCGCTCACTGCCGGCGTCCCGGCATCGGACACCAGCGCAACCGACTGCCCTTCGTGCAACGCGGCGAGCACCTTACGTGTCGATTCACGCTCGTTGTGGCTATGCAGTGAGAGCATGCGGGTCGCGACCCCGTAGTGGCGCAGTAATGTCGCGGTGACGCGGGTGTCCTCCGCCGCGATGAGCTGCACCGATTTCAATACTTCCAGTGCGCGCAGGGTGATATCGGTTAAATTTCCTATGGGTGTCGCCACCACATATAATTTGGCTACCCCACCGCTCGGCGCTTCCATCCCATGCTCCGTTTTCGTCATTCGATGCTGCTTTGCCTGGCCACTGTCAGTGCTGCTCTTGCCGGATGCCAGAGCGTGCCATTGTGGGGTCCCGATGAGGCAGGCGCAACCGCGCGGCGGGCGCCGGTGACAAGCGCCACGCCGGCGCCGACGGCTGCGCAGCCCACGCAGCCGCCCGTAGCAGCCGAGGAACCTAGCGCGCAGGTCGAGACTTTTCCCCTCGGAGCTGCGCCGATGACGCCGGCGGGATCGGAGAGTCCAGTCACTCCGGTGACGCCCCCGCCTGGGCCGGCCACGACCCAGGCGAACAGTATCGCTTTGATCTTGCCTCTCGGCTCGCCCGATTTTATCCGTGCTGCAGAGGCCGTGAGGGATGGATTCGACGCCGCCACCCGCATCAAATCCGACAGTCCGATTCCGGTGCGGGTGTATCCGGTGGACAATGAAGGGGCCGCACTTGCAGCGGCCTACACCGAGGCCATCAGTAACGGCGCGCGCTGCGTTGTCGCCGGACTGACGCGCGATGGCGCGAACACCCTGGCGACGGCGGAGAGCACGGTGCCGACGCTGGTGTTGAATTCAGTCGATCGCGCCGGGCCGCTGCCGCCGCAGATATTCAGCTTGAACCTTTCGCTCGAGGCCGAGGCGCGGCAGGTCGCCCACCTCGCCGCTGGCAGCGGCTACCGTAGCGTCAATGTACTGTCCTCCGGGACAATGCTCGCTCGGCGCGTCGACGAGGCATTCGAGCTGGAATGGCAAAATCTGGGTGGTCGGGTGGTCGCCCGCTTCGATATCGGCCGCGATCATGCCCAAACGGCCAATCTCAAAGCGGCGCTGCAAGCCCAGCCGGCCGATGCCCTGTTCATCGCCGCCGACAGCACCACCATCAAAACGATCCGCCCCACGCTCACGATGACTCTACCGACCTTCACCACCTCACAGGTGAATGATGGCAAATTGGGGCCTGGCAACATCGATTTGCAGGGTATTCAGTTTGTCGATATGCCCTGGATGGTGCAGCCCGATGACCCGGCGGTCGCTCTCTATCCGCGCCCGGCCAAACCGCTGGCAGCCGACCTGGAGCGTTTCTACGCACTCGGCATCGATGCCTATCGCCTCGCGGCCGGTTTCGCCCGCACGGGCGGCCCCGGCCTCGACTCCGTCAGCGGCGTGACTGGCAAGATCACCCTCACCGATCAGCATACATTCCAGCGCGAACTGACACCCGTGCGCTTCGAGGAAGGGCAACTGGTGTTGATCAACAGCCTTTCGCGATGAAGTCGCCCGGCGTCGCGGCTGAAGATCTCGCGCTGCCGTTTCTCGTGACTTTGGTCGCGCTTCGGCGAGATCTCTTAGTCCGGCAAGACGGGGACACCGCGGTATTTGCCGAAAGTGCGTCCCCCGCGCAAATCGGACAATTTGCGCGCTGCCGCCGCAAGCGCGACCCACGCCAAGCAGCCAAAACGCGTTGCCCCGCGCGAGTGTCTCGGCGCCCCGGCGGCATCTGCGCGCTTGTCGCTTCGGCGTGATCGCGCGTGAGCGCTTTGGTCCGGGCGCGCGTCGAGCGGAAAAGGGTGCCGTTGCTACACCGGCGAGTGAATGCCGAGCTCAGGCAGGGCGAGAAAGTCATCGGGCGCAACCAAACGAGAGCATCTTGTACAATCCCGGACCAGGCAACTCAGAAACTACCCTTTCAGGAGAAAGACAATGCGCGTTTTGCTACTGGTGATGATTTCTCTCTGTGCTGTCTCGCTTCAAGGTTGCTTCCCCGTCATTGCGACCGGCGTCGGCATGACCGCCTTTGCGGTTGCCGATCGCCGCACCATCGGCGCGCAGGCCGAAGACCAGGGGCTGCAGGTGAAAGTCGCCAACCGCCTTTCCGAGGAATTCGGCACCTCCAAGTTCAGCGTCAACGTCAATAGCTATAACCGTCGCGTGCTGCTGACCGGCGAAGCCGCCAATGAAGAGATCAAAAACAAGCTGGGCGAGCTTGCCAAGGAAGTCCCCAACATGGCCTCCGTGGTTAACGAAGTCCGCGTGGCCGGCAACAGCGCGTTTGGTGCGCGCAGCAACGATGCCCTCATCACCACCAAGGTGAAATCGCGCTTCATTACCGAAGGAAAGGGTTTCCATGCCAATCACGTGAAAGTGGTGACCGAGGCGGGCGTGGTTTATCTCATGGGTCTGGTGACTCCGGCCGAAGGCGATGCCGCTGTCGAGCTCGCCCGGACGACCAGTGGAGTGCAAGGCGTGGTCAAGGTGTTTGAATATATCGACCAAATACCAACGTCCGAGACGGCGTCTCGATAATCTGTGCGCCGATGCGTCATCAAAATGCCATCGCGGGTAGAGCATGATTGGTGAATAACAACGACGGAGGGCAATGTAGCGATCAGGGTGCCACGATGGCCGAGAAGGGCGAAACCAGGCGTTCCTGGGCCTCTTCTTCCGAACCAGCGAGGCTGCGGGTGATTCTGGCCCGGGCCATGAATCGGCGCGCCCGCCCATCTCTATTTTACCAGCGGCCATAGCGGTAGGGAGCCAATTTGGTTATTCTGGAGGAGTTGCCGTGAGGATCTACTATGCTTTATCCCGAGTTATTCAGATCATTGGAAGCGGTGCGCTGGAATATGGAACAGGATGTTCCCTGGGCCACCTTCGAGGCCGAGCGGCTGTCCGACGAACAGGCGCTCACCATCAAGATGAACGCGATCACCGAGTGGTCGGCGTTACCGGCGACGGAGATGTTTCTGCGCGACAACCAGCATGACAGCGATTTCTCCGCTTTCATGTCGGTGTGGTTTTATGAGGAGCAGAAGCACTCGCTCGTGCTAATGGAATACCTGCGCCGTTTCCGGCCAGCGCTGCTGCCGACCGAAGACGAACTGCACGCAGTGCGCTTCCAATTCGACCCGGCGCCCCCGCTGGAAACGCTGATGCTGCACTTCTGCGGTGAAATCCGCCTCAATCATTGGTACCGGCGCGCCGCGGAATGGCATACCGAGCCGGTCATCAAAAGAATTTATGACCTCATCTCCGGGGACGAGGCTCGCCACGGCGGCGCCTACCTGCGTTACATGAAGCAGGCCATTTTATGCGTCGGAGACGAGGCGCGTGCTGCGTTCACCAAGATCGGCATGCTCATGGCTTCGAGCGGGCGCAGCGGCAAGCCGTTGCATCCCACCAACTTGCATGTCAACGAGGACTTGTTCCCCAATGACACGGTACAGAGCCGGCTGCCCGATCCCGAGTGGCTTGAGCAATGGCTCACCAAGCAGATCCGCTTCGATAAGGAGTGGGAGCGAAGAGTGGTGGTGATGATCCTGAAAAATCTATCCTCGCTCATGGAGCGAAGCTTCAGCACCGTGCAGGAACTGAACCGCTTCCGCAAAGAACTGGCGCTGTCGCTGAACGCTGCATGAGGCGCGAGCCGTTCCCGCTTCCCGGGCATCCCATCCTTGCCACCCGCGACTGGCTTCGTCGCCGACAACGCGGCGGCGTTGCAAGTATCACGCCGTGCGAACAGTAGACCAGCGGCATGAGTTACGGGGGCATCGCCTTTGAAGCGAAAATCTGCGATCCCGCCGAGATTGCCTCGCGCAGCGCTGCCCGACCCCGCCCCCGCGTATTTACCAATGGTGTGTTCGATATCCTGCATCGCGGCCATGTCAGCTATCTCGCTCAGGCGCGCGCGCTCGGCGCCTCGCTGATCGTGGCGGTCAATAGTGACGCATCGGTGCGTCGCTTAGGCAAGGGTAGTGACCGCCCCATCAACAGACTCATCGATCGGATGGCGATACTCGCCGCGCTCGAGTCGGTCGATCTGGTCACTTGGTTCGAGGACGACACACCGCTCAACTTGATCCTTGCCTGCCGGCCCGAGATCGTGGTCAAAGGGGGAGACTGGAAAATAGAGGATATCGTCGGCAGCCAGGAAGTCGTAGCCTGGGGCGGGCAGGTCCACTCCATTCCCTTTGAGCACCTGCGCTCAACCAGCGAAACGCTCGCGAAGATCCGGAGCAGCAGCTAGTCTCGGCGCAGCACGACAGCCACGCTGTTTCGCGCCGCGCTGAGGCTAAAATGGCGTCATTTGATCGCGGACCCACGATTGATCCCATGTCAGACAAAGCGCAACTGAGCGCAGCGCTCCTCGAACAGTTCGCAGCCATCGTCGGGCGCGAGCATCTGCTCACCGAGGCGAGCGATGTCGCTCCCTATCTGACTGACTGGCGCGGCTCCTACCACGGCGCTGCCCAAGCCGTCCTGCGTCCGGCGAGCGTGGCGGAAGTTGCCGCCGTGGTCGCGCTGTGCCACGAGGCACGCGTGCCCATTGTCCCCCAGGGCGGCAATACGGGACTTTGTGGTGGCTCCGTGCCGCGTGCCTCGGGCAACGAAATCGTTTGTTCGCTTTCGCGTTTGAACCGAGTGCGCGGCATGGATTTGGACAACGACACCATGACCGTCGAAGCCGGGTGCGTCCTCGCCAATGTGCAAGCGGCCGCCGACGAGGCGGATCGGCTGTTTCCATTGAGTCTCGCCTCGGAAGGCAGTTGCGAAATCGGCGGCAATCTATCGACCAACGCTGGTGGCGTCGCGGTGCTGCGTTACGGCAACATGCGCGAACTCACGCTCGGCCTCGAAGTCGTGCTCGCCGATGGGCGCGTCTGGGGCGGCCTGCGCGGCCTACGCAAGGACAACACCGGGTACGATCTGAAGCAGTTATTCATAGGCGCGGAAGGCACCCTCGGTATCATCACCGCGGCCGTGCTCAAACTGTTCCCCAAACCCAAATCCAAGGCGACGGCCCTGGTTGCGCTGCAGAGTCCACGCTCCGCGGTCGAATTGCTGCGAACCCTCCGGGCCCATTGCGGCGAGCGGCTGACCGCCTTCGAGATCATGCAACGGATTTGCCTGGATCTCGTACTGGCTCATATTCCGGGCGCCGTCGACCCTTTGCATGAGCATCATCCTTGGTACATATTGGCCGAAATCTCCGACACGTTGCCGGGCGCCAATTTAGCGCAGGTACTGGAAAGCTCTCTCTCGGAGGCGGTGGACGCCGGCATAGCGACCGATGCGGTGATTGCCAGCAGTGAAGCGCAAGCACGCGCGCTGTGGGGATTGCGCGAAAATATCTCCGAAGCACAGCGCCTCGAAGGTGCGTCCATCAAGCACGACGTCTCCGTGCCGGTCTCGCGCATTCCCCAATTCATCGAACAAGCCAACGAAGCGCTCTCGCAAGCTTTTCCCGCCATCCGCATAGTCGCCTTTGGTCACATCGGTGACGGAAACATCCACTATAACTGCACAAGGCCCATGAACGCACGAAACAGCGAATTCCTGGCGACCCAATCGGTGGTCAATCACATCGTCTACGATCTGGTCGCATCGCTGCACGGCAGCATCAGCGCCGAGCACGGGTTGGGGCAGTTGAAACGCCTGGAAATCGCCCATTACAAAAGCGCCGTGGAGCTTCAGATGATGAAGGCGGTGAAGCAAGCGCTTGATCCGCACGACTTGATGAATCCCGGGAAATTGCTCCCCTGACCAGGAATTTTGAAACAGACCCTGCGTCGAAAGGTCGATAAGGGCGAGCCACATGCGTCGAGCGGGCGCGTCCACAGCGAGTCCGCTGCTTTGGCGCCAAGCCGGAAATTGCGCTACATCGTCATCTCGAATGGCCGATCCTGGCCCTGCTCGCGGATCTGGCGCTCGCCTTCCGAACCCAAGTCCCTTGGCCCGAGCTCGCTCTGCGCACGCGCTGGGCGCAGCAATCGCTGAGCGCCGGCTGCCTCATGCTGATCATCGTTACGTTCGGGGTGTTGATCCGGGGTTACCGCAGACCAAGGCGTGCCCGTGTCGGCCGCCAGCGAGCAGCGACCTCAGCGCTTCACCCATCGCGGTCGCGGCGATATCCGAGGCGCGATGGTGTGCGCGGATCAAGGCGGATCGGCAAGGCGGGCGCGGGGATGGGGGGGCACGCACGCGCCCGTTAACCGGGCTTCGCCGCGCTAACGCTCCCGGCCTCGATCGGACAGGCGATTGGCCGTACCTCACTCGTCTTGAACTCGGTCTGGGATTCGCTCAGCTGCGCTGAGAGTTTCGGGTCAGGATCGCGGATCAGGAAGGACAACTCTTTCAACTGCAGCGAGCGCGGTTCGATTGCTACCGTATAGAAACCCTTGGTGAGCAGTTGCGCCTGGTAGCCCTTGGCGAGATCCTCGCTTGCATAAACGGCGAGAGAAATTGAAAAATCGGGCAGACTGTACGCGTCCTTTATGCCGGCCTGCTTGAGGCGCGACAATATCTTTGCCGCCGCCGCAGTATCGGGAACCTTGCCAATGTAGACCCAGAAGCGAGTCGGCTCCTCAAAACGCTGTTCGGTGTACCGATCGAGCGCAGTTCCGAGGAGGGCAAGCCGTTGGCGTGCGCGCTCCGCGTCCCCGGGCTCGATCCTTCTCCATTCCAGACAGCCAAGCGCGCCCGCGTCGGGCTTTGCGCTCGGTACGGCCTCGGCAAGGCGAGGCGCACTGGAAATCGCGGCGCTGTGTTTCGCGTTGGCGAGGGTCGCGAGCGGTATCACGCGCAGCTTGTCGGGATTGAGATCGGTCAGGGCAAGGGCGGGCGCCGGGTCGCCGGAAGCGTCCGCATAGATGTAATAGCCCAGTACGCAGTTCGCCAGCAGCAGCAACAAGGCGATGGTTTTCATGACATGGCGATGCGAGCCAATCCTTCAAGCACGAGATTTTCCACGCGCTCGCAGGGGCCCCGGACAAACGGTTCGATTTCATCCGCAGCGCCACCGGACAGCAAAACGGTGGGCGCCATCTCCCCCGCCGCCTCGAGCGCCTCGCGCATGCGCTCTATGACCCCGCTGGAGGCGCTCAGCGCGCCGCTCCACACGGCATCCGCGGTATTGGTCGGGAAGCTCTGCACCTTGCCCGAGGCAACGCGAATGCCGGACGTCTTGGCGGCCAATGCCTCCAGCATCAGGTTAAGCCCCGGCACGATCAGCCCGCCGAGAAAGCGTCCGTCCGTCGTCAAGGCGTCCACGGTCATGGCGGTACCGACCATCACCACAACGGCTGCGCCCTCATGCAGATGACGCGCCCCGATCAGCGCAGCCCAGCGATCGCAGCCGAGTTGGGCGGGCTTTTCATAGTGGCTCACCACGCCGCACTGACTGGCCGCGCTTTCGAGCCAGTGGGGCGCTATTCGCCAGCGGCCGAGCAGCACGCTCAGTTCGGAGCGGACCAATTGCCCAGCAACGTTGGCGATAATGATCTTGGCCGGTGTGGGCAGAACCTTCCACGCATCCTGGAGGCGGGTAATTTCGCCTTTTACCGCCGTACCGCCGGCCATCCACTGGGCGCCGTCGTGCATGCCCCACTTGATGCGCGTGTTGCCGGCGTCGATCGCCAGAATCAACTCCCTCTCCCAGGGAACGCGCGGAGGATTGGAAGCGGGGGAATCGGTTTGCACCACTTGTTCTCTCAGCGCCGTGCCGAGCGCAGGCTGAGCTCGCCCACGCTGAAGCGACGCTGCCCGGTGCTGGTGGCGAGTGCGAGCGAGCCGTCGGCCGCGACCCCTTCAGCCACCCCGTTGATCGTTGAGCCATCGGGCAGGGCAATACGCACTGGCTTGCGCTGGTAGCAGTGGCGGGTCTCCCAGTCCGGGATCAAAGGAGCGAAGCCGCGCGTTTCGAACAAACGCAAGTCGAGCGCAAGCCGGCGCAGCAACTCGCCGAACAACGCGTTGCGCGAGGGAGGCTCGGCGGCAATCGAGACGATGTCGGCGGTCGCCTGGTCGATTTTCTCAAGCACCTCCGGGGTGAAGCGATAGTTGAGTCCGACGCCGATGACCGCCACGCTGGGGCCCTGCATCTCGCCCTGCACCTCGATCAGAATACCGGCAAGCTTGCGTCCACCGTGCATCACGTCGTTGGGCCACTTGAGCTGGATACCCGCGATGCCCAGGCCTTCACAAGCCTGCGCGACCGCCAGCCCCGCGGCGAGGCTCAAACCGCCAAGCGCCGCGACCCCCTGCTGAAAGCGCCACAATAGGGAAAATGTGAGTGCACCCGCAAACGGTGTATGCCAAGCCCGGCCTCTGCGTCCCCGCCCCGCAACCTGCATTTCGGCGATGGCGACTTGCCCATGGGCGGCCGGATCCCCGGCACGGGCGAGCAGATGGCTATTCGTCGATGCCACCGCGTCGAGGACCTCAAGGCGCAATCCCTGGGCATCGGCACCGAGATGGTGCAGCACCGCATTGGCATCGATAAACTCGAGCGGCTCCGCGAGCCGATAGCCGCGCCCGCGCACCCGGAACACCCGGACGCCCAAGGTTTCCGCGTCCTCGACGGCTTGCCAAATGGCCGCCCGCGACACGCTGAAGCGCTCCGCCAGCACCGCGCCCGAGTGAAAGTTCCCGTCGGCGATGGCGCGCAGCAGTGGGATGGTAAGTTTCATGGGCTCTGGTGGACGAAGTGAATAGAGGATTGTAGCCACAGTTGCCAGGCGGGCGCATCATTGGATGTAATTGCAACGCCCCAGCGGAACCCGCCGCATTCGCCCGGTGTCCAATAGTTGTCGTTAAACCGTAACTTCCGACGGTCAACGGAAAGGCAACAAGGCGGCCGATCAGACTGCCGTGTCAGCTTTCGAAGGGAGGCAGCATGAATAGAATCGTCCTTCTCGCACCTTTGCTACTCATCGGAGTCGGTTGTGCGACCGAACCAAACCAGGTCGCAAGCAATTCCTATGATTGCAAACTGGCGCCCGTCGCCGTCGCCAAGGTGGGCGTCAACGCTAAAAGCAACGTCGAGAGAATCGACCAAATCGACGCGCGCGCGCAGCTGAACAGCATGCGCTACTATCAACGCAACAGGACGGCGAGCCTCGGAGCCCCGTATAACCTGGAAGATGCCACCTACGGTTGCCCGTAAGCGAGCGCTATCTCATCGGGCATGCCTTGCGGCGGCCGTGGTGATGGCAGCGCAGTGGGTCCATCCGGAATGAGCGTGTCGTGTCAGAGCGCCTCAGCGTCATCCAAGCCGACATCACCACTATCGCGGTCGATGCGATTGTCAACGCTGCCAATTCGAGTTTGCTCGGGGGCGGCGGCGTCGATGGGGCGATCCATCGCGCGGCCGGGCCGGCGCTGCTCGCGCACTGCCGCATGCTGGCCGGGTGCCCAACCGGACAGGCGCGCATAACCCCGGGATTCAGGCTGCCGGCGAGGCATGTCATTCACACCGTCGGGCCGGTGTGGCACGGCGGCGAGAACGGCGAAGGCGAATTGCTCGCCTCCTGTTACCGCGAATCCTTCCGCCTCGCGTCCGAACATGCCATTCGCAGCATCGCCTTCCCCGCACTCAGTTGTGGCGTTTACGGCTATCCCTGGGCTGAGGCGGCGCAGATCGCGGTGCACGAGTGCCTGACGGCATTGCATGCCGGTGATGATCTCGACAAGGTGCTGCTGGTAGCCTTCGATGCTTCCATGAAAGAGGTGCTGGAAGGCGCGCTGCGGCGACTCCGCTGACGGGGCTTGTCTTGCACCCCCCCTTTCGCTCCTGGCCGATCGCCTCCGCCTCGCCCTGAGCTCCTTCCCGCCCGTTCCGCGCCGCGCCCTTTGCCCCGGACCGCGCGCAATGTTAGATTGCGCCCGTCACTCACGAGGAGCAGCCATGACGACCAGCATCGGTCGCGACAGCGTGCTTACCGCTGCATCCGCACGCGAGAAGCACCCGAGTGCGCTGTCGACGCTATTCTTCACCGAGATGTGGGAACGCTACAGCTACTACACCATGCGAGCGCTGCTCGTGCTTTATCTGGTGAATGCGGTTGGACTGCAGCGCGCCGACGCCCTGGAAATATACGGCACGTACACCGGCCTCGTGTACCTGACGCCCATCCTCGGCGGCTATCTCGCCGACCGCTATTTTGGCCGTCGCAAAGCGATCTTGATCGGCGGTATTACCATGGCTTTGGGGCATTTCGCGATGGCCTTCGAGTCCCTCCTTTATCCCGCGCTGGGCCTGCTGATCATCGGCAACGGCTTCTTCAAACCGAATATTTCCTCGCTGCTCGGCACCCTTTACCGCGAGAACGACCCGCGCCGCGATCGCGGCTTCACGATTTTCTACATGGGCGTGAACCTCGGCGCATTTCTGTCCGGTGTGATCGGCGGAACGCTGGGCGAAAAAATGGGCTGGCACTGGGGCTTCGCGTCGGCCGGCGTGGGCATGTGCATCGGCGTTGCGCAGTTCCTGTCCAGCCAGCACAAGCTGGGCAGCGCGGGCCTGCCGGCCGGCAGTGACCGCTTGATCGCGCGCGATCTCATCGAGGTTCTAACCGTCAGCTTCGCGGCTATCCCGTTGGTCTACCTCGTCATGAGCGCCTGGCGCGGCGTGGGCCCGTGGTGGACCGCTCTGCCGGGCATGGGGAAACTGGGTGTCGTTGCACTGGTCATCGCCGCGCTATGGGCCATGAGCCGTAAGCGCGCAGGTGCGCTCGATGAGCGCCTCAGCGGCGAAGAATGGCAGCGTATCCTTGCGATTCTGATCATGGGCTTTTTCGTGGTTTTCTTCTGGGCTGGCTTCGAGCAGGCGGGCGGCACCATGAACCTTTTTGCCGATAAGCAGACCGACCGCATGATCTTCGGCTGGGACATGCCGGCCACCTGGTTTCAATCGGTCAACCCGCTCTTTGTGGTGCTCCTGGGACCGCTCGTATCCGGGCTGTGGGCACTGCTGTATCGCAGGCGGATAGAACCCTCCGCGCCGGCGAAGATGGGGTTGGGAATGATCATTCTCGGCTTGGGCTTTATCATCCTCGCCATCGCGCAAGCCAGGGCGGAAACGCTTGGCAAGGTGGGCATACAATGGCTATTCATCGTCTACATCATGCACACGACCGGCGAATTGTTTCTCTCTCCCGTCGGGCTCTCCATGGTGACGAAACTCGCGCCGGTGCGCTTGGGGTCGATGCTGATGGGCGTTTGGTACCTCGCTAACGCCGTAGCGAATTACCTGGCGGGCACGCTGGAGAAAATGCTTTCGGGCTTCAACATACCGCTTTACTGGTTCCTGGTCGGAAGCTCCATCGGCGCCGGCGCGTTGCTGCTGCTGTTGACGCCAGTCATCAAATATCTGATGCGTGGGAAGGGCTAGGCGCTTGTCCGACCGGTCCCCCTACCCCACACCCCTCAATCGGAGAACATCGCCATGAGAATATTCTGCGGCCTCGTCGCACTGCTCACTGCCAGCTCGATCTTCGCCGCCGACCCGCGCCTCGGGCTCGGCGAAAAGGTTTTCAACGCCAATTGCAAGTCCTGTCACGAGACCGGCAAGGCGAGTAACGACGCGCCGCAGCTATCGGAAGCGGACGAATGGCGGCTACGCCTGGCTGGGGGCAAGGCAACGCTCTACAAGAACTCCATCGAAGGGGTCACCGGCTACTACGTTATGCCGCCGAAGGGCGGCAATGCTCAACTCTCCGACGACGAAGTGAAGGCTGCGGTGGATTACATCGTCGACAAAGCGGCTCGACCCTGAACCCTTGCCGGGCTTGAGTCAGGTGAGAACCGGAAATTCGCCGCGCGCCGCCCGTTAAGGCGAGTGGCGGTCCGTACGCGGGACGGGCGCGCGCCGTCAAGGAGTCGCCGAGCACATCTTCACGCTCGCAAAAAGGGGATCGATTCAATTCGGTTACAATTCTCCCATCACCCATCCCCAACGGTTCCACCCTTCCCTCCTCGAAGAGAATGTCCAATAAACCGACAGGCGGCCCCGGCGCGTTGCAGGCTTCGCCCGCTTCAGCACCAGGCACTGGCCAAGCCACCAATTTCATCCGCAACATCATCGAGACCGATCTCGCCAGCGGCAAATACGCGAGGCGCACGTGGAGCGGCCGCCCCGGCCCCGCAAAGGTGCACGAGGGCGCACCTCCCGACCCGGCGAGGATCCGAACGCGTTTTCCTCCAGAGCCGAACGGCTACCTGCACTTTGGCCATTCAAAATCCATTTCCCTCAATTTCGGCTTGGCGCGCGCTTACGGGGGCGTCTGCCACCTGCGCTTCGACGACACCAACCCGACCAAGGAAGAGCAGGAATACGTCGACTCCATTATCGATGCGGTGCATTGGCTGGGCTTCCACTGGGGCACGCATCTTTATTTCGCCTCCGACTACTTCGACACGCTCTATGCGTTTGCCGAGCGCTTCATCGAACACGGTCTGGCCTACGTGGATAGCCTCAGCGCTGAAGAGATGCGCGAGCATCGCGGCACGCTCATCGAAGCGGGCAAGGAGTCGCCTTACCGCAGTCGCAGCATCGCCGAAAACCTCGATCTGTTCCGCCGCATGAAGGCAGGCGAATTCGTCGACGGCACGCATGCGCTGCGCCTGAAAATCGACATGGCATCAGGCAACATCAACTTGCGCGACCCGGTCATCTACCGCATCCGCCACGCCCATCATCACCGCACCGCCAACAAATGGTGCATCTACCCGATGTACGACTACACGCATTGCATTTCGGACGCGCTCGAAAACATCACCCACTCCATTTGCACGTTGGAGTTCGAGGATCATCGGCCGCTCTACGACTGGGTGCTGAGCAGGCTCGCCGACTTCGGTGAACTGAAGCTGCCGCTGCCCCAGCAGTACGAATTCGCGCGCCTCAACTTCACTTACGTCGTGCTTTCCAAACGCAAGCTCATCCAACTGGTCGACGAACGGCACGTCGATGGTTGGGACGACCCGCGCCTGCCAACCCTCGCAGGCGCGCGCCGGCGCGGCTACACGCCGGAAGGCTTTCATTTGTTTGCGGAGCGCATCGGCGTTTCCAAGTCCGATTCCTGGATCGATTATGCGGTGCTCGAAGATTGCATCCGCGATGACCTGAACGAGCGCGCCGAGCGGCGCATGGCGGTCTTGAATCCGCTCAAGCTCGTGGTCGACAACTATGCGCAAGCGCAATCGGAAGACTGTCACGCGCCAAACCACCCCCTCAAGCCAGAACTGGGTAAGCGCGTCATGCCGTTCTCGCGCGAGTTGTGGATCGAGCGGGAGGACTTCATGGAAGTGCCGTCCAAAGGCTACTTCCGCCTTTCCCCCGGCAAGGAAGTGCGGCTGCGTTTTGGCTTCGTGGTGAAGTGCACCGGCTTCGACAAAGATGCGAGCGGCACCCTCACCGCGGTCCATTGCGACTATTATCCCGACTCCAAATCCGGTACGCCGGGTTCGGACAACTTTAAGGTCAAGGGCAACATCCATTGGGTCGCGGTCGCTACGGCCTACGCGACCGAAGTGCGGCTCTACGATCGACTGTTCAGCCATCCCGTTCCGGGCAAGCGCGCCGCCCACGAAGCCGCCGGCGCCGCGCCCGACCACCACGCCGCACCGGAAGACGACGAAGGCAAGGTGCACGCGCGCGAACCGAAGACCGACCACGATTGGCTCGACGATATCAACCCCCATTCCAAGGAAGTGATCACCGCCTATCTGGAACCGGCGCTCAAAAATGCAAAGCCGGAGGATCGGTTCCAGTTCGAGAGGCATGGTTACTTCGTCGCCGATCGCATCGATTCGACACCCGGCAAACCCGTCTTCAACCGCACGGTGACCTTGCGCGATTCCTGGGGCAAGGACGCCAAATAGGAACGGCTACACCGCCGCCTGGCGCACTCGAGACGCATCAACTGGAGTCTCTCTGCTTCCCACGAAATCGGCGGCGCCGCGGCGCTTCCATCTAGCCGCGCTCGCCTGCGTCGCGTCTAAGCGGCGCGCTCGCCCTCTTGGATCCAGTGGAGTTGTTGCCTCGTCGCAGGGCGCCGTTGCGGGGACTCGCCGCAGGACACCTCAAGCCTTAGCTTGAGCCCAGGTCACGATGCCCTTGGCGTCCATTGCCCCGGCCTGGCGGGCGACTTCGCGCCCGTTCTTGAACAGCGCCAGCGTAGGAATACTGCGAATCGAATAGCTCGCTGCCAATTGCTGCGCCTCTTCGGTATTCAGTTTGGCGACGCGCATTGTCGGCTCGAGGCGTTGCGCCGCTTCTTCGTAGGCCGGCGCCATCATGCGGCAGGGACCGCACCACGGCGCCCAGAAATCCACCAAGACGGGAATGTCGTTGCTCGTCAGATGGCGCATGAAATTGCTCGCCTTCAGCTCCACAGGTCGAGCACTGAACAGCGGCTGTTTGCATTTGCCGCACTTCGGATGGTCGTTCAGTTTGCCCGGCAGAACGCGATTTGCCGTATCGCAATTGGGACAAACGATGTGCAGAGGATCCGTCATGACTTTCCTTCGCGGAAACAACCATTGTGGCCGCTGGCGGGTTACCCCGTGGCGCACCGACCGCCCTTGCGCTACGCCGGCGCGTAGCGCTTCACTATGCTTAACCCGCCTCCTGTTCTCTATATGGGGCCGCATAAGAACCCATCAAGGGAATATTTGCCCTGAGCCGCAAGGGCTCACCGCACAAGGCCAGGCAACCCGCGCAATCGATCGGTACGCCAGGGAGACGCATCGACTTTACGCCGTGCTCAGCAAGCGGATCAAGGAGCGCGAGTTTATCGCGGGCGAGTATTCCCTCTTGCATATGGACTGCTATCCCTGGATTGTCCCGTACCCGAAGCACGGCCAGACCCGCGGCGTGTTTCCGCACCTCGAGCGCTGGTTTGAAACGGTGCGCCGGGCCTGCGACGCCTAGAGCGTAGGAGGCGTGCCGGAATCCTACGCTAGCGCCGGGACTACCGCCGATCTCGGATGAAGCCCGAAGCGTTTTGTTCGGATAGACTGCGGCGTCCATTGAACGGTGAGTACCAGTCACGCTAAATTGGGAGCCATGTCGCAGCCCTACCCACTTGAAAAGACGCTGTTGCTCGACGGCCTCGCCTTCCCCGAGTCGCCGCGCTGGCACGACGGCAGGCTGTGGTTCTCGGATATGTACACCCATGAGGTCGCGACGGTCACTTTGGAGGGAAAGACCGAACTGATCGCCAAGGTGCCGCAACAGCCCTCCGGCCTGGGCTGGTTGCCTGATGGACGCCTGCTCATCGTCTCGATGCTCGACCGGCGCTTGCTCCGCCTCGATCCGGACGGCCTGACGCGGGTCGCGGAGCTCACCGCCCTGGCGCCATGGCACTGCAACGACATGGTGGTCGATCGGAACGGTCGTGCCTACATTGGCAACTTCGGTTTTGACTTCATGGAGAAAGAGAAGGTCAAGGCGACGGTCATCGTCATGGTCACGCCGGAAGGCGAAACGCGCGTGGTCGCGAACGATTTGCTATTTCCCAACGGCAGCGTGATCACGCCCGACGGACGCACCTTCATCGTCGGAGAAACCTTCGCCAATCGGCTCACGGCATTCAGCGTCGCAGCGGACGGATCGCTCAGCGGGCGGCGCGTCTGGGCGCAGCTGCAAGGGGCTGCTCCCGACGGCATCTGCCTCGATGCGGAAGGCGCTATTTGGATGGCCTCGCCGATCAGCCGGGAAATATTGCGCGTTCGTGAAGGCGGTGCGGTAACCCATCGTATCGGTGTCGCGACGCAGGGCCTTGCGTGCATGCTGGGCGGGCTGGACGGGCGCACGCTATTCATCCTGTCGGCGCCGCTGACGCGTCCTGAGAAGGGCCGCGCGCTGAAATTGGGCCGCATAGAAACCGTGCAGGTCGACGTGCCGGCAGCCGGGCTGCCCTAGCGAGAAGCGCAGCGCCTGGCGCGACGCTGTCCCAAGCGCCCGATTGTCTGGAATGACCAGTGCATCGGACGGCAATCGGCCGAATACCGGGCTAACGCCAAACGAATGTTTAAACTTCCCCGCGCCTGGCGGTGAGCGCCGCACGACCTCCATGGCGCTGCGGATCTTAAGCGCGGGTAGAACTTTACGAGCGGTCACTCTACGCGGACGGGAAATAGCGCCATGACCGAACTGTCTCGGGCCGGAATTTGCCGGGAACAGTGTCGGAATATGGCGACCTCACAAATTTCGCGGGAACTTCGGCCTCCACCGCGCGGAATTTATCGGATGGGCAGTCCCAACCGGTCAGCTGACTCGAACATTGCTCCGCCTCCGCCGTCTCGCGCGGGCCGGGCTCGTCGGTTTCGGCGCGAAGCACTTCCGGGAGTTGCCTACCCGGCTCGAATGCGCTCCTCCGGAACCGGCTTCGCCGGAGGCGTAGCCCAGCTTATCCTACAACTGCGCCTTTGATTTCCTGCCGGGGGCAGCCGGCGGAATATATCCGGACACCCGGCAGAGGGTCGCATCGGTCTGCTTGCCATCCTTGAAGCGAATCGAGCGGCACACGATGACATCCCCTTTGGCCGACAGCGCAGATACACCGAGGCGCACTTTCGCAAGCGGGATTCCAGTTGCGGTAGCGATCTCTGAATCGAGCCGTTCACCATTGTTTTTCAAGTATTGCAAAATTTCTTGCATCTCAGATACTCCCGATCGAAGTTAGGTATGTAGAGGCGAACTTGGGTTTGTCGACGCGTGCGTAGGTCTTCCCATTGGGGCGTCTATCATACTCCGAATAGTCGATGCGCCGTTTGTTGATCAGCGAGCCTGCTGCGCGATAAGGCGTGGAACCCGGGGAAAGCGCGCCTTTCGACGCCCAAGGCCCAGTATATTCTCGCCCACCAGCCGTGCCCTGGCCGCCGCCCTGTTCGCGGTATTCCCAAGGAACAAATTCCGCCCAGGATGATAGGGCAGGCCTGACCCGCGGAAGGGCAGAACGGCAACGCTGTCGCAGGTCGAAGATGATTCACTGGCACACCGCCGAAGCCAAGGAAGACGACTTTCGCTATAATCGTCACCACTCTCAGCGCTCGCCCGCAAAGGGCACGAGTTGATCGCAGGAGTCCGCGCGGCTGATCAGAAGCTCCGTGCCTGACAAGGCGCTCCAGAGGGGCGCTCCGCCGGTCAACCGGCGATGCGCCCCTGACCCGCACGGCAGGCGACAGGAAGGAACGATGGGCAAGCAATTCGACTTCATCACACCGGAGCTTGCTGAATGGCTTGGCCAGCAGCGGCTCTTCTTTGTCGCAACGGCGCCGCTTGCCTCGGAAGGTCTTGTCAATTGCTCACCCAAGGGCATGGACACGTTTCGCATCGTCGGCCCCAAGGAGGTCGCGTACGTTGATCTCACCGGAAGTGGTATCGAGACCGCGGCTCACCTTAGAGAGAACGGTCGCATCGTCTTCATGTTCTGCGCATTCTCGGGTCCGCCCAAGATCGTGCGCTTGCACGGCAGCGGCGAGGCTGTCCTTCCCCAGGACCCTGGCTTTGGGGCCCTACGCAGTCGGTTTCCGGAATATCCCGGTGTCCGGGCGGTGATTCGCGCCCGCCTGCACCGCATCAGCGATTCCTGCGGGTACGCGGTTCCGCGTTACGAGTATGTCGGGCAGCGCGACGGTCTCATACGTTGGGCCGACTCCAAAGGGCCGGATAGTCTGGCGAGGTATCGAAGCGAGGAGAATCAGCGCAGCATTGATGGTCTTCCGGGCCTCGACGTCGAGTGACGCACCGGGTCGCCAGAGACAGACTCCGCCAATCCATGCGGTTGCGCGGGGACAACGGAAGCCGCGGCAGAAAACCCCCGGTCCGGGTTTTTCGTAAACCTCGCCTGACGCCGCCCGCCGGAGCGCCTCGCGGTGCAAGCGGCGGCTCGCTCGGCCGGCGATGATCTTGTCGGTTTGGATCGCCTTCGTCTGCCGTGCGAATTCCTGCTTCGGGAACGCAGCGAACGGCGCCGGCCTGTTGCCGGTGATTTCGAAGGCGAGGGCAAGCAACGCTTTGGCGCGGCTACGGAGGCGATCGGTGGGATTCTCTTCGCGAGAGACGCACAGTTGCGTCGCCTTCGTCGCGAGAGCGCGGAGCTCCGCGGCAACGATGAGCGCGACCGCCCCCAGCACTTCTCTCGTGAGTGATGGTATCTTGCTGCGTCCCTCGACTCGAACGTGAGCACCTCGCCCCCACCCCCATTCGCCGACGCGGCAGTGACTTGGAACCGGCGCTTCGCCGACGAGGACTACCTGTTCGGTACCGCGCCGAACGACTGGCTTCGCGACCGCGCCGCCGTCTGGCAGCCCGGTGAGCGCGTCCTGTGCGTCGCGGACGGCGAGGGCCGCAACAGCGTCTGGCTCGCCGGCCGCGGCTTGGCGGTGGACGCCTTCGACATCGCCGAAGTGGGTGTCGCCAAGGCCCGCCGCCTTGCGGCCGCGCAGCGGGTGAGCGTGAATTTTGCCGTCGCGGATTGCGACGCCTATCCGTGGCCGCAGGCAGCGTACGATGGTGTCGCCGCGATCTTCGTGCAGTTCGCCGACCCGGCGATGCGCGAGCGCCTGTTTGCGAACATCGTGCGCAGCCTGAAGCCCGGGGGCACGCTGTTGCTGCAGGGCTATACCCCGAAGCAGCTCGAATACCGCACCGGCGGGCCGCCGTTCGCCTCGCACTTGTACACCGAGGCGTTGCTGCGCGCCGCCTTCACCGAACTGGAGATCGCGGAAGTTCGCGAGTATGAGGCGGAGATCGCCGAAGGCACCGGCCATCGCGGCCGCTCGGCGCTGATTGGCCTCATCGCGCGGCGCAGCTAGCGCTTCGGACCGCGCGCTTCGCGGCTATTTTGTGCTTAAGTGAGTATCTCCCCGGGTTGCTCTTCTATGCGAGGCGGTGACGCATCTCCTGCGCGGCGCCCACCATGCACCGCAGCGCCGCTTCAACCTCCGGCCAGCGCCGCGTCTTGAGGCCGCAATCGGGATTGATCCAGAGCCGTCGCGCATCGATGACTTCGCTCGCCTTGCCGAGCAGCCGGACCATCTCTTCCTGGGCCGGAACGCGCGGCGAATGGATGTCGTAGACACCCGGGCCGATATCGTTCGGGTAGTCGAAGCTGCCGAACGCCTGCAGCAATTCCATGTCCGAGCGCGAAGTCTCGATGGTGATGACGTCCGCGTCCAGCGCGGCTATGGCGGGCAGGATGTCATTGAACTCGGCATAGCACATGTGGGTGTGGATCTGCGTCTCGTCGGCCGCACCGCAGCTCGCCAGCCGGAAGGCAAGTCCTGCCCATGCGAAATAGTCGCCCCACTGCGCGCGCTTCAGCGGCAGCCCTTCGCGGAAGGCCGGCTCATCGATCTGGATGATGCGAATTCCCGCCTGCTCCAGATCAGCCACCTCATCACGTATCGCCAGAGCGATCTCAAAGCAAGTCGCGGCCCGCGGCTGGTCATCGCGCACGAAGGACCACTGCAAGAGGGTGATCGGGCCGGTCAACATGCCCTTCACCGGCTTCGCGGTGAGGCTTTGCGCATACTGCGTCCATTCGACCGTCATCGGGCCGGGCCGGGATACGTCGCCGAAAATGATCGGCGGCTTCACGCACCGCGAGCCGTAGCTCTGCACCCAGCCGTGAGCGGTGAAGGCGAAGCCGGCGAGCTGCTCGCCGAAGTATTCGACCATGTCGTTGCGCTCAGCCTCGCCATGGACCAGCACGTCCAGGCCGATCTCCTCTTGACGGCGGATGACGTCGGCAATTTCCGCGCGCATCGCTTCCCGATAGGCGGCGAAACTCAGCCTGCCGTGCCTCAGTTCGCCGCGCAGGCGGCGAATCTGCGCGGTTTGCGGGAACGACCCTATGGTGGTCGTCGGCAGGGGCGGCAGGCGCAGCCGCGCTCTTTGCTTGATCCGCCGGGAGGCGAAGGGACTTTGGCGCCGTGCGTGGCGCTCGCCCACCGCCTGCAGCCGGTATTGCGTGCGCGCACAATGGATGCGCGGCGAGTCCGCCCTGGTCTGTTGAGCGCGGGCCGAAGCCGCCAATTCATCGGCGACGCTCGCGACCCCGTGCACCAGGGCACGCCTCAAGCTTGCCACTTCGGCCAGTTTTTGTACGGCGAAAGCGAGCCAACCCTTCAGCTCGGGATCCAGGTCCGTTTCCCGACCGAGATCCAACGGGCTGTGCAGCAAAGAGCAGCTGGGGGCGATCCACAGCCGCTCGCCCAATCGCTCATGGACCTTGGTCAGGGCTCCGAGCGACTTCGCGAGATCGTTGCGCCAGATATTGCGTCCATCCACCACGCCGAGCGAGAGCACCTTGTCGTCGGGGTAGTCGTTCAGAAACGCCTCGAGCTGCTGCGGTGCGCGCACCAAGTCGAGGTGCAGGCCCGCCACCGGTAGTTGCTTGAGCAAATCCGCGTGCGCATCGACCGCGCCGAAATAAGTGGTGAGCAGGAGCTTGGGCGCATCCTGCGCGAGCGCAGTGTAGGTCGAGTGCAGAGCCGCCAGCCAAGGCCCGGGCAAGTCGAGCACCAGCGCGGGCTCGTCGATCTGCGCCCACTGCACCTTCTGCGCTTGCAAACGCCGCAGCGCCTGGCGATACACGCGCAGCAGCTTCGGTAACAGCGTCAAGCGGTCGAAGCCCGGCTCCTTTTCCTTGCCGAGAAAAAGGTAACTCACCGGTCCCAGCAACACCGCTTTGCGGTTGACTCGGAGCGCCTTCGCTTCCTCGAGCTCGTCGAATAGTTCGCTGCAGCTCAGACGGAACTTGGTTGCCGCGGTGAATTCGGGGACCAGGTAATGATAATTGGTGTCGAACCACTTGGTCATTTCCATAGCCGGCTGCGTGGCCGTGCCACGCGCCATGGCGAAATACAGGTCGAGGTCGACTTCGCGCGCGGCGCCGAACCGTGGCGGCACCGCCCCCAGCAACGCCGTGGTGTTCAACACCTGGTCATAGAAGGCGAAATCGCCCACCGGTATCCAATCGATGCCCAGGTTCGCCTGCAGCAGCCAGTGCCGTTCTCGCAGCTCGCGCCCCACGGCGCGCAATGTCGACTGGTCGATCCCGCCGCCCCAATAGGCTTCCAGGGCCTTCTTCAATTCGCGCTGCGCGCCGATGCGCGGAACGCCCAGACTGTGCGTGACGGCCATTGTCTCCACCCGCGATGATTGACTCGCTCCATCATGGGCGAGTATGGTTCATGAATCCAATGACGTTTTCTCATGTCGCCATGAATTTGATTCATACATGCTGGAACTTCGCCACCTGCGTACGCTCGCCGCGCTAGCCGAACTGGGCAGCGTCTCGGCGAGTGCATCACGCCTGCACCTGACTCAATCGGCGGTCTCGCACCAGTTGCGAGCCCTGGAGTCCCACTACGGCGTTGCGCTGCTCGAGCGCAAGACGACTCCGCTCAGACTCACTTCCGCCGGGCAGCGATTGTTCGAGCTCTCAGTCAGCGTGCTGCCACAGGTACAAGCGGCCGAGCGTGAGCTGGCACAGGCGATCGGTCGACGCGGCGGGAGCCTGCGCATCGTGATCGAATGCCACACCTGCTTCGACTGGCTGATGCCGATCATGGATGTGTTCCGCTCGCATTGGCCGGAGGTCGAACTCGATCTGGTGTCGGGTTTTCACAGCGACCCGGTGAAGCTGATCGCAAATGCCCAGGCCGACCTGGCGATCGTTGCGGAAAAGACAAGCCGCCGCGGCATGGTTTATCAGCCGCTGTTTTGTTTCGAGATCCTCGCCGTGATGGCCCCCGGCCATCCTCTCGCGCGGCGACGCCGGCTGCGGCCCTGCGACTTCTCCGGTCAAACCTTGATTACCTACCCGGTGCCTGAGGAGCGCATCGATTTGATCCGGCACGTGCTGAATCCAGCGGGCATTCGCGTGGAGCGCAGAACAGCGGAACTCACGATCGCCATCTTGCAACTGGTCGCAAGCCGCCGAGGGCTGGCCGCACTGCCCAACTGGGGATTGAAGAACTACCTGGAACACGATTACGTCGTCGCGCGGCCGATCGGCGGAAAAGGACTATGGAGCAACCTGTACGCCGTCACCACCCGGGCCGCCGGCGAACTACCCTATGTGCGGGATTTTATCGAAACAACGCGCAATAGCTGCTTCGCCACCCTCGGCGGCATCCAGCCGATCAGTTGAGCGCTCACACGCACTTGCGGCGGAAACGATGGATCCGGCGACTTTTCCGACCCGACTCCTGGGGTTGGATGCGCCCGGCTAGCCAATCGACTGTCGGCTTTAACTTTAACAATTCGCAGCTCAACAGGCCCACGGGATGGTGTCCGCCGCCGTGGCGTGCGCTCGAGAACCGGCAGTCGGCGGGTGGCAGAAGCCTAAGTAACAACAAATCCTGTCCTCGCCGCCACTCCACTCACCGCTCATCTTTCTCCTTCGCGGCTTCTCTTGCCTACCCCTTGCGGCGCGACGGGCACAGCCCGTAGCGCGCCGGCCGCGCCAGTTTCTACTCGTGGCGCTCGGGGAATATGCTCTTCCTCACGATGGCATGCACGCCCCAGTTGCCGTCGACCACTTGCGTAACGCCGAAATCCACGGCGACGGACATCAGCGAAATGGCTTCGTCTTCAGTGAGGCCCTGCGTGCTCCTCAGGAAGTGCCGCATCTTGCGGAAAGCATCGCGCAGGGCCAAGTCGACCGAGGATTTCTCAAAGATCTTGCTCTGCGCCTCCGGCCCAAGCTCGGCCAGATAGTTGGGGTAGCTGAAGCCGTGCAATACCCATTCCTCCTGGGTCTCCAGCAGCGGATAGCGCAGATCGGCAAGGGCTGTCCCCGGCAGCGAAGATTTCTTGTGCAGGATCAGCTGGAAGGTGCCGGTCAGAGAGCATTCGATGGCGGTGCCGCACAGTTCCGAATCACCCTGGGAGGCATGCGGATCGCCCGCTGACAGCAATCCCCCGGGCACCGACACCGGGTAGTAGAGGGTGGCGCCCTTGCCGATGCGCCAATTGTCGATATTGCCGCCGGTGTAACTGGGAGGAATCGAATTGACGACTTCGGCTTCGGCCGGGGCGAGGCCCATCGTGCCGAAATGCGGACGGATGGGAATGCGAATGCTTTTAAGTATTCCCGCGTTTTCCTTGATGGTGCTGTGATCGACCGGGACGCCCGGATAGTCAATGATCGGGTGGGTGATGCCGAACGGATCCGTCTGCGGCATCCACCGAAAGTTGTACAGCGCCTTGGCCCAATTGCGTTCCCCGGTGGCATCCACTTCATAAATCGTGATGACTTCGCGCTTCTTCGGTTCCTCGATGAGGTCGTTGTAGTGAAACCCCCACCAAGCCGCGGCGTTGCTGCCGAATGATTTGCCTTTGTATTGGGGATTAGCGGATGGGCGCGGGACCACGTCGATGATACGCACCTCGAGGATGTCTCCCGGCTGCGCACCGCGGACCGCGACCGGTCCGGTGCAGATGTGCACACCGAACCCGCCGCCCGCACCGACCTTATGATCCAAGGGACCGGCGCCGCGCCGATTTACATTCTTCTTCTTGCTGTCCCAGTAAAATACACTCTCAGCGCCGGGGTCGTCTTTCACCATCCGCTCTGCATCGTCGTTCGCGTGGTGAGTGAGCGTCTCGAGTGTCACGAAGTCGCCCGATTCCACTTCAACGAGTGGCTTGAGTGAACGGCTGAAGTAGCCCCAGTGGACCGTCTTGTCGGTGGCGGGCACGTAGTAGTGGTTGGCCCTGCCGGAGGCGGCAGTCGCACCCTGCGCGAACGCGTTGGGGGTCATCGAAATGCCCAGCGCGCCGACGGACACGGAGGTGCCGCCGACCGCCAAAGCCTCCTTGAGGAACGACCGGCGTGCTTCCTGAAACTCTTGCTGCATCTCATCAGCCGGATGCTGAGGAGAACCATGATCACAATTCGGACCGCAGTTATGCCCGGATGTCATTGATGACCTTTCGTTGTTTGAGCGTTATCGGGGGTGGATTTTCGCAAGCGCCTCGCTACCCGGGAACCGAGCGCCTTCCGTTCATCGGGCGAGGCCCTTCTCACTACGACAGCGAGCACTGCATAGCACTTGGTGTGCCAGCCTCCCTTCGCTCTAGTTTTTTAGCGACTTCACCGAGTGGATTTGCGCCGACTCGCACCGTCCCGGGGCAAATTGAGCGATCTCCACACCGAATTTGTGCAGAGGCAGACAGGCGCACAATACCTGCACGATTCTCGCGGTGCAGGCGCCCTCGGCCCGGGACGCCAGCCTTTTGCCGGGGAGCGCTCGGGCGCCTTTTGCCTTGGAACAGGCGGCGCGTCTGCGAGGAAGCGGCAGGGCCATTGCGTGAGATGGCGCCGTTCCACGCAGGGGCAGGATTCGCCCATGATGCACAGTCTGGCTCCGCGACTCCGGGACCCGCATTCGTGCTGGCAGCCGCAGCCGCTTGGCGCAAACTCAACCTGGACCACACGCCGGACGCACCATGCTTCCTGCATCGTCGCAGGGTGGTCTGCCACTTCCGTCGTCCTGCCTGCGACATGGCGTAAGCGCAGGTGCGGCGTTCGCGCATCTCCGCCGCGCATCCTGGATTGGCGGTATTGCAGCGCTTCTTCTCGGCCTGAACGTCCGCTAGGCGTGCTCAGAACTCGACGTCGAGATCGTCGAGTTCCTCGGGTTCGGCTTTGGCAGCCTCGATCCATTCCACCATCAGTGGCCAGGCCATGATCCGGCGGCAATAGGCTGCGCAGCCCGCATCCAATTTCACATCATAGGTGGTGAAGCGCGTGCAAACCGGCGCGAACATCGCATCGGCCATGGTGGGCCGGCCAAACAGATACGGCCCGTCATAAGAGGCGAGGCACTGACGCCAGATTGTCGTAACGCGATCGATGTCGGCCTGTGCGCCCAGCCAGACCTTGAAGCCAGGATAGTGTGCCTTGAGATTCATCGGCAATGCGGACCTGAGATTGCTAAACCCGGAATGCATCTCGCCGCAGATGGCGCGGCATAAGGCACGAGCGGCACGATCATGCGGCAGCAAGCCGGCTTCCGGACGCAGTTCGGCAAGGTACTCAGCGATCGCAACCACGTCCCAGACCGAGACCCCATCGTGCTCGAGGCAGGGAACCAGGAACGACGGCGAGAGCAGCAGTAGTTCGGCGCGCGTCGACGGGTCGTCAATGGGTATCGCCTTCTCCTCGAACTCCAGGCCGGCGATCCTGCACAGCAGCCAACCCCTCAAGCACCACGAGGAATAATTCTTGCTGCTGATGGTGAGACTGGCAGTCATAAGCAAATGTCGCTCCCTGAGGGGGCGGGAATCGTCAGTCGCGCCGGCACCTGGCGGCGCTGTCTTTCACGCAAGTATTGAGCCAGCGATCCCAGCGTGCTTTACGTTGCCTATCAAGCCCATGCTGATTTCATGCAGCCTATCCGGGACGGCGCGCGGTGGACGGCGGCCGCGCTGAATCGCGCGAAGCACCAGCTCGCGATCGACGGGCGCAGCGGCCGTTTGGCAGCTGCCTTGGAGCTGTTGGGAAGAACGGGATTGACGCATCAACGTCCGCCGTTTCGCATCGGCGCCACCCGTTTGGGCGACCGCACCGTAGCGGTGCGCGAGGAACCCATCTGCGTGCTGCCCTTTGGAACGCTGCTGCGTTTTGCCAAAGACGTGCCCGTCGCGCAACCGCGCGTGTTGCTGCTCGCGCCGCTCTCCGGTCACTTCGCCACCCTGCTGCGCGGCACCGTGGAAACGCTGCTGCCCGAGAACGACGTCTACATCACCGATTGGCATAACGCGCGCGACGTCAGCATGACCCACCAGCGGTTCGGGTTCGACCAATACGTCGAACACGTCATGAGCTTTCTGGAAGCGATGGGACCTGGCGTGCATCTGGTCGCCGTGTGCCAGTCCTGCGTGCAGGCACTCGCCGCAGTGGCGATTCTGTCCGAAGCCGGCAGTGCCGCCACACCGCGCAGCATGACCCTGATGGCCGGGCCGGTCGACACGCGGGTCAACCCGACCAAGGTGAACGAGCTGGCTACCGCTCGCCCCATCGAGTGGTTCGAGCACAACCTCATCGCCTCGGTGCCGTCGCGCTTTCCGGGCGCCGGGCGGCGAGTGTATCCGGGCTTCGTGCAGCTGACGGCGTTCATGAGCATGAACTTGGAAAGGCACATCAAAGCTCATGTGGAGATGTATGAATGCCTCGCCAGAGGAGACCACGAGCGGGCCGAGGCGATCAGGACCTTCTATGACGAATATTTTGCCGTGCTCGATCTGCCGGCGGAGTTCTATCTGGAGACCGTCAAATGGGTCTTCCAGGAACACTGGCTGCCTGCCGGCAAGCTGCAGTGGCAAGGGCGCCCCGTGGATGTCGCCGCGATCAGGCGCACCGCGCTACTGACGGTCGAGGGTGAAAAGGACGACATCTGCTCTGTGGGCCAGACCGTTGCCGCCCACGAGTTGTGCACGGGACTGCGGCCCTTTATGCGGCGCCATCACATGCAGGCCGGCGTCGGCCACTACGGCGTGTTCTCGGGAAAGCGCTGGAACAGCCAGATTTATCCCCTGCTCCGGCATCTCATTCTCGCTAGCGACTGAGCATTCCTCGCGCGACGTTGCGCGTGCGGAGGGTGCCGCGCAGCGCCCTCGCCCGCGATGCCCCTCCCCGATACCAGAGGCGGCGCGGGGTTGTCAGGCCGCCGCTCGTAGGTAGGACCAGGCTGCCTAGACCAGCTTCGCCATGTCCTAGCGCACGGCCGCCAGCCGGGCGGGGGCTCCGCTTTGGTGTTGGCGGGCCAGGTTGAGTGGCAGGGCGTCTTGATCGGCAGCAGCAGCGCGCGTGCGCGCAAGGTAGTCACCTTCGCGCGTCATAATTCGCCGCCTCGTCCATCGCCACCTTCATGACCCGCTGGCGCGCCCTCGGGAGGTCGATCGCCAGGCAGATGGCATCGACCAGATCGTGCACAGGGACAAAGTCTGGGGAAGCGTTCATCCCACACGCGCGCGACCTTGCTCGTGGACCCACCACAGACTGCGGACTGCCGCCGGGCGGCTATTGCAAGAAGCCGGCCTTGACCTCGTCTTCCGAGAGCAGGCGGATCGGCACCGGCTTGATGTGCCAGATGTCCGTGCAGTAATCGCGAATGGTTCGATCCGAGGAAAACTTGCCTGATCGGGCGGTGTTGCGGATCGACATCGCGGACCATTTTTCCGGATTGTCGTAAGCCGCACTCACTTGCTGCTGGCAGTCGGCGTAGGCCTGGTAGTCCGCGAGCGCCAGGTAGTGGTCGCTGCCAAGGATCGCATTGACAAAGGAACGGAACAGGCTGGCATCGCCACGGGAAAAGAAGCCGGCACTGATCAGATCAATGACCTCGCGCAGTTCGCTGTTGGCTTCATAGTAATCGGCTGGGCGATAGCCCTGCGCCCTGAGCGCCGCGACTTGCGGGGTCGTCAGCCCGAACATGAAAAAGTTTTCCGCACCGACTTCCTCTCGAATCTCTATGTTGGCGCCGTCCAGCGTGCCGATGGTGAGGGCTCCATTCATCGAGAATTTCATGTTGCCGGTGCCCGAAGCCTCTTTCCCGGCGGTGGATATCTGCTCCGACAAGTCGGCGGCGGGGTAGATTTGCTGGCCGCTGGTGACGTTGAAATTGGGCAGGAAGAGCACCTTGATGCGATCGCGCACGGCAGGGTCGCGATTCACCACGTCGCCCACGGCCGTGATCAGCTTGATGATCAGCTTCGCCATGTGGTAGCCGGGTGCCGCCTTGCCGCCGAAGATAAAGGTACGCGGCGGGATATCGAGCGACGGGTCGCAGCGCAGGCGATGGTAGAGGCCGATGACGTGCAGGATGTTCAGGTGCTGCCGCTTGTACTCATGGATGCGCTTCACCTGCACGTCGAACAGCGAATCCGCATCGATCGTAATACCGGTGCGTTTAAGCGCCAGCGCGGCAAACTGCTGCTTGTTGGCGCGCTTGATGGCGCGCCACTTGGCGCGAAACGCCTTATCGTCGGCCAGCGGCTCCAGCAGTCTCAATTGTTCGAGGTCCTTTATCCATCCGCCGCCAATCGCCTCGCTGATCAACGCGGTGAGGCGCGGATTCGACAACGCCATCCAGCGTCGTGGCGTCACACCGTTGGTCTTGTTGCTGAATTTCTCCGGCCACAGCGCGTGAAAGTCCTGCAGCACGTCCTGCTTCAGCAACTCCGAATGCAATTCGGCGACGCCGTTGATAGCGTGGCTGCCGACACAGGCGAGATGCGCCATGCGCACGTAGCGCTCGCCATGCTCGTCAATCAGCGATAGGCGGCCGATGCGGCCTTCGTCGCCCATGAAGCGGATGCGCGCCTCATCGAGGAAGCGGCCGTTGATCTCGAGAATGATCTCGAGGTGACGCGGCAGCAGCTTGCCGAACATGGCAAGCGGCCAGCATTCGAGCGCCTCGGGGAGAAGGGTGTGATTGGTGTAGGCGAAAGTCCGACGGGTGATTTCCCAGGCATCGTCCCACGCCAGATCGTGTTCATCGACGAGCAGGCGCATCAACTCGGCAATCGCAATCGCCGGGTGAGTATCGTTCAACTGGACGGTAAACTTCTCGTGAAACCGAGACAGCGGCAACTTCTGGCCGTGCATGATGCGCAGCATATCCTGCAGCGAGCAGGAGACGAAAAAGAATTGCTGCTCCAAGCGCAGCTCCTTGCCGCGGATCGCCTCGTCGTTGGGATAGAGCACCTTGGTGATGTTTTCCGAGACGACCTTGTTGTTGACCGCGCCATAGTAGTCGCCGCGGTTGAAGACGGCGAAATCGAAGGATTCCGGAGCCTCGGCACGCCACAGCCGCAGCGTATTGGCCGTGTTGGTGTTGTAGCCGAGTATCGGCGTGTCGTAGGGAATGCCGATGACAGTCTTCTCCGGCACCCAACGCACCCGGTACCGCCCCTCGACGCCAACATAGCCTTCGGTATGTCCGCCGAACTTCACCTGCACCGACCACTCGGGCCGGACAATCTCCCAGGGATTGCCGAAGCGCAGCCATTTGTCGGTCTTTTCCACCTGCCAGCCGTCGACGATCTCCTGGTCGAAAATGCCGAACTCGTAGCGGATGCCATAGCCGAGCGTGGGAATTTCCAGGGTGGCGAGGGAATCGAGGAAACAGGCCGCCAACCGTCCCAGGCCGCCATTGCCCAGCCCCGGCTCCGCCTCTTGGCCGAGCAACTCGTCGAAGTCAAGGCCCAGCCCGGTAATGGCTCGCTTGACCTGGTCATAAATGCCGAGATTGACCAGGTTGTTGCCCAGGTGGGGACCCATCAGAAACTCCGCCGACAGATAGGCGACCGTGCGCGAACCCTGCTTGGTGTAGGCGGCGGCGCTGCTGACCCAGTGGCGCAACAGGCGACTGCGTACCACGTAGGCGAGCGCCATGTAGTAGTCCTGCTGCGTCGCCAGCGCGGGGAACTTTCCCTGCATGTGAAACAGATGCTGCAGGAACTCGCGCTCGATGATCTCTTGACTCACGGCCGAGCGAATGTCTCCGGTTTTGGAGGAGGCCGGGCGATTTCGGGAAGAGATTTCCATGATGGTCCCTTCTGGAGGGGATGCTCCGTCCCTGCGTTACGCAAGAACCATGCAGGGCATTCCCGAGCCTCGCTTGCCGCCGGTCGATGTACCGGCCCACCGCGGAAGGCGCGGCCGGAGACGATTTTGCTCGCTGGCGCTCGAGGTCGTGCCGATGCACCAAGGCGGCACGGCGGCAGCGCAGATGCACGCATTGCGTGCGCCGTGCCGGCCATACGGCGGGCAAAGCCGTGCCTCGACTCCCGGAGACGCGAATACATATCGCCTGATGTTTGTGCGCGCTGATGATACGAATCCTTCTTGTTGATATTCGAGCAATACGCCGTTTTCCGCTGGCGGAAAGGCGTTTCCCGTCCCCTCCTACCTGATTCATGCGGACGCCCGATTACAAGGGGTTTTCAAAGGGTCGCTGTCTGGGTGGCAACACGGGCGGGACCTGCATCATTGGCGCGATTTGGTTGCTTTCGACCTCGCTCGCGATCCTGCTGCTCGGCGGTTTGGCGTGGCAGTGGCGGCAGTGCTGGCGCGGACATTCCGGAAACACCGGATGCCGCCTGCGAGCGCATCGCCTCCGACGAGGGACGCGAGTCACCGTTCGGGCGCATCCGCCAGAAAGGGAAGACGCCCACTCCTTCGAATGGACAGTGATCCTCTCGAAGCTGACACCCTGCTACATATGCCACTTGACGCCGCTAGATTCTCGCGTACCAAAATGCTTTGCGGTCTCGGTCCAGTTTCAGGGGAGGATGCTACCCGCATTTGGGACATTGGAATTGCCGGGCTCACTCCGGACCGAGCACGCGAAACACTTCTTCCATCGTCGTCAAACCTTTCTCCACTTTATCGAAGGCATCGTCGCGTAGTGTCGCGAATCCTTTCTCCCGAGCGTACTGCGCAATGTCCGTGATGGCCACTTGATCGGCGATCAGGTGGCGCATGTGATCATCGAGTGTCAATACCTCATAGAGCCCGAGCCTGCCTTTATAACCAGTGCGGTAACACGCCTCGCAACCTGCTCCTTTGAAAGCCGAGCTCACCCCGACGCGAAATGGTCCGCCCAGACGCTGGGCCAACGCGGGGTCTGGCGGCAGTGGCTCGGAACAAACCTGACAGATGTGGCGCACCAGGCGCTGCGCGATGATGGCCTGCAGAGCAGTCGCGACCACAAAGGGCTTGAGTCCGAGGTCGAAAAGACGCGACACCGTGGCGAGCGCGGAGTTGGTGTGCAGTGTCGAGAACACCTGATGGCCGGTGAGCGCCGCATGAAAGGCGACTGCGGCCGTGTCGAAATCACGGATTTCGCCAATCAGTATGACGTCGGGGTCCTGTCGCAGGATCGCGCGAAGGATCACCGGGAAGGTGAGCCCGATCTTTTCCTTGACGAGCACCTGACAAGCGGGATCGAGGTAGTACTCCACCGGGTCCTCGATGGTGACGTAGTTCTTTTCGGGCGTGGCACCGCTCTGGAGCAAGCTGTAGAGGGTCGTCGTCTTGCCGCTGCCGGTAGGGCCGGTCGCGAGCAGGATCCCCTGCGGCTTGTCGCTGGCATAGCGAATTTTTGCGAGATCCGCCGCTCCGAATCCGAGGCCGTCGAGGCTCAATACTGCGGAGTTCCGGTCGAGAATTCTCATGACGATCTTCTCGCCATTGATGGTGGGCAGGGTCGAGATTCGCAAATCCACCGCGCGCCGCGGCGCCTTGACCGTAATGCGACCATCCTGGGGCCGGCGTCGCTCGGAGATGTCGAGTTCAGCCATGACCTTGATCCGCGACACGATGGACTGGTGCATCGCATGCGGGATCTGAATCTTGTCGGTGAGCACGCCATCGATGCGCAGCCGCACCATCACGTTCTTGGCGCGTGGCTGAATATGGATGTCCGAAGCACCCAGCCGGATCGCTTCGAGCAGGATAGAGTTGACGAGGCGAATCGCCGGGGGCTCGTCGCTACCGTGAAGCAATTCCTCCAGCGATGGGATATCGTCATCATCAATGACAATTTCGATGCCCTCGTACGGGTCGGGCGAGCCAAACATCGACTCGAGGTCGGCGAACTCCGTCGGGTCGATATTGTAGACCGCGGTGACCTTGGCCTGGATCTCCGCCATCGATGCCAATGCCGGAGTGATCTCGAGTCCGGTAATGAAGCGCAGGTCGTCCAGCAGGCCGGCATCGAGGGGGTCCGCCATCGCCAGCATCAGACGCTTTTGATCGACCGCGAGCGGTATGACGAATTGTCGCTGGCACAGTGTGGTCGGCACCAGCGCCGCCACGGCAGGGTCGACGGTGACTTCGTCGAGCACAATTCTCTGAGTTAACACCTGCTTGCCGATCAAGTCATGGATCGCCTTCTCGGTCAGCCAACCGCGGTCGACGATCAGCTTGATCATGGGCTCCTTGCTCTGCTGCTGAATCCTCGCCAGCTCCTGTACTTGCTCAGCGCTGAGCAGACCCCACTTGCTCAGCATGATGGCAAGTTGACTGCGGTTTGCTGTGCCGAGTTTTGCGAGCTGTTCGATTTCCTTTTTTTGTACCTGGTTCTCTCGCTTCAACGCACCGTGCTTTTGCAGCAGCTCCTGCTGCTCGAGGGCCAGTGCGACGGTCACTCGCAGATCGTCGTCGTTCCAGGGCTTGAGAATGAACTTGTAGACGGCGCTGGTCTTCATGGCGCTAATGACGGCATTGACGTCGGCATGCCCTGTCAACATGATCCGGATCATGTTCGGGTGGATGGAGCGTGCCTGCCTGAGCAGCTCACCTCCGTTCATGCCAGGCATCATGTAGTCGCTGATAATCAGCTGGAAGGACTCTTTTTCGAGTCGCTCGAGGGCGTCCTTCGGATCCTTGCAGGTGACAACCTCGTAATTCTCCTGACGGAACGCGCGCTTGAGCGCCGATAACACATTGGGCTCGTCATCAACGACCAGTATCCGGTACGGTGCACGCTGCGCTGGCGCAGCGTTCGTGACGAGGGGTTTTTGCTCGCCGGTGAAGAGGTGCGAGTAGCTTGTCGAGGTGCTCATGCCGTTGTCCCAAGCCGCACACCGTCTGCAAGCGGCAGGCACACGGTGAAGGTGCTTCCGTTGCCGACCGCGCTCTCGACCTCGATGCGCCCGCCGTGAGCCGCGACGATATCACGGCTCACAGTTAGCCCGAGCCCCGTACCCTTACCGACGTCCCGCGTCGTAAAAAAGGGATCGAAAATGCGACTCAAGACCTCGGGCGCAATGCCGCAGCCGTTGTCGCTGACCGCGATCCGGATCTCGCCCCCGGTGACTCGCGTCGTCAAGCGAATCACCCCCCCTTTGATGACTGCGTGAAGGGAGTTCTGCAGGAGGGAAGTGATCACCTGGTTGAGGCGACCTCGATCACACAGGATTTTGGGAAGCGACTGTAGGTCCATCGCCAGCTCGACCCCTTGCGGTATCTGATCGCCGAGGATACTCGCCACGGTGCGCACCGCGTCGCTGAGATCGACCTCTGCCATCGCCCCGGAGTCGATGCTCGCGTAGTCCTTGAGCTTTGCCACGATGCGCGCGATGCGCTGCGCCCCGGCGGCGGATTCGGAGAGCAGTACCGGAAAGTCTTCCAGCACCAAGTCCAGCTTGACCTTGCGCCAAAGTGCCTGCGCGCCGTCTCGATCGCCGCCGTGAAAGGCAAGCAGCGCGAGGCGCATGCTGTCGACATAATCGATTGCCGTCGTGAGATTGCTGCCGATGAAGCCGATCGGGTTATTGATCTCGTGCGCCATGCCCGCCGCCAGACTCCCGACGGAGGCCATCTTCTCGGCCTGGTAGAGCTGGCGCTGTGCGAGCTCGATCGCCTCGACCTGTGTGGCGACACGTCGTTCGAGTTGGGCGGCGAGCTCGCGGTAGCGCTCTTCCGACTTCTGCAGCGCCGCATGTTCGCGTTGCAGTATCTCATAGTCCATGTTCACGACTTCGAGGTGAAGATCCGCCGCCATGCGGTAACGCCGCACACTGGCCAACATCAGTTCCAGCCACGCCGCGGTGCCTTCGACAAGTTCACGCGGCGCACCGGAGGCCACTAGCGTGCCGACAATCTCCATATCCACGTGCAGCGGCACGGCGACCGGGTCGGCGGCCGTGCGCGGCGCGAGCCCCGCGCCGGGCCCGAGCACGGGCGTGCCGTCACCTTCGACCATGTGCCAGCAACCGCCAAGCACCTTGGTGAGAGCGGCCCCGAGTTTTTCGCCCGGGACGGAACGTAGCAATTCGCCGAGCGCGACCTCCCGATCGAAGTGAGGAGCCGGCGCCTTCATCGCTAAGCGCCCGCCCCGGCGGCAAATGACTCGCGGGAAAGCCCATGGCGCTCTTGCAGCGAAAACTTGTCATCCAGGCAATCGTAAACACCCCGCAGCGCGGCAGCGAACGTCTCGATAACACCCGAGCCTTCCAGGGCGCAGGCAAATGTCAGCGGCCATGCCGCACCCGCCCAGCGCTCCATAATCTCCGCCTCGCTGAGAATGTCGGACAGATCGCGCTTGTTGAATTGGACGACCAGAGGCAGCGTTGAATCAAGTCCGACCGTCGCCGTGTTGCGCATTAGATTATCGAAGGAGACCCCGTTGTTCATCACCTGGTTGCGCTGCGAATCGGCAACGAAGATGACACCGTCGGCCCGCGACAGCACGGCCTTGCGCGTGCCATCGTGAATGACCTGGCCTGGCACGGTAAAGAGCTTGAACTTGACGCGCAAACCGGATGGGGCAGTGAAGCCGAGGGGCAACAGATCAAAGAACAGCGTGCGATCCCCCTCGGTCTCCAAGGTCATCATTTCCCCTTTCAAACCCGGAGCGAGCAGGTCATGTAGGCGCGTCAAATTCGTCGTCTTTCCTGACAATGCAGGCCCGTAGTAGACAAGCTTTACCGTCAGTCGGTTACGTTGTTCGTCCAGTTCAGCCATAGCAGTCTAGGAATTCCGGCCCTTGTCGGGGTCGTCAGGTCTCACAGTGGATGAAGGCTTTCGTCCGGGATTTGATCGGCCGAAAGCAGCACGCGGCGATCACGCACAACCAAGTCGCGGGTAAGCACCATGGCTGGTTTCAGCACCTGAGGATGGAGGCTAATTTCACCGGAAACAATCGCTTCAACCATAGCGTGGCGGTAGATTTCGCCTTTCTTGATCGCGTTGATGGTGGATTCCCTGTCGGCGAGACCGGTCAGCACAAGGCGCACGGTATCCGGCCATCGGGTGCGCGCCCCCGAGAAACTCGGGCGCCGTCCATGACTGGTATGCGCACATCTGAATCACCAGGTCGACCGTTTCGCGTTCGAGCAACTTGAGAGCGTCGCTGCCGCTCTCGGCGACGAATCTGCGATGTCCAGCCGCCGCATTGACGGAAGACTATTCGGCTCATCGTCGACAAAAAGGAGGGTCAACTGCTCGACTACAGAGCCTTCCCGTCCGGTTGCCACGGCGCTCATTGCCCGCCGGCCTCAGCCGAAGCTTCCAGGGTATGCTTGATAGGTAATGTGATGTGGAACGTCGTTCCCTTGCCGACCTCGCTCTGCAGCTCGATTCGGCCGCGATGCTTTTGGATGATGCCGTAGGCGAGCGACAACCCGAGTCCGGTGCCTTTGCCGATCGGTTTGGTGGTGAAGAAAGGATCGAAAATCCGAGACTGGATCTCTTTCGGAATACCCTGGCCATTGTCCGACACCTCGAGCCAGACGCTGTCGCCTTCTACTCCGGTGCGAATGGTGATTTTGCCGTGCTGCTCGCCCATCGCGTGAGCGGCGTTGATGACCAGGTTCATAACCACCTGGTTGAGTTGCGATGGCAGGCATTCGATTTCCGGAATGTCACCGTATTCCTTTATGACTTCCGCCTTGTATCTCACTTCGTTGTTGACGATGTTAATCGTCGAATCGATGCCTTGATGCAGGTGCGCCCATTGCCACTCCTGCGAGTCGTCGACGCGCGAAAAATCCTTGAGGTCCTGGACGATTTTGCCCACCCGGGTCAACCCCTCTTTGGATTCTCCCATCAAGGTCGGAATTTCGTCTTTCAGGAACTCAAGTTCCACGCGTTTGCGCAATTCCTCAAGCTTAGCTGCAAGTTCCGGATTCAGGTGCGATTCGGCTTCCTCGTACGCGCTCAGGATTTCAAACAGGCCTTCGAGATAGTGTTCGAGAGTACCGAAGTTGGAGAATATGTAGCCGATCGGATTGTTGATTTCGTGCGCGACGCCGGCCGCTAGCTGGCCGATCGAAGCGAGCTTCTCCGACTGCAACAACTGCTGCTGAGCCATAGACAGCTTGTCGTACAATTCCGTCAGCTCGGCATTGCGGTGCAAGAGCTCCGCCTCCGCCATCTTGTGGGCGGTAATGTCCCGGCCAATTCCGCGATAGCCGCTGAATTGACCGTCCAAGTCGAACATCGGCTCACCGCTGATGCTGCGACAGATGGCGCGCCCGTCGTCACCTACCAGTTGGTACTCAAACTCATGAAACGGCAAATGCGCAGCGACAATCGCACGGTGTTCATCCCAGCTTCCACTCAACGGAGTGGCACCGGGAATCTCCCAGCGGCGCTGGCCGAAGCCGACACGGCTGATCGGGCCGTTGGTCAGTGGACCTACGCCGTCGGATGGGTACTTACTGCGAAACTCTTCGTCCTGCTCCCAGTACCAGTCCGGGGACAGTTCAGTCAGGCGGCGGAACCGCGTTTCGCTCTTCAACAGATCAGCCTCAAGCTGCCTGCAACGCTCTACATTCTCCTCAAGGCGGCGGTTCGCCTCGGCCAGGGTAGCGCCGCTTTCGGCTGTCAAGGCTGCAGCTCCGCATAGCTTCTGTGCGAAGCCGCCCCGGTTGGGGCGCTTTGCGCCGCTGAAGCGGTCGGTATATCGACGCTTACTCTGATCGTGTTGTCATCCACCATTCGGACTCCGCTATAGGACCACCATTCGGCAAGTGGCTTCGAACTGCCCCTCCGCTTGGCACGATGCGCAGGGGTCCACACACGCGTTCGTCGCCGGACGCAAGAAATTCCAAGCCGCTCACGCTCAGCATGCGCTGATCGGACAAGAATACATCCGGCACTTTCTCGAAGGCAGATCGACGGACTTCATGTTGTTTCCTGTAGGCGCAATCACTAGAGCCACCGCGACGGAACTCGACAGTGAACATCGGGTAAATGGGTTGTTGCCGAGCGGGCCCAGGAGGGCGAGACTTGGCGTCTATCCGGCATTCCCCAAGGGAGACAGGCGAATAACGTTCGAGGAACCACCTTGGTTCGATGATACTCGGGAAGTATCCGCCTGTTTTTTGTCGCGGTATGTACGGTAAGACACTTTAGTCGCCGTCGCGGTCAAGTGCTGGAGGCAGTGACTTATGAACGCAACCACCCATTCGCGAAGGGGCGCCTTTGGCTGCCTTGCTGACGTTTGCCTGCAGCGCCTGGCTTGTTATCGAGCTCACGAAGGGCCGTGCGCTATTCGAGCATCTGCGCAGGCGTCATTTTGAATCTCCTTGTCCGCGAGCGCGCCGCCGACGCGGCCGTAAGCTCTTTGGTGCGGGCGGCGCGAAACAGTTGCTCAGCCAACCCATCGTGGGGTTCGTCCAGGCCGAGGATCGGGGAGCCATCCACGTACCCGTCGGAAAACCGGACACGCAAGGCGAGAGGGCGGTGCTCGTCTAGCGCCTAGAGACGGTCCGTCGGCATTGCAGTCGCCTCGCTACCTCTGTCGAGCAATGCGGAGAGCAAGGACGGAAAGGGCAGTCCATCGAGTCGCGACGGCAGGAAGAAGGCGATTCCTCCGAGCAGGCATGCCGGCAGCAGCCAGAGCAGGACCGCGCCGATCGATGCGAAGGACAGGCCGGCAACTGCATGCCCCAACTCGTGGCCCCCGTCCATCATCCAGTGCCAACCCGCATGTCCCACAATGGCCGAGAGAACGACTAGGCCGAGTGAGGGGCCCAGCACGCGAGTGAATGGCCAACGCAACAGGAGCGCGAGCGCCAAGCCAACGATCTCGCCGACAGCAACGCCCAAGTTGAACGATACGACCGACACGACGCTGTGGTCGCCTCCAAATTGGCGCAGATGGAACAGCAGATGACCCACAGCGAAGCCGCCGAGAGCGCCGATCACTGCGGCGACGATCCAGCGACGGCGCAGACGCGGCGCGCCCAGATTCCCGATGGCGAGCAGCACCACGGCCGCAGCGAGGCCCACGTCGAAGACTGCCGGGAGCCAGTGGATCTCTCTGATGGCTTCCACGCCGGCCGCCGTGAGCGTTAACGCCTGCATCGCAATCAATACCATGAGGACGGCCAACAGGCTTGCCACACGCCGAAACGGGGCCACCAAACAGAGCAGGAACACCAGTCGATCGATCGCGAACGCATCGACGAAACCAGCCTGCCCGAAGAGCCAGGCTGCCTCGTACCAGCGGGGATCGAGCGGAATCCATCCCGAGCCGCCGGGAATTTCGCAGGAGCGGGGCGGAGAACCGACGGACAGGACCTCGAGCTGCAGCTTGACCCGCTGCGCGAGCTCGGGTGCCACGTTTGCGTGGATCCACAGATGGGATTCTTGCGATGTGAGTGCATATTCGAACTGCGCGTCGAAAAAACCCTGGTTCCAGAAAAGGTCGGTGTCTGCCGCTAACCGCGGCCCCTTGAGGTAAGCGAGAGCGGCGGCATAGCTCTGAAACGAATGGTCGGACAAGGCCGAGATTCTCGCCTCACGTAGCATCGGAACGAGCCGGACATCGCCGTCTCGCAGCTCGATTTGGTTACCGGTGGCAGCAGCAGCCCGAGCCAGTGCAGCGTCAATATGCTCCAGATCCAGATAACCTAGGCCGCGCTTTGGCAGCGAGAAGCTGGAAAGGAGGACCAGCGGGACTCTGACGAGGAGGACAGCGTGATCTTCCTCGAGCTTGACGAATCCCTTGAGGACGATTTCCGCTGGAAGATCGGCGCCGTTCGCGAGCGCCCATCGAGACAGGGCAAGGAGCGCGAGAAAGGCAATACAAGACAGGTAGCGGCGCAGGGAAAGATTCCTTGTGGCTCAAGCCAAAAAACGGCTACGAGATCAGGCCGCCGTTCACGGTTCGGGGCGGTTCGCGCTGCGGCGGCCGGAACTTGCACTGGACGAAAATAAATTGGTGGCCAGCATAGGCTGCCGGCCACCAAAGGGTCAATCACAGTCGCGGTCACCGTGGTGTTTGTCGCATTTCACCAAGTCAAATTTCTGTATCCTCCGGCCGCCGATCGTCTCGCCGGCGTACAGATTGCCGTTCGAGTCGACGGACATCATGTGCAGGAAGGTAAAATCTCCGGCCATGTGCCCAGGCCGCCCGAACCCACCGAGGATCGCATGCGCCGATCCGTCGAGGGCTGCCTCGTGATCGAAGATCCATATGACCTCGTTGCCGCCGTCGGACTCGTACATGAAGCGCTGCTGTTGATCCGGAGAGAAATCGACGTCCCAGGCCGAACCGGCCGTTCCCAGCGCTGCGGTACCGGGGATCACAGGAATCGCCCGTACGAAAGTGCCATCCCTCTTATAGACATTTATTCGATCGTTGCCTCGGTCGCACGCATATATGAGCTGGTCTTTGCCCAGCACCACGCAATGCGGATGGCCACCATCACCGGCGGTGAATTGGCCTGGACCGGTGCCCACGCCGCCCATCTGGCGCAGATACTTGCCGTTTTTGTCGAAGACGACGACGCGGTGGTTGCCATAACCGTCGGCGATGTAGATATCCCCGTTGGAAGGATCCACGGCGATGTCCGCCGGATCGTTCAGGAGGGTTTGACTGGTTCCCTCCAAGTTGATATTGCCACAGGCTCCTCCCGCCGGAGTTCCGTTATCGCAGAGGAACTTTGTTCCGATCTGCAGCAGCAGCGTGCTGCCGTCGTGGCTGTACTTCTGCACGACACCATCGCCGTTGCCGGCGATCCAGACATTATCCTGGTAGTCGACGAAACAACCATGAGTGCCATTCGGCAGGACCGCGTTCTTGCCGGCGTTCGGGCCTGCGGCCACGAGCGAAGGGTCGCCCCAGGCGTGCACGACCTTACCGGCCGGGTCGAACTCGATGACCGGGGGCGAGGCCTTGGATTTGACCGGAAAACCGCCCACGCCCTCGGGTGAAACCAGGCCGCCTGTCTGGAAACCCCGGGTGACTATGAAGACATGATCCTGCGAGTCAATGCATGTCCCGCCGACTTCGCCCGTAACCCAATTGTCGGGCAAGGGTTTCGGCCAGAAGGGATCGACCCGGAACGTCGGTGCCCGCTGCGACTTTTCCGAATCGGCGAGTGTGAAGGATGCCCAGAGACTGGCACCAATGGCAAAGGCCACGGGGAGCGCCCGCATCGCTATGTAAGCATACCGCTTGTGTTTCATGGTGATGTCCTCCTAAGTTACTGCATCTCGTTTTGATCGGGCTCACCGGCCCGTACCTTCCGCTTGACACGCGGCCCTACGCGATCGGGAACAGACAGGACCGCGTGTTTGACAGGGCCACACATTGCTTGTCGAAAGCCGGTTGAACTCCTTTCGCAAAAGCACAACTTGGCCGATGCCAACTACCATAAGGGTTGCGCAAGCGCCTCGCGACCTTGTCATTCGCAAGGCGCCGTGCGCGCCCTGAGGTCGAGGCCGCCCTGAATCAGTCGGCGGTATGGGTTGGGTTATGCTCAGCGAAGCGAACCTGCGACGAGCGATTCCCTGCGCTCATGGCCAACCCTCTCCCCCGCTCCGATTCTATGGCCGATCTCCGTGAGCGAACCGAGCGCGCCGCACAAAAAGTCAAAATCAGGGACCGGATAGCAATTAAGCAGACCCGATCTCACGATGCGGGCGTTCGTCGACTGGGTCGAATGCAGGGACGGCGTTGCAATGCTGCTTACGGTAAATTGACGGCGGAATCCCAAACGTGGAGCGAAATTTCTGCGAGAAGTGCTTCGGGCTTTTGAATCCGCACGCGGCGCAAACTGCGCTGATCGGCCACCTGCCACTCGACAGCATCGCGGCCGCTTTGTGCAAGCGTTGTTCGACTACGTAGCGATGGGGCGTCTGGCCAGTCGCGGCCTTAAAGGAGCGGAGGAAGTGTTCCACGGACATCGCCGCGAGATCGGCCAACGTCCGCAAGGAGATTTCACCCGTCAAGTTGGCGTCGACAAAGTCAAGAATCCGGCGCACCACGGCGGATGGGAGAGGACTTACACGGGTCTGTCCATCAAGCGCGGCCAGTCGCTTTCCCTTCGCATCCGAATGCCATCGCACCAGGTGGCGAACGAGTAGATGCCGGGTATGATCGAGCAAGAGCGAATCCGTTTCCGAATCGCCCGCGAATAGCAGTTCGTACTCGCTCACCAGCATATGAAAATAGCCAAGCAACCAGGGATCTTCGATGGCGAAGAAGTCCGCGATTCGGGGAACGGGCTGAGCATCGAAATGCTCTTCCGCGAATGAGCGGATGGTTTGCGCGCCAAAATAGACCGCGAACATCTCCGAGGGCCCGTCCCACGACCACTCCGATCGATCGTCGCCGGGCACGAACGTCACGGCACCGACCTTCACCTGCTTGCGGACCCTGAGGCCGTGGGAAACCTTGGTCTTTACCGGGCTGCCGGCCCACTGGCAGGCAAGTATGTTCTGCGGCACATCCTCGATCACCAGCGGTCTCGAGGAGCGCGGAAAGCGCCATAGGGCTGCGGCAAGCGTGTCGTCTGTCCGACTGCAGATCAACCGTACGGGAGAAACGCCGGTAAGCTGCGCTATTTCTGCCGGCGTCGATACTGACAGCGGTAATTTTTCTTCTTGCATCGGGCGCTCCTCCGCAGCTCCAGTTCCGTTGGCCTGGCATGCCCTACTGCGGCTTTTCGTTATGTTACTCCGCCTGCCCGGGATGTGGTTCTTTCGACTGACGATCGCGGGCGAAGGCGCAAGGGCAGCAGCTGCGACGCGTGCCGAATTGAAGCTTGCGAAGCTGGCACTCCCCCCGGCTAAGGAAGGCGGGTTGATCCCCACTGCAACTATTGCGGCCGTGGAGCGTCCAACGCTTCGTTTCCTGACCATGGCCGCGCCTTGGCGAGACCAATCCAACATTCTCTAGGCCCGACCAAGTCGTTGATTGCAATCCTCCTGACGGCCCGATTTTGGCGACCATGCCATCCAACTGGCCCAGCGATAACGATGGGTCCGCAGGGTAGTATCTTGCCGAGAGCGGGCAGGGCCCAGGGTATCGCAAGTTGGTCGACCGTGTGAGGCGATGACTCTGACAGACTCTGACACTGTGTTATCGGAAGCTCAAGGTTCGATGCCCCATCTCGAGGCAATTGGGCTTGTAAGCTTTTACAGAAGTAGCGCGCCGAGGCGAGCCGCATCGCTGCCCCGGGGTTGCGGTCGTGCCCGTTTCAATTCGCAGCGCAGAACGGTACGCCAGACCCATCGGGCGTGCCCATACGCTGCGCGCCGGCAATCCTGGCCTGCGCGCGCTTGCTTCGAGGCGACGCACGCGTACAATGTCCGTTCAAGAAAAACAGGCAGGAGGAGACATCGAATGATCCCGAGCCAGTTCGAATACCACGCGCCACAGACGCTACCCGATGCGCTGGGCCTGCTAAGACAATACGGCGACGAGGCCAAGCTGCTGGCGGGGGGCCACAGCCTGTTGCCGATGATGAAGCTGCGCTTCGCGCAGCCTGGCCACCTCATCGACCTGGGAAGGATCGCCGAACTGAAGGGCATAGGCGAGGACGCCGGCACGCTTCTCATCGGCGCGATGACCAGCGAGAACGAGATCATCTCATCGAAGCTGCTGCAGGATAAATGCCCGCTGCTGGTCGAAGGCGCGCGGCAGATCTCCGACCCGCAGGTGCGCTACAAGGGCACGATCGGCGGCGACATCGCGCACGCCGACCCCGGCAACGATCATCCGGCGCTGATGCTGGCGCTCGGCGCGTCGTTCGTGCTGAAGGGCGCGGGCGGCGAGCGCGTCGTCCCGGCCGACGGCTTCTTCATCGGCACTTACGACACGCTCATGAAACCCGACGAGATCATGACGCAGATTCGCCTCCCCATCCCCGCCCCGGGTTCTGGCTACTGCTACGCCAAGCTGAAGCGCAAGATCGGCGACTTCGCCTCAGCCGCCGCGGCGGTGCAGCTGCGCATGAGCGGCGGCGTGGTCGGCGAGGTGCGGATCGCCCTCACCAACGTCGGGCCGACGCCGC
>Ga0209118_1000088_pt1 | contig 66910 bp, 52 predicted proteins | sample BlaSpr_A8_Ref_M1_FD_187988 | JGI IMG/M metagenome (GOLD analysis project Ga0209118, IMG submission 187988) | Forest soil microbial communities from Thunder Bay, Ontario, Canada - Black Spruce, Ontario site 2_A8_Ref_M1 (SPAdes) (version 2) | ecosystem: Environmental > Terrestrial > Soil > Boreal... | reverse complement strand
TTGTTAAGAGTCACAAGCGCCCTTGATTTAAATCAATTCGTTGAATACCTCAGGGATCACCTCCTTCTCGACAAGTGCGTCGATTGAAGCCTGAAACTACTTTTATCACGGTGAATCCCTATGTGTCTACAACACCGGCGATGCTTATAGGAGATGCGGTTTGCAGTGCCTGGTAAGTCGGATTACCGGGCAAGTGCCCCAGCTCCCTAGGGGCACAATTCCACTTGTCCGATAACCGCGTTAATCAGGCGCTGAGTCCATTAGCTGGTGGGGAATCCTGGTTATAGCTATTCTTCCCACAAATGTGTGATGCAACACTCATCAGCGCAACAGAGGCGAAATACTTTGCGAGATCTCCCCAGCCATGACTTTCCGGATTGCTGCGGGGTCATTCTCCCCATTCGAAGGAAAGCGCTGGACCACAACTTGCTCCCTTGAGGGTCAAGCTTGTTTTCCCGGCCCGTTTATTTTTCACGAAGGGGAGCAGGGCGGAGGAGTATTCGCCCAACGAATCGGCGATTTGTTTGTGATCCTGGGATTCAGTGTAGGAGTTGGATGTGAACTGCAACTCTTCGCCCGGCTGAAATCCTTTCGCAAGAATCAATGCTAACTCGAATTTTGGAGTCAATCGGATTACTTCCAGGCTGCAACCCTTGTCTTTCTGGACGATTGGATCGGGGACAATAGCGAAAAACACCTTCGTATCATGATCTGCCGATATCAGGGCCAGTCGCTGTATTTCTCCTTTGGCCGGGTAAAACGTCAAGTTTACCGGATCATCTTTCTTGTTCGCCTCCCCGCATTGCTCGGGCGTCCTACCAGCGCAGACTAATAGTCCTTCGACTGAAATTGAAAGACCACGCAATATTTCCGACGGACCAGGAGCATTGGTGGGCCACTGAACCAGAGTGTAAGTCTGATCTTTGGAAGCGCCATTGACATAAACGTTGTACTTCACGATTAGCCGCCCGCCGTCCTTCGCTCTCGTGGTCTCGCGGATATCAACGCTGGTACCGGGACTGGAAGCCTTCCCTTTTATCCAGTCGTGAGTCATAGTTGCCATCTTGTTGGCAGCTTGCACGGGGTCAACAGCACTCGTGGGATTCTGTTGCGCTCTCGTTGCGCTGAGAAATCCACCTAAAACGAAAGCGCAAGAGCACAACCATCGGATCAACCCCTTGATGCGGCCGTTCAATACCACGAAGGTCTCCTGGGTGAACTTCTGCTGTTTCACATCATAACGCTTACTTCCCGCACAGAACTTAGCAATTCAGTTTTGGAGCGGCAGGTAACGCCTTTGTTCGATGGGGTTTAGGAATATGGAACACAGTTTGCTTTGCATCCGCTGCTCGAAGTGGACGATAAGTCGGATTACCGGACATCTGAAAACGACTTGACCTATCCCGTCACTGGGGGGCGATGCCTTCGGCGATAAATATGCGGCTCTTCGCTGAGCTTTGCCTGATCGGCTTGATCGCCTCATAGGCTGGCGAATCCCACCAGGCCTGCGCTTTTTCCATGCTGTCGAAGGCGATCACCACGAAGCGCTTTGGCGGTTCGCCCTCGAGAGCCCGGGTCTTGCCGCCACGAACGAGATAGTGGCCATTGAAAGGCGCCAGCGTTCCCGGGATCTTCTCCCTATATTTCTGAAAGGTAGTGGGGTCCATTACATCGACTTCCGCGATGACGTAGGCAGGCGGCGCCTTGACTTGCTGCGCATGAATCGCCTTGGCGCCAGCAACGCCGATCGAGACGCCAGCCAGCACTGCCAGCGCCAGTTTGTGGTTCGTCTTCATGGCTTCATTCCCCCCTGTGTTTTTTTGCGAACAAGCACTAACCCGTACAACGTGATTGTTGAGATCGGAACACACCTTGAAAGGTAAAGTCCACCGCTTAGTCCAGGTCCTGATAAGTAGCGTAATCGGAAACTGAGTCAGTGCTGGAAGATGTGGTTTCCGAAGAAAAGTGAATAACGGAGGGTAGTATCTGGGCTGTTTCAGGAGGGGCGGATGCCGATGACGGAGAGGAGGCGGCCGGATCGGGCACCTTCTTTGCGATAGCTGAACAACAAGTCTTTGCGGCACGCGGTGCAAAGATCACTGACGAAGATGTTTTTTGCGGAAAGGCCCGCGGCGAGGAGCTGGGCGCGATTGGCTTCGCGAAGGTCGAGGTGGACGCTTTTGGGAGGCGGCTGGTGGCCGGGGGGCATCATGCTAAGCCATTGGAGGGGGTTGGGTTCATCGCCCGTGCGAAGTTCGTCGAACCATTCGGCAGCATTCGGAAACTGGGCAAGGAAGGCAGACGAGACTTCGGTGCCAACTTCGTAGCAACAGCCGCCGATCGCAGGGCCAAGCGCGGCGAGCAGATCGGCAGGCTTGGTGGCGAATACCATTTGCATCTTTCCGATGGCCTTCAGGACGATGCGTTGCAAAGTGCCGCGCCAGCCGGCGTGAACAACGGCTACAACTCGTTTTCGGGGATCAACAAGAAGGATGGGAACACAATCGGCGGTCTGGACGCCAAGCAGGAGGCCAGGCCGAGTGGTGACGGAAGCATCACCGCGGCAGGGATCAGCCGGAGCGGTATCGAACACGTGCACGACGTCGGAGTGAAATTGTCTCAGTGCGACGAGAGCAAGATCCGTTGCGCCGAGAGCGGAGAGGAAACGGCGGCGATTTTCCAGAATATTTTCGCGGGTGTCACCTTCAGTGAAACCGAGATTGAGGACCTTTTCTGCAATTTCCTGGGCGACCGCAGGGCGGCCGACCAAAGCGCTGACGCCGCCGAGCCGCGTGCTGAAACCGTGGACCAGCCAGGGGAGTTTTGAGAAGGCGGGGATTTGGAGGATTTGCAGGGCCGGTTTGGGAGCGGATTTAGGTTTGGGCATTGGAGAAGGCGACTTAGCGATCTTTTGTTTTAGTTCTTTTTTGCCTAGAGTCTATACGCTTGAAGAATTCCCTCATCCTACCTGAGCCCAGAAGAATCCAGTAATAAGCACCTTCAAAATGGATGTGAACAATGTGCTCTCCCATAATCGGGTTTTCGACTACAAGGGCAACGCTAGAGGAGTCCTTGGCAACCACTTTGTAGCGGTTGGCGGATGTAGTCCCTTCGTAGGACGAGTAGCAGTGCGTCGGGGTATAGCGCAGTTCGAGCTTGCCGAATATTGACAGCAGCTTCTTTTTCTTTTTTGCAGATATATCTCGGCGGACGGCGATATCAAGCGCAGTCTTGCGGGCGTCGGAACGCCAAGTGCCAATGAGCCGGTAATCACGAATCATCTTTAGAAGTTATCATAGAGTTTCGTTAATCGAGCATCGAGGGGCGGTTGTTCGGTATCATTTCACTGTCCGGAGCGAATTTAAGGAGTGGTGAGTGATCGTTGGGATGGGGATAGACGTTGCGGAAGTCGAGCGGATTCGGCGGGCGATCGAGCGGCATGGCGAGGTGTTTCTACGGAGAATATTCACGGCGAAGGAGAGGGAGTATTGCGAAGGGTTTAAAAAAAAGTTTGAGCGCTATGCGGGACGATTTGCAGTAAAGGAAGCGGCAATGAAAGCACTTGGCACGGGTTGGAGCAGAGGAGTGCGGTGGGTTGACTTGGAAGTAGTGCGGCAAAAGGGCGGAAAACCTACGCTGGTGCTCACGGGCGAGGCACGGAAGATTGCGGATCAGTTGGGAGTGGAGCACATGGCGCTGAGCATTACGCACACAGCGGCTCAGGCGTTTGCGCAGGTGATTTTTGAGAACTGATGCCGCAGCGGGTTTACCCCAGGCGGTTTTCCCCGGGAGCTCCATCTCATCCGACTTACTTGACCAGAAGAAAATCTCCGAAGGCCATGGCATCGATTCCGGCGCAGTAGAAGCTGCGAATCGCTTCGCGAGGGTCAGAGACCAGGGGTTCGCCGAAAAGATTGAATGAAGTATTGACCAGCACGGGGGCGGGAGAAGATTTGCCAAACTCGTGGAGCAGGCGCCAGAAACGGGGATTGGCCTCGCGCTCGACGGTATGGACGCGCACCTGACGCCCTTCGAACGTGAAGCGAGCGAGCGCGGGCACGTCCTTTTTCAAAACTCCACAAGAAGCCATGAAACGGCAGTTGGGTGAGCACTCGAAAAGATCCGAGGCGACTTCGGCGGGCACCGAAAGGGCGAACGGGTGGAAGTCCTCACGGTGCTTGATGTACTGATTGACGTTTTCAATGACGTATTCAGAAAACGGGGAAGCGAGGATGCTGCGCTGCCCAAGCGCGCGATGTCCGAATTCGGTGCGCCCCTGGCACCAGGCAACGATCTTGTCGCGAAGGAGAAGCTTCGCCGCTTCGGCACAGAGGTGATCTTCACCGGAAAAGTACTTGTAGATGATTTTGGAGTTGTCAAGGACGGCTTTGATCTGCGCAGAGGTGGAACCCGGGCCGAACGAGAGGTGGGAGATATGCTGGCGGGCCGTACCGCCGGCGTGTTTGCGCGCCAAGAGAGCGGCGCCGAGCGCTGCCCCGGAATTGCCGGCAACGGGTTGCACGTGAACCTGGTCGAAGCCACCACGTGTTTCGAGGGCCCGGACGAGGAAAACGTTGAGGAAGACGCCGCCGGCAACGCAGAGCGAAGTGCTTGCGGTGCGTTTGCGGAACTCCGAGGCGATTTCCACGACGATTTCCTCGAAGACATCGCGGGCGCTGCGCGCGATGGCGGCGCGCACCGTGGAATCCGACGCGATGAGGGAAGGATCACAGTCAAGTTCTTTCAGGAACTCCGCAGAAAAGGAGCCGCGGCCGGTCATGCCTCGACCGAAATAGCGAAGATCCAGCAGCGGCAAACCATCGGAATCGCGGCGGAAGAGCTTACGAAATGCGGCGACAAAGTCAGGCGCTCCGTCCTTGCTCAGCCACTGTACCTTGTGCTCGTCACGATGAGGGCGAAGGCCGAGGAGCTCGGTTACCCGCGAATGAAACCAGCCGAGAGAATTCGGGAAACGCAGGGGACGGATTGGCCGCATTACCTCGTTTTCGCCCAGCGAAATCAGACCCGACCACATGTCGCCGCATTCATCGAGCGTCAGGATCAGCGCGCGATCGAAATTTGACGAGTAGTAGGCACTTGCGGCATGGCAGAGGTGATGCTCAAACTGGAGAAGAGGCGTCGATTCGCCCAGAAGGCGGTGAAGCTCACGGAACTGCGCGAGCTCGCGAATATTCCGGCCGAGGGAGCGCGTCCAATCGGACGAGCCAGGCCGGGAAATGCCGAGCCGCAGCTGGAATTGCGCTTCGCGCCAAGCCATGGCGCGGAGACGGTGGGGAACCGCGGCTACCCGCGTGTCCGCGATCCGAGCGCCGGCCTGTTCAAGACAGCGCGCAATAGCCAGGCGGGGGATTCCGCCCGAGCCGGCAGCCCGGTTAAGTTTTTCCTCTTCGATGGCCGCGACAATGGACACGTCATCCACCAGGACGGCAGACGCATCGCGGCCGAAACTCCAGATGCCAAGGGCGAGCATCGCTTAAGATTCGCCCAGGCGTGACGGAAAAGCACGCACATCCTTCTCCGCGGCTTGTCCGAGAAGATACGGCCCGTCGCATCGCTGGAGTTTGACGTCCATCCACTGATTGGCTTTCGCGACGCCAGGAATACGGATACGCAGGTAGTTGCTCGACAGGGCGGAAGAGCTACCGGTAGGGAAGCTTTGTGCAGAGTTCAATGTCAGGACGCGAACAACACGCCCTACTTGCGTGCGGCGAAACGCGGCGGATTTGGCCTCGCCGATGGCCCGGAGCTCCCGGGCGCGACGTTTAATGACGGTGTGTGGAAGTTGATTCGAGAGACTATCGGCTTGGGTGCCAGGGCGCTCGGAAAACGAAAAGACATGCAGGTAGGTAAATGGGAGGCGCTCGATGAAGGCGAGAGTCGCGGCGTGGTCGGCTTCGGTCTCGCCGGGGAAGCCGGCGATGACGTCGGCGCCGATGGCGGCGTGGGGTAGATGCTCGCGGATGAGCTCGATGCGGCGGGCGTAGTGTTCCGAGCGGTACCAACGATGCATGGCGGCGAGGATGCGGTCGGAGCCGGATTGTAGCGGGATGTGAAAGTGTTGGGCGACGCGATCGGTCGAAGCAAAGAGTTCGACCAAGTCCTGGGTGACGTCCTGGGGCTCGATGGAGCTGATGCGAAGGCGTTCGACGGAGGTTTCGTCGAGGATGCGGCGGACGAGATCAAGCAATTCGACGCGGGGCGAGAAGTCGCGGCCGTAGGTACCGAGGTTGATACCGCTTAGGACGAATTCGCGAAAGCCGGCGGTGGTGAGGCGCTGGATTTCCTGGAGAACAACTTCGGCGGGGAGGCTGCGGCTCTTGCCCCGAACGAACGGTATCACGCAATAAGAACAACGACTGTTGCAGCCGTCCTGAATCTTGAGCACGGGCCGGGTGTGATTCCCTTCTCCGCCGAAAAGGGGCGCGGCCAGAAGAGTAGTTTGTTCAAAGATGTCGCCGGTGAGAATTTTTGCGGGGGCACGAGAAAGGGACAGCGTCTCAGCACGAAGCGAGGCAGCGGGGAAAAAGTCTTGGACGCTGGGAGACGAAGGGGATTGCGGGAATGCACTGATGAGTTGGGGAATCTCGGGCTTGTGGGAATTTCCGACGACCCAGGATACGCCGGGGAGAGCGGCAAGATCTTCCGGAGCGCGCTGGGCGTAGCAGCCAGTGACAATGAGGCGAACGTCAGGATTTTGCGCGTGGATTTTGCGGATGGCTTCGCGAGCCTGAGCATCGGCGGCCGCGGTGACGGTGCAAGTATTCACGACAACGAAGTCAGCGGCGCTTGCTTCGTCAGTCGCGGTGTAGCCGCGCGAGAGCAATTGGCGTTCGAGGGCGTCGCCGTCGGCGTGAGTGGCGCGGCAGCCGAACTGTTGAATGCAAAAGGTCGTCATCGGAAACAATCGTCAGCCAAGCAAAGATTTTAAAGAATTCTCGCACAGTGCGCACGAAAACCACAGCGCCTGATCCTCCGACAAGACAAACGCAGTATTTGGACGTATTCAAGGATACCCGGGAGATGGGCATCTACGGAAGCGTGCGGCAAGAGAAATTCCGGCGGCTGCCGGTGATGGACTTTACTCTCCGGTCTCGGGGCCGTTACAATCTTCGCGCTGACATGGGACATCGACGCAACCCTTCCGCCCTGGACAATCCAAAGATCTCGATTGTCATAGCGGTTTACGACGAGAAGACGACCATCGAGGAGATTTTGCGGCGTGTGCTGGAAACGGATTTCCGGAAAGAAGTGATCATCGTGGACGATGGCTCGACAGACGGCACACGGCAGATCCTCGAAAATATGGCCGCGCGGCAGACCAAGGGAGAAAAAGAGGCGGCGGCGCAGGATGGCGGCGATGCGGTAGCCCTCGACGATTTGCGGTTCTTCTTCCAGTCGCAGAACCAAGGAAAGGGCGCAGCGTTGCGCCGCGGCTTCGCGGAAGCAACGGGAGACATCATACTGGTGCAAGATGCCGACCTGGAGTACGACCCCCGGGATTACGGGAAACTGCTGGAGCCGATGATGGATGGCCGCGCGGACATCGTGTACGGATCGCGATTCCTCGGCGGGCCGCAGCGGGTGCACTATTTCTGGCACTACGTAGCGAACCGGGTTCTGACGTTGCTTTCCGATATCTCCACGAACCTGAAGCTGACGGACATGGAGACATGCTACAAAGTCTTCCGCAGAGAGGTGCTGAAAGGAATCGAGATCAAGTCAAATCGGTTTGGATTTGAGCCGGAGATTACCGCCAAGGTCTCGAAAGGCAACTGGCGGATCTACGAAGTGCCGATCTCCTACGCGGGCCGCACCTACGAGGAAGGTAAAAAGATCACCTGGAAAGACGGGGTGCAGGCGCTGTGGTGCATTATTCGATTCAAATTTACGGACTGAATCCGCGCGGCACATGCAAAGTGCGCACGCAGAATTTCTACGAGCTCCAAGCCAATCAGAGAGTTCAGCTTCGCGTTAAGAGTGTGTATAACTTAAGCCTCGAGAGTAGTTAGGCTTGGGAGAGGCGGCGTTGAAAAGTGAGGAGAATGAGGTCGGCACGGCGGCGGACGCCAAATTTGTTCAAAAGATTTGAGACGTGAAATTTGACGGTGCGTTCCGCGATGTTCAGCCTGCTAGCGATTTCTTTGTTGGAAAGATTTTCGAGGAGCGAATCGAGAACTTCCTGCTCGCGGCGGCTGAGGTTAGTGACGGAGTCAGTCTTCAGGCGACGACCCTGGCCGCTGAGAATGGAATCGACGAAGCCGGAAAGCAACTGGCGCGGCACCCAGAAGCCGCCGTTGGAAACGAGCGGCAAAGCGCGAACCAACTGGTCGCGAGCTTCAACGTAGGTCAGCAGACCCTTCACACCGAGTCGCAATAGAGAAAAGCTGTTGACTTCGTCGTGGTGCTCGCCGACGACAATGAGGCGCGCTTCGGGATAGCGTTCGAGGATGTTGGTAAGGAGAGCGCCGGTAGCAGGGCGCGCGGCGTGCGCGTCAATCACGTAGACCTGGGCGCGCGGGGGCTCCATGTTGCGTAGATCGGGCGCCAGCATGGATTCCAATTGCTTTGAGACCACTTTGAACTGAGCCTTCCCCAAAAGCCGCTCAAACTCGCTCAGCACCAGGGGATGCGGCGAGAGGAGGCAAACTGTCAATTTGGAACTTGCTCGCTTGGTAGCCACTATCGGTCAGGGTAGATAAAACTGGCCAAAGGGGCAAGAGTCTTCGGCGTATATGTTCTCGAATTGCTACGTGACACCTAGGGCGCTTTTTCCCCGGCTAAAGGCCTTGAAAGAATGTCCAAGATGCGCTCGGCGGCACGATCATCCCATAGCGACGGGAGGCGTTTTCGGCAGGTTCGGGCGCGCCCCGACAACATTGCTGATTTTCCGACGATGCGTCATGGTTGTTCGTTCTTGACGGCGCAGGCACTATACCATCCGGATTTTGGGCGCCCGATGCAGCCTGGACGCCATTCGCACCAAAAAAGCGCTACTTCGCTGCAAGAGCGTTCGATTCCAGCGGAAACCTGCGTAAAATAAGGGTGTACGCAATGCTCGGCTTGGTCTGTTGTGTCCCCAATTCAACAGGGCGCCGGGCAGGGAGTTAGGACCTTCAAAGGATGCGCAATCTAAACGAATCGGCAAAAGCGCTGCGGGAGCTGCTCGCGCAGCGCATCCTCGTGCTTGACGGCGCCATGGGGACGATGCTGCAACAGCGGCACTTGACGGCGGCGGACTTCGGCGGAGCCGCGCTCGAAGGGTGCAACGAAAACCTGGTGCGGACGCGGCCCGATGTGGTCCTGGACATTCACCGAAAATATTTTGAAGCGGGGTCGGACATTGTCGAAACGAACAGCTTTGGCGGGGCGCCGATTGTGCTGGCGGAGTATGGGTTGGCGGGAGACACGCACGAATTGAACAAAAGGGCGGCCGAGTTGGCGCGACAGGCAGCAGACGAGGCGAGCACGCCGGCGAAACCCAGGTTTGTGGCCGGGTCAATGGGGCCGACGACAAAGGCGATTACGGTAACGGGCGGAGTGACATTCACGGGGCTGCGCGAGGCGTATTATGCCCAAGCCCGCGGACTGGTGGAAGGCGGCGTGGATCTGCTGCTGGTGGAGACCTGCCAGGACACACGAAACATCAAAGCGGCAATCTTGGCGATTCAGAAACTTTCGAAAGAGATCGGCGCGCCGGTGCCGTTCATCGTGTCTGTGACGATCGAGCCGATGGGAACGATGTTGGCAGGGCAGACGATTGAAGCGTTATGGGCGTCGCTGCGGCATGCGAAGCCGCTGGCGTTCGGAATGAATTGTGCGACCGGCCCGGAGTTCATGACCGACCACATCCGTACGCTGAGCCAGCTGACGGGCGAATTTGTGTCGTGTTATCCGAACGCGGGCTTGCCTGATGAAGAGGGTAAATACCTTGAAACGCCAACATCGCTGGCGGCGCAGCTTGAGAAATTCGTGGATCACGGCTGGCTGAATTTTGTCGGCGGCTGCTGCGGCACGACGGAACAGCACATCCGCGCGATCGCACAGATGGCGGAGGGCAAGAAACCCCGGCAAGGTCCGGCAGACGCGCACCGGGCGGTGTACGCAGGGATCGAGACGATCGAGGCGGAAGAGAGCACGCGGCCATTGCTGGTAGGCGAGCGGACGAATGTGATCGGGTCGCGGCTGTTCAAGAACCTGGTCGCGGAGGAAAAGTGGGAAGAGTCGAGCGAAATTGCCCGGCGACAAGTGCGCGGCGGCGCGCACATCGTGGACGTGTGCCTGCAAAGCACGGAGCGAGATGAGAAGAAAGATATTCCGCTCTTCTACGAAAAGCTGATCCGCAAGGTGAAGGCGCCGGTAATGATCGACACTACTGATCCGGCTGCGATTGAACTGGCGCTGACTTATTGCCAGGGCAAGGCGATCATCAATTCGATCAATCTGGAGGACGGCGAGGAGAAGTTCGAGCGCGTAGTACCGCTCGCGCATGATTATGGCGCGGCAGTGGTGGTCGGATGCATCGACGAAGACAAATTGCAAGCGCAGGCGTTTACGAGGCAGCGAAAGCTCGAAATCGCGCAGCGCAGCTACAAATTGTTGACGGAGAAATACGGACTGGGCCCCGAAGACATCATCTTTGACCCTCTGGTATTTCCCTGCGCCACAGGGGACGAAAATTATATCGGTGGAGCCGTGGAAACGATGGAAGGCATTCGTCTGATCAAACAGGCGCTGCCGGATGTGTGCACGATTCTGGGGATTTCGAATGTATCGTTCGGGTTGCCAGCGGGGGCGCGGGAAGTGATGAATTCGGTTTTTCTGTACTACTGCACAAAGGCGGGGCTGGACCTGGCAATCGTCAATACGGAACGGCTGGAACGGTTTGCATCGATTTCAGAACACGAGCGGCGGCTGGCTGAGAATTTATTGTTCTCGCATCCGCCGACAGAAGTTCCGGCCGGTCATTCACGAGCTGCGCTGCTGAGCGGCGTGCCGGCAGACTGGCGCGAGCAAAGCAAGGAGCAGCGGGCAGCGGTAAACCAGTATCACATTGCGGCGATCACGGAGCACTTTCGAACTACAAAGAAAAAAGAGAAAACGCCCGCGGCAGATTTGCCCCTGGACGAGCGCTTGGCAAACTACATCATCGAAGGCACGCGGGACGGGCTGGTTGCGGACCTGGAGCGCAAGCGCGGGGAAGGCGCCGCGCCGTTGGATATCATCAATGGCCCGCTGATGACAGGGATGGCCGAGGTCGGACGGCTCTTCAACGCGAATGAATTGATCGTGGCGGAAGTGCTGCAGTCCGCGGAAGCGATGAAGGCCGCGGTGAGCCACCTCGAACAGTTCATGGAAAAAGCGGACACGGCGAAGCGCGGAAAGGTGGTGCTGGCGACGGTGAAAGGCGATGTTCACGACATCGGAAAGAATTTGGTGGAGATTATTTTAAAGAACAACGGGTACGACGTCGTGAACTTGGGCATCAAAGTTCCGCCGGAAGAGCTGATCAAGGCATATCAAAAACACAAACCGGATGTCATCGGGCTTTCCGGTTTGCTGGTGAAGAGCGCCCAGCAGATGGTGATTACCGCGAGTGATCTGAAGGACGCCGGTATTGAAATTCCCTTGCTGGTAGGCGGAGCTGCACTTTCAGGCAAATTTACACAAACAAAGATTGCACCAAGCTATGGCCATGCGGTGTGCTATGCGAAGGATGCGATGACCGGACTGCGATTAATGAATGAATTGATGGATCCGACGCGACGAGAAACGGTGGTACGCGAGCACACAAGTTCCGGAAACGGTTTGGGAATTACGACGACGGTGAGCGTCACTCCCATGCTATCGGTAAGACGTTCGCCGCGCGTGCGTAGCGACCTGCCGATCCCGAGTGTTGCGACTCTCGAGCGCAAAGTGCGGCTGGTGCCGGACTTGCGTGAGATCTGGAGTTACATCAACCCGTTCATGCTCTACGGTCGGCACCTAGGATACCGGGGAGAATTCGAAAAACATTTTGCAGCCCGCGAGCCCAAGGCCATCGAGCTATACGAGAACATGGAAGAAGTGAAACGCGAAGCGGCGGAGTTCATGAAGGTTCGTGCTGTCTGGCAGTTTTTCGAGACCGAGTCAGAAGGAGATGCCCTGCACCTGTTCGCCCTAGGCGCGGGTGAACCTCTGCACACTTTCCGATTCAAGCGGCAGCGGCAGGGTGATTTCCTCTGCTTGAGCGATTTCGTGCTGCCAGCGCATGGTGGCAAGCGCGACCATCTGGCGCTCTTTGTGGTGACCGCCGGGGAGGGCGTGCGCGAGCGCTCCGAGAAGGCGAAAAACGAGGGCTACTATTTCAAGTCGCACGGACTGCAGGCGCTGGCGATCGAATCGGCGGAAGCCTGCGCGGAGTGGCTCCATCGGCGGATTCGAGAGGACTGGGGTTTCCCCGACCCACCAGAACTGACCATGGCCCAGCGATTCACTTCACGATACCGCGGCAAGCGCTACAGTTTCGGCTATCCGGCATGCCCGGACCTTGAGGACCAGGCAGCCATCTGGAAGCTCCTGAAGCCGGAAGAGATTGGCGTGCAGCTGACTGAAGGTTTCATGATGGACCCGGAAGCGAGCGTGAGCGCGCTCGTGTTTCATCACCCGGATTGTGCGTATTTCTCCGTGGGTGAGGCCGCCGAAGTATAGCCATAAATAGCCCGATATCTCAGAGTCTTGGATATCATAAGCCAAGCCGCGGCTGACATAATGAAGTCGTACTCTTCGGCCGGAAGAAATTCCATTTCGTACCAGGGGTTGCCTATTGGCTTTCCGGGGAAATTCTGTTTGTATAGCCGTCACGATCCAGAAACGCGGCCCTCTTCACGGAACATTTCCCTCTCCACTAGTTCAGAGATGATGTGGCCGATAAGGATGTGGCATTCCTGAATGCGCGGCTTCTCGTTCGATGGGACACAGATACAATGATCCACGGTGTTTCTCAGATTTCCGCCGGTACGGCCAGTTAGAGCAACGGTGTGCAACCCAATTTTCCTAGCTGCCAACATGGCGCGAAGTACATTTGCCGAATTTCCGCTTGTCGAAATGCCGATGGCGACGTCGCCGGGACGAGCTAAGGCTTCGATCTGTCGAGAGAAGACTTGATCAAATCCGTAGTCGTTTCCGATGGATGTAACGCACGAAGTATTCACAGATAGGGCCAGTGCAGGTAGGGCGGGCCGATCGAACGCGAAGCGTCCCACAAGTTCCGCCGCTATATGCTGTGCGTCAGCCGCACTGCCGCCATTGCCAAACAGAAGCGCCTTGTTCCCTTGCTTGAGTGCACTGACCAAGATTTCGCAGACCTTTGCCACGGTCAACAAGACTTCGGAACTGCGCAGCATGCCCTGCTTTGTGGCGATCGACGCTTCAATCAATTCGCGCACGCGATGCTCGAATTCACTTGTTTGTTTCATTCAATTGAGTGTATTCAAGCGGCAGCTCCGAGTGCAAGGAGTTGCTTCCGGGCAAACTGCGGCGTGCGAGAGCCCGGGCGCTGGCCGACCCAGTGCCGGTTGTAGCGCGCAAGAAAATCCGCCAGTGCCTACCGCAACTTTTCCAAAGTTCGGAACTTTCGCACCCCAGCAACTGCTCCTTCAAAGTGGAAGTTCCAGGCGACAAGAAAGACTTGCCGAAAAATACTTGGCTCTCAATCATCCTGGTCTTCCTTCGCTGAGTTGCTATAGTGTTGGTAGTGCTGATCTGTTTTCGGTCTTTCCTCAAGAAGCCGAATCTTCCAGCCGTTTTCTGAATCGATTGGGACGTACTTCGACTCGGAGCTCTGTAGGAAACCTGCGCGGCGAAGTTGAATCCCCGCTCCAAGCAACGAACCTACCAGGAAAGTTGCGTGTCCCCAGATGTGCCTGCGGCTTCCGATCCCGCCTACGAACTGGTAGCGAACTTTTTCCTGCGAAAGCGCGCTCTTAGCGCGGTCGATATGGCATGAGTCCCCTTCTACGGGGATTCTTGGAAGATGCCCGCTGTGCTCAACGGCAGAGGCTTCGGAAAGGCTGCGAAGAAGCTCCATGGTCATTTCGTATTCATCTTCAGTTTCCTTGGCGACAACATTGCAGGGCACCTCTAAAAATGCAATCTTCAGCTCTTCGAATGAGACCATTTCCAAGCTCCGGCCCCGTCGCTCCCGCGCAGTTCGAAGACGAAGTCCTCATGCAGGCCAAAAGAGCCGAGGAATTTGTGTTTAATGAAGATTTGAAAATCTATGGGATCATCCTCGCACGGCTTTATCAGCCCTTGTTGCAACTCCAGTTCGTTCACCTGGAAATCTAAGCCAACATGTCATCTTTCGAAAGAATACTGTTGAATTGGTGCGGGGAATAGCCGAACTAAATCCACACGTTAGACAGTAGCACAGCGCAGCTCGCCTGAAGATTCAAGGAATCCATCCACTTCATTGCGGCGCCACGAAGGCAAGTAACCATGTACATTCGCGCGACGGTAGTGCCATTCGAGCCAGGCCATGAACACGAGGGACCAGACGGAGAGATCGGAAACCCCCAACTCTCGACAGTACTCATCGATCAAGAGTTTTTCATCATCCTCAAACCGACGAGCTGAAAATCTCTCTGCAAGTGAGCGAGTGAATCCTTTGCCCGAGGAAAGCCCCTTCGTAACCAGAAGGAGCTGCAGCAAATCCAGCAGTGGCATGCCTTCTTGATCGGCGAACTCCCAATCCACAACACCTGTCAACCGTTCACCTCGAGCGGTGGTCAGGAGGTTTCCCGGCCAAAAATCGCCATGAGTACACACAACCGGGAGTGGCGCCCGGTGCAAAGAATTGATCGCATCTTTAATAAGCCGTTGCAGGCTCCCCTCCGGGAAATCTGGGGCGGTCCTATACACATACAGTTCCCGCTCTCGAAGCCAGGCCTCCACCGCGGCAGCTGAATGTGTCCGGTGTTCGCCCAATTCACGATTAAGACTGAGCAGAAAATCCAGTCCAAGCCGAAAAACCGCTGGTTGGTCCTGGAGGTGATAGCAATGTCGCAGGTCAAACCCAGGACAAAGACGCTCCACAAAAACGGGCTTGCCGCTGCAGTCCAAGGTCACAACGGGCTGTGGAAGTAGTTCTTTGAGCGTGCAAGAGGGGTCCAGTCTACCTACGAGTTTCCTCAAGCTTTGGAGATTGTGGAGTTGTTGAACGGCGACTTGCGGAGTTAGAGGAATGCGCAACATGAATCCACGCGCTCCTCGTTTCCCGGCGATGGATATAAGCGCTACAGAGGTTTCCCCGATCTTTACGCGGAATGGCCGGAGTTTCAGCGATGCTTGAACATCGGTTCCGAGCCAGGCTTCGAGTTTTGCGACAGCTTCCTCGACGAAACTGGGAGAAAGTCTAAATTTGCCAGCAACAATGGAATAGGAGTGTGTGAGGTAAGGATAAGCTAGCGCCTTCAGGGTCCGGCGTTTTATCTCCCGCAAACGCGGCTTCTCACAATAGGCCTCTGCGGACGCTGAGTTTTTCTCACCCTCAAGAATCTGAGTAATTTTGCGGTAGTTAGACCGAGGCAAATAGAATCGAACGGCTTGGAACGCAGCTTCTCGAAGAAGCCTGCGATATCCCCACCGAGAGTATGTATAGACCCGGTAAAGCTCACCCTTCTTGATTACGGACAACAAATCTGCGAGCTTGCGAGGGAGTAAGGTGATGAATCTGAGTTTTGTGTGCTCATCGGCTCCGCCCAACAAATACCTTAACGCGAAGCGGTTTTCGATTCCCAAATAGATTTCACCTTCAGGCTTCAGAATCCGATTCACTTCTCTGAGAAAATCTCGCTGTTGCAGGCGTGGATTGCCGAAATTTCGCGTGCCGACCCATTCAAGAACCCCATTTAACAAGACGATATCAAACTGTTCAGCCGGAAATGGAAGATACCGCCGGTCACCTGCGCAGACGAGACGCAGGTTTCCAATTCCCGCTTGCTGAGCACGCAATCTCAGCAATTGCAACTGCGTAAATCCGTGATCTACGCCCACCACTTCGTCGAAGTAACGTGCGAAGTTGATGCTCAGAGGGCCGATGCCACAACCCAAGTCAAGGACCCTGGCACTCGAATTGGCAGGTAATAGTAACCTCCCGGCTGCGCGGCTCTCAGGAATAAAGTAGCGCGCCCAAAAATCGGCGGAGCCAAGGGACTTTGGCTCAAGGAAACATCTTACGCCTGCGTCCCACCCGCGCTCCTGACAAAGGTGCAGAAGTTGCTCGAGTTCCAAGCGCGGCATGGTGCCATAGCCCGATTCCGGATTTTCGGCAAAGATGGGAATACCGTTGACGAGTGTGAAAGAAAGCTGGCAGGTTGAACACTTGAGCTCAGCTGGAAAGCTGTCCAGGGGCGTAAGACACACAGGGCAGACGTGATGGCCGAACTGAAGCTGAGTTCCGATGAAACCCTCCTCACGATCCCGCGTGGCAATTAACTTAGCAATATTTAGCAGCGGGGTCGACGTCCCTTAGTCTTAAGGATACAACGATTCTGCAAATGGCAGCGCAGAGTAGAGTGCTATTGGCCGTAGTTCAGGTTGGATTCCGGCACCACTATCTAAGCAATGAGTGCAGCGAATTATGTGAGGAGGTCAGATCGGGTGGTGGATAAGATGGGAGCGAAGAACACACCTCTGTACATCTCCTTGGGGCGCTACCGGCGCTGGTGCGGACTAACTTGGCGAGTTCTCGATTTGCGCTCCTCATATCGTCCATGATATCTAAGTTTCGAGAAACGAGCTTTCACACTTTTCTGCGACAAACGAATTGCGTGGCGAGACAGCGAGGAACGCAGCAAGAATGGCGGTACGTTCAGAACTCGAGACGCGGCCATTAGGAGAACTCGATGGTGTCCTGCCCCCCAACGAGGTCCATGTCTGGCATACAGAGCTGGTTATTCCGAAAAACGGGGTCGCCGCATTGCTGGAACTCCTCGCCCCAGATGAGCGGGACCGAGCATCCCGATTCAAACTGGAGAGTCCGCGCAACGAATTCATAATTACCCGAGCTTTTCTCCGACTCACTCTCAGCCGTTATGTGAATATTGAGGCCCGTGAGCTTCAATTTCGGACGACCGCAAACGGAAAACCGGAATTGACGAAAGATTCGAGCGTGCAGTTCAACTTGTCCCATTCCGCAGCCATAGCGGTCCTAGCCATTACCCGCGACCGGAGAGTGGGGGTTGACGTGGAGAGGATCCGTGAAAATGTTGACGCGATCGACCTGGCCGACCGGTTCTTCTCACCTCAGGAGTTTGAATGGCTACGATCGCGGCCTGCTCCTGAACTTATTCCTTCTTTCTTCTCCTGCTGGACCCGAAAAGAGGCCTATGTCAAAGCTAGCGGTGAGGGCCTGTCCATACCCTTGGCTGGCTTCCGTGTGATGTCACTCCCCGGCAGCCCAAGACTGCGTCTGGAGGTCTACAACAATCCCGAGGAGTCAAGGCGCTGGTCAATGTGGCAGCTGGAACTGGGGCCTGACCTACGTGGAGCGCTGGCGGTGGAAGGCGAGGACTGCAGAGTGCGCCTAGGCAGATGGCCTTAGGGGGGCACTGGGCCCGAGAGAGCAACCGTCCTTCTTGCAGTCCACCCTAGAAGAGCAAGGTCAGGAGGACAATCGCCTCCCGGAACGGCCGACAGTTTTCACCCAAATTTGATTAGGATCTTCCAATGCTCAGGCAGGTTCCTCAGGCATCTCTTGCGGTTCCTTTTCTCACATTCCCTGTCGCGAGTCTGCCAGTTTGGGTTGGGTACGGGGAGCGACACAACTCGAATCACCAATTGGAAGGGGCTCGGGGCAGCCAGCCATCAACCCATGTGAACCCCTAAAACTGGGAGGCTTTTCATATACCTGGAGGCAATCAAGAGTTGATTTTGAGTCCAATTCCTGTATCAGATGATACTCGGAAAATAATTGGTATTTCGAGACAGTGAACTTCACCAAAAGCCGAAAAGAGCAGTATCCACGACCTACAAAATCTCGTAAAATAGTCGATTTAAGTTGTTGAAAATAATACCTTTAACACAAGCTTGATCACAAGCTTGAGGTGGCATCCAGCGTGCACCTCAAAAAGCCTTAAGCAAAGGGTCTAGATGGGACTCTAATGGCGGTAGCTTGTGGAGACGGGTAATATGACCATAAATCTGACAACCGATGTCGCGCCCTACTTCGCAGAGGAACTCTATTCTCGAACAGCTAATTTGCCCTGGTTCGCGCTGCAAGTTAGGACGCGCTTTGAGGTTGCTGTGGCAAATTATCTAGAGGGAAAAGGCTACCAATGGTTTCTGCCGACGTACAAGACCAGAAAGCGCTGGTCGGACCGGGTGAAGGAGGTGCAAGCACCTTTGTTTCCCGGCTATATATTTTGCCGATTTGACCCTCAAACCAGGCTACCGATTCTAACGACGCCAGGTGTGATTCAAATCGTCGGGTACAACCGCTTGCCGGTGCCCATCGATGAGGCCGAGATCAGCGCCATCCAAACCTTGGTAGCGTCGGGAGTTTCTAACGAACCGTGCCCTTTTCTGGCAGTGGGAGACCGAGTCCGAATCGATTCTGGTCCACTCAGGGGGCTGGAAGGAATCCTCCTGAAGATCAGGGGCGATAACCGGCTCATTCTTTCTGTCAGTCTTCTGCAGCGTTCGGTCGCGGTCGAGATCGATTCCGGGTTCGTTACCTCACTCATTTCATCCGCTTCACAGCGCTTGGGAAGGTCGAGTGGACACTCCAGACTATTGCAGATTGCGGTCTAGCGCGAGGTCCCCGGTCATTTCAGAATCAAATTCTAAGTGGCTGTGGCAGCAAGTAAAATTAAGGGTCCTTGTGAGAAAAGCGCGCCGGGTTGCGCGGTGTCTATGGGTAGGATTGCTGGCGTCAAGCGGATGCCTTTGGTGGGCGAAGAGACAGCTTCGCGGGAACGGGGCGGTAATCGCGCTAGCGTTTCATCGAGTCCTCGACGATGCTAGTTACCGGCAAACGCATAGCCTGTCGGGGACCATTGTTCGGGAGCGCACGTTCCGCGAGCTCGTTGCCTACGTCGCGCGTGAATGCGAGCCGGTGGACTTGCAAGGCACTTTATCTGGTCAACCTTGTAGCAAGCTTAAGGTTACTTTTACCTTTGATGACGGCTGGAGCGACAACTACACAACGGCGCTTCCGATCGCTCAGGCAAATAAGGTGCCACTCACCATCTTCGTGTGTTCCGAATTGGTCGGTAAGAACTCCCCATTTTGGCCAGAGCGGGTCGTCGCTCTGATGCGCGCAGTAGAACCAATGCACTTGGATTCCGAAATCTACGCCTTGATCGAAAGTTTGAAACAGTGCCCGCGCGATGTGCGTGAGCAATACCTGGCGAAGCTTTCCGAACAGGCGTTTGAGCAAGGCATCTCAATCGAGCCATCAAGCGTCGACGGGATGCTTTCGTGGGCGGAGATTGAGGAGATGGATCGACAGGGGGTCAACTTTGGCTCTCACACCCAGACTCACCAGATTTTGACTACCGTTCCAGTTGAGACAGCTTCTCAGGAAGTTCTCGAGTCCAAAGCAGCCATCGAAGGCGCGCTGAACAAGCGCTGTGATGTTTTCGCATATCCGAATGGGAATTGGTCAAGCGCAACGCGACGCATCTTGGCGGAATCGGGATTTAGGCTGGCCATGACCACTGAATGCGGAGCGTGGAATACGAAATGCGATCCCCTCGCTATCCCGCGGTCAAACGTACACGAGGACAACCTCATAGGGCTGACCGGCCGGTTCTCACCTGCGATGTTTGCATATACCACGATCTGGAAAGCCTGGCGCGCCACGAGAGCCAACTCCCGTACCGGGGCCCGGGCGCCGCAGCAATCCGTCTCAGCGGCGGTCTAAGTCCTGATCCAGAAAGAAATTTCTAAAATATTGTGACCATTCTCTTTCTCATCAGCAGCGAGGGGTACTACGGGGTGGAGAACATGCTCGTCGGCCTGGCCCGGAAGTTGGCGCAGTACGGTTGCCATTGCCTCGTGGGGGTGTTTTGGGATTCTCGGTTCTCCTATCCGAAGGTCGCCGTCGAAGCCCAACGGCAGGGACTTAAGGTAGAAATTGTGAAGTGCAATGGAAAGTGGGACTGGAGTGCAGTGAGGCAAATTCTGAAGCTGCTGCTCAAGCACAACGTCGATATTCTGCACCCGCACGGATACAAAGCGGATCTGTATGCCTACGCTGCGAGCTGGCCGAACCGCGTGGGGCTCCTAGCCACATGCCATAACTGGCCCAGCAAGCTTTTGTCCATGAGAATTTACGCCGCGCTGGATCGGATGTTGCTCAGACGATATGACAAAGTCATTGTCGTCTCCGAGGTGGTAGCAGGCATTCTGCGGCGGTCGGGTGTCGCACCTGAGAAGACCACGACAATTTTCAATGGCGTCGATGTCGAACATTTCCGCGGGGCGACCCCCACACTGCGAAACGAGATCGCACCCGGGGAGGATGCGGTAGTGGGATTCGTCGGCCGGTTAGTGCCGGAAAAGGGTGGAGCGTTATTGTTGCGTGCCGCACAGCAGGTGCTTGCGCTTTGTCAAAAGACTCGCTTTGTTCTGATTGGAGAAGGTCCGTCCCGAAAAGAGTGGGAGGCTCTTGCAGCCCAACTTGGAATCAGCCAGCAGGTGTCATTCGCCGGTGTGCGCGACGATATGCCGGGAGTTTACGCTTCGCTTGACGTAGTTGTATTGCCGTCGCTCATTGAGGCACAACCTATGTGCTTGCTGGAAGCCATGGCGGCGGGCAAACCTGTGATCGCTACACGAGTGGGTGCGGTGCCCAGGCTGATTACGTCCGGAAAGACGGGCCTGCTTTTGGAGTGCGGCGATGTGGCCGGGCTTGCCTCAGGAATCATTCGGATCCTACGCGATCGGAAACTGGCGCGCCAGCTCGGGAAAAATGGGCAAGAACACGTTTCTCAATACTACTCAGCAGAGGCCATGGCAAAGAGCTATGTCGCCCAGTACCAACAGTTGCTGGCTAACCGCCGAAACAGGACAAGGAATGAAGTCGCATGGGAAGCGAGCTGAATATGAACGGCAGCCAGGTAGTCCAGGTGACGATCATCATAGCTTGTCGGAATGAGATCAAGCACATCCGGGGCTTCCTCGACTCGATCTTGTCACAAGACATGGCTGGAATTCGTTGGGAAGCGATTATCGCAGACGGAATGAGTGAAGACGGCACGCGTAAAGTTGTTGAGGAGTATAGTGCCCGGCACCCACAGTTGCGCGTAATCGCCAACCCAGGTCGCATTGTTTCGACGGGGCTAAATGCGGCAATCCAGGCGGCTCGCGGAGAAATCATCATCCGCATGGATGCGCATACTACTTATGCATCCGATTACTGCCGGCGATGCTTCGAGGAACTCATGCGAACGGGGGCCGACAATGTGGGCGGCCCGGCGCGAACGCGCGCAACGGGAGTGCGTGCGCGGGCTGTGGCGGCTGCCTACCATTCAAGGTTTTCGACCGGCGGAGCCAAGTTCCACGACGAGAACTACGAGGGTTGGGTGGACACGGTCGCTTACGGTTGCTGGCGGAAGTCCACCCTGGACCGGATTGGCCGGTTTGACGAAGCGCTGGTGAGAAACCAAGACGACGAACTAAACCTACGACTCACGCGGGCTGGTGGAAAAATTTGGCAGAGTCCGGCCATTGTCTCGTGGTACTCACCACGCCCGACTTTGACTAGCCTTTTTCGTCAGTATTTTCAGTACGGGTTCTGGAAAGTAGCCGTGATCCGAAAACACCGTATACCGGGCGCTTGGCGCCACGTGGTACCAATATGTTTTGTCCTGGCAAATTCAATATTGTTGCTTGTCATCGTTCTGACGAAGGCCCTGGGATCGCTGCAATGGTTTAATGTGAGCGCAATAATTTGGTTAGCGATGGTGACCCTGTACGCGCTGGCATGCGTAACTGCTGCGGTGTTCACAGCCAGACGTTACGGCTTGGCGACTCTGCCATACCTTCCCGTCGTATTTGCCGTATATCACTTCTCCTACGGGGTGGGATTTCTCGCAGGCATGCGCTGGTACTTTTCGAATTCTGCGCCCCGGTTGTACACCCACTCCGTATTCACGCAGATCACTCGATAGGCATTGCAACGCAACATACAAGCTGTAGTGTTTAATTTTGAAGATTAACTGCTAGGACATCAGCTTCAGATTTGAACTCTATCCGCCCGGAGAGCATTTCATGAGCGCAACCGTTCAAGTTCCATTTCATCGCCCCAGCATCGGCCGGGAGGAAATCGATGAGGTCGTGCGTACGCTCGAGTCCGGCTGGCTGACGACAGGTCCGCGGACGGCGCAGTTCGAGAAGGAGTTTCGCCAGTATGAGGAGGTCCCACACGCTCAAGCAGTGAATTCATGCACTGCGGGTCTGCACCTGGCGCTTGCGGCCTTGAATATCGGGCCTGGGGCAGAGGTCATCACTACCCCGCTCACGTTTTGTGCGACAGTCAATGTCATTTTGCACGTGGGCGCTACCCCGGTGCTCGCGGATGTTGGACCCGACGGAAACATCGACCCCGCGTCGGTGGCGGCTCGAATTTCCGGGCGAACCCGAGCGATTATGCCTGTTCATCTGTCAGGATTGCCATGCGAGATGGACGCCATCTGGGCGCTTGCCAAGCAGCATGGGCTGCATGTGATTGAAGACAGTGCGCACGCAGCCGGTTCATATTATCGCGGTTCGCCGATTGGCGCTGGTGATCCTGCAAATGGCAATTACAGCGATGCTTCCGTTTTCAGCTTTTACGCCACCAAGAATCTGACTACTGGCGAAGGTGGAATGGTGACGACACACGACGAGGAGCTTGCTGAGTCCTTGAGGATTCTCTGCCTGCACGGCATCAGCAAGAATGCCTGGAACCGATACTCCGACCGGGGCAACTGGTACTACGAAGTGCTGAAGCCGGGGTTTAAATATAACTTGACAGACATACAGTCCTCGATCGGGATCCATCAACTCAGAAAGCTCGAAGGTTTCATCGAAGTTCGCACGCAACTTGCGCAGACTTACAACCGGGCTTTTGCCAATCTCGAAGAGCTTGAACTGCCGTTCGACAGGGACGATTGCCGGCATGCTTGGCATCTCTACATGCTTCGCCTCAATCTCGACAAACTCGAGATCAATCGTGATGAGTTCATCGAGCAGCTGAAGAACAAGGGAATCGGCACGAGCGTCCATTTCATTCCCGTGCCGTTGCATCCATTCTTCGCGGCGTACGCTGATCGACCACACAACCAGTGCCCAAAAGCTTTGGAATTGTATCCCCGTTTGATTTCACTGCCGCTTTATCCAGGAATGACGGAATCACAGATCACATACGTTGCGGAATCCGTCGCAGAGATCGCGCAGCGAGGGCGAAAGGCAAAAATCAGGGCAGCCTGCGCCTGATCCCGCTCAGGTTCGCAGGCATTAAACCGAGGAGGTCATAAGAAACGTGCGGCGAACGATCGATATCCTTTTCGTTCTTCTTGTTCTGCCCGTGCTGAGTCTATTACTTATTCCGATAAGCCTGGCCATTGTGCTCGAATCAGAGGGCAGCCCGTTCTACGGAGGATGGCGAATCGGAAAAGGCGGCAAAAGATTTCGCATGTGGAAATTCCGTACAATGGTGAGGAACGCAGATCGAATCGGCGGCGCCATCACGACAAGCCGCGATTCCCGAATTACCAAGGTAGGATGGTTCCTTCGGAAAACCAAACTGGATGAATTGCCGCAGTTTTTCAATCTCCTCCTCGGGGACTTAACACTTATCGGCCCTCGACCTGAGGACCCGGGGATCACTGAAAAGTACACTCCGGAACAGAGACGAATTCTTGAGGTGAAACCGGGGATCACGGGCCCGACACAGCTGCAGTACACCGTGGTTGAGGCCGAAACGATTAAGGACGAGAAGGATCCCGAGCGCTTCTATGTGGAGCACTTGCTGGACGAAAAACTCCGCTTAGATCTCGAGTACATCCGGAGGCGTACGGTCTTCTCAGATTTTCGGATTGTTCTGCAGACAATTATGCTGATGGCACGATCACTTATCCGAAGCGGGCAGACTGCCAGCTCGAGGAACGTTTGAGATTCTCTCATCCCCCAGATATTAAACCAATCAGAGGCATATCAGAGTCAATCGGTATTTTTGTGAATCAGAACCTAAGTTTGTGACTGCGTTAGGAGAACCAATCATGCGACGGAACATCAGTTGGCAAGAAGCTGTTCCCCGTGTCATCGCTGACTTTCTAATAATCCATTCCAGCATGATCGGCGCGCTCGCCATTTCGATCATCTATCAGGTCGCGAGGGGGGGAGGAGAAGAAGCGCAGCAACTAATCACGCAATTCGAGCAGTATTACATGCGGTTTTTCTGGGTCTTATCGCCGATTTTCCCGCTGACGTTTGTCTTGTTCGGTTTCTACACGCACACGCGAAGCTACTCCGGGAAGCGCAAGGGCCAGGTGATCTTGCAAGGAGTGATGGCCGCCTTGGTTTTGTTCTGGGGAGCAAACTGGCTGGTGGGAAACAGCACGGTTGGGCGAAGCGTAGCAGCCCCGTTCGTCGTTTTGGCGGGTTTGGGGTTGTGTTCTTCGCGTCTTTTGAAGAACTACATTGAGAACCGTTTTGACGTGAAGCCCAAGAACGGTCACTCGACATCCACTGGCAAGAGTAACGTTCTTGTCGTTGGAGGAGCAGGATATATTGGCTCGCTCTTGGTCGAGCGCTTGCTCCAACTGGGTTACAAGGTCCGGGTCTTGGATGCGCTCTTATATGGGAGAGAGCCCCTGCGGCCAGTGCAGAATCACCCTGACTTTCAATTGATGGTGGGGGATTGCCGGAACATGCAAGACGTGGTGAGAGCGGTGCGGGGAGTTGACGCAGTTGTTGATCTAGCGGCAATCGTTGGCGATCCAGCGTGTGAGCAAGACCGGGACGCGGCCCTGGAGATAAATTATGGGGCGACCCGAATGATGATCGAACTCGCGAAGGGGCATGGAATTGGCCGGTTCTTGTTCGCATCTAGTTGTAGCGTATACGGAGCAACCGAGCATGAGGTGGACGAGCGTTCGAATCTGAATCCGATTTCCTTGTATGCGCAGACCAAGGTGGATTCAGAGCGCGCGCTGCTGGCTGCTGCGAACGATGAGTTTCACCCCACGATCTTGCGCTTCGCGACTGTGTTTGGTTTAGGCTATCGGCCACGATTTGACCTTGTCGTTAATCTATTGAGTGCCAGGGCGAATCAGGACGGGAAAATCACAATCTATAACGGCCAGCAGTGGAGACCCTTCATCCATGTTCGCGACGTAGTGGAGGCCATCGTGATGACACTGGAGGCGCCAGTCCGGCGCGTAAGCGGGGAAATTTTCAACGTTGGGGACCGCTGCTTGAATTACACCTTGCAAAACATCGCTGAACTCATTCAGGAGACCTTTCCGGGCACCAGCATTGAGCAGGTAGAGAATTCCGACCTTCGAAATTACCGGGTCAATTTTGACAAGATCCGCAATCGTATGGGGTTTGAGGCACGCTACTCAATTCGGCAAGGAGTTGAGGAACTCAGAGGAGCCTTCGACGAGAGGCTCATCCACGACTACAAGGATCTCCGATACCACAACCAGCGGTATCTCGAGGTGGCCGGTGTGGTGCCAAACAAAGCTGAGATCGATGCCCTGGTGATGGCCGCATTCGCTCACGTAGCATAGTTCTTCAGACCCAAACAGGACATCGGCTGCTATGCCAGGACTTACCCGACTCAGAAACGGATCAAGAAAGTTGAACGGGATCTTAATCTCCGTGATCATCCCCGCCCTGAACGAGGAAAAGGTCATCGGGCAGTGCCTGGGTTGCCTGGTCCAACAAAAAATCCATAAGGATCAATTCGAAGTAATTGTCGTGGACAACGGATCCGTCGATCGCACGCTTGAGATCGCACGCGGTTTTGGGGGCTCGCTCAACTTGAGGATCTTACAGAAACCAAGTAGCCACATCTCAGCGCTCAGGAACTTGGGAGCCTCTTCGGCGAAAGGCGAATTCCTCGCATTCCTCGATGCAGATTGTTTGGCTTCCGAGGAATGGCTCAGCCGGGCGATCGAGTTACTTCGGTCTGGTGATGGAGGTGTCGTCGGAGCGTTCTACACGATTCCGGAAGGCTCCTCCTGGTTAGCCAAGGCTTGGTACCGGGACTTGCCAATTCAGAAGCAAGGGCGTGTCTCCTACGTGCCCTCGGGGACACTCTTTGTCAGCCAGAGTTTCTTTTCAAAGATTAAAGGGTTTGATGAAACGCTTCAAACCAGCGAGGACTTTGAGTTTTGTCAGCGAGTCGCTGCAACGGGATACAACGTCCTCTCGTCTCCAGCCTTAAGCACGGTGCATTTGGGAACGCCACAGACCCTCTCGGCGTTTTATCGAAAGCAGCGCTGGCACGGTAACGGAGTTCGCACCGCATTCTTGAGGGACATGTTCCATCCCGGGTTTGCGAAGACCGTGTTGCAAACCGCGGCTATGTTGATTCTGCTGATCACGTCCGCTGTCATGGTGCCTGTCGCGGTGCTGACCAACAAGCTCTTCCTTCTAACAGTTGCGCCTGCGCTTGTGCTTTTTGGGTCCTTTGTACTGGCTGCGCGGGCCGCGGCTGTGCGAAAGGCTTGGAGCTTCCTATTTCCTCTGACGCTGTTGTACTTGGTTTATGGGATAGCGCGGAGTCTTTCCTTTCTCGGACTGAACGGTAAGAGGGCCGCATGTCCCGGACCCAGTCCAGCTTACGGCGCTTGCGCGGAAACCACTCCAGCGGATTGAACCAGCAAATGGCAGCCTTTCAAAGTGTCGCGGTTGGTGTAGCCGAAGTTGAATCGGGACAATTGCGCGAAGCGAAACACGCGAACCCAATGCCTGAATCGCATCTGGTCGCCGGAGAAATCAAGAAGCTCTTTTACCACTCGTCTCACTATCTGGCGGGGCTAATGGCCAAGCTGGGATTGGGCTTTATTTCTCTCCCTATCTTCGCGCGAGTTTTCTCAGTCGCCGATTATGGCCTCATTGACTTCGCGCAAAAGATCCTCTTGCTCATGACCGCCTTGTCGAAACTGGGACTGCAGAATTCTGCGTTGCGATTCTTCGACGGTCAGGAGTATGTCACCAACTTGCAGGCTAAGCGCCGCTATTACTCGACGATGTTTTTTGGGTCGGCGTTATCATCGACAACCGTTGCCATCATCTTTCTTGCTTTCTCCAGCTTTTTCCTCAAGTCACGAATAGACGCGCCGCTCGCAGTCCTCATGGGCTTCATCGCTGTATTGACTGTACTGAAAGCGCTGGAATCAATGCTTTGGTCCTTCATGCGTGTCGAGGAGCGCACAAAGGCGTACAACGTGTGGTCCGTGGTGATCAAAGCGATGGCCATCGGGACGGTGTGCTTCCTGCTGCCCGTGCTCGGACGTTCCCCACAGACCTATTTCACCGGAACAACGATCGCGGAAATCGCAGTCGTGGCAATGCTTGGCTTTTTCTTGTTTCGGCGTGGCGTCCTCGATCCGTCCCGGCTTGATCCAGGGCTGCTTCGGGCCGGCTTGTTGTTCGGTAGCCCACTCATCATTTACGAAATTGCGAGCATCGTCCTGGACTCAGGCGATCGTGTCCTTGTGCGACACTACCTTGGGGCAGAGCCGCTGGGACTTTATTCGGTAGCCTATGGATTGTCGGCGCAGGTCAACGAGCTGCTGATCTTCCCGCTGAGTCTGGCGATCTTTCCGATCTATATGAGGTTATGGAGGTCTCAAGGGCCCGAGGCGACGGCGAGCTTCTTGAGCACATGCCTCGACGTCTTTCTCGCAACGGCGGCAGGAGTCTGTGCTTTGTCGGTGGTTACCTCGAACGACGCGGTGACCTTGCTCGCGTCCCAGAAATATCGCGGCGCCGAGCAGCTCATTCCTTTTGTTGTGGCTGGGCTCTTGGTCTACACGACTCACATATTTCTCTGTGCTGGGCTCCTTATCCACAAGAAAACAGGCACTATGGCACTTTTGCTGCTCTGCTCGGCGGCGCTGAATATCGGCATGAATGTGGTATTGCTTCCGCGCATGGGATTGGTGGCGGCCGCACTCGCCACTCTGGTGAGCTATGTATTCTGTATTCTGCTGCTGGGATTCGCTTCCGTTCGGCTGCTTCCGCTCAAAATTCGTTTTCTAGAGTTGGCAAGATATCTGTTCGCCGCGGGCGTCGTCGCGTTCGGCGTGTCGAAAGTTGAGCTCAAACTTCCAGTTGTGAATCTGGGTGTGAGAGCGGCTTTGACAGTAGTTTTGTATCTCGGGCTCCTCTACCTGCTGGATGGACGTGTCCGCGAGGTTGCAAGAAGCATCCTCCACCGCCTGCGAAAGCCAGCGGATTTTAGCCGCGACGCAGCAGGCGTTGCCACACCGAGTGATTGAAGTTCATGCGTGAACACGTATCTCGAGTCATAACGAGACGCAACGATGCATTTTGGACTTGAACCTTACATAGCCCCGCTGGAATATGCCGGCTTCATCGCGGTCTTCTTGCTGACCGTGTTTTGGCGGCCGATTGTGGGAATCTACTTCCTAGTTCCGCTGATTCCTTTGCAGACCATACGATACCGTATAAACGATTTTCCGCTTGGAGAGAGCGTGATCGGTATCATTCTGCTCGGCGTTTTGCTCGGATTGCTGCGCCGCGGTCAGCCGATTCTTCCGAAGACACCCTGGACCAAGTTGCTGTGCGTTTACGCACTCCTGACGCTTTTGTCGCTGATGATGGGCTCATTTAATCTAGGGCGACCGTTTCCCTTTCCACGTGATGCGCGCTTTGGAGTGTGGCAAGACTACATGATCATGCCAGCTTTGCTCCTGGTTACTGCTGCTGTGTCGCCAACCAAGCTACAGATGAAATCGATAATTATCCTGATGTGTCTCACCACATTTGCATTGGATCACAGTTATTGGGGTGTCGTTTCCGGGCGCGACTATTCGATCTACTCGGAAGATTTGCGCGAGGGAGGCAGCATGGGGTACGCCGGCTCGAATGGGCTAGCGGCTTTCGAAGCGCAGATTGCAACATTTCTGTTGGTGCTTGCGGGATTCGAGCGCAAGATTCTTCTCCGCACTGGCTATTACCTTCTGGCGGGTTTTTCCGCGCTTTGTCTGACCTACAGCCTGTCGCGCGGAGGCTATCTGGCATTCCTCGTTGGATGCCTTTTCGTAGGCATTTTTAAACAGCGGAAACTGCTCTTGTTTTTAGCCGTTCTTCTTTTTACGTGGACGAGCGTAGTGCCCCAGGCCGTCCAGGATCGTGTGACGATGTCTTTCGACGGACAGACGGGGACGCTGGATCACTCGTCGGAAACCCGCCTGACGCTGTGGGGGGATGCAGTCGAGATGTTCCATTCAAGTCCCATGTTGGGGACGGGATTCAATACCTACGCGTACATGCATCGAGAAAAACGTACCGACGGTGTTGAAGGCTATTATGAAGATACCCACAATTATTACCTCAAAGCCCTAGTTGAAACCGGTGTTCTGGGACTGGCTGTTTTTTTGTGGCTGTTAGTCTGGACATTTTGTTCCGGGTTCCTCTTATACCGGCGTGCAAAAGACCCTTTTTTAGCCTCTCTGGGACTCGGCCTCGCGGCCTGGATAGTAACTGCCGCGACAGCGAATTTCTTTGGGGATCGCTGGACCTTTCTTCAGATAAACGGTTACATGTGGGTCCTCGGCGGTTTGGTGTCCCAAGCTTGGGTAATTGAACAAAGCACGAATTCAAAAACTGCTGAAGAACACGGCGTGCCAAGTGACTCCTCCATCGTGCTGGGAACGACTCTCGGCCAAGCGTAATAACGTGTGTTTTGAGAGGATTTGTGTCCTTAGAGCCTGAAAGTCAAAAATGGAAGCTGTCCGAGGATCTCGGGTTTCCCACTTCTGCCGAGAATATCTCGCGGAAACGCCAGGCGCTCAGGCGGGAACTGCTCAAGCAAGCGAATCTATGGACGAGTTTCTTTTGAAAAAGCAGCGGATGAAATCGACTTTCGTTCTCCTTTGTTTGTTGTTAGGCGGAGTGTTCCCCCTGACGAGGGGCAACAACAGTGATAGCTCGAACATGACTTCAGAAGTTTCGGCTACAGCCAGGTCGCTGAGCGAACTGGCGCTTACGACTGTGGCTTCGCCTTCTACCCAGGTCTCTGGACCCCCGGCACTATTTTTTTCGGACCTGAACAACGGTCCGAACACGGGAAACACGGATACGTCATTGCAGCAGACCCCAGGACAAGAGGGCGCAATCGTTACTATTTGGGGTGCTCGGCTGGGTAGTTCACAAGGGGGTTCGCAAGTGTTTTGCAACGGAGCCCCGGCAGCTCGCGTGTATTTTTGGGGGACCGCCAACCTAGACAATTATGAAAAAGTTGTTTTTCAAATCAGCCATAGCGCTGCGAGCGGCCCCGGTCAGGTTACCGTTACTGTGAACGGAGCCTCTTCTAATCTACTGCCTTTCACAGTCCGGCAAGGGAAAATCTATTTTGTGGCAACGACGGGTAAGGATGCAAATCGGGGCGTCTATAGTTCGCCCTGGCGAACTCTCCTCAAAGCGCGGAACTCTATGCAACCAGGAGACATTGTCTACGCCATGAACGGAGTAAGCCAGACGACCGATGACGGTGAGGGTTGGGACGCCGCCTTCTTGCTACGCGGCCCGTGGTGCGACGCACAGGGTTATCCGAGGGCGTTGGTTTCTTACCCTGGCTCTACGGTGACTATCGGCAACGCCAACGGAATCAGTCCCACAAGTGGCCTGCGCACGACCGACTTCAGCGGCCACCCCTGCGGTGGCAACTGGGTATTTGCCGGCCTGAGATTTCGAGGGCTTGCTCCCGTCGGCGTGAACGGCCCAAGCTCCAAATGGCGTTTCGTAGGTAATGACATCAGCTGTCCCCACGCGCGCGCTAGTGGTGGGGGCGCGTGCTTCGAGACCTCTTTGGCGGCCGATGTCAAGTTTTACGGCAATGTCGTCCACGATGCCGGTGCTGCAGACGCTTCTGCGTTATTCCAGGGCGTGTATTTCTCGAGTGACAGCAATCACGTGGACATGGGCTGGAACACCATCTATAACATCCACGGCTGCCGCGGAGTTCAGATTCATTCCTCGCCGCTCGGGTCAAACTATCCCAACAGCGGATTCAATATGTACGACATCAGCATCCACGACAACTTAATTCATGACACACAGTGCGACGGCATCGTTTTGGACACCATTGATCCTTCCAAAGGAGGGGTCTCGGTGTTCAACAACGTGATCTACAACGCCGGTAAGGGCCCCAACAACCCAGAACAGACGGGGAGCTGGAGCTGCATCAATGTCCGGGGAACGACTGAAAAAGACGGAACTGGAGGCGGAACGGTTGAGATTTACAACAACACTCTTTATAGCTGCGGAACTTTTGCCAATCCGCCATATAGCGCTGCGAATGCAGGGTTGATCGGCGGAGGTGAGGCCAATTTGTACGTGCATCTCCAAAGTAACATTATCTATCAGGTTTCCACGAGTTTATTCCCCAGGGGAGTTCCTTACCTTGTGCTCTGGGACACATCGAAACCCGGTCGCGCCCGGGTTTGTGCCCCGAAGGACGACTGTTCTCGCGTGCACGGGAGCAACAACTTGTTTTTTGGCAGTGGCCCGATGGGCACTAATCTCGCAAATATTACGAGTTCCTTGAACGAGGATCCCCAGTTTGCCAATCTTCCCGGGTACGACTTTCACCTAAGAGCGGGCAGTCCGGCTGCTGCCGCTGGAGTACCGACACCACTGGCGAGGGATCACGATGGGATACCTGTGTTGCGTGAGAAAGGTTATCCCATCGGCGCATACGGTTATGTCAATTAGCCTTAATTCTTCAAATCTACGCTGAAGTCATCGGAACCGAGGCCGATCAGAAGCGCTGGCCTATTCGAGGGATGTCGAAGTGAAAGCGATCACAATTGGATTCCATGATGTTGCTGACGAGGGACGCGAATTGCGGAGTGGCGGCCGGCCTGGGATCGCGCTGTATACGCTCAAGGTTGAGGATTTCCGGAAACATCTCAATGCCATTCGGGACAGGGAACTTTCAATCAGTACGATCCGTGGCTTTCGCCGGTGGCACGGGGAACTCCCGGTCTTCCTCACATTCGATGACGGCGCGCTAAACGGTTATACGTGCGCGGCAGGCGAACTTGAGAATCACGGCTGGCGTGGTCACTTTTTCATAACCACAGACTGGATCGGGCGGCCGGGCTTCATGAATCCCCGCCAAATACGCGAACTACACGATCGCGGGCACGTAATTGGAAGCCACTCCTGTTCCCATCCCGCACGGATGTCGCAGCTTAAGATAGACGACATGGTAATAGAATGGGGGAAAAGCACGCAAATATTGAGCGAAATCGTGGGGGAACCGTTGAAAGTGGCCTCGGTACCGGACGGCTACTACTCGCCACGGGTCGCTCAAGCCGCGGCCGTCGCGGGCATCGAAGTACTTTTTAACTCAGAGCCAGCCATGGCTGTTTCAATCGTGGAACGATGCTTGGTGTTAGGACGCTACAGTATCCAAAGGCACATGTCTCCGGGCGTCTCCGGGTCCATCGCAGCAGGACACACGGTGCCCAGATTGCGGCAGACTGGATTCTGGGCTCTAAAGAAAGCGGTCAAGGCACTGACTGGTGAATCCTACCTCGCGATTCGTCGCCACCTAATAGGACACTTCATGGAGACAGCCACGATGCCGGACCAAACAGCAGGCTCAGCACCCGAGAGCAAGTCTTAGGTGGACCAGCGGCACGCAACTGCCGGGGATCGGTTGCTTTGACAGACCTCTGGGACAAACGGATCAGCAAGAATTATTCAGTAGGTTGGAATAGATCCGAATAATTTCAAGCAAATCATCAGAATCGTGGATTGTCGCCACAGCCTGGGCAAGAGGCTAACGCCCTTAGTTTTTCGCAGCAATGCTTTTCCCGATTAGAAGCAAAACAAAGAACAGCTGTCAATTAGAGGAGCCATATGCAGCCACTTCAATACAAGTCCACTCGCACTGACTTGAGCAGTGCAGAATATCAGCAACTAGAAGCGCGGAATAGCACGCAGCAGCCGTATCCCAAGGATCCCTGTGTTCATCAGTTGGTGAGCAGGCGAGCTCAGGCTACACCGGAAGCCATTGCGATGAGGGACGGTGCTCGAGTCATCAGTTATGGTGAGCTGGAGAGCCAGTCCAATCGGCTCGCGAATTACTTGCGAGCGATGGGTGTCGGCCCTGACGTCTTGGTGGGGTTGTGCGTCGAGCGCACGGCGCTGATGGTCGTGGGAGCACTCGGAGTCTTGAAAGCCGGGGGCGCGTATGTCCCCATCGATCCTTCATATCCTATGGAGCGAGTTGCTTTCATGCTGGCGGACGCAAGCCCGCGCGTGCTGATCACTCAAGATAGCCTGGTGCAACGTCTTTTTGGCGAGGGACGCGAGCTCGTCGTGCTGGATCGCGAGTCGCGGCAGATTGCCAATCAGTCGTCGAGTGCACCAGCAAACGTGAACAGCACCGAAGACCTGGCGTATGTGATCTACACCTCTGGTTCTACGGGGCAGCCGAAGGGTGTGGAGATTTCTCACGGCAGCCTGCTCAACCTCATCTTTTGGCACCAGGGCACTTTCGGTGTCACGCCTGCCGACCGCGCCACTCAGATTGCCAGCCCAGGATTTGATGCTACAGTTTGGGAGATCTGGCCTTATTTGAGCGCCGGAGCAAGTGTGCATTTTGTGCCCGAATGTAAACGCACCGAACCGGAGGGATTGCGGGACTGGCTGGTGGAGAGGGAGATTAGCGTCTGTTTTCTGCCAACGCCACTGGCGGAACGCCTGATGCCTCTCGAGTGGCCTGCCAAGACGGCGCTGCGCGTTCTTCTTACGGGCGCTGATACGCTTCACCACTATCCTTCGGCCAACTTACCTTTCGTCCTGGTGAATAACTATGGACCAACGGAGGGCACAGTCGTGGCCACATCAGGTCCCGTGCCAACCAACGAACGAACCGAACAGCTGCCTTCGATCGGCCGGCCGATTTCGAACACGCAGATCTACATCCTCGACAGTAATATGTGTCCTGTGCCCATCGGCTCCGCTGGTGAATTGCACATTGGTGGAGCGGGGCTTGCCCGCGGTTACCACAACCGGCCTGATCTAACTTCGCAGAAGTTTGTCCCCAACCCGTTCAGCAATGTTCCGGGGGATCGCTTGTACAAGACAGGAGACCTAGCGCGCTTCCTTCCGGACGGGCAGATCGCATTCTTGGGAAGAGCAGATGATCAGGTGAAAATCCGGGGATTCCGAATCGAGCTGAATGAAGTGATCGGCGTATTGAGCCAGCATCCAGGGATTCGGGAAAGCATCGTCGTGGCGAGCGAGAATGGAGGAGGGGAGAAGCGATTGGTGGCATACGTCGTTCCTTCCAACGGTGCAGCGCCCACGAGTACCGACCTTGGGACTTTCATGGGTAAGGAATTGCCGGATTACATGATTCCCACAGCGTTTATCACTCTGGACGAACTCCCCATCGGGCCGAACGGCAAAGTTGACCGCAACGCCTTGCCCGCGCCCGATGATAAGAACATAATGCGGGATGAAAACTTCCTTGATCCGCGAACGCCGACAGAACAGCGGATTGCTTCCATCGTGACACCGCTGCTGGGTCTAGAGCGGGTCGGGATCAACGACAATTTCTTCCTTCTAGGCGGCAACTCCTTGCTCGGGACACAAGTTATCGCCCGAGTGAGAGGAGCATTTGGGGTTGAACTTTCGTTGTTGAGCCTTTTCGACAACCCAACCGTCGCAGGGATCGCCACCGAAGTCGAACAGCTTATTATTGCCAAAGTGGACGCCATGAGCGAAGACGAAGCGCAGCGCTTGATGACTCAAGGAAGCGAAGAGAAGAACGCATGAACATTTCTACAGATCGTGCCCGCTCGAGAACCAGTGGAGCAAGTGCACTAAGCCTGTACCACCTCCTCGATCCGGAGGTGTTGGCAAATCCATACCCATTATTCCAGCGGTTGCGGACTGAGGATCCCGTGCACTGGGATCCTTTTCTGCACACCTGGATCGTGACACGCTATGCAGATGTGCTCGAAGTCTTGCACACCTTTTCAGCGAACCGAACGCACACTCCTGAGAAGCTTGAAGCGATGGGGCTTTCGCACATGAGTCCCATCGCGCAGTTGATGGTAAAGCAGATGCTGTTCATGGATCCGCCGGCGCACACGCGTCTGCGAAGCCTGGCATCTTACGCATTTACTCCCCAGCGCGTCGCAGTCTTGCGGACGCACATCCGAGAAATCGTGAACAAGCTGCTGGATGAGGTGCAGTGCAAAGGCAGCATGGACATCATCCGCGATTTGGCTGAAACTCTGCCGGCAATCGTAACCGCGGAAATGCTGGGTGTCCCTGTGGGTGACCGCGACAAATTAAAGTTCTGGTCTGCGAACTTCGCCGAGATGCTCGGAAATTTCCAGCACAATCCCGAACGCACTCCGGAAATTTTACGCACAGTGCAAGACATGACGGCCTACTTTCGAGATACCATTCTCCGCTTAAGAGATCATCCGCGAGAGGGGCTGGTCCATTCCCTCATGACTGTTGAGATCGATGGTGATCGCTTGACGGATGAGGAGGTTGTCGCAAACAGTATCGTAACGATGGTGGGCGGTCTGGAAACGACCACCAATTTGATTGGAAATGGTATTCTGACGCTGCTTCGCAATCCAGAACAGATGGAGAGGTTGAGGGCGGATCTCTCATTAATTCCATCCGCGGTGGAAGAAATGTTACGTTACGAGAGCCCCAGCCAGCACACCGGCAGGATCGTTCCCGACGACACAGAGATGGGTGGCAAAATGCTCAAAAAAGGCCAAGCCATCATGGCGGTTATGGCCGCCGCAAACCGCGACCCGGAACGATTTCCCGAGCCAGACCTCTTTGATCTCGCCCGCAGCGATAACCGGCATCTTGCCTTTGGTTATGCTGCACATTTCTGCTTCGGGGCGGCGCTGGCCCGAGTGGAAGGACAAGAAGCCTTCACAGCGATGGTGACGCGCTTGCCAAAACTCAAATTGGAGCCGGTCAAGCTTGTCTGGCGCAACAATTTAGGGTTGAGGGGCCTCACAGCGCTACCTGTTTCTTTCGAATGCTCCACATAGCGTCCGTGAGCGATGGCGAGCTATCTTTGTTAAGCGCCGGACGCGCCGTGCGTTAGAATCTTTGACCTCCCGTTCGTAACACAGATTTTGAGCCCACATTTCTGCCCTGAATCTATCCAACGAATCCTTTGCTGTTTGTGATGGTTTGCTCGGCAGACGGAAAAATCGAAGGCAGAACAACGAAAAATTTGGCCGTGAGATATTTTCCCGGTCCTCTTGCAAGACGACGGAGACACTATGGAGACAGTATTAATCTTCGACACTACGCTCCGCGATGGAGAGCAGTCGCCGGGCTTCTCGATGAATACCGAGGAGAAGGTCCGCATGGCGCGACAACTTGCAGCGCTGGGCGTTGACGTCATCGAAGCGGGATTTCCGATTGCTTCACGCGGCGACCTAGAGGCCGTACGCCAGGTGGCGCAAGAAGTGCGAAACGTTCCGATTGCGGCCCTTGCGCGCGCCAAGAAGGAAGATGTAAGTGCTGCGATCGAAGCGCTGAAACCTGCCGCAGTGCCACGTTTGCATGTATTTCTCGCAACTTCCGACCTCCATCTCAAAATCAAATTGAATATCACGCGGGGGCAGGCACTGGAAGCCATCGGTTCGATGGTACGTTTCGCTCGCCAGCATGTTGCAGAAGTGGAGTTTTCGGCCGAAGATGCGAGCCGGACGAACATCGATTTCCTCTGCCAAGCGTGCCGAGTTGCGGTGGATGCGGGAGCCACGGTCCTGAATTTGCCGGATACGGTCGGCTATGCTGTGCCAGATGAATATGCCGCCATGTTCACGGAGGTGCGGGAGTACCTTGGTGATCCGGAGGGCATCACGCTCAGCGCGCACTGCCACGACGATTTAGGGATGGCGGTGGCGAACTCATTGGCCGCGGTCCGAGCGGGAGTGCGCCAGATTGAATGCACCGTCAACGGAATCGGGGAGCGTGCGGGAAATGCTTCGCTCGAAGAGGTCGCGGTTGCCTTGGCTGTGAGGAAAGAGTACTTTGGCGTTGAGACGGGGATTTGTCTCGAGCAGCTTTTCCCTGCGAGCAGGTTGTTGACGCAAATCACAGGCGCACAAGTTGCGCCGAACAAGGCAGTCGTAGGGGCGAACGCATTTGCGCACGAAGCAGGCATCCATCAAGACGGAATTATCAAGAACCCGTTGACTTATGAGATTATTTCGCCTCAGACCGTTGGTGTACCTTCCCGGTCCCTCGTTCTCGGCAAGCATTCCGGGCGCAACGCGCTGCGTGTGAGTCTGCGAGATCTCGGCTACCATCCAACTGACGTGGAGCTTGCAGAATGCTACCGTCGCGTCACCGCGCTCGCCGACCAAGCCAAACATGTTCGCCCGCGCGACCTTGTGGCTATCGCGCACGAGATTATGCGCCGGCGCCCCTGGACGCTGACTGCCGAAGCGACGCCGGCAGCCTGAATTTCCCGCGGCAACGAGATCCGATTCACAGGACGAAGGTCCCTCCGTGCCTGTTGATTTTTGCCACCGTAGGCACCTCAAATGAAGAAGACGATAGTGCTTTTGCCCGGTGATGGGATCGGGCCCGAGGTTACACGCGCCGCAGCAACGGTTTTACGTGGGTGCGCGCACGAATTCAGCCATCAGTTTGAGCTGTGGGAGCTTCCAGTCGGAGGTTCTGCGATCGATGCGACGGGCTCACCTCTTCCCAACGAAACTCTGGACGCTTGCCGTAATGCGGATGCGGTATTTCTGGGTGCCGTCGGCGGACCGAAGTGGGATGCGCTTCCCGTCGGGAAGCGCCCCGAAAGCGGCTTGTTGGACCTGCGTAGGGGCTTGGGACTTTATGTCAATGTCCGCCCGGTCAAACTTCTCGAACCGTTGAGTGGCATTTCTCCACTGAAGTCACAGCACCTGGGCGATCTAGATTTGGAGATTGTCCGGGAACTTGCAGGCGGGATGTACTTCGGCGAGGCAGGTAGCGTCACGGAAGGCGGGTTCGAGCGGGCTTTTGATACCGAATCCTATTCGACCCCCGCGATCGAGCGCGTCGTAACCTTTGCCTATGAGCGCGCGGAGAGCCGCTCCCGCCGCCTGTGCTGGGTGGACAAGGCTAATGGGTTGCTGAGTTCAAAGCTTTGGCGCCGCACCGTGACGGCCGTGAATGCCGTTTACCCCTCGGTGATACTTCAGCACATGCACGTCGACAATGCAGTAATGCAGATTATACTGCGGCCGTCACAATTCGACATCTTGCTGTGCAACAACATGTTCGGTGACATTCTGAGCGACGCCGCGGCTGCCCTGGTGGGCTCGATCGGCTTGATGCCCTCAGCGAGTTTCGGGTCGAGCTCCCCGCTTTTCGAGCCGATTCACGGCTCCGCGCCGTCCCTCGCCGGCACAGGTTCCACTAATCCAATTGGCTCTATTCTTAGCGTGACGATGGTGCTGCGTGAAGCATTCGGACTCTCACTCGAAGCGGACTCGATAGAGAAATCGCTGCTGCGCTTGCTTTCAGGTGGCTACCGAACTCCAGATATTACTGAGCCCGGGGCTCGCACCGTCGAGACCGCAGTCTTTACAGAGCTCCTGCTTGAGGAAATACAACGAACTCTCGAAAACGCCGAACGCTACGGTTGGGGCGTCTGATGGTTGGCGTGCCCTTCCGGAATTCGGCACTTTGCGACCCGTGGAATTCTATAACTGGGACGCGCGGGGTTTATACGGGATATGACAATGGCCAATGACACCCAGCTTTCGGATGCGAAACGCGATCTCCTGCAGAGGTATTTGCAACAAGGCAATGTACCGGCGTCGGGGAGCTCTTCCGTAATTCCCGGACGTAAGCACAAAGGCCCTGCTCCGTTGTCTTTGGCTCAGGAACAGATTTGGCGCAATGCTCAGAGGTCGGGCGTCCCCCCCTTCTATAACGAATCCATCACCATCTATCGAAAAGGCCCGCTGGATGTGGCATTGTTCGAGCGGTGTCTGGTTGAAATCTTGCGCCGGCATGAAACTTGGCGCACCACTTTTGAAGTCGTGGACGGACAGCCAGTCCAGGTTGTTCATTCATGCCCTTCTTGCCTCCCATTGAAGTTGATTGACCTGAGGGACCTACCGGAGAGCGAACGGGAGGCGGAGGCTACACGGTTAGGCTCGAAAGAAGTTCTACGCCCTTTTGATCTGACCAAGGGTCCCCTCTTTAGGCCTACCCTGGTGAGAATGAACGACGACGAGTGCCGATGCCAGTTCGCGGTTCACCAAATCATCATCGACGGAGTGACGGCGTACCACGTACTTCTTCCGGAACTGGTTGCTCTCTACGATGCTTTTTCACAAGGCAAGCCGTCACCTCTGCCGGAACTGCCCATCCAGAGTTCTGACTTTGCGTACTGGCAACGGGAATGGATGCAGGGGGAAGTGCTGGCCTCTGAGTTGGCGTACTGGCGCAAGCATTTGGAAGGATCACCCAGCGAACTAGGGTGGCCCAATGACCGTCCGCGTCCCCCACAACAGACATTTCGAGCCACGATCCGGCCTTTCACTTTGCCCCGGGATTTGAGCGATCAGGTCAGAGGATTTTCTCAGAGCGAGGGTGTCACATCCTTTGTGACGCTGCTGACCGGGTTCTATACGCTGCTCCACCTCTATACGGGTAAGCAGGATATAGTTCTGGGGACCGTATCTCCAGCAGGACGCAAGCGGTCGGAAGTTCAGCGGTTGATGGGATATTTTTTGAATCCCGTTCCACTCCGCCTCGACCTTTCTGGCAACCCCTCAGTTCGTGAATTGCTTTTCCGGGTTCAGCGAGCGAGCGTCGGTGGATTGTCCCACGACGATGTGCCTTTCGAGCATCTGGTCGAAGCGCTCAAACCCAAAGTCGACCCTACTCGCAATCCGTTCTTTCAAATGGCTGCTTCGCTGGAGCCTTCGATGCCAGATGTCGACCCATCTTGGAACTTGACCCCAATGGACATCCAGAGCGGTGGAGGACGCTGGGATATCTATCTGGTTTGGGATGACAGGCCAGGCGGGTTTATCGGCCGCGTTCAATACAACCCGGATATCTTAGAAGCAGCGGAAATCACAAAGATGCTCGAACACCAAGAAAAACTGCTGCCCCAGATCGCTTCAAACCCGCAAAAGCGCTTGTCTGACCTCACCATTACTTTCTAATTTCGTCACAGAAGATTCCTAAAATGGTACGAAACACAAACATTAAAGGGAAAATCATGGATTGTTTTAACCTTGTCGGGAATGCTGTGACCAATGTGAGCGTCAGTTCTTCGAACAGCGGTCCAGTGAAAGGGGCCGACCAAGGCGCGAATCAGCCTCTCCCCCCTCAAATGTTGGAGAGTGAAGCCCGCTTCTATGGACGCTATCCTTGGAGTCTAGAGGTCTTCCCCAAACTCCGCGATATCGTGGAGCGTCTGCGTCTGGAGCTGCGTCACCTGAGCGATGTTGAGGAAGAGTGGCAGCGGCGAGAAGTAAATGTGAACATTTTTCTTTTTAGCTGCGCGATCGGCGAATCTGTCGACGACTTTTTGCTGGGCAAGGCTTGGGACTTCTCCAAAGTAGGGTCCCTGCCACTTGTTGGATCCGTGCTGAACGGTGCGAAATCCTTGCTCGATAAGCGTCGTAAGTTCCGGGAACGCCGTTTGAAGAGGCTGGCTCGGTGGCGAGAGTCCTGGGAGAAAGCACTCCAAGTTTTCATCCGCGGTTTCCTTAGCGATAGAGAAAAGGATGAGGTTGGAGGCCGGGATGAATTGTCTGCACGCGATCTGGAATCACTGCTGGCCTTCTCGCTCCCCGAGACCTTGCTCGAACTGAGGCCCCGAATACCCGCGGCCTTCCACGCCCAGGATTTGACGCACTTCGATATCGTCAAGCTGGGCGCGAAATTTGCGCAAACTGTCCCCGACCGCTCGCGGCCGGTTCTGGTGGTTGGGTTGCGCACCGCTGGGTCGTATTTTGCGCCAGTGCTTCACGCGCAGCTTTCACGTGAGGGATTCACGGACGTGGATTCGGTCTCGATACGTCCCAAGTCAGGTGTCGGCTATTGGGAAATGCTTCACCTGCAACGTGCCGCGGACAAGCAGGCGAAAACCATCGTGATCGATGAGCCGGGAGGCACTGGAACCACCAATGCTATGGGAGTGGACTGCGTTCACCAGGCTGGAATCGCGAGCGAAAACATCGTGCTGATGGTTCCTGTGCATCCCACGGTGCTCGACTGGCGGGAAAAGCCGGGCTACATGCGTTTAGCTCGGATTCGCATGTTGCCACTGGAACCCGAGGAATATCACAAGCATTCATTTATGCAGCTTGATTCCGCCGAAGAGCAACTGTCCGTCTATTTTCGGGCCCTGGGCTACACCGAAGCAAGAATCGTGGAAAGCTCGAAGTCCGGCCAGATCAACCGCGATCTCCGTAACCTTTCCGAGGAGAAATCGCAAAATCGGTTCAAACGCGTATACGAAGTACATCTCCGCAAAGAAAACGGCGAGCGGGAAATCCGATTCATCCTGGCTAAGAGTGTAGGGTGGGGATGGCTCTCCTATCATGCTTTCCACACAGGCGAAAAGCTGGCGGGATTTGTACCCCCGGTTCTTGGTCTGCGCAACGGGCTGCTTTACACCGAATGGTTTGATCGACAGAAGAATTTTGAGGGGCCAGTCCGGCGGGATCGCGTCATCGAAACAGCGGCTTCCTATGTTGCGGCGCGCGTCAAGAAACTGCCCCTCAAAGAGGACGCTACGGCGGATCTGGCCGAAGAAGCCCGTCACTACGGTTCTGAGAAATTGGTGGACTATTTGTCGCACGCTTACGGTGGGAGGGCGATCTCGGGTTTGAAGCGAGCCCGGCTCCGCCACGACTTAGCCGCGCGACAGGTTCCTTGCCCGACCTTTATCGACGGCAGGATGCGGCGACTGGAATGGATTGAGGGGCAAGACTTCATCTTCAAGTCTGATTTCGAGCAGCATGGTCTCGGAAAGTACGAACTTAGCATTACCGATCCGGCGTACGACCTTGCTGAAGTCATTCTCAATTTTGAGCTCACTTTCAAAGAGGAAGAACAGCTTATCAACCAGTATGTTGATGACAGCGGAGATGCCGATGTCCGGCGGCGCCTGTTCCTCAACAAAGTGCAGGCTGGTACTTGGGCTATGAGCTCGAATCTAATTAACTTGACGGATGCGAGACTCGCACATCGCCACGAAGAGTTCCACAAAAGATTTACAGAGGCGTGGGACTTTCTGACGATCCACAGCGCGCACCGGTGTGGCAGCCTTTGCCAACGGCCGGAGAACATTCGCTGGGAATCGCCGGTTGTCGCCCTGGATGTCGACGGCGTTGTTGATAAGCACGCGTTTGGGTTCCCCACAACAACAATCGCGGGTATCCAAGCTATCTCCCTGCTCCACAATCACGGTTTCACAATCGTCCTCGATACAGCTCGAACAGTAAGGGAAGTTAAAGAGTACTGTCGGGCCTACGGGCTTGCGGGGGGCGTCGCGGAGTACGGCGCCTGGGCTTGGGACTCGATAAGTGGCAACGAAGTCGTGCTTGTGACGCAGGAAGACCGGGAGCAGTTGTCCGAACTAGCACAATCGCTCCGTGAGATTCCCGGGGTGTTCTTGAACGAAGGATACCGATATTCAATCCGTGCCAACATCTATGGACCAAACGGAACCGTACCGCTGCCTACGCCGTTGATCCAAACATTAATGGCCAGACGGAAGGTGGATCGGCTGCAGTTGCGTCAGACTTCTATCGACACCACGATCATCGCTCGGGGAACGGATAAAGGAAAAGGCCTGCTCGCCCTTAAGGCGCTCGCAGGACAGGAGCAGGCTGAAACGATCACGGTTGGGGACACGGAGTCAGATCTGCCAATGTTCGCGGTCAGCCAGCGCTCTTATGCACCTGGAAACATGACAAAGTGCCGGCCGGTAGCTAAGGCCATGGGTTGCAAGGTGGTCGACGGGAAATACCAAGTCGGCCTTCTCGCGATTGCGCGAGCGATTACGCACCCCGACGGTGGGAGCTGTGAGCGGTGTACCCCGGGGAGCGAACTTCAGCGAGCGAAGGATCAAGACATATTCCTCAAACTGCTGGAGACGGCGGATAAAGGCCGGATGGCACGGCTTTTCTCGGCCTTGTGCGACCCGATGTCGATCAAGGCATTCGTCAAGTAGCCTTATGTCCGGACATCGCGCTTAACCGCGTATAATAACGATAACTCAACCCTTCATGACAATCGCTTTGAAATCACAGGAAGCCGACCAGGGAGTTGAATTGATCACTTCAGCGCTCAATTCAGAGTCCAAGTCGGAACATGTACTCTTTTTGATCGATCGCTTTCCCCAGAGGATGGGTGGTGCGGAGGGAACGTTGCTGAAGATCACGCGCTTGCTGCCCCCGGCGCGTTACCGATGTTCGGTCGTGACGTTCGCAATCGATCCGGCCTTCGAAGACATTCATGGGCTGTTCAAGTGTCCACTCCATGTCCTGCCCCTTCGTCGTACCTACGACTTGAATGCATTTCGGGTCGCGTTGCAGATTTCGCGTCTAATCAGGTCGGAAAGGGTCAGCATCGTCCACACTTTCTTCCCCACTTCAGATCTATGGGGGGGCATGATCGCCAAACTCAGTGGTTGTCCCGTATTGATCTCTAGCCGGCGTGACATGGGTTTGAATCGCTCCGCGAAGCACCGTTTGGCATATCGGCTTCTGCGCGGGATGTTTGACCAGGTACAAACTGTATCCGACCAAGTCCGGTCCTTCTCCATCGCCAACGATGGCCTCGCTCCGAGTAAGATTTTCACTTTGCGGAACGGCGTGGATTTGGATGAAGTTCAAGAGATCACGCCGCTTAAGCGTTCGGATTCGACGTTCGGTGTGGAAGATGCTTCACATCTCATCGCCACGGTGGGCAACATCCGTCCTGTCAAAGGAACCGACATTTTGATACGAACCGCGGCTCGTGTTTGCGAACAATTCCCGCGCGCCGTGTTCCTGGTCATTGGCAGAGCCAACGACTCCCAGTATTTTCGTGGCATACAAGAGCTGACTAATTCACTCGGTCTGTCACGGAATGTAAGATTTCTTGGTCTGCGTAATGATGTCATTTCAATCTTGAAGACCAGCGACATGTTTTTTCTTCCGTCAAGAAGTGAAGGCCTGTCGAATGCCTTGCTGGAAGCGATGGCGTGCAAGTTGCCATGCGTGGCCACTGAGGTTGGCGGGAACGCCGAAGTCGTTGAAAACGGCAAGAGTGGTTTTCTTGTTCCATCCGAGAATCCGGAATTGGCGGCGGAGAGAATAACAAGACTACTTCGTGATCCCCACAGCGCTCGCGAGATGGGCGAAGCGGGTCGCAGGATCATTGAGGAAAGGTTCACTGCTCAAGAGATGGTCAACCGCTTGGTTAGCTTTTACGACAGCCTCCTGAATGCAAAGAATGCACGGTTGTCACGGACACAGTAAATCATTCTATCGTTCTCGCAGGCCTTCGATAGCATACTTGGAATTTGGAACAGCCTGTCCCGAACTTTTCAAATATCAAAGATCTGCCGCCCTCGAGTGACTCGATAGTCTGAACGCCTGCGGCTTGAATTGCCGGCTTGGCTCAATCTCTGTGAAATGCCAATATGAAATATCACAATGACATGCAGACGAACTCAGTAGAGACCAATTCCATCTCAGCCGTCCCGGATAGGCCAGCCTTCCCGCATTGGTTCCTTCAGCAGAAAGATTGGGTTCAGGATCCGCTGGGCTCTGACAGCGCGATCTACAATTATCCCCTTACCTTGAGAATCCGTGGCCCACTGGCTATGGAATCCCTGCGCAATACCCTGACGGAGATCGTCCGGAGACACGAAACTCTCAGGTCAGTTTTCTCGGTTTTCGATCGAAGGATCTTTCAGAATGTTCAACCTCCAGGCCCCTTCACAACTCTGTTCACAGACCTTAGTCATCTGAAGGAAAGCGAGGCGACTCAAGAGGCGGGCCGCATCGCCAAAGAAGATGCCCTCAAACCATTCGAATTGTCCAGCACTCCAGCTCTGCGAGCAAGGGTAATTCGCATCGCCGCCGAGGACCACGTGTTCGCACTGACCGCGCATCATTTGATCTTCGATGACTGGTCTGTGGGACTTTTCTTAAGAGAGTTTGCCGCCCTCTACGCAGCCTATTCAGCGGGCAGGCCATCCCCTCTTCAGCACCTATCGTTTCAATACTGCGATTTCGTTCGCGTGCACGCGGAATCCATGCGTGGAGAAACGCTGAAGTCCCACCTCACCTTTTGGAAAAATCAACTGAAAGGCGCAGGTGATTTTCACCATCTTGCACCGGATCATCCCAGGCCCCCGGTTCGTACGCACCACGGTGGAAAGGAAGCCTTAGCGCTCTCTCCAGAATTGAGCCTCGCGGTACGAACCCTTAGCCAGCGAGAAGGCGTCAGTTTGTTCATGAGCTTGGTTGCGGCATTCCAATGTTTGCTTCATCGCTACTCGGGGGACGGAGACGTTGCGGTCGGTTGCTGCGTTGCTGGCCGCAATATGATGGAGGTCGAAGGCGTTATCGGACACTTCGGGAACGACTTGGTGATTCGCACAAATCTAGCGGACAACCCCAGCTTCCGCGAGCTGCTAAAGCGCGTCCGGCGAAGCTCCCTGCTTGCCTATTCTCACCAAGAGGTTCCTTTCGGCTTGCTAGTCGAAGAACTGCTTCCGGTGCAAGATCCGAGCCGGAATCCTTTATTTCAAGTGATGTTCATTCTGCAGGATGCGCCAAAAGACGAGTTGAAAATCCCCGGCCTCCAAGTCGATTGGTTTCGTATGGACCCAGGGACTGCGAAATATGATTTGAATGTCTGGCTGAAAATCAAGGAGGGAATCGAGATCGCGTTTGAATACAACGCGGATCTATTTGCGGCTGAGAGCATGCGCCGAATACTGGAATGCTATCGGGCGATTCTGGAGGGCGTCGTGGCCGATCCCGACATGCGAGCCGCAAACCTCCCGCTTGCTTCCACGCAAATCGAGCGCGTTGAAATCAAAGGCATGGAGGAGAAACAGGAGTATGTCGGCCCAAGAAATCCCACGGAAGTTCAGTTGGTGGAGCTTTGGGAAGGTGCATTGGAAAAACAGCCCATCGGAGTTCGGCAGAATTTTTTTGAGTTGGGGGGTGGGTCTCTGCTGGCAGCGCAAATCTGCCGCCGCATCGAAAAGTCTCTGGGAAAGAGAATCTCGCTTGCCGCTTTTTTTCAAGCGCCTACGATCGAAGAGCTAGCTGCGGTTCTGAACGGCTCCAGAGTCACGGATCACATGGTTCAAGTTGTTCCCTTGCAACCGCGAGGCTCTCGCACTCCCTTCTTTTGTCCGTGTGTCAATGTCGGCGTCGGCCCGATCTTTCTGCCGCTAACGCAACACTTGGGAAATGATCAACCCTTCCTGGGACTTGTTCCGGAGGAGACTCTTGGGAGTCACCTGCCGATTCCTTACACTATGGAGGATGTTGCAAAACACATCACCGTAGCGATCCGCCATCGACAACCTGAGGGACCTTACTACCTCGGAGGTTTCTGCGGTGATGGAGTTCTGGCATTCGAAACTGCCAGGCAACTGCGCGCTCAAGGAGAGACCGTCCCACTGCTCGTACTCTTTGAGGTTCAGACTCCGGACCGATATCCAGACTTCAAGGGCAAACTCTTCCAACTCCGCGCAATGATCGGACGCCTGGGAATTCGCCGATTGGGGCGTCATCTGACCAATTTGCGGCAAACCAATGAAGCAGAAAGGAAAAGGAGCTACGTTTCTTCCCGCGTAAAGGAGCTGATCCGAGATTTGAAAAACCTTTTGTGGCAGGTCTCCATCGACTGGAACCTGAGAATCCATCGTGGACGGCTAAATGATTTTCGACAGGTGCTTTTCATGGCTGAAAAGGTGTACCACCCCCGGGACTACGATGGAGACGTCGCGGTTTTTCGGTGCACCGAGTATCGCGCAACGGCCTACGAAGATCGGCACGGGGGCTGGCGCGAATTCGTGGGCGGGTCGCTGGAAGTCCACGAGGTGCCTGGAGACCACATGGGAATCCTGGATGAGCCGAATGTCCGAACACTCGCGGAAAAACTATCCAGTTGCCTGAAGGCTGCTGAGCGGAAACGGGGAAGAATCAACCCCAATAGAGGTGCCTCCGATGCACCGCGGGTGGACGCTCTGGAAACAGCCACATGAAGGGACGTCGGCGATTAAAATTTGTGACAACTGTTGACTAATCTTAGTGGCAAGGCGGCTCAAGTGAAGTGGGTGCCACGATTTATAAGCGCAGTAGACGATTCGCGGATTCAAAACAAAACTTTGAGGTCAGGAGGAACAAGATGGGAGTAGTAACTGCAGCACGGACGGTTGTCGGTCGTTTTGGGATAGTCGGCCAGTTGTTTTCCTTTTTTTTGGGTAACAAGAGATGGTGGCTCGTGCCAATGTTGGTAACGCTGTTCGTAATCGGTACGTTGATTGTTCTTGCACAGAGTTCCGCGATTGCCCCGTTCATCTATACACTGTTCTAGGAGAGTCTCAATGTTAAAACGCGCATGGCAAGCTTGGAAACGTATAGGCCATGCAATTGGAAATTTCCAAGCTCGGGTCATCCTTACAATTTTTTACGGTGTATTCGTATTCCCTTTCGGTATCGCGGCCCGCTTGTTTGCCGATCCATTGCGGATCAAGCGTCGCCCCACCAAATGGCTGGAACGATCTAACGACGCCCACGATCTAGAGTGGGCCAGAAGGCAATAACTGTGTACATTCTCGGAATCTCTTGCTACTACCACGATGCAGCGGCAGCGTTGCTGCACGATGGTGTGCTCGTCGCGGCGGCTGAAGAAGAACGGTTTTCGCGAGTCAAGCACGATTACGGCTATCCCAAGAACGCCATCCAATTCTGCCTGGACCAAGCAGGTCTTGAGGGCAAGGATCTCGATTACGTTGTCTTTTTTGAGAAGCCTTTCCGCAAGTTCGACCGCATCTTGATGACCACGCTGCAGACCTATCCCCAGTCCTGGAAAGTATTTCGCGAGTCCATGATTTCCTGGATGACCGAGAAACTCTGGGTCGGTACGACGCTGCAGACGGGACTCGGCATCAGCAAAGACAAAGTGCTGTTTTGTGAGCACCACCTTTCACATGCCGCCAGCGCCTATTTGTGTTCACCGTTTGACGAAGCGGCCATTCTCACGGTCGACGGAGTAGGCGAATGGATCACGACTACTTGCGGCGTCGGCCGCGGCAACGACATCCGCATAACGAAGCAGATTGAGTTTCCGCATTCGATCGGGCTGTTGTACAGCGCCTTTACCGCATTCCTCGGCTTTGAAGTGAACGAAGGAGAATACAAAGTAATGGGGATGGCGCCTTATGGGGTGCCTCGCTATGTAGATAAAGTCTGGAAGCTGGTACAACAGAATGCCGACGGATCTTTCTCGCTCGATATGGACTATTTTTGTTTTCACCATTCGACCGACCAGACCTACAGCCAGAAGTTCGTGACGCTGTTCGGGGAACCTCGACAAACCAAGCTGCAATTCTTCACCAAGGGGACTGGATTTCCAAAGTACTTTGGCACGCCTCCGGGCAACTACGAAGAACTTTGCCAGCTGAACCAGCACTATGCTGATATTGCCGCCAGCATTCAGAAGGTGACCGAAGAACTCCTTCTGGGTATGGCGAAGAACTTACAACGGGAGACCGGACTGAAGCGGCTGTGCATCGCGGGAGGGGTCGGCCTGAATAGCGTGGCGAATACGCGCATTCTGAATGAGACCGCTTTCGAAGAATTGTTCGTTCAGCCAGCTGCGGGCGACGGAGGGGGCGCCTTAGGTGCTGCGCTGTGGGCATCCAACACATTGTTCGGCAAGCCGCGCAACTTTACGATGCAGCATGCTTACTGGGGCCGGTCCAATTCTGACACGGAAATTGGCGATTTTCTCCGACAGAATCAAATTCCTTTCCGCCAGTTCGAAAACGAAGACGAACTGCTTGACCGTGTCGTTGAGCGCCTGATGAGCGGCAAAGTCATCGGCTGGTCTCAAGGGCGCTTCGAATGGGGTCCCCGGGCACTGGGCAGCAGGAGTATTATCGCCGATGCCCGGAATCCGGAGATGAAAGACATCGTCAACGCGAAGATCAAGTTTCGTGAACCGTATCGTCCGTTTGCCCCGTCGGTTCTTGCTGAATCTGCGGAAAAGTACTTTGATTTGTCGCACGCCCAGTCACACCATCCCGCTCGGTACATGCTTTATGTCGTGCCAGTGAAGGAGAGCCAGCGCAGTACTCTTCCGGCCATCACTCACGTGGATGGCACCGGACGGCTCCAGACCGTGTTTCGCGATCACAGCCCGCGTTACTACCGCTTGATCGAGCGCTTCGGGCAAGCAACAGGCGTCCCCGTCATTCTCAACACTTCCTTCAATCTCAGGGGAGAGCCGATCGTCAACACTCCTGCTAACGCGTTCAGTACGTTCTCCAAAAGCGAAATGGACAATCTCGTCCTGGAGAATTTCCTCGTCGAAAAGGCTTAGAAGAGTTTCCACCTCTGCCTTTGGGCAGGGCAATACCCGCATTGGCTGGAGGAAGGTTTCGATTCAGAGTGACATTGCGCTCCAACCGCCTTTGTTCCCCTCCTGGAGTTCACCAAGCTCCACTCCTTCTCCCATTTTTCCATATCTACAAGCGTTTTTTTAAAGCCGACGCCACGGTATCCCTATGGCTATGTTGGGCAATTCCGGAGGTCTCTTGATGAAGACTGCATCGAGTGGCATCTCCAACGTCACTCCTCCCCGCAAAAGCTATCTCGCCAAACTCTTGCTGGTCGGCGCGAGCCTGCTCGTTACCTTTGTCTTTCTGGAGGTCGGCTTGCGGGCCGCGGGCATCGTCTACGGAGGCTCATTCTACCAGGGCGATCTGGTGAGGGGGTGGAGTTTTCGTCCTGGAGCTCATGCTTGGGCTGTGGCCGAAGGCAAAGAATATGTCCGGATTAATAGCGACGGGTTTCGCGATCGCGAGCATGCGATTCAAAAACCGCCGGATACTGTGCGCATTGGCGTTCTCGGGGATTCTTATGTCGAAGCGATGAATGTTCCCTCGGAAAATGCGTTTCCCTCGGTCATCGAGCGGGAACTGTCCCATTGTGCCGCAATCGGAAACAGAAAGGTGGATGTTTTCAATTTCGGCGTGTCCGGCTATGGCACCGCTCACGAACTGCTCACACTTCGCGAGCGCGTTTGGAAATACAACCCGGACATCATTCTCCTAGCCTTTTATACGGGCAACGACTTCTTTAATAATTATCGCCCACTGAACATCTTTGATACCGATCAGGGCCCGTATTTCGTGTACCGCGGAGACGAGCTGGTCGTGGACAACTCATTTCGTAACTCGTGGAAATTCTCGAAACCTTACCTGTGGTTTTTCAACTTCAGGGGTGACCTGCGAAACCATTCGCGCGTTTTACAATTGCTCGCCAAGACCGTGGACGACCTCAGGATAAAAGGCGCCAAAGCGACTGCCGGCAAGGCTGCCGCTGGACTGGGAGTCAGTGATCTCGAGGACATGATCTATTCACCGCCAGCCGATGCGGGCATGAAGGAAGCATGGCATGTCACCGAAGGACTCCTATTGATCATGCGGGATGAGGTCCGCTCCCATGGAGCCGAGCTCTGGCTGACTACTCTCGCAAACCGTCCTCAACTCAATCCGGATACGAGCCAACGTCAGGCTTTCATGAACCGTTTGCACATTGACACACCTTTCTATCCCGACCTCAGGCTCCGGGCGTTTGCTCAACAAGCTGGCATCCCTGCTATCACGCTGGCTCCTATTATGTCGGAACATGCAGAAACACATCACGTGTTTTTGAACGGGGGGCGCGTCGTGCCACTGGGCGTTGGCCACTGGAATGAAAAGGGTCATGAGCTCGCCGGTGGGCTGATTGCTTCTGAACTCTGCTCCCACAGCGAAAAGATTTCCGTTTCGGCGGGCTCGCATGCCTTCGCCGGCAAGATTGCGCACTTGACAATCGCGAACTCAGCTGCCCAAAACGGAAGCGGGAGATAGGTGATCACATACATGCAGCCGCTTTTCCCCCTGCTCTTTCTGGTCGCAGCGGCCGGAGTGGCTCTTGACTGGAAACGCTCGAAGGGACGCCGGCCCACTCTGCTCGCAATCGGTGTGCTTTGTCTCTTTCTGGTTTCGTGGGCGCCGCTTGGATGGCTCGTCGTGCGCGTCTTGGAGTCGCCTTATCCGCCTCGACAGTTTCCGCCTTCGGATGCGCAGGCCATCGTCGTTTTAGCCTCGGCGGTTTATCCTGCGTCCCCCCCTCTGCCCACGCCGCGGCTCGGCAACGACACCCTCGAACGCTGTCTGTATGCGGCTTGGTTGCATAAGAATTGGCGCCACTTGCCGATTCTTGCCAGCGGTGGAACCAATGCCTCTGACACACCACCTTACGCGATGGAGATGCGGCAGGCCTTGCGTATGCAAGGGGTTCCAGATGAATTGATATGGTCCGAGGAGCAATCTCATTCTACCTATGAAAATGCTTTTTATTCCGCGCAGTTCCTGAAGAAAAAGGGGATCCACAAGATAGTTCTGGTGACTGAGGCTTACCACATGCTGCGCGCTGAAAAGAGCTTTAGCAAGCAAGGACTAGAAGTGGTTCCGGCCGCTTGTGGTTATCGCGCCTACGGTAATAGTCTTCGTCTTTTTGAATTGCTTCCTAATTGGGAGCCGATTTCGTGGAATGAAGATTCATTCCACGAAATTCTCGGCCTGATATGGTACTGGCTCCACGGTTGGATCTAGCTCCTAACAATGCCTTGCGACGAAGCCCCTCGATCCGAAAGCTTCACTTAGTCTTTACTGCACTACGATGGTCAGGTTGGTCGGTGGATTTGGCTTGTTGACGACGACTCCACCCGCGACTTCGTACGCTCCGATCGAAGGCGGGGTTGGCCGGGTAATGCCATCGAGATCGCCAATCGGTATTGGCGCACCTGTGGCTCCAGCCCCTACCGCTGGACTCGAGGATTGGAGATGAAAATCGCTCCCTAGATTGACGAACTGCGGATTCTGATTGATTGAATTGGTTAGAATGCTGGTAAACGTAGGCGGACCGTCGCCGAACACCAGATTGTTGGAGCCGACAAAATTAGGGCATTGAGAAACAGAGTTACTCGGTGAGCACTGACCTCCGCCTTGCGAGTTTCCAATGTTCCAATACGGATGGGAAGCGCCCGTGCTATAAAAAAGGTTATTCCTCACACGGTCCGTTAAGGACTGGCCGGTATGAACTTCAAAGCTCGACGAGAAGCACTCGGCTCCGCCATCGCAATAAACCGTGTTATGGAACCAGTCGATGTTTCCCGACCCGTCTCCGTGAGACGTGTCAAAGTCGGAACTCACAGCGCGGTATAGCGATGAGCCTGAGCCATCCCGCCCACAGTCGTAGACGAGATTGTTGTAGACCGAGACGCCACCCTGCGACGGGTCAACCGTATCAACAATGATGCACTCTTCGTTTGCGCCATGAATGATGTTGTCGTGGATCTTGATGTCGAACATTGCAAATCCAGTTCCGTTGACTAGAGGCGAAGAGTGGATCTGGAGGGTAGCTCGTCCCTTGGCGTTGTTCAGGACATTCCAACCCAATTCGGCGTGGTTCGAGTCAGTCGAAAAATACACACCCTGCTGGAGACGATCCGTACTGGCCAAGTTCATATCGTGAAAATTGTTCCCCAATACCCTCGCGTTTGTCGCCTGAGAGGTTTCGAAGCAGGCGCTACCACCGTTACTGCCACTGGTCAAGGGGTCCGAAATGTCGTTGCCGATGATCCGCCATACATCTCCGCCCGCGAGTCCCATAGGGTTGAGTCCTCTAAAAATGATCCCTCCGGCGATCGTCCAGTGCCCCTCGCACGCCCCGCCAGTTGCCGTGAAATCAGAAGAGACGAGCCCATTGGTTGCGACACTGTTCGGTCCAATCTGCGCCATCGCCCCTGGATAGCCCACCAATCCATCCATCTGCGTGGCTGTTCCGTTGCACCATCCGTGCTTTAGAGATACCGCACCGTTCCACTGGCCATCGTCCACTGTGGCAGAGACACCGTTTTCCAAGTAGATGATGTTACCAGCCCCAGTTCCTGCGGTTTGTACCGCGTGCGGGATGGTTTTCCACGGACTCGAGAACGAACCATTATTGCTATCGCTGCCTGTCGTTGCGACGAATAAAATGCTGCCAGCGTTGACCGTGAAGGGGATCCCGTCGGAAGCTTGCCCGCCAACCGTAACCACAAAATTTCCGGAACCAGCCGTGCATCCAGATCCGAGCTGAACTTTGATCATCTGATACCACAGCCAAGTCATCCCCCAGCCTGTGTAGTTGCCCGTACCGGAAAGAACTCGCAGGCAATTCTTGCCGTTCCATGTCACGGTCGAAGTGCCCGGCGAACTCCCCAGAAAATTTCCATAGAGCGTCACATACGCTCCAGAAAACCCACTGACGGTTTCGCCGCCGCTGTTCGGAGCGTTGGTGAGATCAGAAAAGAACAAGACTGGAGCGTTGGCTGCCAACGACGACAACGGGCAGAGCAGCGCTAATAGCAAGATCGCCTTTTTCATCACTGGATCAACCCGCCTGCTCTGACCGTCTCGACCGACACCACAACTGTTCCAGCTTTAACTTCGACACCTGTAGGCTACTTTGGCCCAATTAAGAGGCTTTACTGTACCACCACTGTAAGGTTGGTAGGAGGGGCCGGCTTGGGAACGATTACGCCGGCCGAAAATTCGTATGCTCCCAAGGAAGGAGGGCTTGGGCGCACTAGCCCATTGATATCATAAGCAGGAACTGGTGCCGTCGTAGAACCAGCTCCAATCGCAGGACTGCCGGATTGCAAAGCAAAATTACTGCCGTTAGTAACGAACTTTGGGTCAGAGTTGATTGAACCTGACAAGAGATGTGCCGTAAAGGTTGGCGTTCCGTTTCCGAATACCATGTTGGTATTGCCAGTCATGGACTGACAGGCGGAGGTCGTATCCCCACTAGAGCAGCCTGAGCCACCATAGTTCTGCGGCCCCCAGTACGGAACAGAGTTAGTGCTGTAGCAAATGTTGTTCTGGAGAAAGTTGGTCGTGGTGAATCCGCTGTGGATGTCTGGATAGCTTGAACCCCAACAGGAATTTCCTCCAGTTGTGTAGACCGTGTTGTTATACCACCGTACAGGGGGCGGCGAGGTCCCCGCACCATGCGCGCTGTTGAAGTCGCCGCTTAACTGGTGGTGCAAACTGTCGCCACTGCCATCTTGCCCGCAGTTCCAGACTACGTTGTTATAAACAGCGATAGTCCCCTGAGAAGGGTCCACGGTGTCCACCAGGATGCACTCTTCCGCAGTATTGTGAATCATGTTGTCGTGAATCTGGATATCGAACATGATGTACCCAGTCGAACCGTTAACCGGAGAAGAGTGAACCTGCATTCCAGTGCGGCCCTTGGTGTTGTAAATCTCGTTCCACCCGATGTCGGTGTGGTTGGCGTCTGTTGAGGGGTAGACACCCTGAGCTAATCTCTGAGTTGTGCCCAGATTCAGGTCATGGAAGTAGTTCCCGTATGCTTTCATGTGCGTCGTCATTGCTTCTTCCCACGCAGCGCCCGCACCGGGGTCCACATTTCCATTCGAGAGATCGTTGCCAATGAAGCGGTAGTTGTCACCGCCGTTGAAGGAGGCTGCGCTCGTGCCTCTGAATGTCAGTTCTGCGAATACCCACTTGCCGGCGGGTGCTCCGTCTCCAGCAGTGAAGTCACTAGTGTCCAAACCGTTTTGGCTGCCATTGCCAATTTGGATTCCAGTTGCTCCAGGGTAGCCGATAAGGGCATCAGGTTGCGCATCGGTGCCATGGCTCCATCCAGAACGAATTGTTAGCGCGCCACTCCACTGCCCGTCATCCACAAGCTGCTGGACGTTGCTATGAACATAGACGATGTTGCCTGGAGATGTACCAGCCGTCTGCACGGCATGTGGAAGTGTCTTCCATGGACTAGCAAACGTTCCTGAATTACTGTCGCTCCCCGTTGTAGCTACGTAATGGATTGCTCCGGCGTTGACCGTGAATGGCAGGCCGTTAGAGGTCCCGTTGGCTGTGGTAACGACAATGTTCCCGGTTGTGCAGGTGCCAGTCAGTTGCGCGGTAATCCGCTGATACCACCGCCACGTTTCTCCCCAAGTAATTACGTGGAAGCAAGACACACCGTTCATTGTGAGTGTGGAAGTGCCCTGTGTTGCTCCGAAGAAGTTTCCGTAGATACGGACGTAGACGCCGCCATTGGATGTGAATGTTGAGTCGGAGTTTCCGGTCGCAGGGCCGGCGATAAGGTCGGAAAATAAGAGAGCTGGCGCGGGGGTTTGTTGCGCTGAGGCCATAGAGGCTCCCAGCAGGCAAGTTAACAATAAGAACCTGATTTTCACGGGCTCTCACACCTTTCTTATCTTTTTCACACTTCCTGCCTTCAAGATACTGAAGGTGAGAGAGACTGACTACTGGTCACGAGTCCATAAGAAGGACAGGTGATTGACCTGCACGCGCTACTGTACCGTTCGTCTTTTGTGTGTGTGCGGCCTTCTCACAATGAGACGCCAACTCGGGCACTCTCGACTACAGAGGTGCGCGACAGCCCAGATTCTTCGGAGTCAACACGGCGGTATCCGTACTCAGGGTAGAAGTACGTCCCGTGCGCCTCGCCTTCATTGACGGCGTTCAAGACAACCCCCACCACGTTTCTTTCTTGCAGCTGTTTCCGAGCTTTCTGTGCTAAAGCTGACGGGGTTGAACCGGCTCGCACAACCAAAAGTACGCCATCAACGAAAGACGCCAAGACGCCGGCATCGGAAACAGGTAGACATGGCGGCGAATCAAGGATTACCCAGTCGAACAGGGGTGCAACACGATCAAGAAGTTTCGGGAGTCGGCCGTTCGAGAGCAATTCGCTGGCATTTTTGACCAGGCTTCCGGCAGCAATGAAGCAAAGATTTCCCTCCTTGCCATGCTGAATAATTTCTCCTTCGGCCACTTCGCCGCAAAGGAATTCAGAGAGTCCGGGAGACAATGGGGCTCCCAGAGGCAAATGCAATTTGGCAGCTCGTAGGTCACCATCGATTAGTAGGACCTTGCGGTCTCGTTCGAGGGCAATCGCTTGCGCGAGGTTTGTCGCGACTAATGTCTTCCCCTCCCCGGAGATGGCGCTCGTCACCAATACTCGCTTCATCTTCGACGTATCACGCATCTGGTAAAGCCGTGAGCGGAGTGTACGGAACTGTTCCGCTCCGAAACCATGGTTGTACGATTCAGAGAACACGATCGCATTGGGGTCGAGTTGCCATCTCGGCGCGGCACACTGCTTAAGTAAGTCGTCGAACCGCAGGTATTGTCCCGGAATCCCCCCAGAAGCAGCTCTTTGGTTAGGCTGGAACCCGTCGACCGCAGAAGGCACTAAATGGTCCGAGGATGCAGGGGCTGACTGTGCCTGATGCTCATGCTCCGCGTGTTGGCCGGGAACCGCCAATTCTTGGGATTTTTCTTCCCGTGCTCTTTTCAGTGCCTCGTGAATCCTACTCATGATTTCCTTTCCCGTAGAGTTGCCGCAAGAGATTTGGGTTCTTCTGTTGGTCTAATTATTGTGAATAGATCCCTGAGAAGTCCCTGGACCCTTTCTCCAGGCTCCTTACTCGTGTCCGTCCAGGCTCGTGGCACGCTAAGGGGTGCGCTCTCGTCCAGTTGAAATTCTCGCGCGACGTCCTCCACAATCTTCGACGGTATCGGTTTGATTCCTTCCGCAAAAGAATTGATCAGCGAGTGCTCACAGAGGAGATTCATCACTCGAGGGATACCATCAGCAAAGTAATGGATCGCGTCCATCGCTTCCTTGGAGAAGACCGGCCGGCCATCTCCGCCTGCGATGCGCAGGCGCTCGGTGATGTACCCTTGGGCCTCTTCCTTGGTCAGCGGAACTGTGCGGCACCTGAAAACGATGCGCTGGCGCAACTGGCGCAGTTGGGGCTGCATAAGTTTTTCTTCTAGCTCGGGCTGTCCTGCGAGCACTATTTGCAGCAGCTTCTCGCTTGAGGTCTCCAGATTTGTCAGCAGTCGGATCTCTTCCAATAGCTGGTCGGAAAGATTCTGCGCTTCGTCCACGATGAGCACGGTGGTCTTCCCCGACCGGTAACGCTGCAACAGCCACTGGTTGAGCTTGAGTAGAACTTGGCTCTTTTCGCGGCTATCGCAAGGCACTCCAAGGTCGGCCATCACAAAATCAAAGAGTTGGCTGACATTCTGCAATTGCGAATTGAACACGAAAGCAGTTGCAATGTCCTGGTCCCTTAGCCAATCGAGTATTCGATTCAGAAGCGTTGTCTTGCCCGTGCCTACCTCTCCTGTCAGTAAGACAAAACCCTTCCGGCTCTGAATCCCGTAGGTCAAAGTCGACAAGGCTTCCTGCGTAGACTTTGTCAGATACAGATAACGGGGGTCCGGACTAAAGCTGAAAGGCGAGTCCCTTAGCCCAAAAAAGTTTTTATACATTCTTAATTAGACTCCAACTCTCAGATCGATTGGTTCGTTTGGCTGGCCAAGCTTAGGTCTGTGCGTGTCGCTTCCGTTACCCTGGCCTGCGCTGAGCACCTTGATAGCTGGAATCGTGGCCAGAGTAGGTAACTTCAAGAGAATTTCCACGTCCCGCTCGGTACGCAGAGTCGTGTCTTGTACCTCAAGAACAAACACAACCCCAAGGCCCAAAATCAGCCCGCCAACGAACCCACCTAGGCCGAAAAGAGGACGGTTGGGAAAAGTCGGTTTCTGAGGCAAGCTTGGCGGATCCAGAACGCGAAATGTCTCCCCCTCTTCTCTACGTTCCAGATCGGTAGCCATTTCCGATTCGCTCTGTTTCTTAAGTAGGTCGTTGTAGAAATTTAGTGCGGACTGGTAATCACGCGTCAGAGACTTATATTCCTGTTGGATGGCGGGACTCATTTGCAGTCTGGACTGCAGCTTGTTGATTTCTTGCAGGAGTCGTGCCTGAGCGGCTGTTCTATCCTGAATTGTCTGATTGATCTGGTTAAGCTGCGCACGCAACTGCTGAATCTGAGGCGTCGCCGCAAGGACTCCTTCCTTCATCGGTAGGCTTTCCGCTTGGGTGGGGCTCGACTTCGCTTCCTCCCGGATCTTCTGTCGCAAGCGGGCGATCTCGTTCCTAGTTTTGATCACGTCTGGGTGTTCGTCCGTGTAATAAGACCGCAACGATGCTAATTGTCCCTCAAGATCTGCGAGTTGTTTTTGAAGGCGGTCCTGGTCCGGAATGGCTCCAGTTTGCACCAACTTTGCATCCGCTACTTGTTGGTCTAGCATCGACTCTACAAAGATCTTATCTTGTTGAGCCCGGTTGAGCGCTTGCGAAGCTACCTCCAACTGAGTGCCTATCCCCGCCAGTAAGCTGAAATTAGTTTGCATCTCGTCGGGGAGTGCGCCCATGTTACGGCGCTGGAAGTCCGCAAGCTTGGCGTCCTGCCCATCTAGCTCTTTCTTAGCGTCTTGCAATTGCCTTGTGAGGAACTGCGTAGTGTCCTCCGCCCGGCGTTGGCGCAGTAAAACGTTTTGCTGCGTGAAGAAAAAGGTAATCTCACTACAAATCTGCTGCGCAAGGGAGGCTTGACTCGCAGTCACGCTGACCGTGAACCCAGGTAAACCGCTGGCACGCGTCTCCGCCATCGCCCTGACGGGACTGACCGTAATCGATTTTCGGAGGCGCACGACCATTTCTTCCATCGAGAGGTGGCTGGTATCATTCTTAAGTAGGCCGAATTTTTCGATGATTTGCTGAAGTCTTGTGCGGCTGAGAATCTGCTCCTGCATCGTGGCAAGACGTTGGTTGACATCGCCTCCTATCACCGGTTTCACGAAGTTCTCCGGAACGGCAGGTTGCTCAACCAGAACCACCGTTTCAGATGTGTACCTGCTCGGCAGAAAAATCGAGACTACATAAGCGACGATTGCGCATAACACAGCTGGAATCACCAGCATCCACAGCCGACGTCGCAGGATTTGTTTATAATCCTCAAACGTCAATTCGTTCCTGCTTATCATTCCGGCCCTGTCCCTTCCTGCGGTTTAATTGGACTCGCCTTCGTCTCTCTATTTAAGAGCAATTGGACGAAGTCCCCAGTTGTAGCCAACTGAAATCGTTTGAATCAACGAAGCAACATTGCATGCGGGCAATGAACAGATGGACGCGAGCGCAGATTGCTTTGATGCACCGTAGGCGAAGAAGAAGCTCCCATAACGCACGAACTGCCGGCTCACGCGGACTGATCCAAACCAAGCTTGTGGAGAGCTCAAACTTGCGTTCGCATTGGTCCCTTGCAGGGGCTGGTTTCGGGAGTAGCCCACCGAAATGGCCCCATGCCAATTCCTGTTAAGAGTGCGATCAAGCGATCCTGCCACTAGGTCCGTTTTTGCGCCTACGAGGATGCCGCTACCACCTGTCAGGTAATGGTCGTAAGTCAATCCCACAGCCAGAAGGCGATATTGCTGCTTGAACGACGCTGACGCTGCCCAGCTAATCGTTCTATTGGGGCCGGAGATCGGCGACTTGGACTCCAATATATCTGGCCCCGCGCTAACCTGAAAATTCATTCTCCCGGTAATTCTCCGAGCATACGAGAATTGGGCAGTATGGTCCTTGACACGCTCGGATACGATGGGAAATGATAGGTCGTCAAATCGGTAAAAAACTGCGATCGAATTCACTCGATCCAACGAATAGTTGTACCCTCCCTGGAGCCCTACACTTGTGCTATTCTGAAATCCACTTTCCGCGAAATTCAGGATGCCATAAGACCCCACGAAGGTTAGAGAAGAGCGGTGGCTAAGCGCATAGTCCGTCTGTCCAATCGCGGCATTACTGACTTGGTGTGGGCCGTTGATTAGAATGGACTGGTCCGGTAGAAATCCGTGACGAAAGCCCGAACTCGATCCCTCGCCGTTACCTGGGCTGACTCCAAAATTGCCCAACCCTCCTAAACCACCGAATCCGAATGGAGATTGAGAGGTGTAACTGACATGATCGCCGACCATGACAGACCAGCGACCCCAGTGATTCACTTCGGAAAACTCCAGATTCTGAATGACCGAGTTTCCAGGACTCGCGGTGTTTGAAAACGTGCCACCGCCCAAGTAATCCAACAAGAACTGGGATCCGCCTGACGTGCGGTTGACGGCCAGTCCACCTGTCAGATACGTTGCGCTATTCGGCTGAACTTTGATAGCAGTGCTTGAATTGTATTTGTCAACTTCTAGTTGGGTGGTGACACCGAGACTGGGCAACAGAAAATTGCGATTACCCGCGCTGGATCCCAGCGTCAGGCCTTGCGCCCCTGCCAACGGGTGTGAATCCGGCACGTCTGGTTCCTGTTCCGTTATCGGCAATCCGCTGGCAGCTGGCTTTGGGGCCGCAGCATTCTCTTCGTTAGTAGCCGGCTGAATGGGGGGAACCGGCTGCTGCGTCCCGTTGCTCGTCTCTTGTCCCTTGGCAAGCGGAACTGATAAGGTCAAGCCACCCAGAATGACAGCTGTGATCCAGAATTTGTTCAACATGGCAACTCCTAAGGCACTACGATTGTATCTCCGGCTTTAAGCGCAATATTCTGCTCAGGTTTCTGCCGGCTCAGCACTGCTTTGTAATTGAATGGGATCCTGACCTCTTTTCCGTTTTCCTTGCGCAGAATGTAAATCTTTGTTTGCTTGGCAAATGGCGTGCACCCTCCCGCGCTGGAAATTGCCTCGAGCGCGGTCATATTAGGGAGCAGTGAATAGGCACCAGCTCGGGTTACCTCGCCGACGAGAAAGATTCGCTGGCTGTTTACACGTATAACGACAATCGTCACCTGCGGGTCAGCGATGAACTTCTTTAGCCTGCTGGTAATTTCGAGACCAAGCTGCATTGGAGTCTGTCCCGCCGCCTGGACATCGTTTAGGAGCGCGAGGGAAATCTTCCCGTCCGGCCGGACCGGGACGGTGCGCGATATCTCGGGTTCCTTCCAAACGATAACGCTCAGTTCATCATCTGGACCGATAACATAGTTGGGATCCCCCGTTGCCGGTCTTGCAGTCTGGTCGTCCGCGGCGGTATTGCCATTCTTGGCTTTGTCGCCCGCAAATGGGTTTATTTGCCGTGTCTTCACAGATTCGCCCTGGCCCCGCGCATTGATCGCAACAATTGGCAGCAGAATCAGGACTCCCCAAAATCTTGATTTCCTCATCAGATCTCCGCTATTCATTTACACTTGCTCCGTGTCGGGCATCTGAATCTGTTTCAATTTATAGAGCAAAGACTTGTAACTGACCTGCAGCGCCTCAGCGGCCCGCCTTCGGTTCCAGTGCGTACGTTCCAATGTCTCGAGTATCAGTCTTCGCTCTGCCTGGTGAGAGGCTGCGCGCGCAGTCGCCTTCAGGGAATTTGATATCAGGCTTGCAGTGTGTGTGGTCGTTGCCGCTGGCCGGAGCCTTAGATCCGCGACACCCAATTCTTCGTTCTCCAGCACTACAATTTTCTTCACGACGTTTTCTAGTTCGCGGATGTTTCCGGGCCAAGGATATTCCATCAGCAACTGCAGCACTTTTTCACTCAAGTTCGTCTCTGCTCGGCGGAATAGCCGTGCGTACTTGCTGAGAAATGACTGAACCAGTCGGGGAATGTCTTCCCTTCGGCGGCGGAGGGGCGGGAGCCGCAGGCAGACGCAACTTAGTCGATAAAGGAGTTCGCTTCGAAATCTCCCACTTTGTACTTCTGTCTCGAGGTCGCGTGTGGTGCAGGAAACGATTCGGCCTGTTAGTGCTTGATTCGTGTGTAAACTGTTGCCATCGGGGAGAGAAGATAATAGGCGGCGTTGAGAGCTTTGATCGAGTTCGCTGACCTCGTCGAAAAAGAAGGTGCCTACCCATTCCTCCCTAGGGCCATTGTCGTCTCCCAAACCGTGCAGCTGCGTTCCAAAGGGTTTCTCCGCAAAAGTGCCGCAACTCACTTTGACGAATGGCAGCTCTCGATACCCTGACAATTTGTGTATCTGCAACGCTACCATCTGCTTCCCCGTCCCGGTCTCTCCCACGAGCAGAACTGGCATGTCTGTTCGCGCAATCTCAGAAATTAGCCTCTCGATCGGCTGCATCTCCGGGCTGATTCCCGGGATATAAGAGAAGCTCTCGGAGAAGGGGGACTCAGCCACCTCAGCGGTATTTGTTGTGCCTGCGTATTTCCCTGGCATTGGCGCAGTCCAGTCCCCTTCGTCTTCGATGATCAAAAAAGAGTCGAAAACACCTAGCCAGATCTAGAGCATGAAGCATGCCACCTGGAAGCATAGGAGGGGATCCCATGAATTTTCATATTTCGTTTAGAATCAAAACCTTAGGAGCCGGTGAAACATCATAGAACGGTAGCCTGGGGGCGAGAATGTCCAATGAATTTCCACTAATTATCCATTTTCCCACCCTTTTCCGAGGTTTTCGGGCTTTTCATTGTCGACGGTTGGTCATTCGCTTATCTCACGGCAGTCCCTACCTCGGTTGCGCAGTTCGGTGGAGAGAAAATTCCGCGGGAAGCATGCTTATATGATCGTGTGAGCTACACTCGATCCGCCAGAGAGCCATGGAGAGGCTCCTAGAGCTATTCTCCTAAGTCGCATGGCAGTCTGGCATCCAGGGCTAGCAATGGCCGGTGCCTGTCGATCCCCAGCTACAACGTGAAGGGGCAGCCGATCGTAAACAGGCCACGAGAAGCGATCGAAACATTCTTGCACACGGGGATAGAATTTCTTTTCCTGGAGAATAATTTGGTAAAATGCCGTTCCTCTAAAGAGTAAGAGCGGGCTCCGGCATATTATCTGACCCTCTGGCCGCTACCCATTTTTCTGAGGAACCTGGAGATCTGGTGTTCACATCGGTCGCAGGGGAGGCGAAAGAGAAATTTCCGGCATAAGAGCGTAAGACAAGGTCTCGTTCGAAAGCTCAAGTAGAGGGGGAGAGTGCACAGCGGGAATCAGTCGCATTCCCCGTTAAAGGGAAAACACCAGTTGAGCGAATTCGAAACTCCCTCTGCCATCAGATTCTGTCATTGTCCGAAATCTCCCCTGTCGAAGACAAGGTGGCGCTGTGAATTGACACACCTAGAAACGGTACGATCTCCAGAGTTTCGGATGTTTGTCAAGCCCCGGCCTGAAGCGGCAAAAATCGGAAAAGCGGCCGCTGACCCACTCTCCTCAAATCACGGGATGGCCGCCGTCGTTTCGTTCGAATAAAGACTTTCGTTGCCGCTCCCATCCACCGCGGTCGTTACGTAGAAGTAAGTTTGTCCGCTCTGCACCGCTGAGTCGGTGAAGGTAAGTAGGGTGACCAGCGAGTTGTTGACCAGAGTGTACGGTCCGCCGCTCACCGAGCCTCGATAGACGTTATATCCGGATACCGTCGACGTGCTCGCGGTCCAGCTCAAGGTGGCAGAATGCGTGGTTGGCGGCGGCGGCTGAGTGCTCGCATGGGAGCTTGAGCTAGCCGTACCGGCGCAGCCCCACGTCAGAGCCAGCGCTGTGAGTAGTAGCACGAGAAATGAGGCGCGCTTCGCCACAAAACCGATTTTCCGGATCCCTGCACTTAGAGCCAACTGCGTTTCAACGAGTCTCAGGGTTATCATAGAAGGCGCTCTCCAGACCAGCGCCTCGCAACAAGGGTAAGATCGGGACCACTAATAGCGATACTGCTTGAACGTCTAATTTAAGTACAGGTATTGATACTGTACCTTAAGCCTGCCACTCTGCCACTTGTTGCGCACCCTGCCGCCGTTGCCAACGCCACTGCGTTTGCTTTCGCTCATCTAGCCCGCGCTTCCCCAGAGAACTGCGAACGGCACCGTTCCAGCGCCGCCAACAATCATAATTAGAGTCGCTATTCTAATCTAATGTACCCCAAAATTCCAGCGCCCGCGCCCAACTCACCTACGGTATGACCGCTTTCACTTCGATTGAGTAGAGGCTCTCGTTGCCACTCCCGTCGACCGCCGTGGCCACGTAATAGTAGGTCTGGCCGCTTTGTACGATCGTATCCGTAAAGGTCAATGCGCTGACGAGCGAGCCGTTCATGAGTGTGTAGGGTCCGCCGCTCACCGGACATCGATATACGTTATACCCTGAGACAGCCGAGGTGCTCGCTGTCCAACTTAACACCGCCGAGTGCGACAGTTGTGCTGTGGCCGTAAAGTTCACTCCAGTGACGTTCCCCGAGTTGACCGTCACATTCTGGTTTACCGGGCTAAATGTGTATCCGGTATTGCTGGGCGTGGCCGTATATGCCCCGTTGGACAATCCCGTGAAAGTATATTTACCGGAGCTGTTGGCAGTTGTCGTCGCGCTGGCGGCCCCGCTCAGCGTCACCGTCGCCCCGCTGCCACCCGCCGTCGGACTGATCGTTCCAGAAATGCTAAACGTCTGGCCACTTTGCGCCGTCGCGGCGAAATTCACTCCGGTTACGTTGGCACCGCTGACCGTCACTGCTTGGGTGTTTGGGTTGAACGTGTAGCCCGCGTGGCTGGGAGTAACCGCGTACGTTCCATTTGCCAATCCGGTGAAAGTGTAATTGCCTGAGCTGTCGGTAACGGTTGTCCCGCCGACTGGTCCGCTCAACGTCGCTGTCGCCCCACTGCCACCCGCCGTCGGCGTAATCGTCCCCGAAATGCTGAAGGTCTGACCAGCTTGTGCTGTCGCGGTAAAACTCAATCCGGTGACGTTGGCTCCGCTAACCGTCACTGCTTGGCTGTTTGGGTTGAACGTGTAGCCCGCGTGACTGGGAGTAACCGCGTACGTTCCATTTGCCAATCCGGTGAAGGAATAATTGCCGGAGCTGTCGCCGGTCGTTGTGGCACTCGTCGCTCCGCCCAGGGTGATTGTTGCCCCGCTCCCACCAGTGGACGGAGTGATTGTCCCTGAAATGCTATACGTTTGCGGGGTGGGCACCTGATTAGCGGGGCTAGCATTTTTCCCGCTGACAACGCCACCGCAACCACAGATGAAGGCGGCCGGAACAAGCATGCCCGCTAGTAGAAGCGCCTGTCTCCCGCGGATTGTCGCGTCCCGAAAATGTACAGACAATCCGATTCGTTTCTCGATCCGTGTGACGCACATCATCGGGTCATCTCCAGATTCTGCCTGTGCCACAGGGTATAACCACAGAAAGTCTGGAGATACTGATTGGAAGGCCAATTTAGGTACAGGTATTCACACTGTCCGTACGGACTGTCAAAATCTCGTGCTCTTCATCCAAGCCTGACCCCCACCACGTCTCAGTAAATTTACGACCCTTGCCGTCATTCTTCGCCGCAAGAAGGGTGGCCTAGGCCCTGCATTTTCCCGCCAATGTGTTGAATCTTTAACAGCTCGTGAGCTTTGAGGATTTCATCTTGTGGGGACCCAGAGAAATGTTTCACTTGGGCTACCCCCTCGCAGCTCAAAGCATCAGACTTGCCCTCCTCCTGGCACTTACGGTATCGGAGCGGACACTTCATTCGAGTGCACGCTCTCACTGCCGCCTGAATCGACTGCCGTTGTCACATAGTAGTAAGTCGTTCCGCTTTGTACGGTCGAATCTGTGTAGGCTAGCGCTGTGACCAGCGCTGAATTGATCTTCGTATATGGACCCCCACTTACTGTGCCGCGGTAGACGTTGTACCCCGCTACAGGCGACGTACTTGCATTCCACGACAGCACCGCCGAATGCTGTACTGGAGCAACGCCCGTTCCTGATAGAGAGACCGAAGCAGGTGACCCTGTTGCATTGCTGACGATTGAGATGTTTCCGCTTACAGTCCCGATCGAAGTGGGACTGAATTGTGCCGTCAGGATGAGGTTTTGTGTCGGAGAGAGCGTCACTGGCGTACTCCCGCCGGCCACTGAGTAGACTGCTACGCTCACGCTGACCTGCGAGATTGTGATATTCGCGTTGCCAGTATTCGTGATGGTCACAGTTTGCGACGCAGAGGAAGTGCCCGTTGTTACGTTTCCGAAGCTAAGACTCGTCGGGCTGATGCCCAAAGTGAGTGTGGCGGCGATTCCCGTGCCGCTGAGACCCACTGAGGTGGGTGAAGTGGGCGCGTTGCTCACAATCGAGATGGCACCGGATACAGAGCCAACCGACGTCGGCAGGAAAGTCGCCGTAATTGTGGTCTGCTTCCCCGCATTTACGCTCAAGGGCAGTGAGAACCCGCTTACGCTAAACATGGCTGATCCCGACGCAGTCACTTGGCTGATGGTCAACGTGGCCGTGCCGGTATTAGTGATGATTAACGTCTGAGACGAGCTAGTGCTAACCACTGCGTTTCCAAAGTTGATGGAAGTGGGACTCACTTGAATGGCAGGTGCCGGCGGCGGGTTCACCGTCAGCGTCGCTGCTGCGCTGGTCACCGTCCCTGCCGTGTTCGTCACCACCACTCGGAACGTCGATCCACTGTCTGTCGTCGCCGTTACCGGTGTCGTGTAGCTCGCCGAAGTGGCTCCGGCAATG
>Ga0209118_1000087_pt1 | contig 67010 bp, 60 predicted proteins | sample BlaSpr_A8_Ref_M1_FD_187988 | JGI IMG/M metagenome (GOLD analysis project Ga0209118, IMG submission 187988) | Forest soil microbial communities from Thunder Bay, Ontario, Canada - Black Spruce, Ontario site 2_A8_Ref_M1 (SPAdes) (version 2) | ecosystem: Environmental > Terrestrial > Soil > Boreal... | reverse complement strand
GTTACTTTCACATCTTCGTACTCGGCGCTGTCATATTTGGTCGCTTTCGCTGTTGCCAGCGTCTCGGCCTTGCCGGTGACTTTCCCATCGCTCCCCGTACTAATGAACTTGTCGGCCAGCAGCGGGGCGACTAGGTCAGGATTATTTGTCTTTTGTGACTTAAGCCATTGTTGTTCCAGTGCCGCGACAGATTTCTCAGTCCCGCCGGTCGTCTGGGCTTGCGACCACGCGGCGCTCCCAAGTGAAAGCAGACCGATTAGACACAATATCCAAGTTCTCTTCATAGACATCTCCTTATTTGTTGCGATTTTTAAAAATTTTGTTCGGGGGTCCTGTGGCCTGTGTGCAAGCCCATCGGATGCCCAAGGCCTGGCAAATTAGGGCAAAGTAAACGAAGGCACTGTAGTAATGGAGGGTAAGGACCTGGTAGGAGGACAAACAGCTCCGTACCTAGTCGCTCTGCCAGTTTGCAAGACCGACGGTACGCAGTAATTCCTGCGAAGTCAAGTTATTGAATTTATTCGTCGCCGGGATACCGGACCCGCATTGCAAATGCGGTCACGCTCCCGACCGGCGGTTCTCAAGTCCTGATTAACGCGCTAACCGGACAAGTGGGATCACCGTCACTAGCCCGCCGCCATCGCAGGAGTCATCCTCAGAGTCGAATGCAGCCGGCAGAAGTTGTAATGCGCGAAGTGTGGCGCCGAATTTGGGCCGACTATTTGGGCTTCCGCTGCGGATGCTCTTGCCACCACTCTTGGGCACGCCGTTCTGCTTCCTGCGTCTGTGCCCGCGTAAGCCCCACCTTAAATAGCTGAAGATAGATTTCGTCCTTCAAGTCCCCACGGCTGGCGACCAGGGCCCACATGTAAGCAGCCACGTAATCTTTACGAACGCCCAGGCCATCGAGGTACATGTGGACCATTCCACGCTGGCATTCCGGGCTGCCGTGGTCAGCGGCTTTGAGATCCCAGTTCACTGCCTCGGTGTAGTCTTGCGGCACTGCGCCCCCTTTTTCATACAGCGCGCCAAGTGTGCATTCGGCGCCGTAGTTGCCGTGTTCGGCGGCCCTTCGAAACAAGAGGAGAGCTTGCGTTTCGTCCTTCGCCACCCCACTTCCGGTGTGGTATAGCATACCTAATGAGTATTCTGAATGAGAATTGCCTTGCTCTGCCGCTTTGCGGTACCAGTTCGCTGCTTCGCTGTAGTTCTGCGGTACACCGCGACCGTCCTCGTACATAGAACCCAGCCTGTTCTGAACTTGGCTGTCTCCTTGTTCCGCGACTTTTCGATACCAAATTGCAGCTTCGGCGTAATTCTGTGGAAGAGGGTCGCCCATGTAGTACGAGTTAGCCAAGGCCAGCTGGGATTCTGGATCGCCTTGTTCGGCCGCTTCCCGCAACCATTTTGCCGCCTCGGCAATATCGACCTTGACGCCGTACCCCCTGAAGAACGCCAGCGAGAGAATCTTTTGGGACCAGATGTCTCCAGCCTCCGCCTTCTTCCTCAGAGCCGGGATGTCCTTCTCCTTTAGCGCCTCGGCTTCCGAGCTAAGCCGCGCTATATCTCGAGTTTCTTGTTGTTGTGAGCACTGTTGTGCACGACTGGGAATAGATCCGAGTGCCAGCAGAAGAAAGAAACCGGCGAGCGCCAGAAATACTCTCATCCAGAATTTTCCTCTTTGACCTTCCGACCGTAAAGACTATACACCTGCTGCAGACGCCCTAGGCATAGTGCCTGATGAACGCGCTAACGGGGCATGTCCAGTAATCCGACTATACGTCCAAGTGGTTTCGAGTGCCGACCCCAAGTGCATACGCTAATTCTGACCGCTTGATGAGTTTGGATTAATGTCCAACGCGAATAGCGAGGTAGATTCCTAGGGCAGCCGCACTGAGCAGTACGGCGGCAAGGGCGGTCCCAGCCTTCAGGGCAAATGCGCGCCGTTTCATACGAAATGTGAAATCGGTCTCCGGTTCCACGCGAGTGATGCTAAACCATTCCCGCACCACCGCGATAGCGGTGAAGATTAGCCCAAGCAAGGAAATGTTGTTGTCAGTGAAGGCATCTGGAGAGCCTTGAGCTATAGCGTATGCGAGACGGGCAGTGCTCCATGCAGCCACGCAGGTGAACGCAACAAGACAGAAGGTAAGAGTGCCGTACCGCGCAGAAACCTTCCTGCTGGCTTTCGATGCTGCGTTTGTATCCATAGCTTACTTTGGCGGAACTCTATCATCAGCCACGAAATTCTTCATTACTAGAGTCAACTGTCGGGCATTCAGGTGGCCAGTGCCCGATAAACGCGCTAACCGGACATGTGGAGTCCTGGTACGGAAGATGTCCGGTAATCCGACTTATCGGGCACTGAACGGCGACCGAGGTGTCTTCGCCAATTGAAGTGCTGCCATCATCCAGGTGCGGATCGGGCTCCGTTGTTCCCATGCACTCACGTTTGACCAACTGACGGAGTTGCGGGATTTATTGCGCCAAGCGATCGACGGAGGGCAGAAGCTGCGGCTTGACCTTTGGCACCCTCTTCGCAGTCGGGTCTGACATCCTTCTATCTATGAAAGTTACTGAAATCGAGCTACAACTGCGCCGGGTCTGGAATGACGTGTTGACAAAGCACAGCCTACTAGATTCCAACGATTGGTACGTGGTTGAAATCTCAAAGGTGCTGCAGTATTCGGACACGCACCTGCCTCACACAACGGCGTCGTCTCGTTCCTAGAAAGGCCAATGGATCGTGAACGGGCAGATAGAGTCATCATCCCTGTGGTTGACCTTCCGCAAAACGACTCGCTGGCTTGAGCAACCGCCAGCCGAACCGTCCCCGTCCGTCTGCGCAACCATGCCGAAACGTTTCCCCTTGCTTACCGAGGGGAGCTTGTGTATCATACTCTCGGTAACCGAGGAGAGCCCATGAGCAAACCATCTGACCTGGTCCAAGGCACGCTCGACCTGCTCCTCCTGAAAATCCTGGCGCTGGAGCCCTTGCACGGGTGGGCCATCAGTCTCCGCCTGAAATCGATCTCCGGAGACGTGCTGCAGGTCAGCGAAGGATCCCTTTACCCCGCTTTACACAAGCTCGAACAAGAAGGCTGGATCACGGCCGAGTGGAAGCAGACAGAGAATAACCGCCGCGCTAAGTTTTACTCGCTCACACGCCTGGGCAGAAAGCAACTCGAATCGGAGGCGGCGAACTGGCAGCGGCTCTCGTCCGCCATCTCCCATGTCGTCAGACTCGAGGAGGCCTGAGCGCAAAGCGCGCCTAAGGAGATCCTATGCGCCCACAACATTGGCTGTACACCATCCCGCTTCGCCTGCGCTCCCTCTTTCGCCGCCGCCACGTCGAGCAGGAGCTGAACGAAGAGCTCCAGTTTCACCTGGAGCAAAAAATCGAGGAAGGCATCGCCAATGGGCTTTCCCCAAAAGAGGCGTGCTTCGCGGCGATGCGCGCGATGGACGGACTGGAACAACGGAAAGAGGAGATGAGAGACATGCGACGCATTCATTGGTTGACGGATTTCCTCGACGACGCGCACTACGCGATCCGGAGCCTGCACCGCACGTCCGGACTTACCGCGTTCGTGGTGATCACGCTGGCGCTGGGGATCGGGATGACCTCGGGGACTTTCAGTATGGTGGATGCGCTGATTTTCAGGCCTTACCCCGTGCCGCATCCGAGCGGCGTGGTCACTCTGGTGAGCACTACACACGATAGTAGCTTCGACGATTTCTCCTATCGCGAATACCAGGACATCCGCGGCAAAACGAAGAGCTACGAGGGCGTAATCGCCAACGCAAGTATGGAGGCCGTCGGTTTCAGCGCCGAACCTGGAGCCACGCCACGGGTGAGGGGCGGAATGATGGTTTCCGGTAACTACTTCCACGTGCTCGGCGTGGAGCCGCGGCTGGGGCGCGGGTTTCGGGAGGACGAAGATCAGGTGCCGGGTCGCGATGCCGTGGTGGTGCTCGGGCCGGACTTCTGGAAGCACGAATTCGCGAGCGACCCTTCCGTCCTCGGCAGGACGATTCGCCTGAACGGCACGGAGTTCACCGTGATTGGCGTCGCTCCGGAAACCTTCCCGGGGATGCTAATATTCGGGCATCCCGACTTCTACATGCCGCTGGCGATGGCGCGGGTATTTTCGACCAACCGCCAGAAGAATTTTTTCGAGGACCGCGACGATCGCGAGTTGGCTGTCAGGGCACGCTTGAAACCGGGCGTGACCCTCCAGCAGGCGCAGACTGAACTCGCCGTGCTCGCGAAAAATTTCGAAAGTGAGTATCCGAAGGTCAATCGCAGCCGCGGCGCGGCCGTACACACCCAGTTCGAAATGCGGACTCGAGCTGACGACGTGAATTGGAAATTCGGCGTGATCTTTGTGATCCTTGCGCTGGCGGTCCTGCTGGTGGCTTGCACCAACGTTGCGGGACTTCTTCTGAGCCGTGCCCGCTCGCGAACGCGCGAAATCGCCGTACGGTTGGCGATTGGCGCCGGGCGTTTCCGGCTTATCCGGATGTTGTTGACGGAAAGCCTGATTCTGGCGTCCTTGGGTGGATTGGCCGGGATCGCCATCGGGTACGGCGTCGTAGAGTGGTTCCACACTAAACAAAGCATAGTATTTATGACCGAGTTGCCGGTCTCGATCCCGTTCCGGATGGACACGCGCGTGCTTCTGGCAAGCCTCGCGTTGTCCGCCTTGAGCGCGCTCCTTTGCGGCCTGGCGCCGGCGCTGCAGAGCACGCGCGCGGACCTGGTGAACGGACTCAAGTCGGCCGACGTGGATGTGCCCGGACGCAAACGTCTGTGGGGCCGGAATTTTCTGGTGGTGGCACAGGTTTCCACGTCCCTGATGCTGCTGACGGCGTCTTTCCTGATGGTCCGGGGTTTTCAGCATACCTTGCTGGAGGGAACCGGTTTCGCGAAAGACCACCTGCTGATGACCAGCTTCGATCCGCGTCTGATGCAGTACAACGCAGCTCAGACGAAGCAGTTCTATAAGCTGCTGGCCGAACGTGTGCGGGAAGCGCCCGGAGTTCAGAGCGAGGCTCTCACGCAAAACGTTCCGCTTGGACAGGACGACTTTGACGGCGTGGCGTTCGTGCCGGACGGTTTCCAGATGCCGCGCGATCGCGAGAATTTCAATTCGACGATGGATACGGTGGATGAAGGATACTTCGAGACGCTGGGGATTCCGATTTTGCGTGGCCGCGGCTTCCTGGCTTCCGATACCGCGGAGGCCCCGCGTGTCGCCGTCGTGAATCAGCAGCTCGCGAATCACTATTGGCCGGGCGCCGACGCGGTGGGCAAGCACATCCGGCTCGATAGCCGCGCCGGCACGCCGGTGGAGATTGTAGGCGTCGCGCAGACCATCAAATCTCAAAGCACCTTCGAAAGGCCGATGGATTTCGTGTACATGCCGCTGGCCCAGCATCCTATCGCGCGAATGGTCTTGATGTTGCGGTCGAGCGGCGATCCGCTGCAATTGGTCAAGTCCGTGAAGGACGTTGTTCGTACCCTCGATCCGAACCTACCGATGTTGCAGACGAGGGCTTACGAGGACTTCTACCTGAACCAGGCTGTGAGAGGGCCACGAATAGCGATCGACCTGGTGGGTACCATGGGCGCGGTGGGCCTCCTGCTGGCCATCGCCGGTTTGTATGGACTGGTGGCGTACAACGTGAGCCGCAGAACCCGCGAGATCGGCATACGCATGGCCTTTGGCGCGGGAAGCTCGGACGTGCTGCGCCTGGTGATGGGCAAGGGCCTCGTGCTGGTGGGTATTGGAACGGTGACCGGGCTGGTAATGGGTTTCGCCGTCGAGCAGCTCATGAATTCCATGCTGTTCAATGCCGGCGGCGTAGACATCGTGGCTTATGTCATCGTCGTGCCGTCGTTGTTTCTGGTGACCATGCTGGCGGCCTACGTGCCCGCGCGACGAGCATCCCGGATTGCGCCGACACAGGCGTTGCGATACGAGTAGTGCCGTTAGTCCGTGAACGCCAGATTCGCTACGCACACTTGCAGAAAGCACACCGGCAACTAGCCAATTCAGCCAAGTGCCTGATTAACGCGCTTACCGGATAAGTGGAATCGGTGGCAAAGGCTGGCAGGCAGATGTCCGGTTACCCGACTATACGTGCAGATGGCCGCTGGCCTGGCGGCACAGCCTACACGCCAACGATACTTTCCGAGTAGGCGACAAACTGGGAGATAATCGGATTACTCAACAGTGCGGTTTTCACTAGCTATTTGCGTTGGCGACAAGCGGATTGTCTCATAGTGCTCACGAGGCCAAGTTGCCATGCGTCGCGTACAGTTCATCGAACTCCATGAACAACCGTGGTTCCCGTCATCTCTTCGACATGAAATTACGGATGCGCTTCAGTTCGGGCTAAGTTTCTTAAAGGCGTACGCGCCCATTGCCCCGCTACTTCTAAGCGTGCTTGACTCTACACAAAGCCGATCGATTGTAGACATGTGTTCAGGCAGCGGAGGACCCTGGTTAGACCTTTCCCGAAAGCTCCAAGCCGATGCACGGGCCTTTCACATTTTGCTCACGGATAAATACCCAAACCTCAGGGCCTTCCAAAATGTCAGAGCGGCTTCTGAGAATCACATTGCTTTCTATCCGGACTCGGTTGATGCGATAAAAGTCCCTGGTGAATTGCAGGGGTTCCGAACGATGTTTACGTCATTTCATCATTTTCCGCCAGAAGAGGCCCGCGCCGTACTCCAAAATGCCGTCGACGCCGGCCAAAGCATCGGGATATTTGAAATAACGAGGCGCGCTCCGTCAACTATCGCGCTTATGTTTCCTTGGGCTCTCATGCCGCTCGTATTCACCCCGTTGATCCGTCCGTTCCGTTGGTCACGGTTGCTCTGCACGTATGTGGTTCCGATCATTCCCTTCGTCCTGCTGTTCGATGGAGTGGTGTCTTGTCTCCGTACATATCGGCCACAGGAGCTGCGTGAGATGATCAAAAAACTGGCCGGAATCGAATACCAGTGGGAGGTGGGCGAGTATGCAAGAGCGTCTGGCGAAGCGCCAATTACCTACTTGATCGGTTGTCCGCAGGCACGTGTGTCACCTAGCTGATTCTTGAGTGTTTGTTGCGGCCTCTGTGCATCACTCCACGCAAATCCCGCAGTGTCAGAGGGAGGCGACGCCTGCCATTCACTGCGGACGCCATGTCATTTCGACGCGGATCGGTATTTCGTTCTTAACAGGCATCGTTAACAGCGTCGGTGGCTCCATCTTGAAATCGGAGAGCGTGGCCGGAATTGTTCCGGATATCCGGGTCTCGTTCCCTTGAGTTACCAGTTGAAACGGAACCTGCTTATACTGGGTGGTCTGGCCGGCAAACTGGATCTCCAGATCGGCTTGGATGGTTGCCGATGTGGATGCCGTTTCGGGCAGGCGGGTGCGCACTGTGACCATGGGAAATTGCGCGCCGCGCGTTACCTGAAGCATGTGAAGGTCGCGGTTGCTGTCCCCCGAATCAAACGACTTAACGGCTACCGCGATCAAGAAATCGCACTGTCCGGCGTGGCAAATGCCCTTGCCTCGCGCCGCATGGCTCACACCCTCGGACTGATGCAGTGGGTGCGACACATGGTACGTGAGAGTGCATTGTTCAAGGAGCCACTGGCTATCCGATCCGCCAAACGCGGGAAATGCTACGAGCAAGAAGGCTGTCAGTATTTTTTTATGCATAAGCCTTGCCTAGAACTTGAGCGATACCGACAGTACAGCGACCCCAAACGCCGCGCCCGTCACGATAGCCACCGGCCCGTGCGCCGCGGCGATCCCATGCACCTTTTCCCCGCGGTTTTTTTGATTGTAAGCGAGCGCCCCCAGGATAGGTGTCAGGATCATTCCCGGACCATGAATCCAGGCCAGGACTCTGTGCAGGCGGATGGGACCGCGGGTTTCAGTTCCGGGTATCTTGGGCGCGCGGATGGCATAGAAAGCGGTCATGAAATACAGATCCGATGACGCCGCGCCCAGAATCGTATGCACCGTACGATCGGTCGTGCTGGTTTTCTTGCCACCGGCGCCCACGGAGGTGATGAACGTGGCGGCCAAAGGAGCGATCGTTATTAAACCCAGCCGCTGATGGATCTTGAGCATGTGCGTCCTTTTGTCGAGCCTCGCCTGATCCTGTGCGCTTCCCTGGGTCTGGGCCGAGGAGAAGCCGAGGTCCCCCAGCGAAAGCACCCCACCCAACGTCAAGTTCATCGTTTGCTTGGCTCCTGCGGCGATCGTCACTTTAGCTACGTTGGTGCTGAAACCTTCCGCCGAGACGGAAACCTCGTAATCCCCGGGCATGAGGTTTGGTACGTCGTATAGGCCGGTCGAATCGGTCTGTGTTTCCGCCGATTGACTCGTGGCGACATTCTTGACGGAGATTTTGGCGCTCGGAACGGCCTTGCCGGATGGGTCGGTGATGGTGCCAGACAGCGTGGCGTCAGCGACCTGCGCGCGCAACGGCTCAGAGACCAACAGAGGAAGCATTAGAATTCCAACAACAAGGACCAGCTTCGCCGCTCTCACTTTCATTGGGGCTTCTCCTCTTCAAGTGATTTGACCGGTCTGGTGGAGATGCTACTACGGATGCTGTAACTAACGGCGGAGATGTATGTATAACCGGACAGCAATACCAGAATTTCCAACGGCCCATGATAGGGAGCCTGAAACGTAAGCCAAATTGAGGAATTCCGTAGGTGTTACCAGATGAACTTCACTGCAAACTGAATCTGACGAGAGGTCGTTTGCGTGGAGGTGATGAGTCCCGCGCTCGAGATGGGGCTTCCGAGGTGATCGAAAACCGTGGAATTATCGGTCGGGGAAGCGAAGTTCACGCGGTTGAGAATATTGAAAAACTCCGCCCGGAACTGAACATTGAAACTTTCCGAGATGCGTTTCACGGGATTGTTCTTGAACACGGAGAAGTCCAGTTTCGATACCCCTGGTCCGATGAGGGTGTTGCGTCCAAGATTTCCCCACTTAGACGCACCCGGGAAAGCCAAGCATTGCGTCTTGATGAAGTGGTTAGGGTTCCCTGGGTTTGTTAACGTGCGGCAGTCCGAGCCCCCGAGCCGGTTCGGCGGCTCGCTGGTCTCGTCCAATTTCATTCCAGCGGGATCGCCGCCGAGAATGGGCGTAAAAGGCTGCCCGCTGCTTGCCTTGTAAAGACCGCCCACCTGCCAACCGCTTGCCGCCCACTTCGGGACGCGCGAACTCCACGCCGGGCCGGGCAACTCCCAGGTGAAGCTCAGCACGAAGGTCTGCGCCACGTTGAAGTCAGAGAGTCCGCGGGAAGTCCGCTGGTCGAAGAAAAGCTGGTTAAACAGACCATTGGGGAAAGCGTCGTCGGCTTCGGTGGCCGACAGCGTGTCAATGCTCTTGCCCCAGGTATAAGCAGCGTGGAATTCGACTCCGTGACTTATGCGTTTCGCGATATCTGCCTGTAGTGCGTCATAAAAGGAGCTGGCTTGCCATAAAGTGGAATCGATGCGGCCGAAATTAGGATTCAGCGTTTGGCTGGTGGACGCCGGGGGAAAGACATAACCCACCGGAGTCAAAGTGGGAAGAACCATGTCGATGTTGTCCACGCGGTAGGGCAGGTGTACTCCCCGCGAACCGACATAACCGAAGGTAACGGCGAGGGTGGAGGTAAGCTCGCGCGCCACGCTCAGGTTCCATTGCATTACGTAATTGCGCTTGGGTTTGAATTCGACATAGGTGGCGAGACCGGAAGTCGATTCCGTGCTGAACTGCTGATAGGCGCCTGTTGGAAATAAACCGGGCTGCAGAGTATTCGCGAAGATGGATTGCACGAACGGCACCGCGCGCTGAAAGGAGAGATTGAATTCGTAGGGCAGCGGGAGCACGTCGAAGATTCCAAATCCGCTGCGAATCAGAGTCTTTCCGCCGCGCGGATTCCATGCAAAGCCCACGCGCGGCTCAAAATTCCGGAGCGTGGGGTTCAGGAAAAAAGGCGAGCCGACGTGGGGCTGGGCATCGGTGAGATTCCGCAGGTTCGAAATCCGGTTTTGCGCTTCGGTAGGCACGGTCACCATCTCGTAGCGCAAACCGAGATTGACGGTCAGATACTTTTTCAGCCGGAGGTCATCCTGCGCATAAGCGCCAAACAAAGTCTGGCGCAATCCAATGTCGGGAAAAGAAGGCGTCCGAACCCCCTGAAAAACGTGTGGCCGGTTAATGAGAAAATTCAAAAGGGAGTCGAAGCGGAAGGTCCCGTTAACATTGGCGAGAGAAAGCTCGTTGTCTTGCATGCGTTCGACGACGGCGCCGAACTTTAGAGAATGGATTCCGCGGGTGAGAAAAACGTCGTCGCCCCCTTGAAAAGAGTTCCAGAAAAAAGACCTGCTGGAAGGGAGAGCGCCTTGCGTGGTGGGGGCGCCCAAGAAGCTAGTCACGCCGGGCACGGACTGCACGGAACCGGCAAACTCTCCGGGGACGAAGGAATAAGTGGCATCGAGCATATGGGAGTTCATGACCGCCGACACTCCTCCCTCAATCCCCACCGCGCGGTTAAAGCCGAAGCGCGCGGCATTCAGCAAAGTCGCGCTGAGTTCGTGCTGTTCATGGAGTGTTATCACCTGGCGCCGCGACACGATGTCGGAAAGCAATTCGTTGAAAGCGTCGGGCAACACGGTTTTCGAGTTGTCACGCATGTAGGTGCCGCTGAGGCTGCCCTTATCGGAAAGCTTGCGGTCGACGCGGACGGTGAAATAGTTTTCGTTGGTCACCTGTTGCCCAGCGAAGGTGAAAATTCCCGTGTCGCCATTCCCAAGCAGAGGCCCGTTCGGCAGGGGATAAAACGCGCGAAGAAATGGCAAGACCGCTTGGTCTATGTGCGTGGTCGGGTCCGGAGTGACCGCGGCACCCGGGCCGCTGGCGGGGATCTGAGTGGTCGTGCAACCGTTCGGAGGTAATTGTTGGGCCGTTCGTGGAATCGAGCATAAGGTAGCCAAGCCCGGGCTTCCATTTGGTCCGGTATTGATTCCCAAGGCCGCGGGTGACGGCACCGTGTCAACCGTGGTTATCCCCAGCGACTGTCGCAGTCCTTCGTAATCGCCAAAGACGAACATGCGGTCCTTCTGGATGGGCGCTCCTGCCGAGGCTCCAAACTGATTGCGCTTGAAAGGAGGAATTCTGGCGTCAAAGAAGTTTCGCGCATCCAGCGCGCTGTTGCGAAAGAACTCGTACACGTCACCGTGAAAAGCTTTCGTTCCTGAGCGCGTGACCGCGTTGATGACGCCTCCCGAGGTTCGACCGTACTCCGCAGGATAATTACTGCCCAACACCGACACCTGCTCTACGGCGTCAATTCCCAGATTGTCGCCGAGCACGCTGCCCGGAGCGCCGTTGGAGTAATCGTTGATGCTGATTCCATCCAGGCGATAACTGTTCTGATCGGGCCGCGCTCCGGAAATGCTCACCGGCGCTCCAAACCCGCGGTCGGTATTGCCCCCTCCGGTGGCGCTCCCTGTTTGCACGCCGGTGACGCCCGCCTGCAAAGTCGCAAGCTGAGCCCAGTCGCGTCCGTTCAGTGGTGTGTTGCGGACCACGGAAGCATTGACGTTTCCGCCGCAGCAGGAGGAACTTTGGCTTAAGGGTGCGACCTGTGCTGCTGTTCGTACCACGACGTCGGGACTGCCCGGCCGCATGACGAAATGGAGGACGCGCTCGGTTCCCACGGCGACGTTAATGCCAGTCCATACCTGGGTAACGAATCCCGCAGCCGAAACCGTCATTTCATAGGTCCCTGGTGGCAGAGCGGGAATGCTGTAGAGGCCGTCGGTATCGGTGGTAACAGTTCTGACGTCACCCGTGGTCACATCCCGTGCCGAGACTCGGACGCCTGGCATTGCAGCACCCGATTCTCCTCTCCCTGTTCCAGTTAGCGAGCCTCCCGCCACTTGCGCCCTGGCTGCTCCCGGCACGGCAAGGATCAGCACCCAAAGCAGAGTCGCGCTCGCGGCCATGACATTGAATGAATCCAGCAAGCGTAAACCGCAGTTGAAGCGGCGTGCTTCCCCGAATCTCACAGTGGGCCTCTTTTCATGGCATGGATAGTTTTGCGGGATTCGCCAGCGAAATCAAGTTTCGACCAAACGGAACAACTCATCCGTTGCGGAAAGCTTTGGCAGCCAAAGTCAGCGGCTTGCTTTCCAATGCCCGATAAACACACAGGCCGGACAATTTGCCTTCAATGTCCGGTTAGCCAACTAACCAGGCACTAGGCTGAGGGCAATGCACTCCAGTCGCATGCGCCAGAAAGACTCTGCTGGGAAGGAATTTGTTTTATCTCTTATGCTTACGACCTAATGACTGTCTACAGGATGAAAGCGCTACTCGTACCGCAAGGCTTCGATGGGATCAAGATAGGCAGCTTTTCTAGCAGGGTAATAGCCAAAACTGATCCCGACCAGGGCGGAGAAGAGGACCGCAAGCAAAACTGCGCCTGGACCGACTACCGTCGCCCACTGCGCCAGACGTGAGATGGTGAACGATGCGATGATTCCGAGCAAGATTCCAACGAGCCCGCCGGCGATGGACAACGTTACAGCCTCAACGAGAAACTGGGTGAGAATATCGCGTGTCTTCGCGCCCAGGGCTTGCCGCAGTCCGATTTCACGTGTTCGCTCGCGGACGGAAATGAGCATGATGTTCATGATGCCGATGCCTCCGACAACCAGCGAGACCGAAGCCACGGCCCCGAGCATGAGCGACATAATCTTCGAAGACGCCTCTTGCGCGGCGAAGATCTCTTCCATATTACGGATCGAGAAGTCGTCAGCTTCGGCCGGCTGGAGATGATGACGTTGCCTCAGCAATGCCTGGACCTCGTCCTGCGCAGCTTGCATCTGGTTGGGGCTTTTGGCTTGCATGATGATATTGTCCACTGCATCGGCATTGGACTGTTTGACGCCGATTACTTTCCGGATCGCCGTCGAAATCGGAAGCAGAATGACGTCGTCCTGATCCTGGCCCGAGGACGACTGGCCCTTAGGTGTGAGCACCCCTGCGACTGTGAATGGCACCTGCTTGATGCGGATCGTCTCGCCGACCGGGTCAGCGCTACCGAACAGGTTGCTCACCACTGTTTTGCCGAGCAGAGCGACCTTGGTAGCTCCATCGACATCCTGTTGGGTAATCGCATCCCCATCCGCAACGGAGAGCTCGCGGATGGTTAGATAGTCGGGAGTGACGCCATAAATCACAGTGGCCCAGTTGTTGTTCCCGTTGACCACTTGTGCTGAGCCTCGTACGGTCGAGGCCGCAAGCGCAAGACTGGGACACTGTGCGGCGAGTTCCTTTGCATCCGTTTGCGTTAAAGTCACCGCATTGCCGCTGCCCAGGCGCAGCCCGGAGCTGGTGGTGCTCCCCGGAAGAACCATGATGATATTGCTGCCGATGCTCGCGATCTGCTCCTGAATCCGCTGGGTTGCGCCTGAGCCGACCGCTACGGTTGCGATCACGGAGGCGACGCCGATCACAATTCCCAGCATGGTTAGCGCGGAGCGGAGCTTGTTCATCGCCAGTGCTCGGAAGGCGATGCGGATGGATGAGATCAAGCGTTTCATAGCCGCAGCTCGATGGTAGTGCGCGAGGCAGCGGCCGGGTCCTCGCTGAATTTTTCAGTGTGGACAACCGGCGCGTCGCTTACGATTCGCCCGTCGCGAAACCCGATGATTCGATCCGCGTATGCGGCAATCTCATCGGAGTGCGTAACCACAACGATGGTAATGCCCTGGGTGCGGTTCAGCCGCTGGAAGATGCCGAGTATTTCGGCACTGTTCCGCGAATCCAGCGCACCGGTGGGCTCGTCGGCCAGAAGAATTTCCGGCCGGTTAATCAGCGCGCGCGCAATCGCCACGCGCTGTTGCTGGCCGCCGGAGAGCTGCGTGGGACGATTGTGCTCCCGGCCGGCCAGCCCTACGGAGGCCAGCGCGCTCATGGCCAGGCCGTCCGCATCCGGCGTATCACTATCCTTGTATAGCAGCGGGAGTTCCACATTCTCCAGTGCGTTCATGCGGGGAAGCAGGTTGAAGTTTTGAAAAATGAAGCCGATCTTCTGGTTCCGGATTTCCGCGAGCTGGTCGCGGTCGAGGCTTTCCACGGGGATGCCCGCAAGCAGATAACGGCCCGAGGTGGGCCGGTCCAGGCAGCCCAAAAGATTCATGAAAGTCGATTTACCCGAACCGGATTGCCCCATGACGGCTACGAACGCGCCGCGCTCGACAGTGACAGTGACCCCTTGGAGGGCATTTACGGTTATGTCCCCGAGTTGATAGGTCTTCGTGAGGCTTCGGACGTCAATGAGCGGCGGCACTCCACTCTCCTTAGAGTCCAGGACCGCGCCGCGAAGCGCCGGAAGACGGCGTCAAAGCGCTCGGTGCAGCCGCAGTCGCACTCGCACTCGTGGTAAACCTCACCACCACCTGTTCTCCCACTTGCAGATTGCCGCTTGTCACGGCTGTGAATTTGCCATCCGAGAGCCCAAATGTCACCGGAATAGCTTGGAGTTTTCCCCCAGGCACCACGTAGATTGTCGGCTTGCCGGTTTGTGGAGTCGGAAGGCCAAGCTGCTTCAGCACAGCCGCGGTGGGATGGAGCCGCAAGACAGCGTTTGGCACCTTGAGCGAGTCGTCGAGCTTGGCGGTGAGGATTCTGGCATTGGCCGTCATCCCTGGGAAAAGTCTGAGGTCAGGGTTCGAGACGGTGATCACGACGTCGTAGGTCACCACGTTCTGCGCATTGATCGGCGCTTTGCGGACATTGTTAACCTGCCCACGAAATGTAGTGCCTGGATACGCATCGACAGTGAAAGTGGCCGGCTGCCCAGCCGTGATGTTACCGATATCGGATTCATCCACATTGGTATCGACCTGCATTTTCGTCAGATCTTGCGCGATCTCGAAGATGGTGGGGGCGGCAAACGATGCGGCTACGGTCTGGCCTACATCCATGCGGCGGGCGATCACCGTGCCGTCAACGGGAGCGGTGATCTGAGTATGTGCGAGGTTGATCTTGGCCTGATCGAGTACGGCTTGCGCCTGGCGCTCTTGCGCTCGCCCAGAACTCAATTGGCTTTGCACCACTTGAACTTGAGCCTGTGCTGATTGGATGGTCTGCTTGGCTGCCTCAGCCTGCGACTGGTCGGCCGCTACTTGTGCTTGAGCGGCGTCATATGTTGCTTTGGCGGAATCGTGATCTTGCTGGGAGATCAATCCCCCGCTGAAGAGACTGTCGGCTCTCTGCCACTGGGTCTTGGCGTTCAGTTCATTTGCCCGGTCTTTGGCGGCGATGGACTCGACACCCTTTTCACTTGCCACCGCCCCAGCAACGTCAGCGTTTGCCTTGATGACCTGTGCTTCCAGGGTGGCGGTCGCAGAGTGCGCCGAACCGAGTGCCGCCTGGGCCTGATCGACTTGCGCTTGGAATGCTTCGGGGTCGATCAGCGCAACAAGCTGGCCTTTTGTTACCTTCGTATTAAAGTCCGCGTAAAGCGCTTTGATATTGCCCGATACCTGGCTACCGACCTGCACATCGACAACGGCATTGAGCGTGCCCGTGGCCGTTACACTCGCCTGGATCAACCCTCGTTCGACGGCCACTGTGTCATAGCCAATCGCGTTCTGCGTATGCATCCGCCACAGTTTCCCACTTATGCCCAGGACGGCAACGAAACCGATTGCCAAAGCCCATTTGGCCCATTTGTTTCGAGAGCGCTTCCCGATTTGAGGCGGGGGAGCGGAATCCGGCGGTCGTACGACCAACTCCGCAGGTAACTTCTCTGCTGCCGCAAAATCGACCTGATCTACTGCGATGGCCATAAGTCACAATTCCTTTTCCACCTGAGGAGATTTCTGTTGTTCGCCGCTGACCGGCGCACTGATGTCAAGATGCCTGGTCAGAGCCCGGATTCCGAGGCACGCCGTGCTAGGAGTAGAGAGGGATATGTAAACACAGCTCCTCGTCGGCCCGGCGGGTGGGCTCCTATTTCCTTGATGAAAATTGAGCTCCACCGCAAAGCTACCAGTTCGCGGTCCTCGCTGTCTGTACCATAACGTTCACATTGATCGAGATCCTGAGGCCCACAGCAATCGGATGGCTCCGGAAAATCCGTCCTTTTAGGCTTGCGACATGCAAAATAACCCTTTTGGACCGCTAGTCGAACGAGCCAACACAGTCAGGAGCTGATCGTTTACCGGAAGCTTAGCGGGAACCGGAGGTGTAGAATCGCCCGTGAGAACGCCTCGGCAAATGTCCGGTTACCCGACTTCCATGATAAGACTGTGTCAAGAGGGCCAAGTGAAAGAGATTTGAGCGACGCGCAGCTTCCCCGAGGTTCCTTCCTTCGCGCAACCACTCCATCGCGTGCAGGACGGTTGGTCAAATCATGGAGGACGGTGACTTGATACCATTGTCGCGGAGATAGATTTCAGCCCTGACGTGATGATGCACCACGTGCCAGCGAGGGCCGGTCTCGATCGGATTCGGGACTCGCCCGCCAAGGCGGGTAGGCGCGTTCAGTACGGCGAGCACTCGCTGGACGAGCTCTGGCGTTCGGTCTTGCGAACCTGCTACCATCCGGCGCGGTATGCCAAGGGCCCATCCCAAACTTCCGGAGGCTTGCATGCGTCACCGCGCAACTCTGATCGTTGGAATCCTCGTGCTCGTTTTTTGCACCACCAGGGCATTGGCGCAAGGTCCGTCTGGACCACCGAAACCGAGGCCGGAAGTGAAAAAGCTCGGTGTGTTTATTGGCAAATGGACAGCCGATGGAAATGTGAAGCCCGGCGGTATGATGGGTCCCGGGGGGAAATCGCCCGGAACGGAGTCCTGCGAATGGACTTCTGGCGGATTCGCGGTCCTTTGTCGCGAGACCGCTACGGTGCCAAGTATGGGGAAAATAACGGACGTCAGCATCACTACCTACGACGCCGAGGCAAAGAAACTATGTATTTTTCCAGGTGAATAACTGGGGCGCGATATGGACTGCGCGGGGCACGCTGGATGGCGACACCCGGACCTGGACCAGCCAGGACACGGTGGATGGTAAGACGATGCTGCTGCGTTTCATACAGAAATGGACGTCGAAGGATTCCTACGATTTTAAGAACGATGTCGGTGCGGACGCCAATTCAATGAAAGTGATGATGGATGGAAAAGAAACTCGGGTGACGGCGCCTGCCGCCAAGACCGCGCCCAAATAGTTGAGAGGATCGGAGAGAAAAAAGAAGGCGGGCAGGAGATCCTGCCCGCCTTCGATTGCGCCCGGTTACTGACGCCGAGCTTCTCGTGTTCTGTTATTTTCCGGAAGTGGACGGTGATTGCGGCTGCGCATTGGCCTTGGGGATGCTGACGTAGCCGCTGATCTGATCCTTGCCAACCTTGTTGATGACCAGTTCCTCAGGCAGGCGAGTGCCGGCAACGTAGAAGAAAATGGGCTCGTTGAGTGCACGGTTCTTCTTGTTGAAGAGCTTGTCTTCGACGGTCATGGCGACGCTGAACTGGTTCTTCTTCTGGTTGACGCCCTTCAGCTCGACGGTGACGTTGCCCACCTTTTGCGGCTTGTTCTTGCCGGCGATGGTGAACTCGACGTACTCGCGCTCGCCGAGGCGGCGGAGCTGGTCGATTTCGTCATGGTTGCGGGCAATGAGCGTGCCCATTTCGCTCTTGGCCATCTTCAGGTCTTCCTTGGTGGCGTCGAGATCGGTGCTCACCTTGGCAACCTTGGTGTCCACGTTCTTGACGTCTTCCGTGGCTGCCTTGGTGGCCAGCTCGGAATGAACCGAAGTGTCGAGCGCGGTGATCTTCTGTGTGGAATCATCGTGAAGCTTGGCGGACTCTTCACGAGCGGCCTTGAGTTGGCCCTGAGTAATGCGGAGTTTCTTGGTGACGACGGTCAGATCGCCGCGCAGATCCGTGTTGGATTTTTCATCCTGCGCGATGCGGTCCTTCAACGAAGACATGTCCTGCTGAACAGACTGCTGCACGGTTTTCACCTGGGTAGCAACTGCCTGCTGCGTGGCATCAAGCTTCGACGATGCGTTCCAGCCGAATCCCAGGCCTCCGAGAGCGACCAAGCCAAGGACGATAATGGCAGGAAGCTGCCAAGATGACCCACTGTGTGTTTCGATTATGCGTTCCTCTGACATTTTGAACCTTTCTCCTCACCCTGAATGGGGCTAACGTTTGACTAACGGGAACGTGAAGTAAGGATTGCATCCATGTTACCAAAGAAGGTTGCATTACCATAGCCCTATTCTGTAGAAAATAAAAGAGATAGAGGATGGCTCGCGGGGAGAGGCGGTACTAGTCCTAGCAAAGTTTACCAACTGGGGGCGCTTTCGTTGAAATTTGTGCGCGGCGGAAGCTAAGTTGCATGGATGCCGAGTGCGCGGAGGTCGCGGTCGAGTTGCTCGGGCGAACGGAACGTGATTCCGGCCATGCCCAGGCTCTGCGCAGCTAGGACATAGGAGGGGATATCGTCGATGTAGACGGCTTCTTCGGCGCAGGCTTTTGTGGCGCGGAGAGCTTCGCGGTAGATGAGCGGATCGGGTTTGCTGGCGCCGACCACGCAGGAGTAGATGCGGGCGGGCTTAGGAAAATGGCGCATGAACTCATAGGCCGATTCGAGATGGGCGACGTGGATGGGGTCGGTGTTCGAAAGAAGGGCGAGGCGATAACGCTTCGAAAGCTTTTCTAACAGGCTGTTTTCGAGGATGGGCACGGGATCGATGGCGCGATTTCAGGCGTCGGTGAACTGTTCGAAGCTGAGGGAGCCGCCGAGGCGTTTCGAAAGGTGGAGGTGCCAGTCGCGCGGGGTCATGCGGCCTTCCTGCCAATCCCGCCAGCGCGGATCGTGGGTGATGGCGGACCAGATGTCGGAGGGGGAAAGGTTGATGCCCTTGGCGAGACCGCCAACGGCACGGGAAATGTCGAGCCGGACTACGACACGGCCGACGTCGAAGATGATGGCGCGGAATTTGTCACCCGGCACGGACTATTTGCCCTCGGTCTCCGGAATTGTGACGCGAGGCGGCGCGCCTCCAGCGGGTGAGCTGCGCCTGGCGCGGAGGATGCTGATGATCGCCGGAAGAATCGAGAGGAGGATGACGACGGCAATGACGTAGTGGATGCGTTGGCTGATATTGGGAATCGAGCGACCGAGAGAGAATCCTCCAAGAACCATCGTGCCGACCCAGAAAATCCCGCCAAAGATGTCGTACACGAGGTAACGAGAGTAAGGCATGGCGGCCGCACCAGCCACGGGCGGGCAAAAGGTGCGAATGATGGGGATAAAGCGAGCCAGAATGACGGTCTTGCCGCCATACTTTTCGTAGAAGTCATGGGCGCGCTGGAGGTGGCTGCGGCGGAAGAAGAAGGAGTCCTTGCGCCGGTATAGAGCAGCACCGGCTGCGCGGCCGACCCAGTAACCGATTTGATCGCCGACGATGGCGCAGAGCATCACCGGAAGAAGAATCCAGCGCAGGGAAATCGTGCCGGCGGCGGAGAAAACGCCGGCGGTAACGAGCAGGGAATCGCCAGGAAGAAAAAAGCCGACGAAAAAACCGGTTTCAATGAAGACGATGATGCAAACGAGAAGCGGGCCGCCCCAGCGAATCAGTCCTTCCACATCGTAGATCGTTTTGAAAAGGTGAGTGATGGATTCGAACACGCGGCGCTAGTCCTTGAAAATACGTGAACCGGCGCGAGGGCGCGGCCACGCATGGGGATAAGAGCACTCCATACAATACGGTAGCAGAAAACCAGAGGATTCTCTCCGCATTCCTGCCAGAGAAGAACGTAAGCTCCACAGGCAATCAGCAAGCAGCCAAGACGAATCATAGTGTCACCTCGGCGAATCGCAGACGGCTCTTTGCATCGGCATCGAGCCTGGCTTTCAAGTCCAATGCCGGAGGGGCGGTCCACTCCAACAATTTCTGAATGCGCGGGAGAGCATTGCGGGCCGCTGCGGCGCCAGCTTCGATGGCTTCGCCAGCGCGGTCGAAGTCGTCCCAGGCAAGGGATTGCACGTCGGGGCGGAGAACGAGATCCGCGTGGCGTTCCCAGACTTCCAGCTGGTGCTTCTGCGCGGCGCTGACGGCGCGGCTCACGACTTGGAAGATGTTTGACGGAGCGCCACGGTGGCCATCCTGAATGCCTACGGAAATAGCGAGAACGAAGCCCACACCGAACTGGCGCGCTGCTTGCGATGGCACGGGAGCAACCAAGCCGCCGTCGGCGAGGCAACGCGTGCCGATTTCGACGGGTTCGAAAAGGCCGGGGAAAGCGCAACTCGCTCGGATGGGGTCGACCAAATTGCCTTGCGTGAAGACCACGGGTTCGCCGGTGGCAAGGTCGGTGGCGACGACGGCCATGGGGATGTGCAGGTCCTCGAATCGCCGAGATTCGAAAACGCGTTCGATAAGGTCGCCGAGGCGGTGATTACTGGCAAGGCCCAGGCGCGAGACACGCCAGCGGGCGATATCGCGGAAGCGCAGGGTGCGGCAAGTGGCAATGATGCGGGCGAGAGGAGCGCCGCTGGCGTAGGCCGCTCCGAGAATGCTGCCGACGCTCGTGCCTGCGATCGCGGCGATAGGAATCTGGTTTTGCTCGAGGACTTGCAGTACGCCGAGATGAGCGAAGCCGCGAGCGAAGCCACCACCCAGGGCGAGGCTGACTCCTGTCCGCAGGGCGGGTGCGCCTGGCCGGGCGCGCAGTGTGGGTTTGTCGAGCTGCGACATGCGAACAGAGTGTCATCCTTATTCTTTCGAGCCTATGGGCCGGGCGTCCTGAAAAAACAGTACGGATGTACTGCGATGGAAAGGTGTGTGAATTCCTGCTGAATCGGCTAATGGTACGTTCTTACTAGAGTTCTGCCCCCTGTGTACCATTGGCGGCCGCAGTACGACGCGCGATTCTGTGCCACGGCAGCACGAAAATCCCAGCGGAGGGGGCATGGACAGCGCTTACGCAACCTGGATCGGCCAGCCGGTAATCCTGCAGTTGGCCCTCGGCGACATCAAAGTGCCCTTACGCGGAAAGCTGCTGAAGGACGGCGGCGAGACGGTGCGGATGCGCATCGGCGACGGCTGGGATGTGGACATTTACAAGGCGATGATCCTGGCGGTCGAAGAAGATTCCATGGTTCTGATGCCGGCATTGCCCGCGTGAGGTGAATAAAAGTGAATTCCCCGGTGCCAAAATACGTAACGCAAGGTCGAGCGGCGGTGTTGCTCGGAATTCCCGAAGAAGAGCTCTGCAGGATTTCGATTGAATCTGGATTCGGACACCGGGAACGCGCCGGGAACGTGGAAGAAACGTTTTATACGTACGAGGAATTGCGAAAGATTTGTCAGCTCGCAGTGCACCAGGTGCACTAAGCGAGCACAACGAGTTTCCTCCGGCCCCCCTCAGCAGTTACCCCAAGCCCCGGATCGCCTACCCCCGGCGATCCGGGGCTTTTAATTTCCAGCCTTCCTGTCGGTTCAGATTTCCTTTGACAGCGCCGCGCCGTGCAAAGAGACTTAGCGCGGAGACGATGTCTGGAGGCAGGATGGTGCGAGCTTCATTGAAAAAAATAAGCGTGCTGGTTGCGGTGATGGCGTTTGCGGCCGCGGCCGTGAGTCTTGCTCCGGCGAACAATCTGAAATTGGCCGCTGCGAGCGAAACCTATGAGGTGGTAATCGCGAATGGGCGGGTGATGGATCCTGAGTCGGGGCTGAACGCGGTTCGAAATGTGGGGATTAACGGCGGAAAAATCCGCGCCATTTCTACGGTTGCGCTGCAGGGCAAATCCACGCTCGATGCCAAGGGATTGGTGGTCGCGCCGGGGTTTATCGACCTGCACGAGCACGGGCAAGAACCGAGAAACTATGAGTTCCAGGCGCACGACGGTGTAACAACTTCGCTGGAACTGGAAGTCGGGACGGATGATGTAGACAAGTGGTACGCCGAGCGGGAAGGGAAGACTCTCATCAATTTTGGTGCGAGTATCGGGCACATCCCCGTGCGGATGAGAGTGATGAACGACCCTGGAATTTTCCTGCCCAGCGGCGACGCTGCCCGTCGCGAAGCCACAGCCGAGGAATTGGCGCTAATCGAAAAAGAAGTGGAAAAGGGACTTCAGCGCGGCGCGCTGGCGGTGGGGATGGGAATCAATTACACAGCCGCAGCGTCACACGGAGAGATCGTCGATCTGTTCCAGCTGGCAGCGAAAAGCAACGCTTCGGTGCACGTGCATTTACGGCACGCGGGATTGAAAGAGCCGAATACGGGCCTTGCGGGAATCGAGGAAGTTATCGCAGCATCTGCGGCGACAGGGGCTCCACTGCACGTTGTGCATATTACGAGCATGGGGCTGAAGGATACGCCGCGACTCATCGCCATGGTGAAGGGCGCGCAGGAGCACGGGCTCGACGTAACGACGGAGTGTTATCCGTATACGGCAGGCAGCACCACACTCGAGTCCGCGATTTTTGACCCGGGGTGGCAGGAACGACAGGGAATCACTTACAAGAATATTCAGTGGGCGAAAACGGGCGAACGGTTGACAGCGGAAACCTTCGAAAAATATCGCAAAGAAGGAGGCACGGTCGTTATTTTTTCGATCCCCGAAGAAGCGGCGCGTAGAGCTATCGCAGATCCGATCGTAATGATCGCGAGCGACGGGATGCGCATTACCGGACCCAAGATTCATCCGCGCGGGCAGGCGACGTTTTCGCGGGTGCTGGGTCACTATGTGAGGGAAGAAAGGGTGTTGGATCTGATGACGGCGCTACGGAAGATGACGCTGATGCCGGCGCAACGGTTAGAAAAGCGCGCGCCGGTGTTTAGGGACAAGGGGCGGATTCGCGTTGGGGCGGACGCGGACATTACCGTTTTCGATCCGGAGCGGATCATTGATAAGGCGACTTATGAAGAGCCGCTGCAATATTCCCAAGGAATCCAGTTTGTGCTGGTCAGCGGTGTTGCGGTGGTGAAAGATGGGCAGCTCGTTGATGGAGTATTTCCGGGGCGAGCCGCGCGCGCGCCGATTACGCAATGAAGATGGACGGAGCCGCCTCCAAGGCCACACAAGATGCAGGCGCTTCCGGCAGGCGCCATGCAGTTCTCGCCGGATTCCTCGGCTGGACGCTGGATGCATTCGATTTCTTCGTTGTCATTTTCCTGATTGACACTCTTGCGCACCAGTTCGGCGTTCCCAAAAAAGACATCGTGCGCACGCTGACAGCGACGCTGGCGATGCGTCCAGTGGGCGCACTGCTTTTCGGTCTTTTGGCGGATCGCTACGGGAGGCGCATTCCGCTGATGGCGAATGTGATCTATTTTTCGATGATTGAGCTGCTGTGCGGTTTTTCACCGAACTACACATTTTTTCTTGTGATGCGGGCGCTGTTCGGGATCGGCATGGGCGGCGAGTGGGGCGTGGGCGCCTCGATGGCCATGGAAGCGGCGCCAGTGCGCTGGCGCGGCCTTTTGAGCGGCATACTCCAGTGCGGTTACGTGATCGGCCAGCTCCTTGCTGCTCTTGCCGCGCGATTCCTGCTGCCGGCGTGGGGCTGGCGCCCGATGTTCTGGGTCGGTGCGCTGCCGGCGCTGCTTGCGCTATACATTCGAACGAAGGTGCCGGAGTCCGAAGCGTGGAAGCAGAACCGCGCGGCCAGCACGCAAGACGTATTACGAATCGTCGGCCGCGAATGGCGGCGCTTTGCGTATCTGGTTGTGTTGATGACGTTCATGGTTTTTCTTTCACACGGGACGCAGGACCTCTACCCTGATTTTCTGCAGGACGTGCGCGGATTTTCTGCTGCCGCGCGGGCCAACATCGCGGTGATCTATAACATCGGGGCGGTTGTCGGGGCGCTTGTTTTCGGCCATTTTTCGCAGGTGGCGGGGCGCCGGAAGAGCATGATCGCGGCGCTTGGGTTAGCACTGGCGATGATTCCGTTCTGGGCATTTAGCGAAAAACTCGCGGTCCTGACGATCGCAGCGTTCTTGATGCAGGCCGGTGTGCAAGGCGCTTGGGGCGTGATACCGGTGCACTTGAATGAGCTGGCTGCGGATGCGGCGCGGGGGTTGATGCCGGGGCTCGCCTACCAATTGGGGATTCTTTTCGGAGCGCCAACGAATTCCGTGGTGTACGCACTGCGGGACCACGCCGGCTACTCGTGGGCTATCGCGGGATTGGAGATTGTGACGATCTTCACTTTGGTGGTGTTGCTGTGGAGCGGTGCAGAGGAGCACGGGCGAAGCTTTGTGCGAGGCGAGGCAGAAGGAGATGCGGTTGTGCGTGCCGACTAGCGTGACAATCGGGGATGGAATCGCCAGGCTTGCCGCTCCGGTTCTTTGCTGCCACCGGTGGATGGGCAAAGCGGCGCTGTGTTAATATTTAGAAACTGCGCGCCCGTAGCTCAGTTGGATAGAGCGTCTGGCTACGAACCAGAAGGTCGGGAGTTCGAGTCCCCCCGGGCGCGCCACTTTTTCCAATAAAAACATAGTTTTTCGCATAGTGCATCCAGCCGAGTACGCTCCATCTTAAGCTCGTCGTAAGCTTCCAGGAGTCGCGGTCCGATCCTGTCGCCCCGTCTCTTGTGCGAGTCCGCCGTCTCTTGCGTGGCTGTGACTCAGGTCACAGTTGAAAGTGATGGCGGCCACAGCCAAAGGAAGAGCCAAAGGGGTAAGTTTCTAAGCATGGAAGTGGCCCAGGAGAGCGGTCCAGGACGGGTCCCGGCGAAGAATTTTTGGCTTTCAACCGTATCCTCTCGGGTCGCTAAAGAGGCGCTGTTTGATGCTTAGGGCGTGGTCGTCTTGAGGGCAGCGCGGGAAAGGAACGAGCCATGAAATATATCCTCCTTGCCTCGATGATTGTGGCCGCCGCTTTTGTAGTGGTAGGGCTGCGTCGTGCTCTTCAAGCGTATCTAAAGTTCCGAGGGAAGAGGCTTGTCTCATGTCCGGAGACGCACCGGCCTGCAGCTGTGCGGGTTGCCGCTGGCAAAGTGGCATTACAGGCAGCGGTTCATAAAGAGCAGCTGAAGTTGAGTGAGTGCTCGCGTTGGCCTGAACGGAAAGACTGCCCCCAAGAGTGTTTGGCGCAAATTCAAGAAGCGCCAAAGGCCTGCCTCGTATGGACGGTCATCAACCAGTGGTATCAGGGGCAGCAGTGCGTGTATTGCCACAAACCGTTTGGGGAAATCCACTGGAACGATCATCCGGCGGCACTGCTGGATTCCGAACGCAAGACCGTTGAATGGGACGAGATCCCTGCCGAAAAGCTGCAGGAAGCGTTGGGGACGCACTGGCCCGTCTGCTGGAGCTGTCACATGGCAGAGACATTTCGGCGGGAACATCCGGAACTCATGGTCGACCGGCCCACGCACTAGAGTCAGTGGGAATTGTCTTCCCTCTGAGCATGATGAAGTACAAAGCGAAGTAAGGCTCACGTTCAGCGTCACACACGAAGAGATCGCCCAGGTGAACGGAGCTCCGCGAGAGAGCGTGACGCGGCTCTTCGCCGACTTCAAGAAAAAACAGTTCTTGCAAACTAAAGCTTCGACGCATACGATTCTTCAGAAGAAAATGGGGCTCGAACGCGTCTTGGGCTCTTGGCCCCCATTTTCCCTTCCTGTAAACTTCCCCTTCATGGTTAGATCTGTGACGTGTGTCGCAAAGAGTGGTGACCTGAGTCACAGACTAAGAGCAGTCTAAGTATCAGAATTCGAGGAAACTCGATCGATACTGAGGATTGCATGACTTCCTCGATCGATTGCGGGGGGTGAAATCATCCATGCGCGTCTCAGGCGTTCCCAAGAGCCATCTACTCACAGTTCTTGTACTTCTTGTTTTGATGGTCGTGACGGCAATGGCCGGTGCGGCCAGGGATAAGGCCGCCGGCCAGGCGGAAAAGTATGTCCGGCCGACAGACCCCTCGCTCTACGTCGGATCGGAAACCTGCAAGACGTGCCATGAAGACATGCCCTCCAAGGGTTTCTACAAAGCCTATGAAGATTCACCGCACTTCGTGACCACGCTCGATACGAAGAAGGGCCCCGAGTGGCATGGCTGCGAAGCCTGCCACGGCCCGGGAAAAGCGCACGTCGAGGGCGGCGGGGACAAGAGCAAGATATTTACGTTCAAGGGCGTCTCGGCAAAAGAGATCAGCGCGCGCTGCCTCGATTGTCACCAGTACGGCGAAGAACACAGCAACTTCGAGCGGTCGGCGCACCTGCAGAACGGCGTGGGATGTACGGACTGCCACGACCCGCACCATGCCGCAGAAAGCCAGTTTCTGATGAAGCTGAAACAGCCCGACCTCTGTTACAGCTGCCACCTGGACAAGAAGCAGCAGTTCAACCGGCCGTTCCATCACCGGGTAAATGAAGGCTTGGTGAAATGCACGGATTGCCACAACCCGCACGGTGGATTCCTGACGCGACAGTTGCGGGCCACGGCCACGGAGGACACGGTCTGCTTCAAGTGCCACTCCGACAAGCAAGGACCATTTGTTTATCAGCACCACGCCCTCGTCGAGGGCTGCGTCGCTTGCCATACGCCGCACGGCTCTTCGAATGCGCGCTTGCTGAAGCGCAGCCAGGTGAACCTGCTATGCCTCGAGTGCCATTCATTCACGGTAGACACGATCGCGCCGTTGACGCCTACGTTTCACAATCAGGCGCAAAAGTATCAGGCCTGCACGATGTGCCATACACAGATTCACGGGTCAAACTTCGATAAGGATTTCTTCAAGTAGGAGGCGGCGATGCGAGAGCTCAACAGCAAACCGGAGTTCCAGATGAGCGGATCGAAAACATCGAAGTGCCTGCTTTTTGCAGCCGCTCTCCTCCTGTTTTTACTTCCTGCCGCAAGAGCGCAGCAGGATGAGGTACAAAAGGGCATCGACCAGGGCAACTACAATATCAAGCAGTCGATCGAATTCGGCGGGCGATTCACCGACATTTCGGGCAATTTGCAGACATACGACACTTTCGTCAATCTGCAGCAGGGCCCGCGCCTGCTGGGTTTCACGACAGAGATGCGTTCGCTGGACCACCACGGGACGCTATTCGACCGGCTGTACTTCAGCAACTTTGGCTACGGTGGCGAGCCAAACAGCGTGTCGCGTCTGCGGATCAGCAGGAACAAGTGGTACAACTTCGACGCGCTCTTCCGGAAGGACCAAAACTTCTGGGACTACTCGCTTCAGGCAAACCCGATAAATCCGACCACGCCCGCGTTTGCCAATGCGCCGGCGGGGTTCACGCCAGTCATCTCGACTTCGCCGCATCTTTACAACACACGGCGGAAACTGGGGGATTACAACCTGTTGTTGTTGCCCGAATCGAGGGTGCGGTTCCGGCTGGGATATTCGCGCAACATCGCTGAAGGGCCCGCGTTCACGAGCTTTCACGAAGGGACGGAAGCGCTCCTGCTTCAGGATATGAAAACGACGGTTAACGCCTATCGGCTCGGCGTGGATTTCAGAGTCCTGCCAAGAACGAACATCAGCTACGACCAGATCTGGAACTACTACAAGGGCGACACCGGCGTGGTCGACAACAACCAGCTTTTTGCGCTGGGCAATGGGACGCCCGTGGACATCGGAATTTCGCTCAACGCGGGAGCGGGCCAGCCATGTAGTGGAACATTTCTCGCATCGCCTCCCGGTGCCGTAAAACCAAATTGCAATGGATATCTCTCCTACGGGACGCATGGACGCACGCGGACGAACGGGCCGACCGAGCAACTAAGCATGCAATCAAACTACTGGCGAGACTTGGATCTGTCTGGGCGCTTTAGTTACACGGGCGGAGATATGATCGTTGCGAACTGGAACGAGGCATTCAACGGTTTTGGGTCACGCACGCGCCTGCGAGATAGAAATGCGAGTGGCCCAGTCATCGGCAGGAGAGTTAACACATCGGCTGATTTTGGCGCGACCTGGCACGTAACGAAGAACTTCAGCATTCTCGACTCTTTCCATTACGGGAATTATCACAATCCGTCGGTGTGGGATTTCTCGATTTGTAATTTCGTCGGAGGATCGCTGGCGGTAGGGCCGACAGTGTTTTCACCGACGACCACGGTGCCTCTGAATTGCGCCAGCCCTGCTGCTTTCGCAGCGGGCACGCCGGTACACACGGCGTCATCGCCCGCAGACATCGCCGTCGGGACGGCGAGCACTTTACTCAAAGTGGACGAGAAGACCAATCTCTTTGAGCTTGAGTACCAATTCACACCGCGAGTCGGTGCGCGGCTCGGCTATCGTTACCGGAGCCGCACGGAAGCGGAGAGAAACTTCGAATCCGGTACATTCGTGTTCTTCCCAGACCAACAGAACAACCGATCCCCTCTAGCACCGTTCAATGTCGACGACGCTGGAAACCCGGTGACCTGTCCGGTAGCCAACAATCAGCCGGACGGTACCTGTGTCTTGACGCCAGAGCCCAGCCTGGACATGTCTTCCACACCTATCCATGAAAATGCCGCGGTCATTGGGATTTGGGCGAGGCCGACGAACAACTGGAGGATCAGTTTCGACACGGAATTGATGAGCGCGGATCACTCGTTCACCCGGATCAGTCCGAGGCAGTCTCAGGAATACCGGGTGCGGACGGCATATAAGCCCGCGGGATGGCTGAACCTGAATGGGTCGATCACCATCTGGGAAGGCCGTAACAACGTGCCGGAGATCAGCAATCTCCAGCACAACCGGACCTACGGGCTCTCAGCGCAGTTTCAGCCGAATGAAAAGTTTGGGCTGGATCTTGGCTACGATTACAATGACGTGTTTTCTCAAATCACAATCTGCTTCGTGAGCAGCGCAGTGCCTGCGAATCTGGCCTTATGCCCCGGAACGACGCTTGTGGAGCAGCTTTCTACCTACACGAACAAATCGCACTATGGGTATTTTGATTTTACGGTGACGCCCATCCATCGGCTGACGGGGCGTATTGGCGCGAACCTGACGGGTACGAGTGGGAGTGCACTCCTGGTCATAACTCCTTCCGTGCCAACAGGCCCGCTGAACTCGAAGTGGCTGCATCCGTTCGGCGGCTTCGACTACCGGTTCACGAAGAACTGGACCGGGAAGGCTTATTGGGATTACTACGGTTACCACGAGGATGCGACGTCGGACCCCCTTACGGGGACGATCGCCCCACAAGACGTCTTTGCGCCGCGTAATTTCCGAGGCAATTTGTTCACTCTTTCTGTAAAATACGCATTCTAGCAAGTCCCGAGAGGAAGCGAGTGAGGCACACTCGGGAGGCGAGCACGCTGGAGGAGACGGTGGCCAAGGCGACGAACGGTCTAAACAAATTGTTACTCAGCATGGGTGCAATCGGCGTAATCCTTTTGCTCGGCCTTCCAGCTCGGGCTCAGGAGACGTCCGAAACTCTTTTCAAGGGGAAGTGCGGGATGTGTCATGGCCCTGACGGCGCAGGAAAGACGGTGATGGGAGAAAAACTGAAAATCCCCGATCTCCAATCTGCCGATGTCCAGAAGAAGACCGATGCCGATCTGAAAGCAATTATCATTAAGGGCAAAAACAAGATGCCAGGGTACGAAACAAAGTTGAGCAAGGAACAAGTCGATAAGCTGGTGGCGCACGTCCGGGATTTAGCGAAGAAACATTAATTCGCCGCAGGGCTGGTCGGCGCCCGAATACACTAAAAACAACTCCTATGGATACTCGAGAACCCGCCCGGATTCAGCGTGCGCGGCGCCGCTTGGTGGAGTTGCTACTGGGGGGCGGCGTGCTGGGCTCGATCGCAGCCTTCTTCTACCCCATGGTGCGCTATCTCGTTCCACCGCCCGTAGCTGATCTTGGCGGCGATGAAGTTGTGGCATCAAGAGTCGGCGATCTGAAGCCGAACAGCTCCAAGATTTTTCGGTTTGGAACCCGCCCTGCCTTGCTGCTGATGACAGCCGAAGGTGAGTATCGCGCACTGTCAGCCGTCTGCACGCATCTGAGCTGCACCGTTCAGTATCGCAACGACCTGCACGAAATCTGGTGCGCCTGCCACAACGGTCTGTACGATCTCAATGGACGCAATATCTCCGGCCCTCCACCGCGTCCGCTGGAAGTTTTCCAAGTTCACGTGCGCGGAGACGAGATCGTCGTCAGCCGCAAGCGGGAGGTTTGAGTTGAGTTTATTCACCCGCGTCCAGGCTTGGCTGGATGAGCGCATTCACTGGGCGGAACTCATCGAGCCCTTGAAAAAAAAGACCGTCCCCACACACAAACTCTCCTACTGGTATTTTTTGGGCGGCATCACTCTCTTTCTGTTCATGATCCAGGTAGGCACGGGGATCCTGCTGCTGCTCTACTACCGGCCGGGCGCCAATGAGGCTTTCGAAAGCGTGCAGTACATCATGACCCGGGTGCAATTCGGCTGGCTGATTCGATCCATTCACTCCTGGGCCGCCAACCTGATGATCTTTACCGCGTTTGCCCATATGTTCAGCGTGGTGTTCTTGCGCGCTTATCGCAAGCCTCGAGAGCTGACGTGGCTCAGCGGCATGTTGTTGCTGTTCCTGGCGATGGGATTCGGTTTCAGCGGTTACCTGCTCCCGTGGAACACGCTGGCGTTTTTTGCCACCAAAGTGGGAACGGAGATCGCCGGCCAGGTGCCGTTCATTGGCCACAGCCTGATGGTCTTCCTGCGCGGCGGCGAAGAAGTGACCGGCGCGACACTCACCCGCTTCTTTGGATTTCACGTTGCGGTCTTGCCTTTGTTGACTACACTGCTCGTCGCCATTCACCTCGCGCTAGTCCAATATTTCGGCATGAGCGTTCCGCCCGGCTTGGAAGCGCGCTGGAAAGCCGCTCCGACGGATGCGTGCCAGATGAAGTTTTTCCCCAAATTTTTTTTGCGCGAGCTGATGGCTTGGTACATCGCGCTGGGAGTCCTCGGTGCGCTTGCCGCTATTCTGCCTTGGGAACTGGGCACCAAGGCGGACCCCTTTGCACCTGCGCCGGCCGGCATTCGGCCGGAATGGTATTTCATGTTCATGTTCCAAACGCTAAAGAAAATCCCGGCAAAGTTGTGGTTTCTGGACGGCGAGATCGTTGGCATTCTCGTTTTCGGTGCCGCGGGATTGCTTTGGATGCTGCTTCCTTTCTTCGATCAGCTGGGCCGCGGACGCGGCCGGAAATTCATCATGGGAGCGGGAGTATTTGCGCTTAGCTACATTACTGCGATGACCATCTATGGATACGTGGCGAAATAGCGCACTTCTCCGAACGCTGCTCGTGCTGCTTGGGATCTTTGCCTGTGGAGCCCTGGCCTGCGCGCAGACGCAGAGCACGTGCCTCGATTGCCATTCCGCATTGGATCCCCCGCTGCAGGTAACCGCGGAGAAGTTCGCCCAGGACATCCATGCGCAGGCGGGACTGAACTGCGCGAGTTGCCACGGCGGCGACCCCACGAAAGCCGACATGGACGCGATGAGCAAGAAAGCTGGTTTCCGAGGGAAGATCGAACGGAACCAGATCCCAGCCCTTTGTGGGCGCTGCCATTCCGACGGGGCTTACATGCGGCAGTACAACCCTTCCCTGCGAACGGATCAGTTGAGCCAATACAAGACGAGTGTCCACGGGAAGCTATTCGCCAAGGGTGACACGAAAGTTGCCGTGTGCACAGACTGCCACAGCGTCCACGACCTGCGGCCTGCCAGCGACACGCGGTCGAGGGTCCATCCCCTCAATGTTGCTCAAACTTGCTCGCGCTGCCACGCGGATGCCGCGTATATGAAGGTATATTCGATACCGACGGACCAGTTCGAAAAATATAGCGCCAGCGTGCACCACGATGCGCTGGTCGTCCGCGGCGACCTGAGCGCACCGACCTGCACCACGTGTCACGGGAACCACGGTGCGGCCCCACCGGGCGTGGACTCGGTGCAGAACGTCTGTTCGAAATGCCATGTCTTCCAGGACCAGATGTACGAAAAGAGTACGCACAAAGTGGCATTTCAATCTGCGTCTCTTCCGGGTTGCGTCGTGTGCCACAGCAACCACGCAATAAACCACCCTTCAGATGCGAGACTTGGCGCTGGCCCTCAGGCCTTGTGCATGCAGTGTCACTCGCCCGGAGATATTTGTGACCAAGCAAGGGTGGAAATGCTGAACGGCTTGACTCGATTGGACATTTCCATCAAAGAGGCGAACCGCGTGCTGGGTGTCGCCGAATCTTCGGGCATGGAAGTGAGCCAGGCTCGGCTCGATGAAGACCAGGCGCGAGATGCGCTGACCAAGGCTCGTGTCACAATACACAGCTTCCGGACGGATCTTGTGAATCAAGATATCCAGGAAGGCCTGAACCTTGCCGCGAAAAACTTGCAGGCCGGTAAGAATGCGCTCGCGGAACGCGACTATCGCCGGCGGGGTTTGGGCTTTGCTCTCGTGTTCATCCTGATGGGCGTGGTGGGACTTTTCCTTTACATTCGCCAGATTGAGCGCCATTCGCAGAAGACATAAGAAATCGGGAAGTAGGGGTAAGGGGAGGGAGGAGAGTTGGATTCGATAGCGGAATGAAACTAAAGGATTAGAATTCCAGCTCGGTAAGGGAGTACTTTGGATATCGCACGGGCTCGAGAAAGACGGCGAACGGAAAAGAGTTGAATTCCGCGCCGATTTCACATGGGGGAGAATCATGCGGAAAACAATCAGCTGGATCGGAACGATGACCATTGGGGCGGTGGTCCTGACTGCTATCGGTTTCCTGAGCCCGCCGGCGATAGCCGACAACACCGCCGAAGCCACATACAAGACCAAGTGCGCGGCGTGTCACGGACCGGATGGCAAGGGCGAAACAACCACCGGCAAGGCCCTGAAAGTGAAAGACTTCGCTTCGGAAGATGTGCGGAAAATGAGCGATGCGGACCTGAGCGACGCCATCTCCAAGGGCAAGGGCAAAATGCCGCCCTACAAAACGTTGACCGCGGACCAGGTGAAAGACCTGGTAGGATACGTCCGCGCGTTCGCGAAAAAATCGTAAGCAAACCGAAGGGAAGGACAAACTGGAAATGTGCGGTTCGCCTTCCCGGGCTTCCAGTTTGGATTATCGCCGATGACGCTGCCCACAATTCTTCTCATCCTTTTCATCGCCTTCAGCGCGATCCTGATCGGCCTGTTCGTCTCGCGGCCCGGTGCAACGGTGACCCGCGGGGGGAAAATAACTGCATTTCTATTGCTGTTTTTCCTGCCGATTCTTTGTGCCACGATGGGCTTGTCGAGTGAGCTCGAGCGCTCAAAGAGCACGGCCTTTTGCTTGTCGTGTCACACCATGGAACTTTTCGGCAGGAGCCTCTACGTCGACGATCCCGGTCATCTCGCCGCGGCGCACTTCCAGAACCATCGTGTCCCCCCGGACAATGCCTGCTATACATGCCACAGCGACTACGCGATGTTCGGCACGTTCAAGACAAAACTGCGCGGACTGCAGCATGTGTACGTTTATTACCTCACCAAGCCCCCGGCACCGGAAAACATCAAGTTATACACGCCCTTCAACAACCGGGAATGTCTGCATTGCCACGCAGGTGCGCGATCCTTCGAAGAAGGCGCTGTGCACAATGCCGACCCCGATCTGCTGCCCGCAGTGAAAGCCAACAAGATTTCATGTATCTCCAGCGGCTGCCACGAAGTAGTCCATAACGTAGCGCAGTTGAATCAAGTGAAATTCTGGAACGGAGCTCATTAATGCCGAACGCGAATACAATTGAGAAGCGGCTCCAAATTGCGGCGGCACTCATCATTCTGGGATTGCTTGTGGAAGCCGTTTGCCTGGTCTGGGCGCGGCCTCTCGCCTTCTTGATTTTCGTCGGGATTGGGATGCTCCTGATGTTCGCCGGAATCGTGTTCTATCTCATCTCACTGGTCGCGCCAGGAGCTGGCCGCAGCCAATAATCAGTGTTGGTTCTAGGTTTTCGGCTGGGCGGTGCGTTCCTCGACTTCAAGATTGACTCTATTAGATCAATTGTTCCCGAAGAATTCTTCCTCGCCACGCCGATGGCGGCGTTGGCTCTGCTGCGCGCTTCCTTTTGAGGGCAGTTTCTAAGTCGAGACACCAACGAGAGCCAATGCTTCGTCGGTAGTGATGAGACGTGCGCCGCTGGAGTGAAGATTTGCAAGGACTCGCCGTCCTTTGTCAGGATCGATTGAGCGCACGGCGTCGGTGACGATGGCTACACGGCGACCGCGGTGCAGAAGTCCCTCGGCAGCTCGCTGGACACAGTATTCGGTGGCAACGCCGAACACGACAAATTCGGGGTCGGGATCAAAAGCAGGCGAACCAGACGAATTAAATCGATTTAATAGAACTTCCGTCTTCGGGTTGTCGAAGACATCGAGCGTATTTTTCTGCAAAATCACCTGACGATACCCACTCGTATTTTGAGGCACGGCAAACTTTGCTTCGTTGGGTATGATCAGCTGGTTTGGCGCGCTTGCTTCGGCCACAAGATCCGCACCGGGGTCGCCCTTCAGGCAGTGCGGCGGCCATTCGCGAAGTTCGGGGTCGTTCGGGTTATGTGCGTCCGCCGAAGAAATCAAGAAAACGCGGCCTTGCCGGACGGCTTCGACGAGACGATTGATGTTCGGGATGATCTTCTCGGCGCCGGGAACGTAAAGTTTTCCATCAGGCAGCATGAAGTCACGCTGCGCATCCACTTCCCAGTAAATTGTCTTTGGCGAGATCAAGACTGCCACCGTGAATTCAATCGCGTGCCGTCTTGACCAGAGACTGTCGTATTTGCTCGCACAGTTCCTCGAGACGCGCGCTGTAGGAGACCGGGAACGGCGGATCGGCTTTGCCGAGGGCCAGCATCGGTCTGGGCAAATGTGCGCGGTCGGTTAGGAAGCGTTGTCGTGCTGCGCGGACCGTGGCGGCGGGATCTTGCGAACTCACAGTGAGACGCTGACCGCTGCGCATTACCGGAATAAGCAAAGGGTCAGCCGCCGGAAATTTTTCCTCTTCCAAGCCGATGATGTCACGGGAAAATTTCCCCTCGGTGTTGGTAAAGCGGAAAATCTGCTTGCGGCCTGGGTAGGTCTTCTTGGCTTCGCTGAACTTGGCGGTATTGCGGAGATGACCACCGATTTCGACTTCAACAAGTTTATAGATGACTCCGACGGATGGAGCATCGGCAGAAGTGGAAAGCGCCGTGCCAACACCGAAGGCATCGATGCTCGCTCCATTCTTAAGCAAAGACTCGATGCGATTTTCATCGAGATCACCCGAGACGAAAATCTGCACGTCGTTCCAACCCGCGCTATCGAGCCGCTTGCGAGCCCAAAGGCTATCGGCGAGGACGTCACCGCTATCGAGACGCACGCCGCCGGGCTTGCGGCCGAGCGCGATGATTTTGTCGATGGCCGCTCGAACGTCATAAGTGTCCACGAGAAGTGTGGAGTGTTCTGGAAAAACTTCGAGGAAATCACGGAAGGCTTCCGCTTCATCCTCGTGCGCCATGATCCAAGAGTGTGCCTGGGTTCCATAGGCGGGAATTCCGAAGCGGTGGCCAGCGAAAGTGTTGGAAGTTCCCGCGCAGCCGCCGATGAAGGCGGCGCGCGCGGCAAGAACACTGGCTTCGATGCCGTGGGCACGGCGAGAGCCGAATTCGACGACCTGACGACCCGCGGCAGCGGAAGTCACACGCGCGGCCTTGCTGGCGATGAGCGTCTGGAAATGAAGAATGGAGAGGAGACTGGTTTCGACGAGTTGGGCTTCGGCGATCGGAGCCGTGACGCGGAGCAAGGGTTCACCGGGGAAGAAGACCGTGCCTTCCGGGAGTGCCCAGACATCACCCCCAAAACGAAATTGCGCGAGGAAGTCGTAGAAGTCCGAACGCACATGGCGAAAGACCGGCAGCGCGCGGATGTAGGAGATTTCTTCGCTCGAGAAGCGAACATTTTCGAGGAAGTCGAGGGCTTGTTCGAGGCCCGCGGCGACAAGGTAATTGCGATGAGGCGGCAAAAGCCGGACAAAGAGTTCGAAGGTGGCGCGAGCATCAAAGCGGTTTTGGACGTAGCCGGCCGCCATGGTGAGCTCATAGAGGTCGGTGAGCAGACCCGAAAATAGGCCGCCAGGCAGCATCGTGCGGAAGAGATTATGACAGTCGGAAGAAAAGAGCAAAGATTAGAACAGTGGACAGCTCGCCCGCAGCGCCCCGGCACGACTGCTCGCGATCACATGCTCCTGTGATATACATCATCGCGACACGGGATTTATCTTCGCGATCGGGGAGAACAGAAAATTGCCTGCACTATACCGAGCAGATCATGTGGGAAGCTTTCTGCGGCCGGCGGAGTTGCTGGAAGCGCGAAGGGCCGCGGCGGATCCGGCGAACTTGCGGGCGATTGAGGACCGGCACATTCTACGCGTTCTTGCGAAACAGAAGGAGCTGGGATTCGAGATTTTTACAGACGGCGAGCTGCGGCGGCGCAATTTCATGAGCGATTTCACGGACGCCGTCGAGGGCTTCGACCTGGGCGACGTGGTGTCCCGCACCTGGAAAGCAGGCGAGGCCAAGGACGCGGCGGTTAGCAGCGTCACGGGAATCGTCAATGCGAAGTTGCGTCCGGCGCGGCGGCTGACCGGGCACGAGCTGCCGTTTTTGAAGGCAAACAGTCCAGGCGCGATCAAAATGACCTTGCCGAGCGCGACACAGTTTCCTGCCATCGCGTTCAAGCGCGGCGTCACCGACAAAGTGTATAAGGACCATTCCGCTCTCTTGTGGGACATCGTGGAGATCATGAAATCGGAGCTGGCGAAATTGTCGCAGGAGGGCGTGAAGTACATTCAAATTGATGCGCCGCGGTATAGCTACTACATGGACGCGAAGTGGCGAGAATGGATTCGCGCGGAGATGAAAGTTGTGCCGGAGGCATTGCTGGAAGAATCGATTCGCGCCGACAACGCATGCTTCGAAGCGGCCCGCCGTCCGGGCGTCACACTGGCGATGCATTTATGCCGTGGCAACAACCGGAGTCACTGGTATGCCGAAGGCGGATACGACGTCATCGCGGAAAAGTTGTTCACCACGATGGCCGTGGACCGTTTTTTGCTGGAATATGACGACGCACGGTCCGGTACGTTTGAACCGTTGCGTTTGGTTCCGCGAGACAAGACAGTCGTCTTGGGATTAGTAAGCTCGAAGCTCGCGCAACTCGAAAGCGATGAAGAACTGATGCGACGAATCGACGAGGCATCACGTTATTTTCCGCTGGAAAATCTCGCGCTCAGTCCGCAATGCGGATTCGCTTCCACGATGGAAGGGAATCTGCTAACGGAAGAAGAGCAATGGGCCAAGCTGCGGCTCGTCGCGGAGACCGCCCGGCGCGTTTGGGGCCGAACGAATTAACGCGCAAGTTGAACTCCACCGGCGCGCGTGCTTGCATTTCGTAAATCAGGTCTAGATCACGCCCAACTGCTGTACTGATTTAGTCTTTCCACGCCGCGCGAACCGGCTGGCCCACCAAGAAATCCGGATTCGCACCTTTTCTGGGGCGGAACTTTTGCGCGCGGCCGTTGGAAACTTCGGCGAAGTAGAGATTGCCCTCCTGGTCCACGCTGACTCCGTGAACTCCCCACATGCCTCCAGGCCAGTCTCCTTGCGTGCCCCAGGAGTACAAGAAGTGTCCGTCGAGGTCGTACTTCAGGAGCTTCCAGGTTTTGCTGTCTGGAGCCCAAAGATAGCGATCGGCGGAAATATAAAATGAATAGACCGTCGACGGGTTGCCGTAAGTCCACTGGTCAAGAAACTTGCCGTTCTCGTCGAAAACCTGGCAGCGCCGATTGGTCCGGTCGTTCACAAAGACTCGACGCGTTACGGGATCGACGGCAATGCCGTGGACCGCGTTGAAGTAGCCCGGGCGCGTCTCATTCGGTGGATTGCCGCGCTTTCCCCAGTCCAAGAGGAACTTGCTATCCTTGTCAAATTTCGCGACGCGCGTGCCGTTGTATCCATCCGCAACGAACAGAGTGCTGTCGGGGAGCCAGGCGAGGAATGTCGGCCGGTTGAAGTGCTTGCCGTCGGCGCCGGGCTCATTGGGTGTGCCTAGCGTTTGCAAAAGTTTTTTGCCGTCGTTCGAGAAGACAAAGATGGCGTTGCGCGCATCGTCCACCACCCAGACGCGCTTTTCTGCGTCGTACGGATTGATGTAAACCGCGTGCGGCCGCCGGAAGAGCGAGTTCCACTGCGACCAGTCTTCGACGATATTGCCCTGCGCATCCACGACGATCATGCAGTGTTCCCAACGCGCATCAACTCCCTCCTTGCCCTCCCAACCCGGACAGGGAAGAGCCTGGGGATTGCCGCAAACCACGTCCGCTCCACCTTCCCCTGGCAAAGCGGCCACCGGGCCTTGCGAGGCGTTTCGGAAGGGTGCCTCATTGACGGGGAAAGAGAGGCTCGGTGCGAAATTGGGAATCGGAGTGTTCTTCGGACGAGTCAGAGCGGGCAATTCTCCGCGCTGAACGATGAAGACCCGATTTGGGTTCTGCGCGAAAATGCCTTCTACTGCGCCCCAGGTCCACTTTTCGTGTCCGGGCAGCGACGTCAGGGGTTTCGGCCAGTCGGGGACCACTTCGTAAGGACCGGTGATGTCCTGTCCGCCTTTTTCGCCGGGGACGGCTGCGAAACCGAATCCGGGTTTCGCCTGCGCTTGAGCTGGCGCGAGCGTCTTGGCAAGCACGACACCGATCGCGATACCTACGACCATCGCCACGACCGTCAACAACACTCTTCGCATGTCTTTCCTCCAAGAACACGGTAGCCGAGACTCCAAACAATCGAGAGGTCAGTGTATTACGCCTGCGGCCAAAGCATGTCAAGCAAGGAAACCGCGCGCGGAGGCTGTACGTCCATGAGCAGAGCAAGAGTTTCTGCGAAAACTAGCCACAAGCAACTTTGCGAGGAGACGCATTTGGAGTATGCTCTCCGGCAATTTCAACGATCGAGGTGAAAAATGTCCAAGGTGCGTCATGGTGCAAACTCGTCTGAAGGCAATGGAAATGAATTGGGAAGAAAGCGTGAAGGGCTGAGCCGGAGAGAACTTCTGAAGGGCACGGCGGGAGCTGTCCTGGCTGCCGCGGGCGCAGGCCTCGCCGGCGCGCTCGGCGGACGAGCGCAGAATGCGGGGCTCTACACTTCAAACTTGCCTCCAGAACTCCCGCTCCCGCTAGGCTCGCTCAATTATCTCGACCGGAAGCAATACATCCACAACATGGAGATTGTCTCTCACCTGCCCGGGTCGACAATCTCAGGCGGCGAACCGCTGATGGTGTTGTGGGCCAAGGGAAAGCAGCGCTTGCTGCCCGCGGGCGGAGGGTTCGTGGATATCAGCGAGCCGAAAAATCCAACGGTGTTGAACAAGGGTGTGATCAAGGGCGGAGGATGCGTAGCGTATAACACGAAGCTTAAGAAATGGATCATGATGTGCACCGCGGCGCAGCCGCTGACCGGCGCTGTGCCCGAATATCCCCACGGGCAATATGACAAGGAGCTTCGCGACCAGGTGCTCGCGTACAAGGGACTTCGAGGCATCCGCACGTATGACATCACGGATCCGACGAAGCCCAATCTTTTGCAAGAATTCAACACCGGAGAAAAAGGCAATGGCACACATCACAATTTTTACGATGGCGGCCAGTATGCCTACCTCGATTGTGGCTGGGACGACCAGCTGCGGTTGGAGAATCACCAGCGGCCGTTCAGCAACGCGGTGATGATCGCGGATTTGTCGGACCCGTCGAGTGTGAAGGAAGTTTCGCGATGGTGGGTGCCCGGTCAGCGATTCGGTGAGGAAGAAGAGTACAAAAAATATATTTTTGCCGGAGACAAGTCTTCCTGGACAGGAAACCATGGTGCGCTGAGCGTGCCGAAGCGAGTCGAGGATGGCGGTACGGTTGGCTATGGGGGCTTCGGGGCGTTCGGCATGTACTGCCTGGATCTGTCCGACATCAAGCATCCCAAGCCTTACGGCTCCGTGCAGTACGAATTCAACGCGTTCGGAACGATTCCGTTCCACACAGTTTTGCCTGTGGTCTCCGATGCGGCGCATCCACGGTTGCAAAATCTTCTCGTTTGCACGCACGAAGCGCTCGAGGCGGATTGCCGGGAGGTCTACCACACTCCCTATGTCATTGATGTGAAGGACCCGCGCAATCCGAAAATTGTTGGTTTTTTCCCGCGCCCGCAAGCTCCGCAGGATGCTCCGTACACCGACTTCTGTTTCGCGCGGGGCCGCTTTGGCTCGCACAACACCCAATGCCTGGTTCAGCCCGGTGCTTCCAAGCCGAGCTTCGTCGCGATGTCGTGGTTCAACGCCGGGGTGCGCATTTTTGATATCAGCGACCCCACCCATCCGAAGGAAGTGGCGTGGTTTGTGCCGCCGCGCGATGGCGATCTCGAGAAATATGAGACCTGGTGGCGCGGAACGACGGAAAATGTTTTTGTCGAGTGGGACCGAAACTTGATCTGGATTGGGACTCACGAAGGCACCTACTGTCTTTCGACTCCGGCGCTCGGAAAGCCGGTGCTCGAGCCCCGCAAGATCGAGAAGTGGTCGCTGGCACATTGCAATGCCGGGTGGGACGATCAGACAGCCCGCAGCTTCTATTTTGGAAGATCATTGACCCAGCTCGGCTAGTTCACTCCGAAACTTCCATGCAAACGAGGGCGCGAAACGGATTGAGAAGAAATCGTGGCTAACGTCCCGCGCCCGCTTACTCCCAGCGAAATCATTGACAGGCGCCCGCTAAGCCGCTTTCAAGTGTGGACAATTGCGCTTTGCGGCGTGGTGCTCGTATTGGACGGCTTCGATGCTCAGATTGCAGGGACCCTCGCTCCGTCCATCTCGGAAAGCCTGAAAATTCCGTTCAAGGCCTTCGGACCAATTCTCTCTGCGAGTCTTGTTGGTTTGATGATCGCCGCGATGGCGACAGGTCCTATCGCTGACCGCTGGGGTCGCAAGTGGCCCGTTGTGATTTCAACGATTGTTTTTGGAATTTTCGCGCTACTCACCGGGCGCGCGACCACTTTCAAAGAACTCTTGCTGTTCCGCTTTTTGACAGGTCTAGGCTTGGGCGGTGCGATGCCCAACGTTGTATCTCTCGCCGCGGAGTATTCGCCGAAGCTCTTGTTGAGATCTCTTGTGGCGATGTTGTTCGCGGGAATGCCCTTGGGAGGTTTTCTTTGTGGCATGACAAGCTCTGCATTAATTCCCACGTGGGGCTGGAGACCGGTTTTCTACATTGGCGGGCTTTTGCCATTCGCGCTGTCGATCCTTTTGATCCTGGTACTTCCGGAGTCTGTGCGGTTCTTGACCGTGCGTGGCAGCGACCCTCAAAAGATTTCTCGGATCATGCGCAGAATATCCCCAGAGATTCAGGAAGTTGACCTGACCAGAGAGGCAGCGGTAGGCGAACGGCATCGCGGCTTGCCGGTTAAGCATCTCTTCACAGAAAGCCGCGCGGCTGGAACCCTTCTTCTTTGGGTTCAGTTCTTCATGAATCTTTTGCTTTTGTATTTCAATATCAGCTGGCTGCCCGCGCTGATTCGGCAATCCGGTATGTCGGTCAACGCCGGCGTCATGGCGATATCTTTGTTCAGCCTCGGCGGTGTTCTTGGATGCTTTGTCCAGGGGCCGGTGATTCGCGCGTACGGCGCCCAGGTACTCTTGTTGTTCGAATTCGGTTTGGCAGCCATATTCATCTCGTTGCTCTCTCTTGCCGCGGGCTCGTTTTCTCTTGTTGTTACGCTGGCGTTTGTGTTGGGATTTTGTGTCACAGGAGCGCAAGGCGGTATCAATGCGCTTGCCGCGGGATTTTATCCAACATCGATAAGATCCACGGGCGTTGGCTGGGCGCTGGGGATCGGGCGAATCGGCTCCATCGTCGGTCCGATGCTCGCTGGCATGTTGCTGGCGGCAGGATGGAAGCCCCAGCAGATCTTCCGTGCCGGTGCGATCCCGGCTTTGTGTGCCATGGTCGCCGTGATCTTGACCAACCGATTGAAAGGGAAGGCCAGTGCTTACCGGCCGGAACTGGATGCAGCCGCAATTTGAGCCAGCCATCCACATCGCGGGCATCGTTTCGATGCGAACGGCTCAAATTGCTTCGCGCTCTCTTTGCCGTATACTTTGCCTATTCAACGCAGTGCTCAATGCTCGATAGGAATCAGTTATGACTTCGCCATCAGGTGTGACCTCAGCGCAAGAATCCGCTGCGCGCAAGGCATTTTACGAACGCATCGCGGAGCACAATCTGGCGCCGCTGTGGGAGCGCATCAGCACCCTCGTCAAGCCTTTGCCTCGGCCTGCGGCTGAGGCGTTCCGTTGGCAATATGCGGTGGTTCGTCCGCATCTGGTGGCGTCGGGTTCGTTGTTGTCGGTGGAAGAAGCAGAGCGGCGCGTTCTCGTTCTCGAGAATCCAGGAATTCCCGGCCAATCACAAATCACCGGTTCGCTCTACGCAGGGCTCCAGTTGTTGCTTCCCGGCGAACATGCGGGCGCACATCGCCACTCCGCCAGCGCCCTGCGTTTGGTTCTCGAGGGTTCGGGAGCGTATACGGCGGTCAACGGAGAGCGCACGCCCATGGAGCGCGGCGACTTTATCATCACACCGAGCTGGGCCTGGCACGATCACGGAAACGATGGGACGCAGCCGGTGATCTGGCTGGACGGACTTGACGTGCCCATCGTCAATTTGTTTGATGCGAGTTTCTCGGAGCACGATGACGCAACTGAATTTCCAATTTCACGCCCTCCGCGCGATTGCGAGTTTCGTTATGGAAACGCGTTGCTTCCGGAAGGTGCGCTGCCGAGTTCACTCTCCTCTCCGCTGCTGAACTACCGCTATGGGCGCGCGCGAGAGACTCTCGCGGCTCTTCACCGGAACGGGCCAATCGATCCTTGCCACGGAGTGAAACTGAGGTACACCAACCCGCTGACGGGCGGATCGGTCATGCCGACGATGAGCGCCTCGCTGCAACTCATCCCGGCGGGATTCGAAACGGCGCCCTACCGCTTGACCGACGGCACCGTGTTTCTGGTTGTCGAAGGTAACGGTCGCAGCCGCGTGGGCGAGACGTCATTCGAATGGACAGAGAACGATATCTTTGTCGTACCGAGCTGGGCTCCGCAGCGGCACATCGCGGAGCGCGAGGCTGTGCTCTTCAGTTTTTCGGATCGCGCGGCGCAGGAAAAACTCGGACTCTGGCGCGAACACCGCGGCAAAGATTGATCGCAAATAATCGGCGACATGTTATGCGGAAGATTTCTTAAGCCGCTCTCACCCGCACGACTATTTCGCCGATGTTTTCGATGCGCGCGCGCATAACGTCGCCGGGCTGGATAGGTCCGACGCCCTCCGGCGTTCCACTCAGCAAGACATCACCGGGAAAGAGAGTATAAAACGATGAAGCAAACTCGATCAGCTCGGGAATGCCAAGAATCAGGTCGCGGGTATTGGCCTTTTGCCGCGGTTCGTCGTTGACCGTGATGGAAAGATCGAGCCCGGACGGGTCAGGTATTTCGTCGGAGGTCACGAGCCAAGGGCCCAGCACGGTATAGGTGTCGATCGACTTCCGAAAACTGCGCTCCTCCGGTCCTCTCACCGTAATGTCGAGCCCGATGCAATACCCGGCGATGACGCTAAGCGCGTTTACCCGCGCCACACGCGCAGCGCGTTGGCCAATAATCACGGCCAACTCGACCTCGTGGTCTGTGCGCCGGTCTGGATGGCGAATCTCGACACCTTGCGAAGCACCCACGACGGAACTTGTAGCCTTCAGGAAGAAGCCGGTCTGCTGAATGGCCTGGATGTGCGCTTTGTTCTGATGGTGGAGATTTGGATCGGCCGCGACTTCATTCAAATGCTTCTGATAATTGACGGGAGCTCCGATAACCTTGCCGGGATTGGCCACCGGGCTGAGCAAGCGCACCTCGGAAACGGGCTTCGCCGGAGCAAGTTTTGCCACGGCCGCTATGCGCCCGCGCAGCGCCGGCAATGCCGCGACAAGGTCATCGCCCGGAGGAAAGGGATAGTGTCGGCTCGGCAGATCATCCAGGACCGGGGTTACGTCGCGTATCACGTCATTCTCCACCAACCCAAGCCGGTTATCGTCGAACTGGCAGAGGCGCATGGAGGTCCTATGGTGATTTTTTTCTCAGGAGATTATCAAGGCCCCAAGCACCGGGGCCAGCGGTGAACAAATAAAGAAAAACGAAGCAATAAAGCACGGCGGGCTCGCCCTTATTCGTCACCGGCCAGAATCCCTGGGGGAAGTGCCTGAGGAAGTAAGCGACAGCCATTTCGCCGCAGAGGATGAACGCGACGGGAGTCGTGAAGAGACCGAGGATGAGCAATGCCCCGCCCACAGTTTCGAGAGCGCCGGCGGTCCACAAAAGAGAAAGAAACGGTGGCTTGGCTCCGGTTCCTCCCATTCCTCCGAAAAGTCCGAACATCTTCTGGTAACCGTGCAAGGAAAAAGTTAAACCTGCAACGATGCGTAGCAGGGAGCGTGCATAAGGTTCCCAAGAACGGATTGCCGATAGACTCATGCTTACCTCACAAAGTGCAATTCCAGCAGGTCAAATTCGGATTCCTGCCGGCGCGATAGTAAATCAATCTGTCTCCACATTTCCACGCAAATCGTCAGGAACTCGTGAGGACCGGACGGCGGGATCCGGTAAAGAAGAGTGGAGTTTCCTCTAACAACAAAGTTGTTGTGGGGGAAAGGAGCGGCTTATGCTGCGATCACCAGCGCACAATTCTCGCAGACCGTTTAGCTGTGCTCCAGAATGATTTTCATGCGCTGCGCGCCTTCGGAGTTCAACATTCCTATCGCGGTCCTTAGTTCCCGGAACGGCATGACGTGGCTGATTAAGGGCCCCAGCTGCACGACTCCGCGCTGCACCAGGCTGATGGATTCGGGATAGTCTTCACTTTTCGCGACGCGCGCGTTGATCAGAGCGAGCTCCTTAAAATAAAGCTGATAGAACGGCAAGGCGCCTTCGGTCGCGGTGATGATTCCGAAAAGCAGTAAGCGGCCGCCGAAACGCGCCATGTGGATGGCGTCGGCCAAAGAAGGAATTGCTCCGGTCGTATCGATAATCAGGTCGGCACCGCGGCCTTCGGTGGCATCCAAGACTTTTTGGATTGTTCCTTCTCCGCTCTCCATGGTGAGGTCCGCGCCCAGCTTCTGCGCCAATTCTCTTTTTCCTGCGCTGCGCGTGATGCCGATAACCCGGCCAGCGCCGCGCGCTTTGGCAAGCTGGACATGCAACTGGCCGGTCACACCCAGGCCAAGGACAACGACCGATTCTCCCGGGGAGATGTTTGCCAAACGCTGGGCGTGCAAACACGTCGTCAGCACCTGAATTAAAGGTGCCGTCCTGCTGTCGATCGAATCCGGCAGGCGAAAAACGTGGTCTGCGGGAGCGGTCACAAATTCAGCAAAACCCCCGTTCGCATCTCGACCGAGGAGCATTCCATTTGGGCAAAGATGAGTCTGCCCAATCCTGCAATGGAAACACGAGCCGCAGAAAAGCTCGGGATCAACGATGACTCTGTCGCCTGGCAGGAAGGCGCCGCTACCCTCGACGACTTCTCCGATCATTTCGTGGCCCATGATGCGCGGGTATTGGACGGGAATCGCGCCGCTGAAGATTTTGAGATCCGTTCCGCAGATCCCCGTGTGGGTGACGCGAATCAGCACATCGCCCGGGCTGGTGCTGGGGCGAGAAACTTCATCAAGCACCAACTCACCGGGTGCTTTTAAGACCATGGCTTTCATGCTGTTGCTTTCATGGCTCGATAACATCGGACGGAGCGCAATTCCAGATTACCTCAAGCTGTTCTCTGCAGCGCTTCCGGATTCACCGGATTGCGCGGTGCCTGCTTGCTCAAGACGCGAACAACTTCCTCGGCAGCCTTGACCTGCAGCTCGACCAATGACTCAACGGAATAGAAGCTGGTGTGCGGCGTGAGGATCACATTGTTGCGCCCGAACAGCGGCGAGCCAGCGGGCGGTTCCTGCGACAAAACATCCAACGCCGCACCGGCAATTTGTTGCGCGTCGAGGGCATGCGCCAACGCCGCTTCGTCCACGATGGGACCCCGCGCCGTGTTCACGAGGTAAGCAGTGGGTTTCATCTTGCGAAATACATCCGCGTTGAATAAGTGATGCGTCTCCGGCAGCAACGGGCTATGGATGGAAACGTAGTCGGATCTTTTCAGAAGCTCGTCAAATTCGACCTTCTCCACACCAGCACGCCTCATGACGTCCAGCGGAATGTAGGGGTCGAAGGCGATGACTTTGATACCAAACGCCTGCGCTTTGGGTGCGACCAATTGGGGAATCCGGCCAAAACCAACCAGACCCAATACGCTTCCACGCAAGCGATGAATGGGAACTACGGCGGGCATCTCCCACCGGCCCGCATGCACGAGAGAATTTGCGTAAGGAATCTTGCGAACCAGGGCCAAAAGCATCGCCATGGCGTGGTCAGAAACCTCGTCGATGCAGTAGTCAGGCACTTTGGTGACCACGATTCCTGCGTTGGTGGCAGCGGCGATATCCACGTTGTCGACTCCGATGCCGAAGCGGGAGATGATGCGGCAGCGCTTCATCTGGCGAATCATCTCCGCGGTGATTTTGGCGTAGGTCACAAGCAGGGCGTCGGCGTCGGTGGCCACTCGGAGGATGGCTTCCGGCGTGGAATCCTGAGAAAGCCGCAGTTCACCGCCGATTTTCGCCAGCACCTCGCGCGCTGGATCGAGGTTCGGAAAGACGGAATCGGAGACACCAACCAGTAGCTGCGGCATTTCTAGCGCGCCATCGCTTCTTCCATGTGCTCCATCAGTGTGAACACCACGGGACCTTTGCCGGAAACGAGAACATTTTCTTCCAGCCGCGTTGTTTGCGGCAGGCCGGGATGTCCCGCGAACGTTTCAATCGCGAAGTACATGTTCTCTTTGATCTCAGCGGGATATTTCAGGGAATAGGCTCGGGAAATCCACATGCCCTCATAGAGGGTGATTCCGATGCTGTGCGCGAATTGCTGCAATGTGACCGTGCCGTATTTGTCGTCGTCGTACTCGGGGAATGCCGCGGCCACATCCGCGGTCGTGTTTCCCGGGCGCAGTTTTTCCAGTCCGGCATACATCGAATCGTACACTTCGCGATAGAGATCGATTTCCTTTTGATTCATCTTCCCAGCGCATTTGAAGCAGCGCACAAAATCAATGAAATAACCGGAAGGCCCCACGGCGTTGATGTCCACGATGATCAAATCACCCTGACGGATAAGCTTATCCGTGGCCCAGCGGCGATAGGGGCTGGTATTGCCGCCGGAGGCGACGATGATGTCGTAGATGATCTCGCAGCCTCGTTCCAGCATGAACTCGTGAACTTTGGACTCGATCTCGCGTTCACGCACGCCTGGCTTGAGCCACTCGTACTTTATCTTCCACATCGCGGCATCACCGATGCTCGAGGCCTGTTTCAACAATTCGATTTCGTCGCGTGTCTTGACCACGCGCGCGGCGGAAACTGCCGGCCAGCCATTCACAATCTTCAGGCCGGTATTTTGAAACGCCTCCAAGGCCGGCATATCGAAATTGTCGATGCCGATGCGTTCCTTCTGAACGCCGTGTTCTTTCAAAACGTCCACCACGCTCTCCGCCATCCGGCCCGCCATGTACGGAACCGCGCCTTCCGCCCATTGCCAGGTGATCGCCGGCCGGATGCGGCCTTCCATCCACGGGAGGTCGATCTTGGCGCACTGCAGGTCCGATCCCGCTGTCTCGAAAAGTATCGGCTCGCCGCCATTGGGCAGCACGGCATAGCGGATGTTGATGTTGTACTTCCAGTTGCCTTGATAGGAGGCGGTGGCGTAGCGAATGTTCGCGCCCGCGAACAAAACCAGCGCGCCAAGGTTATGAGCAGTCATTTGCTCGCGCAACTTTTGTAAGCGATCCTTCCGCAAGCGATCGAAGTCCACTCGGTATTGCCAGTCCGCTCCCGTCTGGCTGTAAACCCGGCGCGGATCCCATTCGTGTGGCTTCCCAATAAAACTTGTATCCATTGCCGGCCTATCCTCCCTATAAAATTCAAACGCGTTGAGACGCTCCCCTAAGTGGGAATACCTTCACGTGAGGAAACTTTCCTCAGGGGGATCAAGATCACGCCTGTCGGTTTCACCACGATGTCACACTTTTGGTCTCGTCCAAGAAAGAGCAAACAAAAAAGGAACGCAAGTATATAGCTCCGTCCGCTTCGCAGTCCATAGCAGAAAAATCGCCTCGCGGGAAAATCCCATCGACTTAGGCCTAGGTTTTGGCGTGGACAGCAGCTTTTCGGCGAGATTTCGGAACGGACGCCGCTGCTGCCGGCGCATCGTCCATCGGGAGGCGGAAGCGGCGAATCCCGTCGTAAGCATAAAGAGCGCTGGCTACTGCTCCAGCGGTGGGAACACACCCGATTTCACCGACGCCTTTTGCTCCATAGCCGCCAACTTCGTCCGGAACTTCGATCAGAATGACGTCGACCCTGGGCATGTCTTTCGCTCTCAAGATGCCCAGATCGCGGAGCAGGAGAGAATCGGGTCTTCCGTCCGTGGAGGTAAAATTTTCGGAGAGCGCAAAGCCGAGCCCCATGTGCACTCCGCCTTCCATTTGTTCCGCGCAAAGCCGCGGGTTAATGGCGTGGCCGACGTCGTGAGCCGCGACGACGCGCTCCATCCGGCCATCTTCGCCGAGAATCACAACTTGGGTGGCGTAGCTGAAGGTCAAGTGTGTCGTCGGGTTTTCCAAAGCCTCGGGCGTGCCAGGTTTGGTTGTGAAATCGCAGACGTAGTCCCCACCGTACTCTCGGCCCACCAGCCTATCGAGCGTCGCTTGCTTGAGATCAGCCGCCAGTTTGCTTGCCGCACGTTGCGCGGCGGCACAACTAAGTGTCGTGGCGCGCGACGCCCAAGTCTCCCCGCATTTGACGCCGAGGTCCTTGTTCCAGCGAACCGTCATGATTTCCGGCGGCAGATTCGTTTCCTCGCATACGGCTTGCCGGATCGTTGTGAAAAGTCCCTGCCCCAGCTCCGTGTAGCCGGTAAGAATATCCACGCGGCCGCCTTCCACCACGCGGATGAGTATGTGTCCGCTGTCGATTGTCCCGTTTCCGATGCCCGTGCTCTTGATGCCGCAGCCGATTCCCGCGTATTTGGAATTTTTGTACAGCTCCTTTACGGCTTCGAGGGAACGCCGCAGGCCCAGGACGCTTTCCCGCATGATCTGCCCGGTTGCAAAGGCATCGCCAGGATTCAGAATGTTCCGTATGCGGATTTCATAACCATCCACGCCCACTTTTTTCGCAAGGATGTCCATAATTCCTTCCATCGCGAAGTGGACTTGATTTGTACCGAAGCCGCGCATGGCCCCGCTTGTCGGATTGTTCGTGTACGCGGCTTTCGAATTGACGTCAACGTTGGGCACACGGTACGGGCCGCAAGAATGGCACGCGGCTCGGAGCAGGCACTTGCCGCTGGTGCCTGCATAGCCTCCGGCGTCGCCGACAATCCGGGCGCGCACTGCGAGCAAACGGCCTTCGGCGTCCGCGCCGACCGTGTAATGCATGGTCATCGGATGGCGTTTGACGTGGTGCTGCGTGGATTGCTTGCGCGTGAGAACCGTTTTCACCGGACGGCCAAGCAGATACGCTGCCAGCGCGGTCTGCGCCTGAATGGAGAGTTCTTCTTTGGCGCCGAATGCGCCGCCGCTCGCAGCCAGCTCTATCTCCACCTCTTCGAGCGGCAGGTCCAAAACTTTTGCGATCTGTCGCTGGTCGAAAATGGAGCCCTGGCTCTGCGTGTGGACTTTGACGCCCTTCCCTTGAGGCAACACCAGGCACGCCTCCGGTTCCAAAAAAGCTATTTCGATCGGCTGAGTCGAAAATGTTTGCTCAATGATATGGGTTGCAGAAGCCAGCGCTGCATCCACATCGCCTCGTGCAAACGCAGTGGTTTCGATCAAGTTCCCCGACACATGAAGGTTTCCCGGCGGATGTACTTGCGGCGCTCCAGGTTCCAGCGCAGCGAACGGATCCGTCACTGGCGGGAGCACTTCGTAGTCCACGTCCACTTTTTCCGCCGCCTGGCGCGCGTGGAAAGCGGAATCGGCGACCACCAGAGCGAGGAAATCCCCTACGTTGCACGTGGTTTCGCCGGCAGCCACAAAAATCGGTAAGTCGGGAACGTTTAGACCCGTACCGCGCTGTCCGCGAACATCGCTGGCCGTGAAAACTCTCACTACACCCGGCATCGCCAGCGCCGCGGACGTGTCAATCGCTCGCACTTTGGCGCGCGGGTGCGCGCTGAGTACCGGCGCGGCGTGCAGCATCCCCGGCACGCGCATGTCGTCAACGAAAGGCCTCTCACCTAAAGCCTGGTCAATTCCCCGGTAGCGCAGCGGCGAGCGGCCGACTCCATTTCCATTTGCTTTATCCTCTCTCGCAAATGCTGGATTACGGCTCGCACCGAACTCTTCGCCAAAATAAAAATGCCGCCGCGGCTCTTTGCTCATTATGCTTCCGCCATTGTTCCACGCTTCGCCGGCCGTTTGGATGGCGTCGATGATCCTCGCATAGCCTGTGCAGCGGCAAAGATGACCGTCGAGCGCTTTCGCCACCGCCTCGCGGTCACCTGTACAACCTTGCCGCAACAACGAGGAAGCACGGACGAGGATTCCGGGAATGCAGAAGCCGCACTGGACTCCACCTTCGACCACGAATGCTTCGCTCAGCACGCGGCGCATCTCTTCCGGCACGCCCTCAAGAGTGACGACGTCGTGGCCCTGCATCTGTTCCGGTTTGCGCAGACACGCCAGCACCGGGCGCCCATCCACAAGAATCGCGCAACACCCACAGGTACCTTCCGGAGCGCAGCCGTTCTTGGGAGAAATGACGCCGCAATCCTCGCGCAACACGTCGAGGAAGTGCATGCCGGGCTCGTAGGAGACTTCGGTCGGTTTTCCGTTCAGAGTGAAATTGACTTTGGGCAAACTTTCTTCCTCACGCGCCAAGACCGCAACTCAAAACGCCAGGCGCGCCACCAAAGCACATCGCTTCATTCAAAGTACAGCACTCAGCAAAAGGATTCAATTGTGGGCAAGGCAATTGGCAAAAAATCGGTCCGTCCGCACCGGCCCCGCGTCAGCACTATCCGCGCGCGACGGCTTTCTGCAGAATGCGGTCCGCTATGGCCTTGAACTCCGAGGCGGTCAGCAGGTCTTTCTTCTCGAAAGACTTTTCCTTGACCAGTTTCAGCATAGCCATGCGCTCTTCTTCCGTAGCCTTGAGGCCAAGCTTCTCGGACCATTCCTCGATCGACGGCGGGCCGCTGTTCTTCCCCAGCACGATTGAAACGGGCTTTTGTCCCACCAGGTCCGGCGCAAATGGAACGTATTCGAGCGGATGCTCCCGCCGCGCCAGGCGTACCCAGCCGGCGATTATCCCCGACTCAACTTCATACAGCTTGTCGCCCACGATGGGACGGTTCGGCGGAGCCGTCAGCTTGGCTCGTTCGAGAACAAATCGTGAAACCTCGCACATTTTCTCGGTGTGAATTCCCAGGTCCACGCCGTGGAGGCACAGCAGCGCCATGACCACGTCTTCCATGGGAACGTTGCCGGCGCGTTCGCCGATGCCCGTGATGGTGGTTTGCGCTACCGTCGCGCCCGCGGCGAGCGCGGCAATCGTATTCGCCACTCCCAGGCCGAAATCCTGGTGACAATGAATCTCCACCGGCTTCTTCAATCGCGCGATCACTTTTTTTACCACGTGATAGACCGCGTCCGGCGCGCAGCACCCCATCGTATCGGCCAGCGTGAAGGCGTCCATGTGGCCTTCCGTCGCCACGCGCTCGACCATATCCAGCAATGGCTCCACATCGGTGCGCGTTGCGTCGATGGTGAAAAAGACGGTGTACAAGCCCGCTTCTTTCGCCGCCAGCGTGGCGTCGATGGACGATTTAATCGCGCGGTCGAGCGTCCACCCGTAGGCATTCTTCACCATGTGCTCGCTGGCCGGAATTTCAATCACCACACCGCTGCAGCCGCAGGCTTTGACCGTTCTTATTTCGTCAGCGATACAGCGGCCGAAAGCAAAAATCTCCGATTTCAGTCCCAGACTGGCGATGTCTTGAATCGCCGCCTTATCCTGCTCCGAAACCGCGGGCATTCCCGCTTCAATGCGGTGAACCCCCAATGCATCGAGCTGGCGTGCGATCGCGACCTTCTCCTCGCGCCGGAAGACAACAGCGGTTTGCTGCTCGCCGTCACGCAGGGTGACGTCGTGAATCTTGATCTCGGATGGAAAAGAAAAATTCTTGCGGACCTCCGGCAAAAAATTCCAGGGGCTGGTGAACCACTTGTCTGTTTTCCAGGGGGTTGCCATAGAACCTCGATCGGAAACTTAAGATAGCATGGACGGACGAGCGGGCTCGAACGTTTCTCGCTGACTTCGCCGTGAAGCGGGGCGATTATACACGGCACATTTTCGCGCATCAAGCGGTGCGCCGATGCGCTCTATTTTATGCGCTCCCAAAGCAGCTTGTAGACCGCATCTTTTCGCGCGAGAACTCCTCCCTTGCCGTCTTCGATCGGGATGAGGAGGAAACGGTCGTCGCCGCGGAACTCGAACCAGCGGACGTTGTTGATGCCCTCGCGGCCGGGAATGAGGCTGCCTTCCAGGTGATGAGTGATAGTTCCCGCCTTGGCATCGACGGTGTACGTGCCGTAATAGGCCTGGTAGCTGTCGAAGGCCGCTGCTTTATCTTCGGTGGTGGCTGAAACTCTTCCCTGATTGAACGCCGCAAAGGGCTTGCGATCCGCCTTGGCAACAAGTTGGGCGGACACGCGGCCGGCTGCGCTGTAAATAATCATACCGCTGGGCCGGTCGTAAAGGTTGCCGGGTAGTCCGGGAGGAACACCCTCGATGGAGACCAATCGCCACGCGCCGACGAAACGTTTGGCGAGATCATCCTGCTGCTGCGCGGCCGGGGCCACGCCGAGACAAAAAAGAATCAACAGTAAGGTGGCGAGTCGTTTCATGGGGCCGAGTATACGCTCTCCACAACTTTTGTCATCTCCGCCCAGTCGATCCGCGATTCCGATTTCTCTTAAAAAGATCGCGGCATGAGGCCATGGCACTCATAACGCGGAAAGCAAGTTCCGAGGTGGGGTCCAAATTTGGATGGCGCAAAGCCGCGCGTTCCGGCGATTGGGTGAGGTAGCGAGAAAGCTACGAATCTGATGCACATTTACATGCCCGAACGCGAAGGGTATATTTGCCACCGCCAACGGCGCGACTTGGAGCGACATTCAAGATACGGGAGAATTAATCCCCTGTTTATGTTGGCGGTGTCACGGTTGGCGAAACCGAACCTCAGTTTGGCGCGTCCTACGTGCGCTAAGGTCGGTGCTAAGAAATTGAGAAAACTTGTGTGGAGGAAATTGCCATGTCACTACGACGGTTTCTAGGATTGTTGTGCTGCGCGGGTGTTCTTGCGTTGTCGCCGCTTCTCTTTACGCGAAATGCAGTGCATGCCGCGCCTCCGGGCTCCGGGTATCACCTCTTGAAGAAAATGCCTGTGGGCGGGGAGGGCGGATGGGACTATTTGACGGTGGATTCCGAGGCGAGGCGCATCTACGTCGCGCGCGGGACGCACGTGATGGTTGTCGACGAAGACAAGGGCACGGTCGTCGGCGACATTCCCATTTCCGACACCAAGAATGTACACGGTGTCGCGCTCGCGAAGGACCTTGGAAAAGGTTATACGAGCAACGGCCTGGCGAACACTGTCACGGTCTTCGATATCGCAACGCTGAAGACGCTCTCGACGATCAAGGTGACCGGCGAGAATCCCGACTCCATCCTGTACGACGTGGCGAACAAACGGGTGTGGACATTCAACGGCAAAACCGCCAACGCGACCGCGATTGACGCATCGTCGGGACAGGTCGTGGGCACCGTGGTGCTTGCGGGCAAACCCGAGACGCCCGTGCTGGACGGCAGGGGCAACATCTTTTTGAACATTGAAGACAAGAATTCGCTCGTTGAAATTGACGCGAAGACGATGACCGTCAAGCACACTTATCCGCTCGCGGGCTGCGAAGCGCCGTCGGGCATCGCCATGGACACCGCACACCGGCGCGTTTTCAGCGGCTGCAGCGACAGCAAGAAGCTGGCCGTTACGAACGCGGATACGGGCAAAGTGGTTGCGGCGCCGGAGATCGGGGAAGACACGGATGCGAGCGGCTTCGATCCGCGCACAGGCCTCGCATTCGCTTCGTGCCGTGAAGGCGTGCTCAGCATCATCCACGAGGATTCGCCCGACAAATACACTAACGTGGCGAACGTCAAGACAGAGTTCGGCGCGCGCACCATGGCGGTCGATTTGAAAACGCACCATGTTTTTGTGGTGACCGCCGACTTTAATCCGGCGCCTGCCGCCACTGCGGAAAATCCGCACCCGCGGCCCCAGGCTGTCCCCGGCACGTTCCGGATTCTGGAATACGGCGAATAGGCAGCAGACAGAATCCCCAAAGGCGGTGAGAATTCCGCACTCGAACGCGGTCGAATCTTGGCCGCGTTCGAGCCGCGCGAATCGTGCCGCGATTACGAGCCGTGTCTTAGTGCCGGGAATTCGCCGATGTCGACTGCTTTGTGGGGAAGATTTTTTGCGTTGCGGCGAACGGCGATCAACTCGGCAACGATGCTGACCGCAATTTCCTCGGGTGTGAGAGCACCAATCTCCAGGCCCACCGGGGCATGCACGCGCTCAAATTTTTCGAGCGGTTTGCCCTCTTTTTCGAGGGCCTTGTAGACGGAAAGAACTTTGCGCTTGCTGCCGATCATACCGATGTAACGGGCGGGGGTCTCGACGGCCCACTCCAGCACGCGCATGTCATCCTTGTGTCCGCGCGTAACGATCACCAGGAAGGTCGAGGCGTTCGGGTGAATCTTCTCAAAGGCTTCCTCATACGAAGAATAAATTTGCGAGGCCGCAGGAAAACGTTCGGAGTTGGCGAAGGCTTCCCGGTCATCCACAACTCCGATGGCGAATCCAGCCAGATGCGCGACGCGAGACACGGCGGTGGAAACATGACCGCCGCCGAAAAGATAGAGCGTGGGCTGAGGAAGAATCGGCTCGACAAAGATCTCCAGCGTACCGCCGCAGATCAAGCCGGAATCATACGCGGCTTCGTTGTTGAGATTGAAGACCATCTTCCGCGGAGCTTCCGACTGAATAGCCTCTTTCGCCGCCGCCCAGACTTCCGCTTCAACGCAGCCGCCGCCCACGGTACCGGCGATCGAGCCGTCTTCACGGACAAGCATCCGCGAGCTCTCGTAGCTCGGAATCGAGCCATTGGTGTGAACAATGGTGGCGAGGGCGCCGCGCTGGCCGGCGCGCCTCATGCGCACGATTTCTTCGAAAAGGTCCATGGCCTGCCTGTTAGAGATTAGCGTACGGCGGTCAATGGCTCGTGTCAATAAAACCAGGGGAAACGATGAGCAATTATGTGATCTCAGATGCCACTTTTGATGAACGTCTGACATGGAGGACCAAACTGCTCCGCTTCTTGACCTTGGTTGTTTTTCTTCATTTGGATTTAGTTCCCGCCAATGCGCATCACGGTGCGTCGATGTTCGACATGAAGCAACTGATCACAGTGAAGGGAACTGTTACGAGCTTCGAATGGGCGAATCCACACGCAATGATTTATGCCGATGTGAAAGACGACAAGGGAAGTGTCCAGAAATGGTCGATTGAGATCCGAGGTGGTCCGAATGCGTTGACGAGGGCAGGTTGGAACAAAGATACCTTAAAGCCCGGCGACCAAGTTACGCTCGTCGGGCATCCCGCCAAGAACGGCACCAATAGCATGCGTCTTGCGAAAGTCGTGCTGGCGAGCGGCCAGGAGCTCGATCCGGACCCGCATCCATTTTTTTCTAACGGCAGAGTGGAAGATGATTGTGTACGAGCAAGTTAAATAACGAACGCAGATTGTTTCCGGTTTACTTCTTGACATTTGCGGCGCGACGCATTACTAAGACGGCGATTTGAAAATTCAGGTCGCCCGTAAAAGTGCGGCAAGTGAAGAAAGATAGGAACAAGATGATGAAGCTCAGAATAACGCAGGCGGTACAAGCAGCGTTGGCGGTGGTTGTGATTGGCGGCGGGTTTGGAGTGAGAGCCCAGAATGCCACTGTAGCGGCACCGCCTGCATCGATTCCGACGTTTTCTACTGAGGACATCGCGCGCACGGGTTTCTTTTATGTGGGAGGCCATTACGCCGGCGGCGCAGGCAAGGAGGTCATGGACGGCGCGGAGTATGTAGAGGTGATGGTGCCGAAGAAAATTCGGCGGGCGTGGCCAATCGTATTCCTCCACGGTGCGGGGCAGACCGGCACAGATTGGCTGCAAACTCCGGACGGCCGGGCGGGTTGGGCCTACTACTTCGTGAAGCAGGGCTACGTCGTGTACATGGTGGATTATCCGGCGCGTGGACGTTCGGCGTACGTTCCCGACATCGACGGCCCGCTCACGATTCGCACCGCGCCGCTGCTCGAGAAAATCTGGACGGACTTGACGGAACTCGGCGACTGGCCGCAGGCAAAGAAATATACGCAGTGGCCCAGCGACGCCCCGAACAAAGGCAAAATGGGCGATCCGGTGTTCGACGATTTTGCGAGGACCCAAGTGCAATTTTTGCAGGGGGAAAACCAAGACAAGCTCAATTTGGGCGCGCACATCGCGCTGCTGGAAAGAATTGGCACGCCTGTTATTTTGATCACGCATTCGCAGGGCGGGGGATTTGGACTTCAGGTTGCGGATGCCCGCCCGAATCTGGTGAAAGCGATTCTTACTGCGGAACCCGGCGGCCCGCCGATTCAGAGCGTGGATACTGCCAAGCAAGAGTACACCGGGAAGCCGGGATTCGTGTGGGGGGTAACAAGCCTCCCGGTCAAATACGATCCGCCGATCAACGATGCGAAGGACTTGCAGGTGGAATTGGAGGCCAAAGCTGATGGACCGGGCCTTGTGCCATGCTGGCTTCAAAAGGAACCCGCCCACAAATTGGTTAACCTGGAAGGCATTCCAGTGCTCGACGTGTCCGCGGAGGCAAGCTATCACCGGGTCTTCGATTCTTGCGATGCGAAATGGCTCAATCAGGCGGGCGTGAAGACGACTTATGTGAAATTGGAAGATGTGGGACTAGCCGGGAACGCCCACGAGATGATGCTGGAGAAAAATAGCGATGGTATCGCGAAATTTCTTGAGAACTGGATCGAGAAGAATGTGAAATGAGTCCGACCATCCAGTTGTCCAACCACTTTACCACCATATGCCTGGTTTACTGTGACTGCGATGAATTTGTATCCTTATTATGTGTGTAGATTTCCCACCATGAGAAACAACAAAGAGTCGCTAGGCATTTTGTTTATCAAACGCAAGAGGGAGAACACGATGAAAACCAGATCGAGAACCATAGCGCTAGTGTTCGTATCGCTCGCGCTGGCAGCCGGTGCTTTGGCGCAGAAATTGGCGGATAAGAAAGCGCTGACGCTGACTGTTGCCAAGCAAGTAGCCGCAGCGGCCGAGGGCGAAGCGGCCAAGAACAAATTCACCATGGTGATTGCCATCATGGATGACGGAGGAAACCTGATTTACCTGGAGAAGATGGACGAGACACAAATCGGGAGTATTGACGTTGCGCAGGCCAAGGCGCGAAGTGCGATTGCATTCAAGCGCCCGACCAAAGCATTTCAAGACGCTCTCGCCGCAGGAAATACCGGCATTCTGAAACTTCCCGGCGCGATCGCAACCGAGGGTGGGGTGCCCCTCGTGGCTGACGGAAAAATCATCGGCGCGATCGGAGTGAGCGGAGGCACTTCGGCGCAGGATGGGACGGTGGCGCAAGCGGGCGCGGACACCCTGGCGAAAATTCTTACGCAGTGAGGAATTCTGTCCAAACGGAGTTTGGTTTGAACCTTTCGGGAGGAAAGAAATGCGCAAGACTGTGGTGATTCCGGTAGTAGTCGCTGCTGTTTTCGTCATGGGATTCCTGCTAGGTACGAAGCTGATGCCGGTGCAAGGCCAAAACAAACCAGGCGCGGGCTTCGCCGCAATCCCGGGGGAGAAGGGTGGCCAGGATATTTTCGGGCCCTATGATGTCGTGAAGGACTGGCCGAAGCCCATCAGCGGATTGCCGGGAAATGAAAAGTGGACGTGGGGAGCGGGGCAGAGCGTGTACGCCGAGAACCCAAATCGCGTCTATTTGCTTTTCCGAGGCGAACTGCCGAACATTCCCAGGCCGCAGACCAAACTGCTGCCCGAGTTCGGGCCCAGCGTTCAGTTTCCCATCGGCAGGCTGCCTTTCCGGGACGCCACGGTGTCCTCTTTGCCTGGAGCAGGCGGAAGCGGCCAGGACCCCGAGGACGGGCCGAAACTTTGGAAGGGAACCGTCGGAGTGGACGCGAAGTGGGAGAACTGCCTGACGGTGGTGGACGCCAACGGCAACATCCTCGAGCGGTGGACGCAATGGGACAGTATTTTCAAGCGGCCGCACTTCATCACCATCAACCCGTACGATCCTGAAAAGCATGTTTGGGTTGTGGACGATCACATGCACGCGATTTACAAGTTCACACATGACGGGAAGCAGTTGGTACAAACGATTGGCACACCCACCGTGAAAGGAGCGGACGGCACGCACTTCAACCGGCCGACGTTTCTCGCCTGGCTGCCCGACAGCACGCTATTCGTCTCGGACGGTTACAACGGTACGCGGGTCGCGAAATTTGACAAGGACGGAAAGTTTCTACTCGACTGGGGAATGAAAGGAACACCACCAAACGACAAGCGCCCCTACTACATGAACAACGTGCACGGAATAGCGGTGGACCCGGTGACACGGCGAGTCTTTGTGAATGACCGAGCAAATCACCGCGTTCAAGTCTTCGACGAGAACGGCAAGTATCTCTACGAATGGAGCCTGGGCGAAGAACCATCGGACATTCACCTGCTTTACATCGGGGCGGATCGAGCGCTGTGGGCATATGACCGCGGGACATCCAAGATGCTCAAGTACGATCTGGACGGACACTTTCTCTATGCCTGGGGCACGTGGGGCGATTTTCCCGGCGGCTTCTGGGGAGTGCATGGTTTCAGCACGGACCAGGAGGGCAACTTCTATGTTGCCGAGGTCGATAGCGGCCGCGTGCAAAAGTTCCGGCCCAGGAAAGGTGCGAATCTGGAATTCCTGGTCAGCCATCCGGTGTACGCGGCGTGGAAGGAGTAACATGTTCAATTCGCATGGGAGGTTGAAAATGAAATTTCTGCTTGGTGTCCTGATTTTCTCAGTGAGCGCCGTTTGCGCAGTGGCCCAAACGACGCGACCTTCACAAACGTTTGAAACTTCGGCCGGTCCGGTGAAGATTACGCCGATCTACCACGCCAGCACGTTGATCGAAGGGGGTGGCAAGGCTATTTACCTTGACCCAGCCAAGCCTTCGGATTTCGCCGGACTTCCGCCCGCCGACCTGATTCTCATCAGCGATATTCATGGCGACCACATGGATGCGGCGGCAATCGCCAGTGTGAGCAAGGCCGGGACGCAAATTATCGCTCCGGCCGCGGTGGTGAAAACGGTCACTACCGCCAAGACTCTCTCCAACGGTGAAACGACGAAGTGGGAGCAGTGGACCATCGAAGCGATTCCCATGTACAACCTCGTGCGGGGTCCCGAGCCGGGCAAACTTTTTCATGATAAGGGGCGCGGCAACGGTTACGTGCTGACCTATGGAGGCAAACGCTTTTATTTCTCCGGCGACACGGAAAACATTCCCGAGATGCGCGCGCTTAAGAATATCGATGTCGCTTTTGTATGCTTCAATTTGCCTTACACCATGACGCCCGAGGAGGCCGCGGATGGCGTGCTGGCTTTTCATCCAAAGATCGTGATTCCTTACCATTTTCGAAATTCCGACGTGAGCGTTTTTCAAAAGAAACTGGAGGGGAGCGGCATCGAAGTACGCATCCTCGACTGGTATCCGAAAAAGTCTTAGCGCTCGCGGACTTTTAATCGCCAATATTCGGTGTAGCCCCGAAAACGAGGAAAGCGGCAATGACGAAACACGAAGGGTGTGACTGTGGAAAAGGGATCTCGCGCCGGCGCGTACTCCAAACTGGATTAGCCGCTGCCGCGGTCGGCGCGATGAGCGGAGGTAGCGTGAGCGACGCGCTCGCGGAAAGCCGGGCGCAAGGCGCAGACGGCCAAGCGACGAGCACTGTGGGCGTGCGCACGGTAGACATTCACTGCCACTATTTTCCGGAAGCTTACCTGAATATTTTCAACGAAGACGGCAAGCGCTTCAACGCGGAATACCGCATGACGGACCAAGGCTTTTTCTACAAGACGCCTAACTCGCCGAATACCGCTGGGCCGATGGCGACCAAGTTCGTCGACCTGAAGCAGCGCATCGCGGACATGGACCAGCAGGGTGTGGCGGTGCAGGCGCTTTCGCTTACTGCGCCGATGGTTTATTGGGGCGATGCGGAACTCGACCACAAACTGGCCGCGGCATGGAACGACGCAACTAGCGCAGCGCACCAAGCCTACCCTACACGGCTGGTGGGTTTCTGCACTCTGCCGATGCTCTATCCCGACCTCGCCATCGAGGAGCTAAACCGGGCGAGCAAGCTGCCGGGCATTCGCGGCGTCTACGTGGGGACGAACATCAACGGTAAAGATCTCTCCGATCCGCTTTTCGAGCCGATTTGGACGCGCATCGAGGAGCTCGACCTGCCGGTCTTTCTACATCCAATCCAGCCGATTGGCGGTGAACGCCTGCGAAAATTTTATCTATCGAACATGCTGGGCAATCCGATCGACTCAACGATCGCCGCGTGCCACCTCATCTTCGGCGGAGTGCTTGACCGCCATCCGAAGCTGCGCATCGGCTTGCCCCACGGGGGCGGCGCACTTCTCATGCTGATAGGCCGAGTGGACCACGGATGGCAAGTGAGCCCGGAGATAAAGCAACTTCCGAAAGCGCCGAGCAAGTATCTCGACCGATTCTTTTACGACACGATTGTCCACTCAAAGCCGATCATGGAGTTTGTGATTAGTACGGTCGGCGCAGAGCGCGTCATGCTCGGGAGCGACTACTGTTTTGAGATGGGCTACGAGCGCCCCGTTCAATTTCTCGAACAGATTAACCTCTCCAGCGCGCAGCGCAAGATGATCCTGGGTGGCACGGCGGCGAAGCTGTTGAAACTCTGAGCCGTTAACGGCGGGCCCACAGCGGCTGAAGCCGGATTTAGGCGTAAGCGCTGACGGCGCGGCTCAAGAGATTGCGGAAAAATGCCAAGAAGCGTTTCCTCAGGGGCTGAAGCCCATTGAGAGCAGGCACTTGATGTCGGAGCTGAAGCTCCGACCCCCCAAGAAGGAAGTTTGTCGGAGCCTGTGATGAGGTACAGCCCGCTGCGGCGGAAGGAAAATCTCGCTGGCCCCACTAGCGGGATCGCCCGCACAGGTGGGCCCCCCTCCCCCCAATTTTTCATAAGTGTTCATTCTAAAGAGGGTTAAAGTCATTTGTTTTGATACACTTTTGCAAGGGCAATAATATACTTGACAAATCAGAGGGCTTAGGCTACTATTTGGCTTGTGAGGGACGCCATGAAAAAGCCCAAGACACTCCAACAAGCCATCATCCATTTCGCCAATCCCGACAACTGCCTCACATTTATGGTCAAACTGCGCTGGCCGGATGGCGTTGTTACCTGCCCCACTTGCGGACGCGAAGATGCTGTGTTCCTCCAGAATCAGCGGAAGTGGCAGTGCAAGAACGTTCACGACCATCGGCAGTTCTCCGTCAAAGTCGGAACTATCATGGAAGATTCCGCTCTGCCGCTCGACAAATGGCTAGTCGCAATTTGGATGGTTTCCAACTGCAAGAATGGCGTGAGTTCCTACGAAGTGGCTCGCGCTCTTGGCGTCACTCAGAAGTCCGCATGGTTCATGCTCCACAGAATCCGGCTTGCGATGCAATCCCGCTCGTTTATGAAACTCGGCGGTCGTGGGAGCGAAGTCGAAGTAGACGAAACTTTCGTTGGCGGTGCAGCCCGATTCATGCACGCCGACAAACACAAGCGCCGGATTACTGAGACTGGCACCAAAGATAAAACCGCCGTCATGGGTATTCTGGAGCGTGGTGGTGAGGTTCGCGCCGCCGTAGTCGGCAATCGGAAAAAGCACGCTCTCCAATCCAACATTCGCACTCACGTCAAAGCGGGAAGCGCGATCTATACCGATGCGCTCATGTCCTATCAGGGACTCAAAGAGCAAGGATTCCAACATCAGGTTATTGACCACGCCGAAAGATACGTTGACGGACAGGTTCATACCAATGGCCTTGAAAACTTCTGGAGCCTGTTCAAGCGCCAACTGAAAGGCACCTACATCAGCGTGGAGCCTTTCCACCTTTTCCGGTATTTGGACGAGCAAGTGTTCCGTTTCAACTTCCGGGAACTGGCTCATGATGGACTTCGCTTTGAGCACGTTGCCTCTCACATCCTCGGAAAGCGTCTGACCTATGCCGAAGTGACTGGCAAGGTCGGTGCGACGCCTAGCCTGCCCAACTAGACTCCCTCGCGGAAAGCGGAAGAACTAATGCAACCCGAGACGTTCTTTTTGCTGTCGCAACTGTTCAAGCCTCTCTGATGTTTCACGAATCTCTTGAGCAACATCGAAGTATTGTTCAGGTGACAGAGCCTGAACATACTCATTGGCTGTAGGGACTGGATGAAATCCGCAATGAGCATCCTTATGCCTGAATACCTGTGTTTCTGGAGAGGTTTGCATCCAGACCCCGAATTTAATCAGCCTATCGCCCAAAGCGTGGGCTTTGAGTTTTAAGTGTTCTAGCTTTTGTTCCGTCTCCTGAAAATCGAGCAGCAAATCGGCCTTCTGCCTCTTCATTTCGTCCAGTGTCATCAGGATTTCTCCTATTTCGCATCCCTGAAAACGAAAAGCTCGCGGAGAAACAGGGCGAGTAACGCGGCCCGATTTCCGCGAGCAAGAATGCAGTATCATTCATTTACCAAAGAAAATCAATATGTTAGAGATGGCCAGAGAAAAGAGCCTCAGATCAGGAGGAAGGCCATGCGACTCATCTTTGTAATCTGGCTGGTAGCAATTATGTTTGCACTTTCTAAGGTGCGAATGCTTTTAGAGGGTGATCCTGCTGGCTGGCTTGCTCGGTCTCTCGGATTCTCATTGCCACTCTTCGCTGTCTACTATTTTGTGCGATGGGCCAGAAGAAAATGGAGTCCGTAAGCAGGGCTACCGAATAAAACGGGCTTTGGCCTTGCGGTTCTCCGATATTTTTATGATTGATGTTCCTGCACCCATTAGAAGAGTCAGGCCACCTGCCAATGAACCTGCCGCACCAGCGCTTCCCATTAGCAAACCCACACCTGTTCCAACCGCAAGACCCAGCGCGGTCCAGCCAAAAATAAACAGCGTCGTGCGCCATCTCTTATCGCTCCCAGAGATAGCGACCATGGCGAGTGCGATTACAACAAGAAGACCGAACGGACTTGCGGCATTTGCTTGCTGCATAACATGACCTCACTTTTCGCTTGTTCTTGGTTTTCGTTTAGTCAGTTTTTTCGCCCTCTTCTCTGCATCTAGCTTGGCTTTCACTTCGCTGTGCGGAACAGTAAGAATTTTTCCTGCCAAGTTTTCAAAATTCTGATATTCACGTGGTTTTTTCATGGTACAAACTCTTTCGCAACGCCGTGCTTTTCCATGTTATTTATAAGGCGATCCAATGCTGTCAATGCCAAATTGAAAAGGCCGATGGCGTCATCCTGGTTCAGAAATTTTTCTGGATGCATGAGCGTATTGCGGTCATCTCGCCTCATATTGTCCACTATAGAAGTAACTTCGTCTGCGGCACTCTTTTCCTTTAATTTTGTGACATAGGTACCCCAATTTCTGTCACTGGTGGCAAGCACAACACCCATTGCCTGAATATATTCTCTTATGACTGATTCGACGCAACGGAGAATATGGAATCCAGAAGCAGTGTATCTCTCTACGGCTAAACACTTTCCTGATTCTGTGATTTCTCTTCTCGCAAGCTTAGACATATACTTCCACGTTTTGGTAGAGCAAGCGTTTTCGATTTTTTCCACCAAAACGTAGGCACTCATAAGCCGCTGGTCTTCCACGCACAAGACATAGAGGTGCTTACATTCTTCTTGAATCTGTGCCTCAAACTCGCCCACTGCCGCGTGGAAATATGCGTACTCATCGGGCGTTATGACTATGTGTCCGTGTTGTTGAAGAGAGGGACTCAGAGACTCAATCAGCCCGATTATTTCCTTAGCCTTACTCTTTGACTTTGGCAGAAAGTCTGACTTCCAATTGGCAGTGAATTGTATTAAGGCACCCTTGCCACTGAACACCGGAGGCACGGATGGTGGATTCAAACCTAATCCGATGAGACACTCGTGCACCTCTCTAGCAACCCAGTAAAAATAATACGGGTCGAGTTCAACCATCTGGCTATCCTTTACCGCTCTCACTAAAAAGTAAGGGCATCGTACACTTACAAGGGCCACCAGTGAATCCTTTCACTGGCAATCAACATAGTGGACCTTATCGCTTTGATTCGTCAACTATATTGCTGCCTTTGCAAGTGTTGATTCTAAATGGGTTAAATTCCAAGCCAGACGGTGGGTTGGAACGGTCCTTGGAGAGATTGTCAGACATAGAAATCTCCAGATAAGAGGAAATTGGGTTGTCTGGGATTTCTCGCGGGGGGCGAGAGACACTTTTGAACGAACAAATTGTAACAGGTAGTAATCGCATTGTCAAGGTGAACCTTGGTGATTGTGGCCTGGAGGGGTCAGTTTCCGATTATCCGACTTATCGTCCACTAGCGAGGACCGCAGCCCGAGTTTCAATATCCCCAGTTCTTGCAGCCACCGACGTAATTTCTTTCAAGCGGTTCACCGAGTACTTTCGCTCGTAGTTCCCATATGGTACAGCCTAGCTTTTCAATGTCTGGTGGATAAGGCTTTTTTCTCTCACGGCCAAGGAATGGTTGAAAGTTCACTAAGGCGATTTCCTTCTTCTCTCTCCCTTGACCGATCGTGATTTGCCACTCCTCCCCAAAATCTATGTTTCCCCAGGACCGTTCGTACGTACTGTCCCACTTCTGCACTCTTGAAGGGTCAAGGAATTCTTGGACTTTGGCGATTTCAGATGATGGGAACTTTGCTTGCTTGAGAACCAGATTCCTAAAGTCTACTTTTCTCGTGGGATGTGCTTCTGCGGACCCGTCGGAAAACACGCGAAGATAGACCAATGTTTCTGTGCGACTCACGTCGTAAGTCGTCGCTATTACTTCAAGTACTTGAGTTTTTTCAGAGTCTTGCGATGCCATTGGGTTCGGAACGGTGACTACTAGGAGGAGCGCGAACAACCAACTAGAACATTTCATTCGACACCCTCCTGCAATGACGCAACGGCATATTCATATATGTTTAGACACCGCAGACTAATTTCCAGTTTAGGGTAGGTCGTACTGAAAATGCAGTAGGATGCGAGATTCTGGAGCGCCAATTTGCCAACTCCCGACTAACGCGCAAACCGGACAAGTGAAATCTCGCTGACTCCGCAGAAGTCCCGTTATAGGAAGTTGCGAGTTCGAGGTCCACTTGGCTGAGTGGTCGGTAAACCGGACGTGAGAAATGCGGGATGGGCGCAAGAACTGGGTGATGGCCCGGAAGTGCGGTGGTTTCTTTCGTTAGGCGGGGAGGGGCTTGCCCTTGGTTTCTTCGCCGAAGGGCAGGAGCAAGAGGCCGATCACGAATGCAATTGAAGTGAGCGCCACGGGGATTCCAAGAGTTTGGAAGTGGCGAACTCCGAAGCCGACCAAAAAACTGATACCCGCCGCCGCGAAGCGTCCGATGTTGGTCGTGAAAGCGAACGCGCTGACGCGGCATTCCGTGCCGTATTGCTCGGGAATCCAGAGCGAATAGACGGCAAAATTGGCGCCGCCGATGCCGAGGAAGAACAGGCAGGCCATGAACCATGCCAGCGCGCCGGTTTGGAAGTAGAAGACAAAGCCAAAGGCGAGCGAGATGAAGATGAACATCATCGAAAAGAAGAAACCCAGCGCGGACTTGCGGCCGAAACGCTCGCAAAGCCACGGTGTCATGAGAGCGCCGAGAATCGTCCCGATGGCCAATAGCGCTGTCCCGTAGGAGGAGAGCTGCGCTCCCTCGATGGTTGTGCGGCCCGCCTTGGCGGCGAGCTGCGTAATCGCAGTCGGCACATAGGCAGATCCGGCCCACAACCCCGAAATAGACGCGAGCATGTAGAGCGAGTTGAGAATGGTGCGGCGGCGGTACTGCGGCGAAAACGGAGTCCGAAAAGCCTTGATCGCGGTCCAGGCACCGCCGAGTTCCTGCCGCTTCTGCTGCCATCGCGCGGGTTCGTGAACGCGATTGTAGAAGAAAGCCACAAGAAGCGCGGGAGTTCCTCCAACCACGAACATCCATCTCCAGCCGAAATGCGCGCCGACGACGAAGTTGGCGATGGCCGCCAGGAAGAATCCGAAGTAATAGCCTGTGTGCATCAAACCCGCGCCCATCTTGCGGCGCTCCTCCGGCCATTCTTCGGAAATGAACGTTGCACCGATGGACCATTCTCCGCCAATGCCCATCCCCGCAAGAAGGCGGTAAATCGCAAGACTCCAAACATTGGTGGCGAGCGCGCTCAGGAAGGTGAAGAGCGAAAACCAGAGAATGGTCAGCATCAGGATTCGGGCGCGGCCGAAGCGGTCCGCAATCGGGCCCCAAATCAGCGCCAGCCC